>Ga0335083_10003894_pt1 | contig 19190 bp, 15 predicted proteins | sample Lox_Sample_42_FD_206716 | JGI IMG/M metagenome (GOLD analysis project Ga0335083, IMG submission 206716) | Soil microbial communities from Loxahatchee National Wildlife Refuge, Florida, United States - Lox_Sample_4.2 | ecosystem: Environmental > Terrestrial > Soil > Wetlands | place: USA...
GGCCTGATGGATTGGCCGGCGGAACCGGAGTCAGGCCGGATGGATTGGCCGGCGGCGTGGCCGGCCAGCGGATCCCTGTCACGGGTGTCATGTTCGGTGACCCTGGCGTCTTGGCGACTCCATGCGATGCGAGACAATGTCAGGGTGAGCGATGTGCCCCAGCACCCGGTGACCAGGGCGGCGAAGATGGCCAGGCTCCCGATCGGGCTGGCGGGCCGCACGGCCCTCGGATTCGGCAAGCGGATCGGCGGCCGGCCGGCCGAGATCGTCGCGCAGGAGATACAGCAGCGCACCGCCGACCAGATCTTCCGCGTCCTGGGCGAGCTCAAGGGCGGGGCCATGAAGCTGGGCCAGGCGCTGTCGATCTTCGAGGCGGCGCTGCCGCCCGAGCTGGCCGGACCGTACCGGGCCACGCTGACCAAGCTCCAGGAATCCGCGCCGCCGCTGCCCGCCCGCACCGTGCACCAGGTGCTGGCCGGAGAGCTGGGCGAGGACTGGCGGGATAGCTTCACCGAGTTCAGCGACACGCCCGCGGCCGCCGCGTCCATCGGGCAGGTGCACGAGGCCGTCTGGAAGGACGGCCGCAAGGTCGCGGTGAAGATCCAGTACCCGGGCGCGGGCCGCGCGCTGATCGGCGACTTCAACCAGCTGGCCAGGGCCGGGCGTCTTTTCGGCCTGCTGATGCCGGGTCTCGACGTCAAGCCGCTGCTTGAGGAGCTGAAGGACCGGGTGGCCGAGGAGCTCAACTACGAGCTCGAGGCGATGTCGCAGCAGATGTTCGCCGACGCGTACGCGGGCGACCCGGACATCTACGTGCCGAACGTGGTGATGGGGACCGGCCAGGTGCTGGTGTCCGAGTGGATGGACGGCACCCCGCTGTCGCAGGTCATCAGCGACGGCAGCAAGGAGGACCGCGACCGGGCCGGGATCCTGCTCGTGCGGTTCCTGTTCTCCGGGCCGTCGCGGGCCGGGCTGCTGCACGCCGACCCGCACCCGGGGAACTTCCGGCTGCTCGCCGACGGCCGCCTCGGCGTGCTCGACTTCGGCGCGGTGGACCGGCTGCCCGGCGGGCTGCCGCCGTTTTTCGGCCGGCTGCTGCGGATCATGCACGACGACGACGCGGACATCAACGAGGTCGAGCGCGAACTGCGCGAGCAGGGGTTCCTGCGGCCCGGGATCGACGTCGACCTGGACGAGCTGCGCGCCTTCCTGGCGCCGCTGGCCGAGCCGTCCAAGGTGGACTGCTTCAAGTTCAGCCGCGAGTGGCTGCGCGAGGAGACCACCCGTGTCACCGACCTGCGGGCCAGCAACATCACCAGGCGGTTCAACCTGCCGCCGTCCTACGTGCTCATCCACCGGGTGTCCACGGCCGGCATCGGGGTCCTGTGCCAGCTCGAGTGCGAGGGCGAGTTCCGGGCCGAGGTACTCAAGTGGGTCCCGGGCTACTTCGACGCCCCGGCCACCGAGGACGCCGTCTAGCCGCCCGCGGCCGCCAGGCTAGGTGGGGTTCTCGGGGACCTCGCGGCCCATGGCGAGGCGCTGGGCGGCCTGCTCGGTGCGGATGACGTGCATGACCGCGTTGATCAGGGCCAGGTGGGTGAAGGCCTGCGGGAAGTTGCCCAGGTGGCGGCCTGACTTCGGGTCGATCTCCTCGCCGTAGAGCAGCAGCGAGCTGGCGTAGGACAGGACCTTCTCGCAGATGTCCCTGGCCCGCTGGTGCTCGCCGATCTCGGTCAGCGCCGAGACCAGCCAGAACGAGCAGATGGTGAACGTGCCCTCCTCCCCTGACAGCCCGTCGTCGGTCTCCTCCACCTGGTAGCGCAGCACCAGGCCGTCCCGGGTCAGCTCGTCCGCGATGGCCAGCACGGTGGCGCGGACCCGCGGGTCGTCCGGCGGCAGGAACCGCAGCAGCGGCATCAGCAGGAGCGACGCGTCCAGCGCGGTGGTGTCGTAGTGCTGGACGAACACGCCGCGGTCGTCGAGGGCGTTCGCGCAGATGTCGGCGTGGATCTCGTCGGCCGCCTTGCGCCAGGTCCGGGCCAGCTGCTTGTCGTCGCGCAGGGTGGCCAGCCGCGCGCCGCGGTCGGCGGCGACCCAGCACATCATCTTGGACGAGGTGAAGTGCTTGGGCTCGCCGCGGACCTCCCAGATGCCCCGGTCCGGCTCCCGCCAGCGTTCCAGCGCCCGCTCCACCTGCTGGCGCGCCATCTTCCAGGTCCGGTCGTCGAGCCGGTCGCGCGATTTGGTGTGCAGGTAGATCGAGTCGAGGATCACGCCCCAGACGTCGTGCTGCGCCTGCTGGTAGGCGCCGTTGCCGATGCGCACCGGCCGGGCGCCCTGGTAGCCGTTCAGGTGGTCGAGCACGTGCTCTTCGAGTTCGCGGCGGCCGTCGATGCCGTACACGATCTGGAGGTCACCGCGGTCGCGTTCGACCAGGTCGCGGAGGAACGCGACGTAGTCGTTGGCCTCCCACTCGAAGCCGAGGGTGTACAGGCCCCACAGCGCGAACGTGGCGTCGCGCATCCAGGTGTAGCGGTAGTCCCAGTTGCGCTCGCCGCCCGGCGTCTCGGGCAGCGAGGTGGTGGCCGCGGCGGCGATCGCGCCGGTGGGCGCGAACGTCAGGCCCTTGAGCGTCAGCGCGCTGCGGGCCAGGTGGCCGCGCCAGCGGTGGTCGGGGAAGCGGCCGCGGGCCAGCCAGTGCTGCCAGTGGTGCGCGGTCCACACCAGCCGCCGGTAGGCGTCCTCGTAGGTCAGCGGCACTTCGCAATGCCCCCAGGACAGCGCCACGAAGCGGGTATCGCCCTCCTTCAGCAGCGTCCGGCCCCTAGCCCCCGACCCCTCCAGGCCGAGGCGGATGTCGGAGGTCAGGGTGAGGGTCAGGTCCAGGCCCTCCGGCTCGACGACGGCCTGGGTGTAGCCGCGCTCGGTGTGCCGCCAGCGGGCGTGCTGCCGGCCGTAGTCGAAGGCGGGCACGCAGTCCAGGGTGAGCTGGGCCTGGCCGTCCACGCAGCGCACGGTGCGGAGCAGCATGTGCTCGGCGTCGTAGTCGGTGGGCGGCCTGATGTGCGTGCTGCCGTCCGGATGGTCGTGCTGCCACGGCCCCATCACCAGGCACTCGCGCACGACAAGCCAGCCCTGGCCGCAGTCCCAGCTGGTCTCGAGGACATTGGTGCCGGGCAGGTAGCGCCGGTCGCTCGGCACCGACACGTCGTCGGGGCCGAACCGGAACCAGCCCGCGTCCCGGTCCAGCATCGCGCCGAAGACGCTCGGGCCGTCCATGGCCGGCAGGCACATCCACTCGACCGAGCCGCTCGGCGCCACCAGCGCGGTGACCTCGCAGTCGGACAGGAACGCGTAGTCCGCGATCGGCGGGTACGGCGAGAATTCGTCGAAGCTGCCCGGCGGCCGCTGGCGCGAGCTGTCCGACAGCGCCTCCAGGGGCATCGCGTTCTCTGTTGTCATACTCAAAATGGTAGGGCGGCGAAAAGTGTTCTAACTAGGGGTGACTTTGCGGACAACAGTTCGTTAACGGGTCGGGTGGACCAGGTAGGTGCCGGGCGCCACGCCGGGGACCTCGACCGGCCGGAAGCCGACCCGGGCGTAGAAGCGCCTGGCGTCCACGTTCGTATGACGGACGCCGAGATGGCACGACGGCGCCCCGGCGGCCGCCACCGACGCCAGGAACGTGCCGATCAGCTGCCGCCCGTGGCCGGCCCCGCGGTACCCGGCGAGCAGGTTGATGTGCAGGTGCGCCGGGTGCGGCGTCAGTTCGGGGCGCAACCGGCGCTCCGGGTGGAACATCGCGTCGAGACGCTGCTCCTCCTCGGTCACCGGCGCGCCTGACGGCGGCTGGTAGCGGGCCCGCAGCCGCGGCAGCCAGCGTTCGGCGTAGGCGGCGACGAAGCCGGGGGTGCTGGCGGTGCCGAGGACGTAGCCGACGGCCCGCCCGCCGTCGTCGAGCACGTAGGCATGCTCCGGCTCCAGGAACAGGTAGGGGCCGGCGAAGACGTCGGGGACCAGGTCGTCGGTGCGGTACCGGCCGCGGGTGCTGCGGCCCGCGTCCGCGGTCTCCACGCAGACGTCGTAGACGGCAGCCCAGTCGCTGTCGCGGTAGCGGCGGATCGCGGCGGTCAAGCCCCCAGCCTAATCGGCAGCCAGCGTCGCGAGCCGCGGGTATCCGGGGGGCTTAATCCAGGCTGTTCGTAGTCGAGCACCATCCACAGGCCGCTCACCCGTCCAGCCTGCGCCGGCCCGGCTCGCGTGCGCAAGAAAACGCCGGAACCGGCTCTGACAGAATGAGGAGCTCCAGGAGGGAGGCCGGCCATCCGGAGCGTGACGCTGCTGCCGCCGGTCCGGCCGCTGCCCGCCGCCACGGCGGAGCTGCGGTCGGCGGTGCGGGCCTTCCTGGCGCAGGAGCTCCAGGCGGGACGGTTCGTCCCGGCCTGCGACGCCTGGCTCTCCGGCTGGGACGAACCGTTCAGCCGCCGCCTGGCCGGACACGGCTGGGTCGGCATGACGGTACCGCCGCAGTACGGCGGCGGGGGCCGGTCGGCGCTGGAACGCTACGTGGTGATCGAGGAACTGCTGGCGGCCGGGGCGCCGGTCGCGGCCCACTGGGTCTCCGACCGGCAGATCGTGCCGAACCTGCTGCGCTACGGCAGCGAGGAGCTCAGGCAGCGGTACCTGCCGGCCATCGCCCGGGGCGAGTGCTACTTCGCCATCGGGCTGTCCGAGCCGGACGCGGGCTCGGACCTGGCCGCGGTCAGGACCGCGGGCACCCGGGTCGACGGCGGCTGGCGGGTGTCGGGCACGAAGATCTGGACCAGCGGGGCCCACCGCGCGCAGGCCTTCATCGTGCTGCTGCGCACCGGGCCGCCCGACGGGCGCCAGCGGCACGTCGGCCTCAGCCAGTTGCTGATCGAGCTGGACCAGCCGGGCGTGACCATCAGGCCGATCATCTCGATGACCGGCGAGCACCACTTCAACGAGGTGGTGCTGGACGAGGTGTTCGTGCCCGACGGCCAGGTGGTGGGCACGATCGGCGCGGGCTGGGCCCAGGCGACCTCGGAACTAGCCTACGAACGGAGCGGACCAGAGCGGATACTGTCGACGTTCGTCCTCATGGAGACGCTCGCCGGTGAGCTCGCCGCACGCGGCCGCGGCCCGCAGGCGGCGCAGGCCCTCGGCCGGGTCACCGCGCGGCTGTGGGCCTGCCGGCAGATGTCGCTCGCGGTGGCCGGGGCGCTGGCCGAGGGGCAGGCGCCTGATATCGCGGCCGCGCTGGTCAAGGACGTCGGGACCCGGCTGGAGAGCGAGATCATCGACGTGGCGCGGGCGCTGGCGGAGACCGTCCCCGACCCGGACGGCGGCGGGATCGCCCAGCTGCTGGCCCACGCGGTGCTGCACGCGCCCGGGTTCACGCTGCGCGGCGGAACCAACGAGATCCTCCGCGGCATCGTCGCCCGCGCCCTGGGCCTGCGATGAACGACGAACGGGACCTGCTCCGCGCCACCGTCGATGAGCTGCTCGCCGAGCACTGCACGGCCGAACGGGTGGCCGCCGCGGCCCGGGACGGCTGGGACGGCTGGGACGAAGTACTGTGGCGGGCGCTGGAGGACACCGGGCTGACCCTGGCGGGCTCGCCCGAGGAGGCGGGCGGGAGCGGCGGCGACCTCACCATGGCGGCCGACATCGCGGTGGCGGCGGGGGCGGCGGCCGCCCCGGTGCCGCTGGCCGAGACGCTCGCGGCCGGGATGGTGCTGGCTCGGGCGGGCGCGGAGATCCCGCCGGGACCGCTCACCCTGACGGTCGCGTCCGACCAGGGCGTCCCGCTGCGGAGGGTGCCTTACGGCCGGCTGGCGACCACGGTGGCGGTCGGCTCAGGCGAGGCACATCAAGGCTTTGGGACGAACGGGGACTGGCTGGCCGTGATCCCCCGGCCAGCCGGGGTCACACCAGGGCGGAACCTGGCCGGCGAGCCGCGGGACGAGGTACCCCTGGGCCCGGGCGCCTCGCTGCGCGAGGTGCCGCCGGGGACGGCGGACTACGCGCGCGGTCTGCTGCGCTTGTTCCGGTCGCTGCTGATCGCCGGGGCCGCCCAGCGCGCCCTCGGGCTGACCGTGGCGTACGTGAACGAGCGCGAGCAGTTCGGCCGGGCGCTGGCCCGCTTCCCCACCGTGCAGCAGGAGATCGCCCGGATGGCCGGCGAGGTCGCGCTGATCAGCGCGGCCACCCAGGCCGCGGTGGCGGCCGAGCACGTGATGCCCGACCAGATCAGGGCAGCGCAGATGAGCGCCGGGACGCTTTCCGCCGTCGTGGCCGCGAAGGCGCAGGCCAGCGACGGCGCGGGGACCGTGGCGGCGATCGCGCATCAGCTGCACGGGGCGATCGGCACCACCGAGGAGCACCGGCTGCGGCTGACGACGACGAGGTTGTGGTCCTGGCGGGACGAGGACGGGACGGCGGCCGAGTGCTTCGCCGAGCTCGGCCGGGCCGCGCTCGGCGCGGCGAGGCAGGGGGGCGGCCTATGGGCGTGGCTCGCCAGCGGTCAGGGGGCTCCGGGAGCGTAGCCGGTCAGCCCTCGTGGACGATGACGCCGCGGATCAGCTTGCCGTCTTCGAGGTCCTGGTAGCCCTGGTTGATCTCGTCGAGGCGATAGCGGCGGGTGATGAGCTCGTCCAGCTTGAGCTGGCCGTCCCGGTACAGGCCGAGCAGCCGCGGGATGTCGTACAGCGGGTTGCACATGCCGAAGATGTGGCCCTGGATCCGGCGCTGGTAGCCGACCACCCCGCCGTTAGCGGCGAGCTGGATGTGGTTCTCCCCGCGGCGGCCGACCGAGGTCAGCGTGACCTGGCCGCCCTTCCCGGTGATGGCCGCGGCCTGCGCGACGACCTCGGCGGTGAGCACGCCCACCGTGCAGATGGCGTGGTCGGCCAGCTGGCCCCAGGTCAGGTCGGTCACCGCCCGCTGCGCGCCGTCCGCGTCGGCGAACGCGTGGGTGGCGCCGAACTCCATCGCGTTCTCGCGCTTGAACTCCACCGGGTCGACCACCACGATGTGCCGGGCTCCGGCGTACTTCGCGCCCTGGACCGCGTTGGTGCCCACTCCCCCGGCCCCGAAGATCACCACGGTGTCCCCGGCGGCCACTCCGGCCGCGTACACCGCCGTGCCCCAGCCGGTCGGGACGCCGCAGCCGACCAGCGCGGCCACCCCGAGCGGGATGTCCTCGTCCACCCGCACGCAGGAGTTCTGCGAGACCACGGCCCGTTCGGCGAAGGTGCCGAGCATGCAGAACCCGCCGAGGCCGGCGCCCTGGTCGTCGTGGAAGCGGAACGTGCCGTCGGCCATCTTGCCGGTTTCCGCCTCGGCACCGAAGTCGCAGAGGTTCTGGTGCCCGGTCGAGCAGTATCGGCAGGTGCCGCAGACCGGGATGAACGAGCACACCACGTGGTCGCCTTCGGCGACCCGGGTGACGCCGGGCCCGGCCGCCTCCACCACGCCGGCGCCCTCGTGGCCGCCCACCATCGGCAGCCGCGCGGCGGCGTCCCCGGTGCGCAGGTGCTCGTCCGAGTGGCACATGCCCGAGGCGGCGAACCTGATGAGGACCTCGCCGGCCCGCGGCTCGTCAAGCTCGAGCTCGGTAACCTCCCACGGCTGGCCGGTTTCCCTGACGATCGCCGCCCGCGTTCTCATATCCCGAGCGTAATGATCGGCCATCAGACTTACCACGGCCTGTTCGGCACGCGGAAGCCGGCAGGTGAGGCGGACGGGCACGAGCCGCGGTTCGCCGTCAACTATCTCGCTCAGGTGCTGCTCACCCGGCAGCTGGTGCCGCTGCTGAGCGCGTCGGCGCCGACCCGGATCGTTAACCGGCCCTGGATGGGGTCACCGGGCAGTTCTTTGACGGGCTCAAGACGGCTCGGGCTCTCCCCCAGGCTTATGACCGGGAGTTCCGCGCGCAGCTGCGTGAGGTGACCGACCGGATGCTCGGCGCAGCGTAAAGCGTGCGATCGAGCTTCCCCGCACGCTCGCCGTGGCGCGGACGACTCGCCATTCCCGCCCGCATCCCGCAGACCGGAACCGGCCGGCCGAAGACTCATGATCGGCTTATCGTGTGGACTTACCACCCATTTTCCGGGGGGTAACTCAACACGATAACGGCGCGACGCGCAGGAGCCGCACCTGCCCCACAGATAAGGACATCGGAGTGGTCGCGGATCTAAACCCGCGGGAACTGGCGGGCCGGCATAACTGGCGGATCGGGCGGAGATGCCGTCCGTCGCCGTCAACGAACCAGAAGCCGCCGTCAGACGCCGGCAGGCGCCCGGCGATCAGGTCGCGCAGGGCGTCGGCCACATTGCCGGTCCAGGTCGCCAGGGCGCCAGGGGCGTTCCAAGGGTGGCCGACGCACGCGCGGTCGGCCCGGAACGATACGGGCCGCCGGGGCTCGCGGGCGGGGGCGGGGCGTGAACTCGGTCCCGTTCGTTATGAAGGGTTTGATTTTGGGTTTTTTAGCCGATGCGGCGGTAGCGGCGGACGGCTAGGGGGGCGAAGACGGCGGTGAGGGCGACGCTCCAGGCGATGGAGTGCCAGGCCGGGGTGGCGACCGGGCCGCCCAGCATCAGGCCGCGGGCGGCGGCGGTGAGCTCGGTCACCGGGTTGATCCTGACCCAGGCCTGGAGCCAGCCGGGCAGGGTCACGGTCTGGATGAACACGTTGCTCCCGAACGCGAGCGGGAACATGACGATGAAGCCGAAGCCCTGGAGGCTCTGCGGCGACTTGACGTACAGGCCGAGGAGCACCCAGACCCAGCCGAGGGCGAAGCCGAAGACGAACATCAGACCCGCCGCCCCGAGCGCCGACAGGGGGTTGGTGGCGATCCGGAAGCCGAGCAGCGACCCGTACGCGAAGACCATCGCGATCGAGATGAAGTAGCGGAAGAAATCTCCCATGATCGTCCCGGTCAGCGGGGCCGACCGGGAGATCGGCAGGCTCCGGAACCGGTCGAATATTCCCTTGGTGACGTCGGTGTTCAGCCCGATGCCGGTGCCCATGCTGGCGAACAGCACGGTCATCACCATGATGCCGGGCAGCACGTACTGGAGGTAGGTGTGCCTGCTCTCGCCCTTGATGGCGCCGCCGAACAGGAACACGAACAGCGTCACGAAGATGATCGGCTGGAGCGTGACGTCGAGGAGCTGCTCCGGGTTGCGCCTGATCCGGACGAGCGACCGCCAGGCCAGCGTCATGGCGTGCCGCAGCGCGCGGGCCGGGGTCATCGTGCGGGCTCGCTGCGGCCGGATCGGCTCGGTCGCGGTACTGGCCGTCACTGGGGGTTCTCCTCGGCGGCGTGGCCGGTGAGGGCCATGAAGACCTCGTCCAGGCTGGCCAGCCGCAGCGCGAGCTCGGTGACCTCGATCCGCTCGGCCGCCAGGCCGCTGATCACGGCGGGCAGGGCCTGGGCGTCGTCGACGGGGACGGACAGCAGGCCCGGGTCCTCGTCCGTGCGGACCGGCTCACGGCCCACCGCGGCGGCGACGATGGCGGCGGCCCGGGTCAGGTCGGCCGGGTCGGCCGGGCGCACGTCGAGGGTCTGCTGGCCGATCTTGGCCTTCAGCTCGGCGGCGGTGCCGGTCGCGATCACCCGGCCGTGGTCGATGACCGCGATCTGGTTGGCCAGCCGGTCGGCCTCGTCCAGGTACTGCGTGGTCAGCAGCACCGTGGTGCCCTCGGCGACCAGCGCCCTGATCATCGCCCACACCTCACCCCGGCTGCGCGGATCCAGGCCGGTGGTCGGTTCGTCCAGGAACAGCACCGCGGGCCGCTGGACCAGGCTCGCGGCCAGGTCGAGGCGACGGCGCATGCCGCCTGAGTAGGTCTTGACCGAGCGCCCGGCCGCGTCGGCCAGGTCGAACCGCTCAAGCAGTTCGGTCGAGCGCCGCTTCGCCTCGCGCTTCGGCACCTCAAGCAGCCGCCCGATGAGCAGCAGGTTCTCGTAGCCGGTCAGGTCCTCGTCGACCGCCGCGTACTGGCCGGTAAGCCCGATCAGCTCGCGGACCCGGTCGGCCTGGGTGAGGATGTCCGCGCCGCCGACCCGGGCGGACCCGGCGTCGGGCCGCAGCAGGGTTGCCAGCATCCGGACTACGGTGGTTTTCCCCGCCCCGTTCGGTCCCAACAGGCCAAGCACCCGGCCGGGTGGCACCGCCAGGTCCACCCCGTCGACCGCCACCGTCTTGCCGAACCGCTTGACCAGCCCGACCGCCTCTACCGCGAGCGTCATGGCATGTGGTCTCCGGGGCCGGCGTCACCTGATACGCAGAACCTACCCGGTGACGGACCAGAACTCGGGATCGACGTAGTACTGGGTCAGGCTACGGAAGGACGCGGCGGGACCCGAGATGCTCTTCTTCCAGGCCCACGTGTAGTCGGAGTTCGGCTGGAAGAGCACCGGCTGGTTCCTGGTCAGGAACGCGGCCTCGTTCTTCACCGCGGCCGGGTTCCGGCTGGTGATCGAGGCGTGGATCAGCTTGTCGGCCGCCGGGTTGCTGTAGTCGCCGATCTGGTTCGGGCCGTTGGTGTTGAACAGGCTGAACGTCGTCGGGTAGGCGGAATCGGTCTCGCCGCCGAAGTCCATCATCGCCCACTTGTTCTCGTTGGCCGGCGCGTACGGGTCGAGGTAATTGCTGATCATGTAGTTGAAGTTGCTGGCCGACGGGTGGATCTTGATGCCTGCCTGGCTGGCCTTGCTGGCCAGGTCTTTTGTCTCCTGGCTGATGGTCCCCGAGTCCGAGTTGTAGATGTAGTTGAAGGCCAGCTTGGTGCCCGCCGCGATGCCGGCGCCGCACTCGGTGGCGGCGGCGCCGGGGCGGGAACAGGTGTCGGTGCCGCCAGGGTGCACGGTCCAGCCGTGGGCCTTGAGCAGCTTGACCGCGGCGGCCACGCTGAACGGGTACGGGTTGGTCCTGGCCACCGCGGGCAGGTACGGGCTGGCGGGCACGGCCGGGATCGGCCCGTAGGCGGGAGCGCCCGCGCCGTGCATGAAGTTGCTGATCCACCCCTGCTGGTCCTGCAGGTGGGCCATGGCCTGGCGGAAGTACAGCTGGCTGGCGATGCGATCGAAGGAGCCGGTGGCGTCCTTGTAGTTGTAGGCGGCGAACTCCATGCCGAAGTCGGGGGCACCGAAGTGGTCATAACTGCCGAGCTGGCGTAGCTGGGGCACGTTGTTCTGCCCGACGTAACCGATGTCGACGCTGCCCGTCCTGAGGGCATTGAATTCCGCCGCGTCCGAGCTGAACGGGACGCCGTGGAACTTCGGCATCGGCGAGGCGTGCGGCCCGCCGTAGGCGGCGTTCGGCGCCATCGTGAACGCGCCCGTGGTGGCGTTGAAGGCCGACAGCCGGTACGGGCCGTCCACGGTCCGCCAGATCGGGTTGGACGCGTAGGTGCCGGCCGACTTCGAGGCGGCGGTGAGGTAGTTGAAGATCTTCTTCGCGTCGGCCGGGTTGGCGGCCCAGTCGGCCAGGATCGGACCGCGCGCCGACGTCCTGGCCCAGGCGTGGGCGGGCAGCGGCACGACCTGCCCGAGGTAGTCCTCGGTGAACCAGCTCGGGTTGACGGGTGCGTTGAGCGTCAGCTTGAGGGTCGTGGCGTTCGGCTGCGAGGTGCCTACCAGGTTGTCGGGGAAGAAGCCGGGCGCGTAGCCGGCCCAGTTCGCCGGGGACTCCTTGAGGCCGGCCTTGACCAGGTCGATGAAGAACAAGATGTCCTTCGCGCTGACCGCGGTGCCGTCCGACCACCGGTAGCTGCTCTTGAGCTTGATCGTGACGGTCTTGTCGCCGTTGCTGTAGACGGGCTTGGCCGCGATGCTCATCGCCGGGTTGACCGCGGGCTCGGTGCCGTTATCGGTCCAGTACAGCGGCCGCCACATGTTCCACTGGAAACTAAAGATGTTGTAGACCGAGTTGGCGGCCGCCGGGGTGACGGGGAAGATCCAGTTCGGCCCGGCGCCCGGCGACATCGCCCAGGTGATCACCCCGGCCTGCCCGGCGGTTTTCGCGCCGCTGCTGCCGCTGGCGGCGACCGCGGCGTGGCTGCTGCCTGCGGTAAACACCGTGGCGCCGGCCACGGCCAGGACAATGCCGCCGGCAATTCGCTTCCTGAACCCCGTCACGATCTGTCTCCATCCGTCAGGCCCCCGCGGAAGCATAGATTCCCCGCGGCCCGGTTTCCGGGAAACATGTCACGAATCATCATCAATACGCGCGCGAATTGTCCTGTCGGCACATAATGCCGTTTCGCTTAAGTTGATCATGGAATTCGGCCCGGCCCGCGTGATTAGCTGAGGGTGAGGAGGCACCGGCAGATGGCAGGGCGGATCCTGGGCGTGGAGTCCTCCGGCTTGGAGTCCTCCGGCTTGGAGGCCTCCGGCTTGGAGGCCTGAGTGGAGCCGTGTTCGGCTCGGGCTTCCGGGCCAACGCGACCATCGGCCGGGCCATCAGGCTCACCGCGATCAACGCCTTCGGCCTGCGCCCGCGCCAGCTCGACCAGGCGACCCAGGGCACCCCGGCCAAGTACACCGCGTGCATCGCCGAGAACGAGGAACAGAGCCCGTGGCCGCCGCTGCACGCAGACTTCGGGCTTGACCGGGCGGACAGCGCGGGTACCAGCATGATCATCAGGTCCTGCGTCCACATCGAGGCCCGCCACACCACCGTGCCCGAGCGGCTGGCCCTGGATATCACCGGCACGATCGCGCGCACCGGCGCGCTCATCCACGAGACGGTCAGTGCCCTGATCGTGCTCAGCCCGGAGCACGCGCACCTGTTCGCCCGGGCGGGGTGGGGCAAGGCCGAGCTGAGCCGGTTCGTCTGCGACCACGCCGTGCACACCCGGGCCGGACTCGCCGCGGTCGGCAAGGACGCCGTCTCGAGCAAGACCCGCTGGCGGCTGCCGGCCGGCCATCCTGAGGCCATGCCCGACCAGGCACAGGCCGAGGGGCACCCGGACGCCGGGCGGGGATCAACTCCCCCGGCGCGGTGCTGGTCGTGGTGGCCGGGGCGAACAACGCCGGCGTGTCCGCGGTGGTGGAGACCTTCGGCCCGCGCGGCGGACCGCCCGCGGTCGTCCGGATACCCGTGGAGGGAACATGAGCGAGCAGGCGGTGGACGAGGCGCTGCGGGGGTTCCGGGACATGCTGGCCACCGACGGCTACGAGCTGCGGTGGTCGGTGAGCTCGCCGGGCGCGGTGCTGGTGCGGGTGGTGGCGGGCGAGGGCGCCTGCGCCGACTGCCTGGTGCCGCGGCCGCTGATGGAGGGGATCCTGTCGGACGCGCTCGGGCCGGCCGGGTACGCGCTCGACCGCGTGGTACTGCCGGCCGACGGCTGACCGGGTGCTGTTACCCAGGCGCTGTTCCCCCTGGGCGCGGCTGGCCCTGGGCGCGGCTGGCCCCGGGCTTGGGCTAGCCCCAGACTTCGGCGGCGACCTTGACTACGAGCTCGAGCTTGGCCACCTGCTCGGCCTGGGTCAGGGCGTTGCCCTCGACGGTGGAGGAAAAGCCGCACTGCGGGGACAGGCACAGCTGGTCGAGGGAGACGTAGCGGCTGGCCTCGTCGATGCGCCGCTTCAGCGTGTCCGGGTCCTCCAGCGCGCCGGACTTGGTGGTGACCAGGCCGAGGACGACCATCTTGCCCGCGGGGACGAAGCGGAGCGGCTCGAAGCTCCCGGACCGTTCGTCGTCGTACTCCAGGAAGAACCCGTCCACATCGAGCTGGCCAAACAGCGCCTCGGCCACGTAGTCGTAGCCGCCGGACGCGGCCCAGGAGGACCGGAAGTTGCCGCGGCACAGGTGGGTGGTGATGGTCATGTCCGCCGGCTTGTCCCTTACGGCGTCGTTGACCTGCTTGATGTAGCGCAGGTGCAGATGCTCGGCGTCGTCGCCGCGCTCGCTGATCTCGGCGCGCTGGGCCGGGTCGTTCAGGTAGGCCAGCGAGGTGTCGTCGAGCTGGAGGTAGGTGCAGCCGAGCGCGTGCAGCCTGGCGATCTCGTCGGCGTAGGCGGCGGCCAGGTCGTGCCAGAACTCGTCCGGGTCGGGGTAGACCTTCTCGTCGATGGCGGCCGGGCCGCCGCGGTAGTGCACCATGTTCGGCGACGGGATGGTGAGCTTCGGGGTCAGTTCTTTCGTGAGCGACTTGAGGTACTCGAAGTGGTCGCCGAAGATCGTGTGGTCGATCCTGAGCTTGCTGTCCACGTGGATGGCGGCCGGGGTCCACTCGATGTCGCCGCTGGCGTTGCGGAACCGGACCTTGATGTGACCCGCCGCCTGGCCGATGCCGCCGATCTGGTTGATGAAGTCCATGTGCCAGGTGGCCCGGCGGAACTCACCGTCGGTGGCGTCTTGCAGGCCGGCGTCCCGCTGCAGTTTCACGGCCGCCGCGATGGCCTCGTCCTCGGCCTGGCGGAGCTGGGCGGCGTCGATCCGCCCAGCCTGGAAGTCGTCCCTGGCCGTCATCAGCGCGGCCGGGCGGAGCAGGCTGCCGACATGATCGGCGCGGAACGGAGGGACCGAACGGGGCACGGCTCAAGCTCCTTCTTCCGGACGGACGCATCACCAATCGCCAAGGCTAGCCTTGGCCGACGCGGGCATTGTCAACATAATCGCAAACGATCCGGCGCGACAGGAGAAGGCGTCCATGATCGCGAAGCATTTTGTACCCACTTCGGGGATAAGATCCTTCGTGATCATGGAAATACGTCTCTTTGTTCGGTTGAGCTGATGCTCTTGGGGCGCGGGATACTGGAGACTGCGACACCACCGCAGGAGGCATCCATGCACAACCGGAGGCATCCGTGAACGCTGACCCGGGGCCAGCTGGTCCTTCGCTCAGCCTGGAGGGCAAGGTCGCGATCGTGACCGGCGGGGCGTCGGGGATCGGGTCCGCCATCGCCAGCACGTTCGCCGCGAAGGGGGCCACCGTCGCGATCCTCGACGTGCAGGCGGACAAGGCGGCGGCGAAGGCGGCGGAGCTCGGGCCGGGGCACAGCGCCGCGGGCTGCGACGTCACCGACCCGGAATCGGTCCGGACGAACGTCGCCGGCGTCGCCGAACGCCACCGCCGGATCGACATCCTGGTCAACAGCGCGGGCATCGTGCGGCTGGCCCCGGCGGAGACGCTGTCGGTCGAGGACTGGGACGCGACGATGAACGTCAACGTGCGCGGGACGTTCCTGATGTGCCAGCAGGCCGGGGCGGTGATGCTCGCCGCCGGGCGGGGTCGCATCGTCAACCTCGCCTCGCAGGCGGCGACGGTCGCGCTCGACCAGCACGCGGCGTACTGCGCGTCGAAGGCCGCGGTGCTCGGGCTGACCCGGGTGCTGGCGGCCGAGTGGGCCGGGCGCGGCGTGACGGTGAACGCCATCTCACCGACCGTGGTGCTCACCGAGCTTGGCCGCGTCGCCTGGTCCGGGGCCAAGGCCGAGGCGATGCTGAGCCAGATCCCCGTCGGCCGGTTCGCCGAGCCCGAAGAGATCGCCGCGGTGGCGCTGTTCCTCGCCTCCGACGACTCGCTGATGATCAACGGAACCGACGTCGTCGTCGACGGCGGCTACACGATCAGGTAAAAGTCAGTTCATGGTGAACGAAGGCAGCAACGCGGGACCGGTCACGATCTTCGGGCCTGATTTCCCGTTCCCGTTCGACGACTGGATCGCCCACCCGGCCGGCCTGGGCTCGATCCCGGCCGAGCGGCACGGCGAGGAAGTGGCTGTCATCGGCGCGGGCATCTCCGGGCTCGTGGCCGCCTACGAACTGATGAAGCTCGGCGTCAGGCCGGTCGTCTACGAGGCGTCGCAGATGGGCGGGCGGCTGCGCTCGCAGCCGTTCGAGGGGGCCGACGGCGTCGTCGCCGAGCTGGGCGGCATGCGCTTCCCGATCTCGTCGTCGTCGTTCTATCACTACGTGAACAAGCTAGGCCTGCAGACCAGGCCGTTCCCCAACCCGCTGACCGAGGCGGCCGGGAGCACGGTGGTCGACCTGGAGGGGGACACCTACTACGCGAGCTCGCTCGGCGACCTGCCCCAGCTGTTCCGCGAGGTCGCCGACGGGTGGGCCCAGGCGCTGGAAGAGGCGCGCTTCACCGACATCCAGAACGCCATCAGGACGCGTGACGTCGGGACGCTGAAGGCGCTGTGGAACGACCTGGTGCCGCGCTGGGACGACCGGACGTTCTACGACTTCATCGCCACCTCCCAGGCGTTCTCGAAGCTCTCCTTCCGGCACCGCGAGGTGTTCGGGCAGGTCGGGTTCGGCACCGGCGGGTGGGACTCGGACTACCCGAACTCCATGCTGGAGATCTTCCGGGTGGTCATGACCAACTGCGACTCGGACCAGCGGCTGATCGTAGGCGGCGCCGAGCAGGTCCCGCGCGGCATCTGGCGCTGCCCCGCGCCGGTGTGCGCCAACTGGCCGGCCGGCACCTCACTGGCCTCGCTGCACTCCGGGGCCCCCCGGCCCGGCGTCGCCAGGATCGCCCGCGCCGACGACGGCCGCCTCGCGGTCACCGACGCCTGGGGCGCTACCCGCCACTACGCCGCGGTGCTGGTGACCTGCCAGAGCTGGCTGCTGACGACGCAGATCGAGTGCGAGGAACCCCTGTTCTCGCCGAAGATGTGGACGGCCCTTGACCGCACCCGCTACATGCAGTCCTCCAAGACCTTCGTCATGGTCGACCGGCCGTTCTGGACGGACAAGGACCCGCGCACCGGCCGCGACGTGATGAGCATGACGCTGACCGACCGGCTGACCCGCGGCACCTACCTGTTCGACAACGGGCCCGGCCAGCCGGGCGTGATCTGCCTGACCTACTCGTGGATGAGCGACGCGCTGAAGATGCTGCCCGAGCCGGTCGAGCGCCGGGTCCAGCTGGCGCTCGGCGCGCTGGGCAAGATCTACCCGGACCTGGACATCGCCAGCCACATCATCGGCGACCCGATCACCGTGTCCTGGGAGGCCGACCGGTACTTCCTCGGCGCGTTCAAGGGCGCGCTGCCCGGGCACTACCGGTACAACCAGCGCATGTACTCGCATTTCATGCAGGACGAGATGCCGGAGGAGCAGCGGGGCATCTTCATCGCCGGGGACGACGTGTCCTGGACGCCGGCCTGGGTCGAGGGCGCGGTGCAGACCTCGCTGAACGCGGTCTGGGGCATCATGCACCACCTAGGCGGCGCCACCCACCCGGCCAACCCGGGTCCAGGCGACGTGTTCCCCGACCTCCAGCCGATCGCGCTGCCTGACTGAGTACCACGGGCCGACCGAGCGCCTGGCGATTCAGTGGCTGCGGCAACATATCGTCTTCTTTCGGTATAGAGCCACAGCCACTGAATCGAAATGGTGCTGGTGGGACGGCTGTGCCGGCGAGGAGCAGGGAACGGCGGCGGCTGGACGCCGCGGCACCCGATCTAGTGACGAGGTCGGTGGACGGAACGCGGCTTCGGGGCGGATGGGGCAGGCGGGGCAGGCGGGGCAAGGAGGCGGACTGGCGTGACGCTCGCTGGCGGGGGGCGTTGCATGATCATGCAGTGATGTGCATATAATTGCAGCCATGTCCAAGGTGCTCACTTCCCTGCCTGTCGGCGAACGCGTCGGCATCGCCTTCTCCGGCGGTCTCGACACCTCGGTAGCGGTCGCGTGGATGCGCGAGAAGGGCGCGGTGCCGTGCACCTACACGGCCGACATCGGCCAGTATGACGAGCCTGACATCGCCTCGGTGCCGGGGCGGGCGGCGGCGTACGGCGCGGAGACCGCGCGGCTGGTGGACTGCCGCGAGGCCCTGGTCGAGGAGGGGCTGGCCGCGCTGGCCTGCGGCGCGTTCCACATCAGGACCGGCGGCCGCGCCTACTTCAACACCACCCCGCTGGGCCGGGCGGTGGCCGGCACCCTGCTGGTCCGGGCGATGCTCGCGGACGACGTGCAGATCTGGGGCGACGGCTCCACCTACAAGGGCAACGACATCGAGCGGTTCTACCGCTACGGCCTGCTGGCCAACCCGAGCTTGCGGATCTACAAGCCGTGGCTGGACGCCGACTTCGTCCGCGAGCTCGGCGGGCGCAAGGAGATGTCCGAGTGGCTGGTCGCCCACGGCCTGCCCTACCGGGACAGCACCGAGAAGGCCTACTCCACCGACGCGAACATCTGGGGCGCGACCCACGAGGCCAAGTCGCTCGAGCACCTCGACACCGGCATCGAGATCGTCGACCCGATCATGGGCGTGCCGTTCTGGGATCCCTACGTCGAGATCGACCCCGAGGACGTGACGGTCGGCTTCGCGCAGGGCCGGCCGGTGAGCATCAACGGCAAGGAGTTTCCCTCCCCCGTCGACCTGGTGCTCGAGGCCAACGCCATCGGCGGGCGGCACGGCCTGGGCATGTCCGACCAGATCGAGAACCGCGTCATCGAGGCCAAGAGCCGGGGCATCTACGAGGCGCCGGGCATGGCGCTGCTGCACGCGGCGTACGAGCGGCTGGTCAACGCCATCCACAACGAGGACACCCTGGCCAGCTACCAGATCGAGGGCCGCCGGCTCGGCCGGCTCCTGTACGAGGGCCGCTGGCTCGACCCGCAGGCGCTGATGCTGCGCGAGTCGCTGCAGCGCTGGGTCGGGACCGCGGTCACCGGCGAGGTGACACTGCGGCTGCGGCGCGGCGAGGACTACTCCATCCTGGACACCACCGGGCCGGCCTTCAGCTACCACCCGGACAAGCTGTCGATGGAGCGGATCGAGGACTCCGCGTTCGGCCCGACCGACCGCATCGGCCAGCTGACCATGCGCAACCTCGACATCGCCGACTCCCGCGCCAAGCTGGAGCAGTACGCGGGCCTGGGCATGATCGGCAGCGCGCACCCGGCGCTGGCCCCGGTCGCGCCCGCGTCCCCGACCGAGCTGATCGGCGCGATGCCCGAGGGCGGCGCGCAGGCGATCGCGTCCCGCGGCGCGGTCCCCGAGGGCGAGCTGCTCGACCAGGCCGCGATGGAGTCGGGCACGGACTAAGCGGCCGCGCGGGCGGGCCGGGTCCCCGCTGCCGCACCGGTCCCCGCTGCCGCACCGGTCCCCGCTGCCGCACCGGTCCCGGCAGCCTCGCTGGTCACCCGCCCTGGTCCCCGGCAACGACATGAATGTGACATTCATGTCGTGAT
>Ga0335083_10003896_pt1 | contig 19186 bp, 18 predicted proteins | sample Lox_Sample_42_FD_206716 | JGI IMG/M metagenome (GOLD analysis project Ga0335083, IMG submission 206716) | Soil microbial communities from Loxahatchee National Wildlife Refuge, Florida, United States - Lox_Sample_4.2 | ecosystem: Environmental > Terrestrial > Soil > Wetlands | place: USA...
CAACCGGACGTAATCCGGTCGGCCGGGGCCGGCCTGTTTCGGGCCGCTCTACCGGGTCATCCGCGTCTCCGACGGCACCAGCACCGACATCGGCGTGCAGGCAACGGATCGCCGTTCGTCACCGCGATGCTGAAGAACAACGGCACGACCACGTACGCGCTGAAGGACGGCAACGCCGCCTCCGGCGCGCTCACCACCGAGTACGAGGGTCCGCTGCCGGATATCGGCGGCTACACGCCGATGCAGCAGGAGGGGTCTGTGCTGCTCGGCACCGGCGGTGACGACAGCAACGGCTCCGACGGCTCGTTCTTCGAGGGAGTCATCACCGCCGGCTACCCGTCCACCGCGACCGACAACGCGGTCCAGGCGAACATCGTCGCGACCGGCTACCGCCAGGTGCCTGCCGCCTCCCCGTCGCCGGGACGCAGTACAGCATCACCAACGTCAGCAGCGGCACCGTCCTGGACTCGGTGGACTGCGGGATCTTCGACGGCACGCTGACTGACCTGTGGACGTCCCTCGGCAACGCCTGCCAGGAGTGGGACGTCAGCGCGATCGGCAGTCACTACACGATCAGCAGTGTGGGGAACGGCATGGTCCTCGACGCGCTCGACTGCGAGACGGCGAACGGCACCGTCATCCGGCAGTCGGCACAGCTCGACAACACCTGCCAGCAGTGGGACCTCGCGTCCTGACGCCGTTACCGGTGTACCGAGGCCTGACTCCCGGCCGCACTTCGCCGCCGGGAGTCAGGCCTCGCCGTCAGCCGAGGCGCCACCTCGTCCCGGTGAGCGTATGAGCACCCCGAAGCAACGTATACCGTGTTTGGGGCAAAGTTCCTGCCTGTTTGACCGCTTTGTCCCACCCGAAATCAGTATATGTCAGTGGCGCGGCTGAGCGATTCCCGGCCATCCCTGTCCTATCTAGCCGTTAACGAATCGCGAGTGCGGCCGGTTTGGCGGTCACCGCACGGATCACCGCGGCCAGCGTGGCGCCGAGCACGGAGCGGTCCCGGCCTGCGGCCCAGCGCGTGGCCTGCCCGTCCCGGAACTCCAGCAGGGCCAGTGCCTCCCGTTCCTGCCCTGAGCCCGCGTGTGTGTGGTGCAGGCTCAGCACGTCGATCGCGATCCCGTGCGTTCCGAGTGCCGCGGCAAGCGCCGCGGCGGACCCGGTGTCCGCATGCGTCAGCGCGCCGGCCGCCGGGAAGCCTTCCTCGTCGGCCGCTGGGAAGAGATAGGCGTTCTCGAAGATGGCCCACAGCTCCCGCGCGGTGACCTCGCTGCCCGTGGCGTCAGTGTGCTCCTGGACGTGGCGGGCGAAGTCGATCTGCAGGCGGCGGGGCAGTTCGACGCCGTACTCGGCCTCAAGCAGGTAGGCGATGCCGCCCTTGCCCGACTGGCTGTTGACCCGGATGACCGCGTCGTAGCTGCGGCCGAGATCGGCGGGGTCGACCGGCAGGTACGGCACCCGCCACTCGGCCTCGCGCGCGGAGCGGCCCTCGGCGGCGGCGCGGGCCCGGTGCTCGGCGAAGCCCTTCCTGATGGCGTCCTGATGGGTTCCGCTGAACGCGGTGTGCACGAGGTCGCCGACGTACGGGTGCCGCGGGTGGATCTCGATGCGGTTGCAGTACTCGACGGTGCGGCGGATCTCGTCGATGTCGGAGAAGTCGATCATCGGGTCGATGCCCTGGGCGTGCAGGTTGAGCGCGAGGGTGGCGATGTCCACGTTGCCGGTCCGCTCGCCGTTGCCGAACACGCAGCCCTCGACGCGCTCCGCCCCGGCGAGCACGGCCAGTTCCGCGCAGGCGATGCCGGTGCCACGGTCGTTGTGCGGGTGCACGGACAGGATCACCACGTCGCGGCGGGCGAGGTTCTTGTGCATGTACTCGATCTGGTCGGCGTACACGTTCGGCGTTGCCGCCTCGATAGTCGCGGGCAGGTTGAGTATCACCGGGCGGTCCGGTGCCGCGTCCCACAGCGCGGTGATCGCGTCGCAGACCTCGAGCACGTAGTCGGGCTCGGTCAGGTTGAACACCTCGGGCGAGAACTCGAACCGCACGTTCGGCAGGTCACCGGCGAATTCGAGCACGTCCCGGCCGCCTGCCAGGATCAGTTCCCGCAGGTCGTCCCGGCCGTGGCCGAGTACGACATCGCGCCAGGCGGGCGCGGTGGCGGTGTACATGTGGATCACGACGGGGTTGGGGATGCCGCGGACCGAGTCGGCCGTGCGCTCGATCAGGTCGCGACGGGCCGGAGTGAACACGACGATGGTCACGTCGGCGGGCGCAATGCCGGCCTCGGCGATCAGCCGGACGAAGTCATAGTCGGTCTGCGACGCCGAGGGATAGCCGACCTCGATCTCCTTGTAGCCCATCGCGACCATGAGCTCGAAGAAGCGGCGCTTGCGGGCCGGGTCCATCGGCTCGGCGAGCGCCTGGTTGCCGTCGCGCAGGTCGACGGGCACCCACAGCGGTGCCTTCGTCAGCCGGCGCGCGGGCCAGTCCCGCTCGGTGATCGGTACGCCGATGCGGGAGAAGATGTCGCGGTAGCGGTGCGACGGCATCTGCGAATGCCGCTGCCTGTTCCACCGGGGAGCGTCCGCGGGTACCCGGCCCGCGGGCGTGGCGATACGGGAAAACGTTGCGCTGGTCATGCTGCCTGAGTCCTTCTTGTGGTCTCGCTTCGGAAGACCGGCGCACGTCAAGGCTCCCACGTCGGGGAGCCGGTCTGATTAGGCCCCGCCGTGGCAGCGAAGAAGAAGGAGTCCGAACGCGAGCATGGGCACGAACCTAGCACTCTCTAGCGGGACAGGAACGCGAATATGTGCCGCTCGCTAGTCGGCGGCAACCCGGATGATCGCGCCGCCGGTCAGCGCGACCAGGTCATCGAGGGTCAGCGGCATCACCGTGTGCGGGGTTCCCGCCGCCGCCCAGAGGGTCGCGTAGTCGCGCAGCGCCTCGTCGATCACGGTGCGCACGCGCGCCGGGTGCCCGACAGGCGCGACCCCGCCGATGGCCTGCCCGGTGATGTCCCGCACCTGCTTGGCACTGGCCATCGACACCTCGTTCGCGCCGGCTTCCTTCGCGAGCACGCCGGTGTCCACCCGGTGCCTGCCGCTGGTCATGACCAGCAGCGGCTCGCCGTCCGCGAGGAACACCAGGCTGCTCGCGATGGCGCCGACCTCGCAGCCGAGCGCCGCGGCGGCCTCGGCCGCGGTGCGCGTGGAGTCGGGCAGTTCGCGCACCTGCGCCGTCACTCCGGCGTCGACGAGGTGCTGCCGCACGATCTGGCTGCGGGCGGGCAACTGGCGCTCATCGGTCATCGCTGATCGTCCCTTCACTGGTTTGCTGACCTGGGTAGTGCATGAGCAGGACCACGTCGGCCGGGGCGCCGAGAGCCGCGAACCGGTGCGGCAGGTCGCCGCGGTAGCGCAGGCTCTCACCCTCGGCCAGCTCCCGCTCCTCGCCGGCGCAGCCGACACGGACCCGGCCGCGGACCACGGTCACGGTCTCCAGGACCCCGGATGCGTGCGCGGCCGATTCCTGCCGCCGCTCGGCGAGCGTGGCGCGGAACACCTCGACGAGGAACTGGTCCACTGGCCACCTGGCGAGCAGTGTCGCCGTGACCGAGTCGCCCTCGACCTGCGCGCCGGGCGAATCGGCGTCGCCTGGCATCAGGGCGCCGAGCGGTGCGCCGAGCGCGGTCGTCAGCGCGAACAGCGTGTCTAGCCGCGCACCGCGCCGGTCGTTCTCCAACTCGGAGATGGTGCCCTTGCCGATACCGCTGCGCCGCGACAGTTCCGAGAGCGAGCAGTCCTGCTCGGCTCGCAGGCGCCGCAGCCTCGTGCCCAGTGTCTCGCCCGCCGACATCGCCACCACCGTTCTGTTAACAGAACGATGCTACACCTTTGGCGGCGTTTGGCGGCCGGCGCCTGTCGGTCGGCGCCTGTCGGCCGGGGCTTGCCAGCCGGGGCGGAGGGCGCCGGGACGGATGGCGGTGCGCCGGCCGGCCAGAACGCCAGGCCCGGTGCGGGGGATCAGGCGGAGCCACGAACCCGTTCGGTGATGTCATTGTTGTGGGAGCCGACGGGCTCGGGACCGGTGACCCCCAGCGCCCCTGACGGCGCGATGGCGAGCGCCCCGAGGGTCGCGAGCAGCGCGAACATGGCGCAGGCGGCGATCGCCGGCCGGAAGCCGTCGGTGACGCTCACCGGGCTGCCGAGGTGTCCGTAGGCGGCGAACACGGCGCTGGCGACGGCGATCGCGAAGACGGCGCCGAAGCGCTGCATCATGTAGTTGATACCGGACGCCTTGCCGAGCTCCCGCGGCGCGACGGCGTTCAGCACGGCGGTGGGCACGGTCGGCAGCGCCATCGAGACCCCGACACCGGCGATCAGCAGGGCGACGTCAAGCTCAATCCAGCTGGCGGCGAGCGATCCCCTGACGGCGACCCAGACGAACCCCGCCGTCTGCAGGAAGAGCCCGGTCACCATCACCGGGCGCCGGCCGATGCGGTCGGAAACGGCGCCCGCGATCGGCGAGATCAGCATCGGCGTCGCGAAGAAGGGGAGCAGCCGCACGCCTGCCGACACCGGTGAGTAGCCGCGGGCGAACTGGAACTCCTGGGTGACGAGGAAGCCGGCGGCGAAGATAGCGCCAGACATCAGGAAGGTGGTGGCGTTGCCGATCGCGAAGGCGCGGCTGCGGAACAGCCGCAGCGGCACCATGGGCTCGCTCACGCGCTGCTCCCAGGCGGCGAAGGCGGCGAGCAGCACGACACCGCCTGCCAGGCAGCCGACGGTCTCGGCACTCGTCCAGCCCGCCTGGTTGGCGCGCACCAGGGCCCATACGATGGCGACGACGCCGCAGGTGAGCAGTGTGACGCCGCCCGGGTCGAGCCGCCCGGGCGCGCCGTGGCTCTCCGGCAGCAGCCGCATCGCGAGCGGCAGCGCGACGGCACCGATCGGCACGTTGATCCAGAAGATCCAGTGCCAGTCGATCCCCTGGGTGACCGCGCCGCCGATGATCGGGCCCATCGCGACCGCGAGGCCGGCCAGCCCGCCGTAAATGCCGACGATCATCCCGCGGCGTTCCGCGGGGAAGGCCGTGGTGAGGATGGTGAGGCTGAGCGGCAGCACGATCGCACCGCCCAGGCCCTGCACGGTGCGCGCGGCGATGAGCGCGTTGACGTTCGGCGCGAGCGCGCAGACCGCCGAGGCGACGGTGAACGCGGCGAGGCCGAAGTTGAATACCCGGCGGCGGCCGAAGCGGTCGCCTGCCGCGGCCGCGGTGATGATGCCCGCCGCGAACGCGATGTTGTACGCGGTCAGCGTCCACTGCAGCGACGCCAGGCCCACGTGCAGGTCGCGCTGCATGCGCGGCAGGGCGGTGATGACCACCACCGAGTCGAGTACGACCATGAAGTAGGCGGTCGAGGTCAGGCCGAGCACCCAGCCGAGACGCGGCCCGGCGGCGCGTGCGGTATCCGGATTGCTAGCGGTCATGCTTCAGGTCCCTCCAAGTGGGCGACATTCGGCTTGTTGTTGCCGCTAGTCATGGAGACACCGGGTTGTGGCGAGAGTTGGCGCGCCCATTTCGCGCGCGCGACGGTGTCAGTATTTGAAGGAGCCGCGGAGAGGAGTGGTCTGAGTGAGCACTGAGCTGATGGAACGGGCCAGGGCAGGCGACGAGCTGGCGTTCGGCGAGCTCGTCGGCCCGCACCGGCGCGAGTTGCAGGTGCACTGCTACCGGATACTCGGCTCGGCCCTCGACGCAGAGGACGCGCTCCAGGAGACCCTGCTCGCCGCCTGGCAGGGGCTCGGCGGGTTCGAGGGCCGCTCCTCGCTGCGGGTCTGGCTGTTCCAGATCGCGACACGGCGCTGCTTGAACGCGCTGCGCTCGGCGAGCAGGCGGCCGCCGGTAGCGTGGCCGCCGCCGGGGGTGGGCGAGCTGCCTGAGCCCACCAGGATCGGCGAGGTGACCTGGCTCGAGCCCTATCCCGACGTGCTGCTCGAGGGACTCGCCGACGCCGCGCCAGGCCCCGAGGCGCGGTACGAGGCCACGGAGGCGATCTCGGTCGCCTTCGTCACTGCCCTTCAGTTGCTGCCGCCGCGGCAGCGCGCCGCGCTGATCCTGCGCGACGTGCTCGGCTTCCGTGCGAGCGAGGCCGCCGGCATCCTCGACTGCACCGAAGAGTCGGTGACGAGCGCGCTCAAGCGGGCCAGGGCCGCGCTGGAATACGTGCGCGCGGACCCGGAGAGCAGGGAGCCGCTCACTCCCGGCTCCGTGCGGGAGCGGGAGCTGGTGCAGCGGTTCGCCACCGCCTACGAGGCCGGCGACGTGGACCGGATCATCGCCCTGCTGACCGAGGACGCCTGGCTGATCATGCCCCCGGTGCCGTTGCGGTACCAGGGTCGCGAGGTGGCTGCCCGGTTCTGGTCGGCGACCGCGTTCCGGCCAGGTCGCTCGGCTCGCCTGGTGCCGACGAGGGCCAATGGCCAGCCCGCGTTCGGCCTCTATATTCGCGATCCGCAGGCGGGGGTCGCCCATGCCAACGGGATACTCGTGCTCACCCTGAGCGGCGACGGGATCAGCGTCGTGACCGGGTTCACCGACAACAGCGTGCTGCCGCTGTTCGGGCTGCCACGGACGCTGCCCGACTGAATTCACCCCCTGACACGACCGGGCCGCCGGGGGAGGCTGGGAGCTTCCCCTGGCGGCCGGCCGCTTTCCGGGCGGGTGGCTACGGGCGAACCTCGTAGACCAGGTTGAACGGCGTCTCGGCGGCGCGACGGAACCGGGTGAACCCGGCGTCGGCGGTCAGCCGCCTGATGGCGGCCTCGCCGGCCTGCGCGCCGAGGGCGTAGCCGCCCGGCTGGGACAGCGCGTTGGGCACGCACAGCTGGGTGGAGGCGTTGTAGTAGATCCGCCCGACAGGGTTGAGGTTGGCTGCCGGGTCGTCGGCCGCGTACGGCTCGACCACCAGCCAGGTCCCGTCCGGCTTGAGCGCCTGCCTGATGTGCCTGGCGGCGGCGAGCGGGTCGCCCATGTCGTGCAGGCAGTCGAAGGTGGCGGCGAGGTCGTAGCCGGTGCCGGTGAATCCGTCGGCAGGCGCGGTCTCGAAGTGGATCCGGTCGGCGACGCCCGCGTCCGCGGCACGCTTGCGGGCGATCTCGATCGACTCGTCGTGGTAGTCGGAGCCGGTGAACCGCGAGTTCGGGTAGTGCTGCGCCAGCAGGATCGTCGAGGCGCCGAGCCCGCAGCCGATGTCGGCGACGGTGGCGCCGGCCTCCAGCTTGTCGGACACGGCGTCGAGCGCCGGGATCCAGGACGGGACCAGGTTGGCGATGTAGCCGGGGCGGAAGAACTGCTCGCAGCCGGTGAACACGTCGTTGTCGTGCTCGTGCCAGCCCATTCCGGCGCCGGTGCGGAATGCCTCGGTGATGCGCGGCTCGGCCTTGAGCGTGCCGAGCGCGAGGACGAACGCACCAGGGACGTAGACCCCGCCATCGGGATTCGCGAGCGCGAACGCCTGCTCCTCTGTCATCGAGTACCGGTCGCTCGCCGGGTCGAACTCGACGTACCCGCCGGCCGCCTGCCCGCGCAGCCACTCGGCGATGTACCTGGGGCTCGTGTCCGTGCGCGCGGCCAGTTCCCCGGCGCTGGCCGGGCTCGCGGCGAGCGCCTTGTACAGCCCGAGCCGGTGCCCGATGACCACGCTCCCCGCGGCGAGGGTCGCCCCGAGATCCGCGACGAACCGGCCGAGGAACTCGTTCAGTTTGTCCATGTCGACAGCCATGATGTGCCTCCTTGTTCGATCTGATTCGGTCGATCTGATTCGTGTGCTGTGGGGTGTGAGCGGCGGTCAGGAGTGCTGGACGGGGACGCCAGGAGTGCGGCCCCACTCGGCCCATGACCCGTCGTAGACCCGGACCCGGTCCCTGCCGAGCAGCTGGGTGAGCGCGAACCACGCGGTGGCGGCGCGGCCGCCGATCGTGCAGTAGGTGATCAGCTCGTCGTCGCCGTCGAGGTCGGTGCCGGAAAAGACGCGGCGCAGCTCGACGGCGGAGCGGAACGAACCGTCCGGGTTGCACAGGCCGTCGACGGGCTGATGGACGGCCGACGGCACGTGCCCGGCCCGGCCGTCGGGGTCCATGCCGCCGGATGGCCAGAAGCGCTCTCCCTGGTATTCGGCCGCTGACCGGACGTCGAGCAGCGTGCTGCCCGGCCGGCCGATGGCGTCGCGTACCGCTGACAGGTCCGCCCTGATGCGCGGGTCCTGCTCGCCGAGGCGGAAGGTGCCCGGGCCGGGCTCGCTCGCGACGCTGCTCATCGGCAGGCCTCCGGCCTGCCAGGTGTCCCGCGAGCAGTCCAGGATGCGCACGTCGCGGTGCCCGTAGAGCCGCATCAACCAGAAGCCGACGGCGGGCGCGTACCCGTAGAACACGACCGTGCAGTCCGGGCCGATCCCGGAGCGCTCGATCAGCCGCTGCAGTTCCGCGGTGCTCCTGGTGTGATAGCCGGCGTCCTTCAGGTCGCTGTAGATGTTCCACAGCACGGCGCCGTCGATGTGCCAGTCGTTGTAGGCGGCCGGGCTGACGTCGACCTCGACTACCCGCACCTGCGGATCGTCCAGCCGGGCGGCGAGCCATCGCTGGTCGACGAGCGCCTGCCTGGTTGCCCGTGTGTCATATGTCGTCTGCATGAGAACCTCCCCGCGATCGGATGTCTTGGGGCTGTTCTACGGCGGCGTCATTGTCACGACGTTGCGCTGACGTTGGCGAAACCTTGGCGGCAACGTCGGCGGAGCCGGGACGGGCCGCGGCGAGCGGGCTCAGGTCCTCGCGAGCAGCTCCTCGTAAAGCTCGCGGGTGGCCCGGCTCGGCGATACCCCGAGCTGATCGCGGAGGCATTCGCTGAGGTGACCGTAGACGTCGAGCGCCTCGGCGAGATTGTCCTGCGCGGCGAGTGCCCGCATCAGGTAGCGGTATCCGCTCTCCCGCAGCGGCGCGAGCCTGGTGAGCTGCCGCCCTGCCCGGATCGCGGTGGCGATCTCGGTGCCGCCGAGGCCGAGCCCGGTGGCCGCGTAGCACTCGAGCGCCCGCAGCCGGAGCTCGGTGAGCTGGTTCCTGATCTCGTCGATCCACGGGGCGTCCTCGCCCGGCAGCATGTCGCGTTCTGCCACGAAGAGGGCGGTAAGCGAGGGGCCCCAGGCCTGGGGCCAGTCCTGCCGCGCGACCGCGGATTCCGCCCGGTGCGCCGCCTCGGACGCGGCCTCCAAGTCCACCCAGGCGTCCGGCAGGCACAGCCGCAGCGCGGAGCGCCCCTCCACGGTGCCGGGACCGAAGACCTTGCGCAGCTTGGACAGCAGCGGATTGAGGCGGGCGTCGACGGCGTCGGGGTCCGGCTCACGCCATAGTGCCTCGGCCATTTCGTCGCGCGGAACCAGCCGGTGGCGGTTGACTACCAGGTACGTGAAGAGCAGGCGGCCCTGGCGGCCGGGCAGCAGCGCGTCGAGACGCTGGCCGTCGCGCTCGACGACAAGAGCCCCGCAGATCTGGATGCGCACGGACCCCAAGGTCACGCCAACATCGTGTCATTAAGCTTGGTGTACATCTACCAGCAGCGGCCCGACGGAGGTGCGCGGTGAAGCTGATCCGGTGCGAGTGCGGCTACGTCGCACGAGGTGAAAACGACGACCAGGTCGTCGGCGTGATCCGCGGCCACATGGCCACAGATCATCCCGCCGTCCTTGCGTCGGTCACCCAGCAGGACCTGCTCAGCTGGATCGTGACCGAATAGCGGGTCGTTAGCAGCCCGCCAGTGCCGTGCCCTGCTCAGCCCTGCTCGCTGCGTCCCACGGCCGAGCGGCCATGATCGCCAGGTACAGGCTGACCAAGGTGTCCTCAAGTTGCGGCAACTCCTCCGTCCGGCCGACGCCGACCCACGACCTGACCAGCTCGGCAGTCGCCCCCGCCAGTGCCTGGTATGCCTCGTCGGGAACCGCGGGCCAGTCGGGGTGGCGCATGCGAGCCTTGCGGTGCCACTTCGCGTTGATCTCGGCGAACCGCACGCCTGCCGCCTGAAATCGCTCGACCGCGTGCTGTCCGGCCGCTGGCATGTCGATGTAGAAGACCCGGGCGAAGGCCGGCTCGTTGGCAAGGAAACTCAGGAACGCGCGCAATCCCGCGCGCAGCGCCTCCTCGTCGTCCGCGTCGTCGGGCACCGCCGCCGCCGCCTCGACTACGCGGGCGCGCAGAAGTTGCCCGCCCATGCTCGTCGCGGCGAGGAAGCATTCCTCCCTGCCGCGGAAGTGAAGGTAGAAGGCCGCGCGGGAAACCCGCGCCCGCCGCACGATGTCGGCCACGGTCACCGACGCGTATCCCTTTTGCGCCACGGCGGCAACCGTGGCGCGCAGCAGCCTGTCCCGCTGCGATGCCTGCACGGCTGGCTCGGGAAGCCGGCTCCGTCCCCGCGGCAGGCCGGGTTTTCCCGTGTGCGTTCCGGCAAGACTGCCCTCTTGCTTGGCGTCGAGCATGAGCCTAGAGTAACTGGAAAATTCCTAAAGTACCCCCCCGTACTTTAGGCCCTGCGCGCGATCAACGCTGACGTGGCGCGGAAAGGGGTCGGAAGAATGACAGCTACCGTCGAAGGTACTGCCGCACCAGGAATAGTCCAGGGTCTCTGGAACCGGCAGCTAAATCACTACCCCGAGACGCGAAACCGCATGTGGTACCTGGCCATCGTGGTTGTCGCGACAATCGTTCTCTACTACGAGCTCTACATTGGCGGGGCGGTATCGCCGAAAATCCTGGTCGGATACGGCATGACCTTCCCGTTCTACGTTTACATCAGCGTGGTGGGCAACGCGATCGGCGCCTTCGGCTCGCTATTGGCCGGCCTCGGGGACCGCTGGGGCCGGGCGAACCTCACCGCCTATGGCCTGGTGATAACCGCGCTGCTCGCCCTGTTCGGCATTCCGAACGCCGGCGACAAGTGGTCGTTCGCGATCCTGTCCGTCATCATCGGCCTCGTCGAGGGCGTCATCCTCGTCGCCACGCCGGCGCTGGTCAGGGACTTCTCACCGCAGCTCGGCCGGGCCTCGGCCATGGGCTTCTGGACCCTCGGGCCTGTCATCGGCAGCCTCGTGGTCGCCGTGGTTTCCACCAACACGGTCAACCACCTGGGCGCCTGGCAGGACCAGTACATCATCTGCGGCGTGGTCGGGCTCGTCGTCGGCGTGATCGCGCTGTTCGGGCTCAGGGAACTGTCGCCGCGGCTGCGTGACCAGCTGATGGTGTCGCTGCACGACCGGGCGCTCATCGAGGCGAAGGCCCGCGGTATTGACCCCGAAGCGGCGATGGGCAAGAGCCACTGGCGGCAGATGATGCACGTGGACGTCGTCGGGTCCGCGTTCGCGATCTCCGTGTTCCTGCTCATCTACTACGCGGCGGTCGGGTTCTTCACCATCTACTTCACCACCCTGTTCGGGTACTCCCTGTCGAAGGCCAACAGCATCGGTAACTGGTTCTGGGCGTTCGATGCAGGCGTGCTGATCATCACCGGGATCATCTCCGACCGGTTCCGGGTCCGCAAACCGTTCATGGTGGTCGGCGGAATCGGCGCCATCGTAATGACGATTGTCTTCCTCAACCTGGGTCCCGCGACCTCGTACGGGACAATCGTGGCGGTCATCAGCGTCCTCGCGGCGTTCCTCGCCATCGCGTACGCGCCGTGGATGGCCAGCTTCACCGAGACGGTCGAGAAGCACAACCCGGCGCTGATCGCGACGGGGCTGGCCGTGTGGGGCTGGATCATCCGCGTCGTGGTCGCGCTCTCCGCGCTGATCCTGCCGCTGGTCGTCAGCTCGATGACGCCGCTCGTCACCTACGGGGCCAGCGTGGCCACGCTGTCCGCGCAGTACTCGTCGGAACTGGCCACCGCGCAGGCCATCGACCCGCAGACGCAGGCGACCCTGCAGGCAAGCCCGACCAACACCGCGGCGCTGACCAAGGCCGTGACCGAGATCGCCACCACGTTCAAGGTCACCCCGGCCGAGGCCCAGGCCAAGCTCATCGCGCTGTCCAAGGTGCCGCAGGCAGACCTGCTCTTCCTCAACGAGCACGGCAAGGACGTCGCTAGCGCGGCGACCAACGCGCCCGGCCAGTGGAAGACCTGGTGGTGGGTTTGCGTCGGCGGCGAGGTCCTCTTCCTGCCCTTCATCTTCCTGATGACCGGCCGGTGGAGCCCGCGCAAGGCCAAGCAGGACGCGGACGAGCACGAGGCCAAGGTCCAGGAGGAACTGGCCGCACTCAAGGCGAACGCGTAAGCACCGCCGTTCCCAACTAGAGCAACTCGCGCCAGCCGTGGCAATGTCGCCGCGGCTGGCGCGAGTCGTCTCCGTTAGATGTTTAATCTCTTACGGGGTGAATGGCCGTGGGTGGTCGTGACCGCGGCCACGCCAATCAGCTGTATGTAATACCGGCAAAGTAGCGCTTGATCCGCCGCGTGATGGCTTCGGCGACGACATCACGTTCGCCACCGTGCGCGATCGCTTTGGCGGGAGCCACGTCGAATGCTGCTCTGCTCAGGGTAGCCGCGTCGGTGCCGATCACCAGACTGACCCGCACGGGCGCTGGCAATCCGCCCGGACCTGGTTCGGTGTCGATGTCGAACACGTAGATCCAGTCGCGCGGCTGGACCGCCCGGTCGTCCATCAGCCGCCACGTGCCGTCAGGCTGCTCGTGCAGCTCAGGAGCCCCGAGGAAGGGCTGCCAGGAGTCCCACACGGGCCGAGGCAGCGCGAGCGCGCATCCGGCTGACGTGTCCTGCTTGGTTACCTGGAACTTGAACGCGATCTGGAACGCCACGAGAATTCTCCGCCTTGATGCACTGCCTGGTCTCTTGAAGAGTCTGGCTGAGGAACGGGCAGCGGCCGGATCGCTGATCAGTGACGGGGACAGGGCCGCCGGAGACGGTGGGAAAGACCCGGTGGCCGAACCATTCCGCTATATGAGGCCGGGACGCCGCCGCGGGCGTGACAGAGTCACTCGCCTTCGTCCGTGCCGAGCTCAAGTTGGCCCCCTCCGGCCTCATTCGTTTCCGGCAAGCCCGGCAAACCCGGAGCCAGCTCACCATTCATACCGAGGAACTTCACAGGGCGTCGCCGGAACGGCGCGTGCAGCAGCTCGCCCAGGTTCCCCTCCAGGCAGCGGCGGACCTCTGCGCCGATCGCCTCGGCGAGCTGCGTTGGCACGGCGTTTCCAACCTGGTCGTACTGACTGGAGCGGTCCCCATGGAACACGAACCTGTCGGGGAAGCCCTGAAGGCGTGCCGCCTCGCGGATAGTGATCGTCCGGTCCTGCTCCGGGTGCGTGTACTCGCCCGACTTCGGGTCACGGAACCGGGTGATCACCGAACGGGGAATCCCGTCCCACGTCATCCGCCGGTAGCGGCGCGTGTGATCCTTCCGCAGCGCTCGCTGCATTCCCGCCGGAAGCAGCTCATGCGGCAGGTCGCGCCAGTCCTGACCCGGCTTGATATGCCGCAGCCGCGTCAGGTTCGCTTCAGACAGGCGCGCGGCATAGTGATTCGACAACTCATCGCTCAGACCCGCGCGCATCAGTTCCTGATATGGCCCGATCGGCGGCCCCACGTACTTCGTCGCTTCTTCCCCGGCCTCGACGGGGGGCAGGTCGCCGATCGCCTGCGCGGTCGTCACGAATCCCTCCAGCTGCCACTGCGGGATCGTCACGTTCGGCAGCAGGTCCCCGATCGCAGACTTGCCCGCGGTCGGCTTCGGGAAGCCGTACCCGGCGGGAATGCCTAGGTCCTTGCGCCAGCCGATGATGATCAGTCGCCACCGCATCTGCGGCGCACCGTACTGCGCGGCCAGCAGTTCGGCGCATGCCGCACCGTAACCCGACTTGTCCAGGCCCTGCAGGATCGCCCTCAGGTACGCGCCGCCCGCGAGGGTGACCAGGCCGGGCACGTTCTCAATGACGACGCACCGGGGCCGCACCTCGGACACCAGCCGGAGCACCTCACGGAACAGGTTGTTCCGCTTGTCCCACACCACCCGCGACCCGATGATCGAGAACCCCTGGCATGGCGGCCCTGCGAACATCAGGTCCAGTTCCCCCGGCACGATGTCCGCGGCGGTCGTCACCTTCGCTGCGTCCACATCGCGCAGGTCGCCAGTGATGAACTCCCCCGGCAGGTTCGCCCGGTGCGTCAGGCTGCACGCCTGATCGAAATCAGCGGCCAGCCGTAGGTCCCAGCCAGCCCGCACCAGCCCAAGCGACGCGCCGCCAGCCCCGGAGAACAGATCAATAGCAGTCGGGGTCATGCATTCAGCTTGCCATCTGCCAGCGACATTCGAGCGCATGTTCCCCATCACGCTTCGCGTGTCACACGACGGATACGTCTCGTGAACGTATTCAACGTCACCCTCGGCGGATGCCCGGCGGAGGCTCATTTTCCAGTCAGCCCGAAGTCAGCCCGGGCAGGTATCGAAGGTGCGCCCGTCCAGGTCCGATTCGAAGAGCACCGCGGTGAAGCCGTAGGACGGCGCGTACACGGAGTCGCAGAAGGTCTTGAACTCGCGGGCCGGCGGGCAGGTGCGCCCGGGAGCGCACACGTAGCCGTCGTCGGTGTACTCGGCCTCGCCCACCCACTTGCCCGTCGGCTGGTGCCTGGTCACGTCCGTGGTGAAGTCGTCCCAGCCGCACGGGGTGCTGCCGTGCAGGCCGGTGCAGGTGATCCCGTACTGGCTGCTGCCCGCGAGCTGCGCGGCGAAGCAGGCCTTCGACAGGTAGCACTCCTCGACCACCGCGCCGTCGGTGTACTCGCGCCCCCATGACGACAGGTAGGGCGAGTTCTTCCACAGCGCGGTCATCCCGTCCCTGTGGATTTCGTTGAACGCGTAGGCGAGATAGTTCTCTACGTCGCCGGGTGTCAGCTGGAAGCCGGTGGTGGACGGCGGGTCGAATCCGTCGATGTCGTCGAGCTCGACCGCGTCGAACCCCTTGGCCGCGCACATGCCGATCCGCTCGTCCAGCATCGGCTTGAGCGCGTCGAGCTGACGGAAATCGACCCAGCGCTCTGCCGGGTAGCCGTAGTAGACGAGGCCGAGCGCCGACGCGGGGAAGTACTTGCCTGGGCTCGCGTCCGGGCGGTAGTTCTCCCAGGCGAGGTCCAGGTAGCAGACGGTACGCGGGTGCGGCAGGGTGGCCGCCTGCCAGCGCGTCTTGATCGCGGTGACCTCGGCCTTGGTGGTGAGGAAGCCGTCGATGTCGTAGATGTCGACGGCCGTGCCGCCGGTGCGCTGCAGCGGCGTGACCCGGCCGATCTGCCAGTCCCAGCGCATGGGCCGGCCCTTGCTGTTCAGGTGCGGCGGGTACCAGCAGCCGCCCTGCCAGGAGCTGCGGCAGGTCGCGGGCGTCGGCAGGGAAACCACCTGCCAGGAGTAACGGATGGTGGTTCCACCGGCCCCGTTCGCCGCGCGTACCTGCGCCTGGTGCGGGCCGGCCGCGAGCTTGCCGGTGTAGAACACGCGACTTGACGGCATGGATCGCCAGCCGCCGTCGTCGATCCGGTAGGAGAGGGTGACCGGCCCGTCCGCATTGTTCGCGTGCGCCGCGGTGACCTGGAAGTACTCCTCGGTCGAAGCGGTCTGCCGCTCGGGTGTGCCGTTGACGAACGCGGTCACCGGAGCCTTGCCGCGCGGGTAGGCGCGCACGGCGGTGGCCGAGGTCCTCGCCGCGGAACGGGTGATCGTGGCGAAGCCGTTGGACGGCCCCGCCGACGGCACCACCACCTCGGTCGCCGTTTCTGTTACCCGCAGCACCCGTCCGGTGTCCGCCTGCCCGACGACGTAGTCGCGCGCGGCGAAGGGCGTGGCGGTGGAATCCGCCGCGGTCCTGCACTGCTTCCCGCCGGGTGCGCAGCTCTGCCAGGTGTACCCGACCGAGAAGCTGACCAGCTTCAGCCCGTGCGGCAGCACCGGTGCGTCCCAGCTCAGGCCGGCTGCGGCGACCGTCGCGCCGTCGCGGAACGACCCGCTGATCCGCAGCGCGCCATGGTGCACGGGAGCCGGAATGGTCGCGGCCGCGGTGTGCGCCGGGGCCGCCGCGGACGGTGCGGGAGCGGCCAGCGACGCCGGGGCGAGCACCCCGGCGCCGAGCGCGAGCAGGCAGGGCGCGGCCACGGCAGCGGCCAGCGCAGGACGCGTCGCCAACGTCCGGTTCTTGGTCACGGTTACGATCCTGCGCCGGGCCATGGCGGTCAGCCGCGCAAGGACGGAGGTAGCAGGTGCCCGTGCGCGTCGATCAGCTCGTCGCACATCGCGACCGTCTGCGCGGTCGTCAGCGTCGCGGCCGTGTTCGGGTCGAGCAGCGCCGCCTGGTAGACGTGATCACGCGATCCGTCGAGCGCGGCGCGCACGGTCAGCTCGACCACGTTGAGGAAGGTCCTGTTGAGCGCGGCAAGCTGCGGCGGCAGCGCGCCGACGGGCACCGGCTTGGGTCCGCCCGCGCCGATAACGCACGGCACCTCGACGCAGCACTCGTCGGGCAGGCTGGAGATCAGGCCGCCGTTGCGGATGTTCACGTGCAGTTCGCGTTCGGTCCCGGTCTCAAGCGAGTGGATGAACTGCGAGGCGAGCTCGTTCTCGACGGTGAGCTCAAGCGGCTCGTCCCCGGCCAGCTGCCGCTCGAGCGACTCCAGCTCCCGCAGGTTCTCCTCGGAGCGCTCCAGGTAGTCGCCGACGAAGATGCGGAACCGCTCGATCTGGTCGTCGTGGTGCATGAACCAGGGCACGTACTCGGCCGAGTGCTCGCTCGACTCGGTGGGGAAGTAGCCGAACCTGCGGTAGATCTCCACCCTGACCCGCCGCTGCAGCTCCGGCGAGGACTCGATGACCTCGGCGAGCTTCGGGTACAGCGACTCGCCGTCCTGCTCGAAGCGGAGCACGAAGGCCTGGTGGTTGAACCCCGCGGTGGTGAAGCGCACCCGCTCCGGGTCCGCGCCGACGAGCTCCGTCAGGAAGGCCTGGGTGTCGCGGACCGAGTGGCACAGGCCGTACACCCGCTCGAACCCGGCGCCCTCGTACGCGGCCCAGGGCAGCATCGCCATCGGGTTGCTGTAGCTGAGCAGGTAGGCGTCCGGGCACACCTCGCTCATGTCCCGCGCCAGGTCGACCACGACGGGGATGGTGCGCAGGCCGCGGAAGATCCCGCCGATGCCCAGGGTGTCGCCGATCGTCTGGCGCAGCCCGTACTTGGCGGGGATGTCGAAGTCGGCCCTGGTGGCGGCGTACCAGCCGTTCGGCGTGCGCCAGCCGCTCGGCGCTGATGTCGTAGAGGACGAAGTGCAGCCCGCCGCGGAACTCGGGGTAGCTGCACAGGTCGGTGGTCACGTTACGGGTGAACTCGACGCTTCCGGCGCCTATGAAGGCCAGCTTGATCACAGCTCGTTAGTGTTCCATGTGAGTGAGTTTCTTGCAAGATCTTGCAATCTGACCGGATTGCTCTGCACAATACTGCTCAATTGGTGAGCGGTGAGAGCAACTTCGAGCGGAGTGCGGCATGACCATCGGAAGGCATCATCGGCGTGCGGCCCTGACCGGGCTGGTCACCGCGCTCACCGCGACAGCCCTCGCGGTCGCGGGCTGCGGTACGGACGCCAACGGCGGCGGGCCGTCGTCGGCGTCGGGATCCTCGTCAGGCACGATCCAGATCTGGGAGGGCTGGACCGGCCAGGAGGCCAAGTCGTTCGCCAAGCTGGTCTCCCAGTACGAGGCGCAGCACCCCGGGCAGAAGGTTGACACGCTGTACGTCAACAGCGACGACGCGCTGCAGAAGGTGCTGACCGCGGTGAAGGGCGGCAGCCCGCCGGACATCGCCTATCTCTACGGCTCCTGGGCGCCCAACGTGGCGCAGATCCCCCAGGTCGTCGACCTCACGCAGGTGGTGAAGAAGGCCAGCGTCAACTGGAACGACTTCTACGTCGGCGAGCGGAATGTGGCCACCGTCAACGGCAAGGTGATCGGCATCCCGGCGCTGGTGGACAACCTGGCCGTGGTCTACAACAAGAAGCTGTTCGCCAAGGCCGGCCTGGCGTTGCCCACCGCGAACTGGACCTGGCAGGACTTCGTCAACGACGCGCAGAAGCTGACCGACGCGGCGGCCAAGCAGTACGGCACCGCCTACGTCACTCCCGGGTCCGAGGACACCGTCTGGCACTATGAGCCGCTGCTCTGGGAGGCGGGCGGCAGCCTGCTGACGCCGGACAACAAGCAGGCGGCGTTCAACTCGCCGGCCGGCCTCAAGGCGCTTGAGACGCTGCAGACCATGGCGGTGACCGACAAGTCCATGTACCTGGACCCGACCGACTCCGCCTACGCCAACCTGTTCAACTCGGGCAAGATCGGCATGCTGGTCACCGGCCCGTGGGACCTGTCCGCGTTCCCCAACGTTGACTACGGGGTGCAGGTCATGCCGTCCTACCCGGGCACGAGCGGCGGAGACCAGACCATCTCAGGGCCGGACAACTGGGTGGTGTTCAACAACGGCAGCGGCCAGGTCAGCGCGGCCGAGCAGTTCCTGCTCTGGCTCACCGCGCCTGCCCAGGTCAAGACCTGGTCGCTGCAGACCGGCAACCTGCCGATCAGGGCTTCGGTAGCCAGCATGACCGGGTTCGCACAGCAGATGGACTCGATGCAGCCAGGGATGAGCACGTTCATCGACAACCTGAGCAACGTGAAGCAGTCACGCCCGCAGATCTCCACCTACCCGCAGGTCTCCCAGGTCATCGGCACGATGGTGGATTCTGTCCTGCTCGGCAAGGCCACGCCGCAGGCGGCACTCGCCGCCGCGGCCAGCCAGGTCAACTCGGTCCTGGCGTCGGGAAGCTGAGCATGACGGGAAACTCGGTTGCCCGGCCCGGCACGCGCCGGGCCGGGCGAGCCGGCCTGGTGCGCCGGGCACTCGACTCGGAGCAGTTCAACGGATGGGCCTTCGTCACGCCTGGCGCGGCGATCATCCTGCTGTTCGGCGCGGTGCCGATCGTCTGGTCGGCGGTGATGTCATTCCAGAAGTCCTCGCTGGCCGGATCGGCGCCGTTCGTCGGCCTGTCCAATTACCGGCGGATGGTGCACGACCCGATCGTGGCGCAGGCGATACAGCACAC
>Ga0335083_10003898_pt1 | contig 19183 bp, 18 predicted proteins | sample Lox_Sample_42_FD_206716 | JGI IMG/M metagenome (GOLD analysis project Ga0335083, IMG submission 206716) | Soil microbial communities from Loxahatchee National Wildlife Refuge, Florida, United States - Lox_Sample_4.2 | ecosystem: Environmental > Terrestrial > Soil > Wetlands | place: USA...
GATGCGCGCATCGAGTACGTGGGGGAGGAGCGGCTGCATGGCAAGCAGTGCCGGCGCTACCGGATCTCCGGCCCGGGCATCGGCGACACCACCGGCTCCCTCTGGGCGCCGGTGGACGGAGAGTGGCTCGAGCGCATCGAGATCCCGTTTCCCGACAACCCGGACTGGAAGAGCTTCCGCCTCGAGCTCCAGGGGAAGGAGACGATGACCCCCGAGGCCTGGAAGCGCTTCATCGCTCGCTCGCTGAAGAAGGCCAACGGGAGCTGAGCGAGGCCGCGGCCGGTCCGCCGCACCGGTGGGGGTGGCTCCCGGGCCGCACCGGGCGGCGTCCGAGACCGGTGCAAGCTGGCAAGGGACTTGCTCCCCTCGCCGAGTTCGCACACAACGGAGCCCGAGAGTGAGGCAACCCGCCGTCGTAACCCGAGGTCTGGCGCGCATCGTGGTCGGCCTTCCGGTCGAGTGGACCGAGCACGAGCCGCTCGCCCCGAAGACGAGCATCCGCGCCGGGGGCTCCGCCGAGCTGTTCCTCCGCCCCCGGTCTCCGGACGCTCTGGTGGCGCTGCTCGCCCGGGCCCAGCAGGAAGGCGTCGGCGTTCACGTGCTCGGGGGCGGGGCGAACACCCTGGTCGGCGACGGCGGGATTCCCGGCCTGACCCTCAAGCTCCCTGCCGACCTCTTCCCCGAGGAGCTGGAGCGGCTCGAGGACGGCGGCCGGGTGACGCTCGGCGCCGGCGCGGCCATCGTCCGGTTGACCAATCTCATGCGCGCCAGTGGCTGGGTGGGGGCCGAGTTCCTGGCCGGAATTCCGGGAACCATCGGCGGCGCCCTGGCCATGAACGCCGGCACCAAGCACGGCGAGTGCGTCCAGGTGCTCGAGGCGGTGGAGCTGGCCACGCCCGGCGGCGTGGGGTGGATCGACCGAAAGGAGCTCAGCATCCGCTACCGGCACACCGAGCTTCCGCCCGGTTCGGTGGCCACGCGGGTGCGCTTCCGCCTCCGGAAGGGGGACCTCGAGGCTTCCCGGGCAGCGATGGAGACCGATCTCGGCTACCGGAAGCGGACCCAGCCGCTCAGCCAGCCGAACTGCGGAAGCGTGTTCCGCAACCCACCAGGTGACCACGCCGGCCGACTCATCGAGTCCGTCGGGCTGAAGGGCCACGTCCTGGGGGAGGCGCGGATCAGCGAGCTCCATGCCAACTGGATCGTCAACCTGGGCAATGCCACCGCGCGTGACGTGGCCGGGTTGATTTCCCTGGCCCAGGGACGGGTGCGGGACGCCACCGGCATCACCCTGGTCCCGGAGGTGGTGCGGGTGGGGGTGTTCACGTGAAGCGCTGGACGCGGCAGGAGCTGTCCGGGAAGCGGGTGGGGGTGCTCCTCGGCGGGCTGAGCGTGGAGCGCGAGGTGAGCCTCCGGAGCGGCGCCGCCATCTCCCAGGCGCTCCGCTCCCTGGGCTACTCGGTGGTCGAGGTGGACGTCCAGCGCGACGTGGCGCAGAGGCTCCTCGAGGAGCGCATCGACGTGGCCTTCATCGCCCTCCATGGCCGCTACGGGGAGGACGGCTGCATCCAGGGCCTCTTGGAATCGATGCACATCCCCTACACCGGCTCGGGGGTCCTCGCCTCGGCGGTGGGAATGGAGAAGGTGTTCAGCAAGCAGGTCTTCCTCGCCCGGGGCATCCCCACGCCTCCCTACCGGTCGTTCGACACCGTCGAGGAGGCGCTGGCCGGGCTGGACGCCTTGCCCTTCCCGCTCCCGGCGGTGGTGAAGCCGTCCCGGGAGGGAAGCAGCGTGGGGGTGTACATCTGCCGCACCCGCGAGGCCTATGCCGAGGCGGTGGGCAAGGCAGCCGGGCTGGCCGGGTCGCTGCTCGTGGAGCAGTTCATCAGCGGCCACGAGGTCCAGGGGGCGGTGCTCGATGACGCGTCGCTCGGGGCGATCGAGATCGTCCCGGCGCGCGAGTTCTACGACTACGAGGCCAAGTACTCGGCGGGCAGCGGGACGAAGTACCTCTTTCCGGCTCCCCTGCCGCCGGCGCAGTACGCGCGGGTCAACGACGTGTGCCTCGCCGCTCACCGGGCCCTCGGCTGCAGCGGGGCGACGCGCAGCGACTGCATGGTCACCGCCGATGGAGACGTGTGGTTGCTCGAGCTGAACACCCTGCCCGGGATGACGGACACCAGCCTGCTGCCCAAGATCGCCGCAGGGCAGGGGATCGACTTTCCGGGTCTCTGCGAACGGCTCCTCCTGGGGGCGTCGCTCAAGGCCTGACCCCGCGCCGCGCCCCCTCCCGGTCGGGGCGTTCCCTACAGGCGCGAATTGCAACGTAGCTGTGGCGAAAAACTGGCGCCCCCCCAGATCCGGCCCGAGCATGGGCCGACGATCGAGAGAATGGCCCCCGGCTCGCCCAGGAATCGCCGCCGCCGGCACGAGCGCTCGGCGCGCCTTCGCGGCGCGGCTCTGGCGCACGCACCGCGGCTGTTGCTCACCATCGCCGGCCTGGCTGCGCTGGGCCTGGGGTCTGTGCGGGCCGACGTGTGGGCCCGGCACTCCCCACGCTTCGCCCTGCGCTCGATCCAAGTCTCCGGCGCGCAGCGCGCCAGCGAGGCCGAGCTGCTCGCCCTGGGAGGCATCCAGCGGGGGATGAACCTCTGGGCCCTCGATGCCGACGAGTCGGCGCGGGGGATGTCCAGTCACCCCTGGGTGCGCAGCATCTGGGTCCGGCGCGCCCTTCCGGACAGCCTGCACATCCGCGTCGAGGAGCACCGGCCCGCGGCCCTGGCCGTCCTCGGGCAGCTCTACGTGGTGGATGGCGAGGGGGTGCCGTTCAAGAGGCTCGCCGCGGCCGATGCCCTCGACCTGCCGCTGATCACCGGGATCAGCCGCGATGAGGCCGCCCGGTCGCCGGATCAGAGCGCGGCCCGGCTGCGAACGGCCCTGGAGCTGATCGCCGCCTGGGACCGGACGGTGCAGCGTCCGGCGCTTTCCGAGGTGCACCTGGGGGATGCCGGGTCCCGCCTCGTCGACCTCGACGGACAGGTGGTCGAGCTCGCCGCCGGGCCTCCTGAGGCCGCGCTGGCCCGGCTGATCCGGGTGAGGGCCGAGCTGCGGCAGCGGGGCCTCAGCGCGTCGACCATCCATCTCGAGAACCGGGTGCGCCCCCAGTGGGTGGCCGTCCAGCTCGCCGGTCGTCCGGGTCTGGACGCCCCGGCGAAGTGATCACGAGGAAAGAACATGGCCAAGCAGAAGGGCGGGGAAGTCATCGTCGGTCTGGACATCGGGACGACGAAGATCTGCGCCATCGTCGGTGAGCTGACCGAGAACGGAATCGACATCATCGGCATCGGCACCCATCCCTCCAAGGGATTGCGCAAGGGCGTGGTGGTGAACATCGAGTCCACCGTGGCCTCCATCCGCCGCGCGGTCGAGGAGGCGGAGCTCATGGCCGGGTGCGAGATCACCACCGTCTACACCGGCATCGCCGGCGGCCACATCAAGGGCTTCAACAGCCAGGGCATCGTGGCGGTGAAGGACAAGGAGGTCCGCGACGCGGACGTGGCCCGGGTCATCGACGCCGCCAAGGCGGTGGCCATCCCCATGGACCGGGAGGTGATCCACGTCCTGCCTCAAGAATTCATCATCGACGACCAGGGGGGCATCAAGGAGCCGCTGGGAATGGCCGGGGTTCGCCTGGAGGCCAAGGTGCACATCGTCACCGGGGCGGTCTCCAGCGCGCAGAACATCGTCAAGTGCGCCAATCGCACCGGCCTCAACGTGGCGGACATCGTCCTGCAGCCGCTGGCCTCGGCCGAGGCGGTGCTCGGCGAGGACGAGAAGGAGCTCGGCGTCTGCCTGGTGGACATCGGCGGGGGCACGACGGACATCGCCATCTTCTCCGGGGGAAGCATCGTCCACACCGCGGTCATCGCGCTGGGGGGCAACAACCTCACCAGCGACATCGCCATCGGCCTGCGCACGCCGGCCCTGGAGGCGGAGCGCATCAAGCAGAAGTACGGCTGCGCGCTGGCCTCGATGGTGGACAAGGAAGAGACCATCGAGGTCCCCAGCGTGGGCGGCCGGCAGCCCCGGGTGCTCGGCCGGCAGATCCTCTGCGAGATCCTCGAGCCCCGGGTGGAGGAGATCTTCCAGCTCATCCACCGGGAGATCCAGAAGTGCGGCTACGAGGACCTGCTCGCCAGCGGGGTGGTGATCACCGGCGGGTCGACGCTGCTCGGTGGGATGGCGGAGCTGGCCGAGGAGGTGCTCGGCTTGCCGGTGCGCCGGGGGATGCCGCGCGGGATCGGCGGCCTGGTCGACGTGGTGAAGAGCCCGATGTACGCCACCGGGGTGGGCCTGGTCATCTACGGCGCCCGCCATCAGGACCGGCGGCTGTTCCGCATCCGGGAGGAGAACGTCTACCGGAAGGTGAAGGGGCGGATGCGGGAGTGGCTGGAGGAGATCTTTTGATGGACACCTGGGAGCAGACCAAGCAGGCGGCGAAGATCCGTGTGGTGGGCGTGGGGGGCGCGGGCTGCAACGCGGTGAACACGATGATCGCCGCCGGGCTGGACCGGGTGCAGTTCATCGCCGCCAATACCGACATCCAGGCGCTGGCGGCGAGCCAGGCCCAGGTGAAGGTGCAGATCGGCTCGGACCTCACCAAGGGGCTCGGCGCGGGCGCCAACCCGGACATCGGTCGCGAGGCGGCGCTGGAGAGCCGGGAGCTGATCGCCCAGTCGCTGGAGGGGGCGGACATGATCTTCGTCACGGCCGGGATGGGCGGAGGGACGGGCACCGGGGCCGCGCCGATCATCGCCGACGTCGCCAAGTCGCTCGGGGCGCTGACCGTGGCGGTGGTGACCAAGCCCTTTCACTTCGAGGGCAACAAGCGGCGCAAGCAGGCCGAGGCCGGCCTGGTGGAGCTGAAGACGGCGGTGGACACGCTGATCACCATCCCCAACCAGCGGCTGCTCAGCCTGAGCGGTCAGTCCATGCCGCTGCTCGAGACCTTCAAGCGTGCGGACGAGGTCCTGCTCAACGCCGTGCAGGGCATCTCCGACCTCATCCAGTACCATGGCTACATCAACGTCGACTTCGCGGACGTGAAGACGATCATGGCCGACAAGGGCGTGGCCCTGATGGGCACCGGCCGGGCCAGCGGCGAGAAGCGCGCGGTGAACGCCATGCAGCAGGCCATCGTCTCGCCGCTCCTCGAGGACGTGACCATCGACGGGGCCACCGGCCTCTTGATCAACATCACCGGCGGCCGGGACCTCACCCTTCAGGAGGTCAACGAGGCGCTCACCCTGGTGCACGACGCGGCCGACCCGGAGGCGGAGATCATCTTCGGCAGCCTCATCGACGAGGAGGCGAGCGACGAGGTGAAGATCACCATCATCGCCACCGGATTCATCGCCCGGGAGGCGCGCCGGCCCCCGGTGCCCGCGTCCACCGGTTCCGCCCCCCGCACCAGCTCGGCCGAGCTGGCGGTCCCGATGCCGGCCCGGGTGCGCGCCGAGCCCAAGGCGGCCCCGCGGGCTACCCGGGATCCGTCGCTGCCGGTGGACGAGGATCAGTTCGACATCCCGACGTTCCTCCGGCGCCAGGGACAGTCGGATCCGCCGTAGCGCTCGGGCGGACCAGGGCCCCGGAGGGCGTCCCTTCCCGAGCTACTCGAGCACGAGCTCGGTGGTGATGGCGATGGCGGCCTTCAGGCTCCGGTAGAGTGCGCAGCCGTCGGCGTAGAAGCCATGCACCCGCCGGGCAACCTCGTGCTGGGCGGGGTCGGCCCGGAGCCGCAGGACGACGTGGATGCGCCGGAGGATGAGCACCTTGCCCTCCAGCTCCACCTCCCCGGTGGCCTCGGCGACCAGGTGACCCTCTCCGGCGGGAATCTGGCGCGCCTCCAGCGCGCCTCCGAGGGTTCCGGTCAGTCAACCGGCCGTCGCCGCGACCACGTAGTCGATGGTCGTGGCGTGCGGCTGGTAGGCGCCGGGCGGGACGCCGTAGTGCGCGGCGACCGCTCCGTGGCTCCCGAACCACACCGGCTCGGACTCGGCCGGCAGGAAGGCACGGCGCTGCGGCCCCTTCACCCGCTCGATGCGAACCTCGGATCGGTACGCGACCTCCGCCATGGCTGTCTCCCGGGTTGGGGCGCTCCGTTTCGAGGCCAAGCTAACGGGCATTCGCGCTCAGCGCAGCGGCCCGCCCGGAGGGAGCCCCATCCGCTGCAGCTCCTGGCACCCCCGCTGGTCGCCGAGCGCGCAGGCGCGGTCGAGCAGCGCCAGAGGGGTGAGCGGCCCGCGGGCGGCGTAGACACCGGACTGGAGGAGCTGCGCCAGGCGGATGCAGCCCTCCGGCTCCCACCGCTGGCAGGCCTGGAGGAGCAGCCCCGCTGCTGCCTCCGTCTCCGCGGCGCTGGAGGAGAGCAGCTGGATGTCGGCCAGCACGAGGCAGGCGCGCGCGTCGCCCAGCGTGCAGCCGCGCCGGAGGAGGGCGGCGATGCGCGCCGGCTCGCGCCCGCCCGGGCGCTCGGCCACTGCCGCGGCACGGGTGCAGGCCTCGGCGTTGCCGAGGGTGCAGGCGCGCTCGAGAAGCACCAGCGTATTCGACACCCGCGGGGCCAGCGCCACGCAGGCCAGCGCCACGCCCCGCTCGCATGCCTGGCGGTAAGGACGCTCGGCCAGCTCCGGGCTGCCCCGGGCGTCCTGGGCCGCGCCGAGCAGGTAGCAGCTCTTGGCCCGCCGCCGCTTGCAGGCACGCTGGCAGCCGGCCACGTCTCCCGGAGCGCAGTCGGCGCTGCTCCAGCCGGGCGAGGGCAAGAGCGGCTGGAGGTGGGGCGGGGCCTGGTCGCCCAGGGGCATCTGCTCCACCACGCCCGGGCCAGCGGAGAGGCGGAAGGGGTGGATGATGTCGGTGCGGCGGGCCCGGTCGGTCTCGGTGAAGAGGCGCAGGGAGGTGGTCCCCTGGGGACAGCTGCGCGGCTGGAACTGGAGCGCCGCACGGCCTCCCTCGGCCGGCTGGACCGCGGCCGGTGCGAGGTAGACCAGCGCCAGCGGGTCCCGGCGGGCGGGAAGGCGCACATCCTGGAACTGCACCCCCACCCGCCGGATGCGGCGGAGCGGATCCTCGAGCTGAACGTCGATGCGGAAGACGCAGTGGCCGATCCCATCGGTCACCGCCTGGAGCACCGCCCCGCGCGGCCGTCCGTCGAGGAACTCGGCGATGCGCTCGGCGGCGGTGACCTCGAACAGCGACGAGCTGGCGTCGCGCTGGGGGCGGGCGAAGCCGAGCAGCGTGCCGTCCAGGTCCAGCACCGGGCCGCCGGTGAAGTCGGGCAGCGCGCCCGCCTCCACGGAGAGCGCCACCAGGCGGCCGCTCCGGTCGCGCTTGCGGGTGGAGAGCGCTCCGGGGCGCACCACCGCCCGCGCATGCCCGGGGGCGCGGCCGCCCGGCGAAGTGAAGAAGAAGCCGGCCAGGTCCACCGGGGAGGTCTCGGCCATCGGTCCGGCGGCCCCGATGAGGACCGGCTCCGGTGCGCCGGCATCGGCCGGAAGCCGGAGCAGGGCGAGGTCCGAGGCGGGGTCGGTGATGAGCAGCGTCCCAGGGGTGGTGCGCTCGTCGTCGAATCCGGGGCGCAGCCGGACCACGGCGCCTCCGTCGCCTCGCTCCACCGCGGACAGGCTGGTGAGGACGAGGGGCGCTTCCCCGCCCGAGGGCACCAGCACCCCGGGGGCGACCTTCCCCGGGGCCTCGACGAGCACCGTCGCCTGCAGCGCCAGCTCGCGCTGTCCGGACTCGGCGCCGCGGGCGGGAAGCGCCTCGGGCGGATCGAGCGTGCTCCAGCCGAGCCAGGCCGGGTGGCCGAGGAAGCGGCCCACCTCCTCCGCCGGGATGAGGAAGCTGGTGTCGCTGCTCCGGATGTGGCCCATGGCCACGCCCCGCACCGCTCCGGTGGCGTCCACCACCGGCCCGCCGCTGTTGCCCGGGTTGATGGCCACGTCGATGCGCAGCGCTCCGCTGGCGTCTGGCTCCACCGCCAGCCGGCCGGCGTTGACCGTGGGCGGCGGAAACGCCGCGGTGGCGCTCGCCCCTGGACCGAGCGGGAAGCCGACCACGAAGAGCGCCAGGCCCACGGGGGTGGTGCGGGCGGTGTGGAGGAGGAGCCGGGTGGGGCGGGCGGCGCCGACCGGCGCCTCGAGCAGCGCCAGGTCCACCTGGGGGTCGGCGTGGACGACCCTCGCCGGCTGGAGCACCCGCACCGCCCCGTCGGTGAACACCACCCCCAGCTGGCCGGGTCCGCCGTCCTCGGCGTGCTGGACCACGTGGGCGTTGGTCAGGATGCGGGCCGCGCCCCCGACCACGTCGAGCACGAATCCGGAACCGGAGCCGGTGGCCGTCCTCACCAGCACCACTCCGCGCTTCACCTTCTCCATCGCCTCGAGGGGGATGCTGGGCGGCGGGGGGAGGTCGAAGGAGAAGGAGAGGACGGCGGCGCGGAGCGTGTCCGAGAGCAGCGGGAAGTTCCGGCTCGGAGTGGCCGCGCTCACCAGGAAGCCGTGATCGCCCCGGGTGAAGAGGCCCAGCCAGCCGTCCTCGTCGAAGTCCGGGGTCCGGCTGTGGACGCGGATCAGCCGGCTGCGCTCGAAGTCCCCGCCCAGATCGGCGGCCTCCAGGAACTCGGTGTCGGCGAGCAACCCCTCGAGCCGGTGCTGAAGCTCGGCCAGGTCGAAGCCGCCCGCCCCCGGAGCGTCGAAGGCGCGCACCACCAGATGCGCGCTGCGGCGCGGCCAGACGAGGTGGACGTCCACGTCCTCGTCGGCTCGCAGGGCCCGCGTGGCATGGACCCAGTGCCCGGGCTCGAGCCGGAGCCGGTAGGGGAGGCGCGCTCCGGTGACCACCTCCACCGTCGGCCCCTCCACCCAGCCGAAGAGGCGGTGGAGCGGGAGGGCGAGCAGGGCATCCCCGGTCAGCGTGGCCCACACACCGGAGCCCTCCACGACGAGAACGGCGGCCAAGGTGGCCGAGGCCACGGCGGTCCTGAGCCGGCCCGGCCGGCCGAGGGCGAGCAGGAGAAGGCCCACCGCGGCCAGCACGGCCAGCGATACCCCGAGCGGCTCGTGGCGGAGGAGGGCCAGTCCCCCGAAGACGAGCAGCCCGGCCACGGCGCGCACCGCCAGCGCCGCCGGAGCCCGGCGCCAGCCCCGGAAGAGCCCCAGCGCCAGGGCCAGGTCCACGGCGACGAAGGCGACGATCAGGAGGCGCTCGTCCGGCGAGCGCCGGGTGCTGGCGAGGAGGGCCAGCGTGAAGCCGACCTGGAGGAGGAGGAACCCCGCCGCCAGCCGCGGGGCGGCGGAGGTCGACCGCGGCGCCGGATCCGGATTGCTCAAGCCGTGGTGCGGTAACGGAACATGCGCTGGCGATGGCTGGTTCCGTCGAGCGCGGCGAAGAGATGGCCGCGGAACACCATCACCAGGTGGAACAATGCGCCGACGAGGATGCTCAGGGCGACCAGCCCCAGGTAGCCGAAGAGGAAGAACAGGCTGGCCTGCGCCCGGCTGAGGAGGAACCACAGCCCGGCGAGGAACAGGGCGTTGGGGACGCCCCACTCCAGCCAGTTGGACTGGAGGAACCGGACCGCCCTTCCCATCGTCTCCAGGCCGCCGTGTGTGTTGCTCTGGTAGATGACCTCCGGAACGGCGTTGAGCAGCACCAGCGCCACCAGGGTCAAGGCGAAGTTGAAGGCCTGCGCCTGCGCGGAGCCGCGCAGCATCGCCCCCAGGAGCAGCGAGGCGATCCAGTAGACGAAGAGGACGTTGGCCACCGCCCAGAAGTAGACGCGGACGCTGCGCCCGAACTCGTTGACGCGGACCCGGGCGTTCCCGACCAGCTCGGCCAGGAAGTAGAGGTAACAGCTCCCCAGCGCGGCCAGGACCAGGCCCATCACCAGCCCGGCCCCCACCCCGAGCGGAGAGGCGAGCACGCCGGCCAGCTGGAGCGCGAGCAGGAGCCCCATCGGGAGGAGCAGCGTCCACGGGCTCTTGGCGATGCTCGCCGCGGCTCGCCTCAGGCAGTCGAGGTAGATGCGGACGTAGATGGTGACCACGTTCATCGCCGGTGGGGAACTCTTACCAGAGGTCAGCGCCAGGCGATGCGCGCCAGGGAGACGCCTGTCCGTTCGGTGAGCGCCGAGGCCCGCTCCAGGAGCCGGTCCAGCTCGCGATAGGCGCGGGCCGTGCGCCGGGGCGCGCCGCGGCCGCCCTGGCCCGCTCCCGCCGCCAGCCGCTGGAGCAGCGCCACCACCCGCAGCAGGTGCTGGTGGGCAAGGAGCAGGTCCCGGCCGGCCCGTGCGCCCTCGCGGCTGAAGAGGGTGCCCGAGGCGTGCAGCCGCCCGAGGGTGCGCCGGTTCGCCGCCAGCGCGGCGCCGATCGCTTCCTGGTAGGTCAAGAGGCGTGCGCGCGCGCGAACCACGGCCAGCTGGACGATCCTCGCTCTCTTGGCGGCGGTGCGCGTCCTCACCAGGGGGTCGGTGCCTTCCTCCTCCCCAAGAACGCTAGTCGAGCCGGATCGCCGCGTGCAAACCAGAGATGGTACGGTCCGCCGCCCATGATTCGCCGGCTGCTCATCGCCAACCGGGGGGAGATCGCCCGGCGCATCAACCGGGTGGCCCTGGGGATGGGGCTGGAGACGGTGGCCGTCTACTCCGACGCCGACGCCGGCCTCCCCCACGTGCGCGAGGCGAGCCAGGCGGTGCGCATCGGCCCGCCGCCGCCCCGGGAGAGCTACCTCGACATCGAGGCCCTCCTCGACGCCGCCCGGCGCTCGGGCGCCGACGGCGTCCACCCCGGTTACGGCTTCGTCTCCGAGAGCGCGGAATTCGCGCGCGCCTGCACCGCGGCCGGGCTGACCTTCGTCGGCCCGCCTCCGGAGGCGATGGCGCGGATGAAGGACAAGGCCCGGGCCCGGGTCCTGGCCGGCGAGGCAGGCGTCCCGCTGGTGCCGGGGAGCGCCGGGGTGGTGGCCGACGCGCGGGCCGCCGCAGCCGAGGCGGAGCGCATCGGGTACCCGGTGCTGGTCAAGGCCGCCGGCGGCGGGGGCGGCATCGGGATGGCCGTGGCCGGCAATGCCGCCGAGCTGGAGAAGGCCTTCCGCCAGTCCGCGGATCGCGCCCGGGCCGCCTTCGGGCGGGAGGGCGTCTACCTCGAGTCGTACTTTCCGGCCCCGCGCCACATCGAATTCCAGGTCATCGGCGACGGACAGGGCCAGCTGATCCACGTCCTGGAGCGCGAGTGCAGCATCCAGAGGCGCCACCAGAAGGTGGTGGAGGAGGCAGGGAGCGCGCTCTTCCTCGAGGGCCGGAACGCCGGGCTCCTGGTGGCGATGGGGAAGGCCGCCCTCGCCGCGGCGAGCGCCTTCGGCTACGCCAACGCCGGGACGGTGGAGTTCCTGGTCAGCGATGGCGGCTTCTACTTCATCGAGATGAACGCCCGGCTCCAGGTGGAGCATCCGGTCACCGAGCTCACCACCGGGCTGGACCTCATCGGCTGGCAGCTCCGCATCGCCTCCGGCGAGCGGCTCACCGTGAAGCAGGAGGACGTCCGGCGCACCGGCCATGCCCTGGAGTTCCGCATCTACGCCGAGGACCCGGTGCGCTTCCTCCCCAGCCCGGGCCGGCTGGCCGTCTTCCGGCCGCCGGAGGGGGACGGCGTCCGAGTCGACGCCGGCTACGGGGAGGGCGACCTGGTCACCCCCTACTACGACCCGCTCCTGGCCAAGCTCATCGTCGCCGGGCGGACGCGGGACGAGGCCATCGACCGCTCGGAGCGGGCCCTGGAGGGTTTTCGCGTGGAGGGGATCCGGACCAACATTCCCCTCCACCTGCGCATCGTGCGCGACCGGACCTTCCGGGACGGCTCCCTGGACACCCACTTTCTCGAGCACCACGCGAAGGCCTGAGGGCGAACGAGGGGAGGACCCGATGTCGGACGTGGCGGCGCACATCACCGGGACGGTCTGGAAGGTGGAGGTGACGGTGGGACAGAAGGTCTCCGCCGGCGAGGTGCTGGTCATCCTCGAGTCGATGAAGATGGAGATGCCGGTGGAGGCACCCGACCCAGGGGTGGTGAAGGAGATCCGCTGCCAGCCCTCCCAGCCGGTCAACGAGGGCGACGTGCTGGTGGTGCTCGACCCGTGACCCAGGCCGAGGACGGCACCGTCCGGACGGAGGACCTTCCCACGGGCGTCCGGGTGGTGACCCTCGACCGCCCGGCGAGCCGCAATGCGCTCACCCCGGCACTCCTCGACGCTCTGGCCGCGGCGCTGCGCCCCGCCCCGGCGGTCCGCGCCCTGGTGCTCGAGGGCGAGGGCAAGGCCTTCTCCTCGGGCTACGACCTGGATTGCCTCGAGGCGGACGTCGCGGCCGGCCGTGCCCCGGACGCGCGCATCCAGGAGGTGCTCCGCCTGCTCGAGGAGCATCCGGCGCCCTCGGTGGCGGTGGTGCAGGGGGCGGCCTTCGGCGCCGGGTGCGAGCTGGCCTGCGCCGCCGACCTCCGCATCGCCGGCGCCGACGCGCTCTTCTGCCTTCCGCCGCTCAAGCTGGGCATCGTCTACGCCCCGGACGGGCTGTGGCGGCTGGTGCGGGTGGTGGGCTTGCAGCGGGCGCGGGAGATGGTGCTCACCGGCCGGACGGTGACCGCCGAGCAGGCGCAGGCCTGGGGGCTGGTCGACCGGCTGGAGCTCGATCCGGTGGCCGCCGGCCGGATGCTCGCCGACGAGCTGGCCGCCGCCGCCCCGCTGGCCGTCTCCGGGACCCGGCTCGTCCTGCGCCGGCTCGGTCGCGCTCCGCTCTCCGACGCCGAGCGCGCCGAGCTCGAGACGCTGCGCGCGCAGGCCTTCGCCTCGGCCGATGCCGCCGAGGGGCGGGCCGGGCTGCGCGAGCGCCGCCGCCCTCGCGTCCGGGGCCGCTAGCGCTCGCCGGGCCTTGCCGCAGACCGCTCAGGCGCCGCCGAACAGCTCCGCCATCTTGAGACGGAGCGCCGAGGCGATCTTGTACAGGGAGCTGATCGACGCCGACGACTCGGCGCGCTCGATCTGGCTGAGCAGCGAGACGGAGAGCCCGGTCCGGCGGGCCAGCTGCTTGAGGGTCAGCTCCTGGCTCTTGCGCGCCTCGCGGATGGTACGGCCGATGGCCCGGTGGAGCTCGGCCTCCGGGTCCTTGCTCAGGCCCTTCTTGGCCAGCGCAGCCTCCACCGCAGCCAGCAGCTCCTCCGGCTCGATGGGCTTCTTGACGTAGTCCGAGGCCTGGGCCTTGAGCGAGGCCACCGCCGTCTCCACCGCCGGATGCGCGGTGGCGACGATGACCGCGATGTCCGAGTCGAAGGACCGGATCTTCTCCAGCACCTCGGTCCCGGACATCTGGGGCATCATCATGTCCAGGATGACGAGGTGGAAGTCCTCCGCCCGGAGGCGGTCGATGACCTGGGTGGGGTCGGTGAGGGCCACCACCTCGTAGCCGGCCTTGCTCAGGAGGAGCTGCAGGTAGTCACCGGTCTCCTTCTCGTCATCGACGACCAGGATGCGGATCTGCATCGCTTCTCCTAGCGCGGGGGGACCTGGCCCGTAGCTTTCTTCTGGTTCTCCGAATCCTCAAGGATCTTCTTCACCCGGGGCACGGCCGGGTCGTCGGCTGGGGCGAGGGCGAGAAAGCGGCGGTAGTGCCGCTCGGCGTCGTCCATGCGGTTCAGCTTGGCATAGCTGGTCCCGAGCATGAGGTGGCAGCGGGCGAAGTCCGGGTCGCGCTCCAGGCACCGGGTGAACCAGCCGACGGCCTCGCCGAGCTGGTCGGCGTCGTAGAAGCGCCGGCCCTCCTGGTAGAGGCCGAGCGCCTCGCTCGCCGGCGGCGCGCTCCGGGGCGCCGCCTTCTTGGCCGGCTTGGGATGGAGGGCCTCGGTGGCCTTGGCCCGGATGAGCTCCGCCTCCAGGGCCCAGGCGTGCGTGCCCTTGGCCCCCTTCAGCTGGCGCAGGGCGGCCCCGGGGCGGCCGGCATCCAGCTCGCGCTGGGCGAGAGCCACCGCCCGGCCGGCCGCGGCCTCGGCGCGCGCCGTCTTCCTGAGCGCCGCCACCTCCGCCGCGTGGTGGGGGTCCTTCACCGAGGCCAGGAGCTGGAGGGCATGGGAAAAGTCCCGGGCATCCATGGCCGCGCGGGCGGCGGCGAGCGGATCCGGGGGTGCGCCGGGGGCGGGGGCGACCGGAGGCACCGTGGACGGGGCCACCTCCAGCACCGGCTCCTGGCGCGCGGGGGGCGGGCTGGGCGGCACGGGGGGCGGCGGCGCGGGCCGGCGCTCCAGCTCGCGGTAGGCGAGCACCGCGGCCACGACGACGACGGCCAGGCCGACGAGGAGGACGGCCAGCCGCCCCGAGGAGCGCCGCGGGAGTTCCGGCACCTCGGCCCCCGGACCGACGAATCGCAGTCGCAGGCCGCCCAGCTCCAGCACGTCGCCGTCGCGCAGGGGCGCCTCGGCGGCGGCCTCCCCGTTCACCCGCAGGCTGGCCCGCCCCAGACCCTGGACCATCCACTCGCCGGAGGCGGTCTGGAGCAGCTTGGAGTGGAAGTCGCCCAGCGAGCGGTGGGGGAGGGAGATCTCCGCCTGGGGGTCCTTGCCCATGCGGACCTCGCTCCGGCTCACGGTGTGGACCGTCCCCCGGAGCCGTCCGTTGAGCACCAGCAGGCGGGGCCGCACCTCGGCCACGAGCATGGCCACCGGGTGGGGCGCCGTGTCGTGGATGCCGCGCGGGGCGGTGTCCGAGATGTCCGCCTCCACCACCTGGATGCGGTGGGTGTCGGTGTCGTGCTGGAGGACCACGCCGTAGTCGCCGATGGTGAGCTGATCCCCGTCGTGGAGCGCCCGCGGCGCGGTGAGGCGCTCGCCGTTGAGCAGGGTGCCGTTGGCGCTTTGCAGGTCCTCCACCATCAGGCTCCCGCTCTGGGCGGAGAGCCGGGCATGCCGGCGCGAGACGTTGCGCTGGTCGAGCTGGATGGTGTTGCCGGGCGCACGCCCGATGGTGATCTCGTCCAGCCCGTCGACGGGGATCTCCTGACGGTTCCCCTCGTCGTCTTCGATGACCAGCTTCATCCGATGGATCGGGGCCCTGCTTCGCCGGCCACTCGGGGTATACCAGAGCCCCACGTCACCCCCCCAGCCGAAAGGATGTCGCCGCCCATGGACCTCTCCGTCCGCCTCGCCGAGGTGCTCTCCGAGCGCAGCCTCCTGGACCACCCCTACTACCGCGCCTGGAACGCCGGGAGCCTGTCCCAGCGGACGCTGAGAGACTACGCCGCCCAGTACTTCGCCCAGGTGGATGCCTTCCCGCGCTTCGTGTCCACCGTCCACAGCCGGTGCCCGGACATCTCCGCGCGCAAGGTCCTCCTCGAGAACCTGGTGGACGAGGAGCTGCACGGACCGGACCATCCCGAGCTCTGGCTGCGCTTCGCCGAGGGGCTGGGGGCGAGCCGGGAGGAGGTCCGCGCCACCGACCCCCTCCCCGAGACGCGGGCCCTGGTGGAGCGGTTCTTTCAGCTCGCCTCCGGAGACTGGCGCGACGGGCTGTGCGCCCTCTACGCCTACGAGGCCCAGGTACCGGAAGTGGCGCGGACCAAGATCCACGGCCTGCAGCGCTTCTACGGCATCTCCGACGAGCGGACGCTGAGCTTCTTCCAGGCCCACCTCACCTACGACGTCGCCCACTCCCGGGCGGTGGCCGGCCTGGTCGATGCCCACGCCGAGCCCCGGCGCGCCGAGGTGGCCACCCGGGAGGCGGCCGACGCGCTGTGGGGGTTCCTCGACGGCGTGAGCCGCCGGGCAGGCATCCCCCTGGAGTGCTGATGGGCGAGGCCCGGACCAAGGCCGGCCGACTGGCGGTGACGAGCCTCGGGGATCGGCTCGCCACCCTGCCCCTCGTCCGGCGCATCGGTGCCCTGCCCGAGGCGTGGCGGGCCGCCGGGGCCACCGCGCTCCTCTCCGCGCTGATCTTCGTCCCCTACGTGGGCGCGGTGGGGCTGTGGGATCCCTGGGAGACCCACTACGGCGAGGTGGCGCGGGAGATGATCGACCGCTCCGACTACGTCTACCCCTACTGGCAGGATTCCTGGTTCTTCTCCAAGCCCCCGCTCACCATGTGGATCGACGTCCTGGGGATGCAGCTGGTGGGCACCAACCGGGGCGGGGAGGGCAGGCTCCCCCTCTACACCGAGTGGGGGATGCGGCTGCCCTTCGCCCTGCTCAGCGTGGCCGCCCTGGCCGTGCTCGCCTGGGCGCTGACGCGCATCGTGAACCGCCGGGTTGGCCTGACCGCGGCCTTCGTGCTGGCCACCATGCCCCTCTACTTCCTGATCACCCGCCAGGCGGTGACCGACACGCCGTTCGTCGTCGCCCTGGTGGCGGCCATGGCCTGCGCCCTGGTCGGACTCTTCGACGGCGGCACGCGCCGCCGCGCGGCCTGGTGGTACGCCTTCTACATCCTCCTCGGGCTGGGGACGCTGGCCAAGGGCCTGCTCGGGGTAGGGCTCCCGGCGGTCATCCTCCTGCTCTACGCGGCCTTCTTCGTCTTTCCCTGGAACCACGAGGGCATCGCCGCCCACGGGCGGTGGCTGCTCAGCGCCGAGGAGCGCTCGGCGGTGCGGGCGGGGAACAAGCCGATGCCCCCGCTCTTCGCCGAGATGGCCCGGATGCACCTCCTCTCCGGCATGGTCGTCTTCTTCGCCGTGGCCGCGCCCTGGTACGTGACCCTGTCGCTCTTCCCCGAGGTGGACAGCGAGAACAAGACGTTCTTCGTCCGCTTCTTCATCCACGACCACCTGGAGCGGCTGTTCACCGGCGTGCACACCACCACTCCCGGGGGGAGCTTCACCTACTTCATCGAGCAGGGCGGTTACGCCATCTTCCCCTGGGTGGCGCTGGTCCCCGGAGCGCTGGCCGTGGCCGCGCGCATCCGCTTCGGCGCGCAGGATGTCCGGGCCCGGGTGGCGTTCATCGCCCTGTTGTGGGCCATCGCCGCCTTCACCCTCATGGAAGGGTCGATGACCAAGTTCCACCACTACGTCCTCCCGGTGCTGCCCGGGGTGGCCATCCTCATCGCCCTCTTCGTCGACGAGGTCTGGGAGGAGGGAATCGCCGCCCACGGGGTGAGCCTGCTCATCGGGCTGGCGCTCTTCGCGCTGGTGGCCAAGGACCTGGCCGGCAACCTCAAGAACTTCACCGACCTCTTCGTCTACAACTACGAGCGTCCCTATCCCTTCGAGCTGGACACCCGCCCCATCCGCTTCGGGGAGCACGTGCTCACCCTGGGCGACCTGGTGGCGGCGGTGCTCCTCGGAGCGGCGGCCTACTTCCTCTTCGGGGCGACCGAGGAGGGGGAGAGCCGGCGCTCGGCCCGCCTCTCGGCGGCGGTGCTCGCCGCGGGCGGCCTCACCCCCCTTCTGGCCAGTGCCCTGCGCACCGCCTCCCCCATGCTCCTGTTGGCCATCCTCCTCGCCGGGGCCGCCGGCTATGCGCTGTGGTCCGCGACCCGCGAGCGCGGAGACGACCGCCGCGCGGCCATGCACTCTGTGTGGTGGCTGGGGGCGGTGGCGGTGCTGCTCCTCGTCGCCGGGGCGCGGGTCGGGCCGGCGGATCCGCTCGGCGTCCTGCTGCGCCAGCCGATGAACGTGAAGGCGGTGCTCGGCTCGACCTTCTTCCTGGCCGGCGGCGTGTGCACCGTGGCCGCCCTGGCCCGGGCCCGCCCGGTGCTCTTCTCCGCCTTCGGGGCGCTGGCGCTCGGCTTCGCCCTCTGGTTCAGCTGGAGCCACTGGGTGGACCTCTCTCACCACTGGACCCAGCGCGACCTGTTCTGGCGCTACTATGACCGGCGCCGGCCGTCCGAGCCGATCACCGCCTACATGATGGACTGGAAGGGGGAGACCCTCTACAGCAAGAACACCGTCCGCCAGATCAAGGACAGCGCCCCGCGCCTCGGCCTCTACGCGCAGCTCCCCGGTCGGAAGTGGGCGCTGGTGGAGCAGGCCCGGCTGGGGCTGCTCCGCCAGGCGGTGGGAGCGGACCATGTGGTGACTCCCGTCGACCGGGACCTGAACGTGAAATTCGTGCTGGTGACCATCGAGTGACCGCCCGCATCGAGGTCCACGGCCTGGGCAAGCACTTCGGGGACCGGGTGGCAGTTCAGGGGCTCTCCTTCGACGTCCGGGCGGGGGAGGTCTTCGGCCTGCTCGGCCCGAACGGGGCGGGGAAGACGACCACGGTGCGCATGCTCACCGGGCTCCTCCGCCCCAGCTCGGGGAGCGCCCGGGTGTGCGGCCACTCGGTGGGCGGGGAAGGCGACGGCGAGGCGCTCCGGCGCAGCGTGGGGCTCCTCACCGAGCAGCCCGGGCTCTACGACCGGCTCACCGCCCGCGAGAACCTCAGCTTCTTCATGAGGCTCAACGAGCTCGACGAGGCCCAGGCCTGGCCCCGGGCCCAGGGCTACCTCCGCCGCTTCGGCCTGGCCGGTCGGGAGTACGAGGCGTGCGGGAGCTACAGCAAGGGGATGCGGCAGAAGCTGGCCATCGTCCGCGCCCTGGTCCACGACCCGGAGGTGCTCTTCCTCGACGAGCCGACCAGCGGTCTCGACCCGGAGGCGGCCCGCACCGTGCGCGACTCGGTGGCCGAGCTGGCCGCGGACGGGCGGACCATCGTCCTCTGCTCCCACAACCTGGCCGAGGTGGAGCGGCTGTGCGGCCGGGTGGCGGTGGTCCGGACGTCCCTCCTCGCCGAGGGGCCGGTGAGCGTGCTCCGCCGGCGCGGCCTGGTGCTCGAGGTGCGGGTGGAGGGTGAGGGCCGGCGCGCCGGGGCGGCGCTGGCTGCGGTGCCGGGCGTCACCTGGACGGCGAACGGGCCGCTGCTCCGCATCACCCTGGGTGACGAGCACCAGGGCCCGGACGTGGTGGCCGCCCTGGTGCACTTCGGAGCGCGGGTGCACAGCGTGTCCCATTCCGAGAGGTCGCTGGAGGACGTGTACCTCGAGCTGGTGCGCGACGAGCCTTCGGAGGCGGCATGAGGCTGGGTTTTCACTGGCGGCGCGCGCTGGCCGTCGCCTGGAAGGACGGGCTGGACCTGCGCAAGAACCCGGGGCTGGTGTGGAGCATGTTCGCTCT
>Ga0335083_10003899_pt1 | contig 19179 bp, 16 predicted proteins | sample Lox_Sample_42_FD_206716 | JGI IMG/M metagenome (GOLD analysis project Ga0335083, IMG submission 206716) | Soil microbial communities from Loxahatchee National Wildlife Refuge, Florida, United States - Lox_Sample_4.2 | ecosystem: Environmental > Terrestrial > Soil > Wetlands | place: USA...
AATCGACGTCGACAAGCTGCTGGAGGCCCAACCCCTCGACGTAGAACCGCAGCGAGGCGCCAAGGTCGGCGCAGTAGATCCCGGCGTGGTCGATGTGTGGCATCAGAGGTCGATCGTGATCAGCAGGTCGGCCTGCGGGGTCGCGGTCGCGGTCTCACCCGGGCCGAGGATCACCGTGGTGAACGCGCTCCTGATCGCGGCCGGCCCGCTGACCGCGACGCCGGGGCGAACACCGCCCACGTCGTACACCGGGACCTGCTCGTGCCACCGGTCCCCGATCCAGATCCGGCGGTGTCCGAGCGGGGTGATCCGCGACGTCGGTGCCAGCACCGGATCGGCCGGTTGGTCCACTTCCCCGATCGCGGTCAAGCGCACCCCGCGCAGGACCGGATCCTGGGCCCGCGCCTCGATCAGCCGAGCCTCGGCGTTGCGGCGGTGGAACTCTTCGACCGCCGCTTGCACGTCGGTCGGTCCCTCGACCGGGATCGCCACATCGAAGGTCTGTCCCGGGTAGACGAGAAGCAACGACCACTCCGACCGGATCCGTTCGTCAGGCACCCCCGCGACCGCGAGCTCGCGGCGAGCGGCATCCTCCAGGTCGCCGGCGAGGGACTGCAGGTGGGCCAGGTCGACCTCGGCGACCGGGCAGATGTAGCCGCGGGAGTCGTCGATGACGTGGTTCGCCGAGAGCAGGCCGAGCGCCGACAGGCCGGCCGCCGCCCGCGGCACCACGACCCGGCGCATGCCCAAGGCCCGTGCCGTCGTCGTCGCGTGCACACCGCCCATCCCCCCGAAGGCGACCAGGTCCAAGCGACGAGGATCGGCGCCTGCCAGGGACAGCACTCGCCGGATCGCGTCGGTCATGTTCGCATCAACCAGGCGGACCGTGGCCGCGGCGGCCGCCTCGCCATCGAGTCCGACCCGCTGCCCGAGCTCGGCGAGCGCGGTCCTGGCGCCGCCGACGTCGAGCGTCATCCGGCCGTTGTTGAAATCCAGCGGATCGAGCCGGCCGAGGACGAGATCAGCATCCGTCACGGTTGGCTCGACCCCGCCACGCCGGTAGCAGACCGGACCGGGTTGACTCTGCGCGGAGCGGGGGCCGACGTGCAGTACGCCGCCCTCTTCCCAGGCGATCGATCCGCCGCCGGCGCCGATCGACGGGATGTCGATCATCGGGATCCCGATGCAATACCGGTGGAACCAGTTCCAGTCCATCTTGATCTCGGGTCGCCCATCACGGATCAAGCAGACGTCGTAGCTCGTCCCCCCCATATCGACGCTCACGACGTCACCGAGACCTGATCGGGTCGCCACCCGCGCCGCGGCGCTCACCCCGCCCGTCGGTCCTGACCCGATCGTCGCGACCGCACGACGTGCTGCGGCGTCGGCGGTCGCGACGCCCCCCGACGAGGTCGCGACCAGCAGCTCCTCGGCGTAGCCGGCGGCGGCGAGCCGCTCGGACAGCCGGCGGAGATAGCGGGCGATCGGCGGTCCGACGTAGGCGTTGACCAGGGTGGTCGACGTCCGCTCGAACTCCGGCGGCTTGGGGAGCACCTCATGCGACAGCGAGACCATCTCGACGTCCGGATACTCCTCGAGCACGATCTCCCGCGCCTGCACTTCGTGGGTGTTGTTGAGGTAGGAGTGCAGGAAGCTGATCGCGATCGAGGTCACGCCGAAGGCCCGCAGGCGAGCGGTGGCTTTGCGCACCTGCTCCTCGTCGAGCGCAGTGTCCACCTCGCCCTCGGCGGTGATCCGCTCGTCGATCTCCAGGCGGACCCGCCGGCGCGCGATGGGCGGGGGGGCCGGCAAGGTCGGGTCCCAGATGTCTTCCTTGTAGCAGCGGCGGAACTCGATCTCGTCCCGGAACCCGCGCGTCACGAGCAACCCGGTGGGTGCACCGGACATCTGGATCATCGTGTTGTCGCCGGTGGTCGTGCCGTGGACGATGGTCCGGGTCCGGCCGAGCAACTCCTCGAGCGAGATCTCCTCCGCGGCCGCGAGCCGGGACAGCCCCTCAAGCACGCCGTCGCTCTGGTCGCCCGGAGTGGTGGGCGCCTTTTCCAACCGCACCGACCCGTCCGGCAGCTTGAGCACGCAGTCGGTGAATGTGCCCCCGACGTCGATGCCGATCCGGTAGGTCACGTGCGCGCCTGACGCTCGGCCGCCGTCGCCGGCTCGTCGAGCGCGAGGGTCATGTCCTCGACCGATCCGGTGATCACGACGCCGTAGTCGCGAAGGGCCGCCTCGACCGAGACGTACTCGTCCCACACGTCGTCGAGCACCGCCTGCGGATCGCGCACCAGCGGGTCACCCCATCCGCCGCCACCACCGAAGCGGTAGTCCAGCCGCTCGCCGGTCTCGAGGCGGACGCCGGACACCGAGGTCTCAACGAAGATCTCGCCGACGTAGCAACGGTCCGGCGCGCCGTTGTGGCCACCCGCGATGCCCGGATGGGTATGGCGCTGGTTCACGACGTACTGGTTGACCAAGGTCGGCGTCCGGACCTCTTTGACGAAGTGGCTCCCGCACCCGCCTCGCCACTGCCCGGGCCCACCCGAATCGGTGATGAAGTTGCGGCCGCGCAGGATGTGCGGGAACAGCTGCTCGTTGATCTCGGCGCTCGCCTTGATCAGGTTCCCCATCGAGGCCGCGAGCGCACCCCAGCCGTCAGTGCCTTTGGCGGCGCTCACCCAGCCGGCGCTGACCTCACCGCCATGATCGAAGAACGGGCGGCCCGTTCGAGGATCGTGGTCCCCCCACATCTGCCGGGGGCTGCCGAACTTGTAGCTCTGCGGGCAGCAACGATCCGGGATGATCTTGCTCATCGCGATCGCGATCGCGTCCCCGACCTCGACCCCCGGATGGTGGGTGCCGCTCGAGACCGGCTTCCCCTCGACCGGGTTCAGGCAGCAGCCCTCCGGAACCCGCAGGTCGATGCAGTTGAAGAAACCCTCGTTCTTCGGGATGGAGGGGTCGACCAGACTGGCGAGCTGAGCGATCACGTTGCCGCGGGTGTTGCCGAACGTCGACCACGCGTTGATCGTCGACCGATCGTCGGAACCGTCGAAGTCGATGACCAGGCGATCGTCGTCCACCGTGATCGCGCAGTGCACGTGAATGTCACGGTTGCCCTGCGGGTCGTGATCGACATACACGTCGGAGGTGTAGGTGCCATCGGGCCAGCCGGCGATCTCCGCCGAGAAGCGCCGGGTCGCGTCCGCGATCGACCACTCGACGGCCGCCCGGACACAGTCCACTCCGTACGTCGCGATGATGTCGGTGAGGCGCCGGGCGCCGAGCGCAGCGGCGCCAACCTGGGATCTGAGGTCTCCGATGAACCCCGCCAAGCGAGAATTCGCCCGCATCATGAGGATGACGTCACGCCGCTCGTTGCCGGCCTCGACCAGCTTGAGGCACGGGTAGCGAACCCCCTCGCTCCAGATGTCCTTGGCAAACACGTTGTAGCCACCGGCCATCGCACCGCCGGTGTCGCCGTGGTGGCACTGGATCGAGGCGAACAACACCAGCTCGCCGTCCGGGCCGAAGACCGGGGAGAAGACGTTGACATCCGGCAGGTGACCACCGCCGTGAAAGGGGTCGTTCGCGATCAGGACGTCGCCCGGGTAGAGCTCGCCGTCGAAGAACTCGCTGGCAAAGCGCACCGGCAGGGTCGAGGACAGCATGAATTGCGGGATCCCCACGGACAGCGCCGCCAGCCGACCGGTCGCGTCGAGGATGGTGGCGTTGCGCTCGTTCGACTGGTTGAGGATCGGCGTGGTGGCGGTGCGCGACACGTACGTCGCCATCTCGAAACAGACGGTCTCCATCGCCGACTTGATCACCGACGCGGTGATCGGATCGACGCCGAGAGCAGCCTCGGTCGTCACCTGGACCTCCTTGCGCTGCACCCCTCAGGAGAGCAGGAGGAGCGTATTCGGAGAACGGCCTTCTCAGCAACGCCGGGTCACTGTCCGGCGGCGGGCTCAGGCCCGCGTGTCGATCACCACCCGGCCCTTGACCTGGCCGGCGAGGATCCGGTCGGCAAGCGCGAGGATGTCCGTCATCGGCTCGACGGTCGTCATCGAGTCGAGCAGGTCGAGGGGCAGGTCCGTGCCGAGGCGCTCCCAGGCCCGCGCGCGCAAGGTCGCTGGACACATCACCGAGTCGATGCCCAGCAGGCTGACACCGCGGAGGATGAACGGAAGGACAGTCGTCGGCAGGTCGTTGCCCCCGGCCAGGCCGCACGCAGCGACGGCCCCGCGGTATTTCGTCTGCGCGAGCACCGTGGCGAGCGTCTGGCTGCCGACGGTGTCGACCCCGCCGGCCCAGCGTTCCTTGTCCAGCGGCCGGCCGGCGCTCGCCAGCTCGCCGCGGTCGATGATCGAGCCCGCTCCGAGGCTGCGCAGGTAGTCATGGGTCTCCTCGCGACCGGTGGATGCCGTCACCGAGTAGCCGAGCCGGGCGAGAACCGCCACTGCGACGCTTCCCACTCCGCCGGCCGCTCCCGTCACAACCACCTCGCCACGGTCGGGGACCACACCGGCACCTTCGAGCGCCAGCACGCAGAGCATGGCGGTCAGCCCTGCGGTCCCGACCGCCATCGCCTGCGCCGCGGTCAACCCCTTCGGCAGCGTGGTCAGCACCTCGCCCGGAACACGCTGTCGGGTCGTGTACCCGCCGGGACGGGTCTCGGACAATCCCCAGCCGGTCGCGACGACCTCATCCCCGACCGTGAACCCCGGGTTCGTCGACTCGGCAACGACGCCCGCAAAGTCGATCCCGCAGGTCATCGGGACGGACCGGGCGATCTTGCCCTTCCCACTCACCGCGAGCCCGTCCTTGTAGTTCAGCGAGGAGTAGGCGATATCGACGGTGACGTCGCCCTCGGGCAGGTCGTCGTCGCTCACCTCGGTCAGCACGGCCGGTGCGGATTCGCCGAGGACGACCGCTCGATAACTACCCATGACCACCCTCGCGTTGTCGGACCGTAGGCTCTCGATGATGACTGACGGCCACGCGGCCGAGATCCGCGGCCCTCGTTTCGCCCCCGACGAGTTCAGCTCGACCGGGCGACCGCTGACGATGGGAGCCTTCATCGTCGAGGTGTGTCGGCGCCACGCGCAGCGCGAGGCGCTGGTCTTCGACGACCCGCTGCGCGATGGCGCGACCATCCGGTGGACCTACGCCGATCTCGACGCCCAGGTACGCCGGGTGGCACGCGCATTGGTCGCCGCGGGCATCACGCCCGGCGACCGGGTGGCGATCTTGATGGCGAACCGGCCGGAGGCGGTCGCGGCGTTCTTCGGAGCCGCCGCCGCAGGCGCCGTCGTAACCCCGCTCTCCACGTTCTCCACCCGACCCGAGCTCGCGGCGCTGCTCGCCGCGAGCGAGGCGAAGGCGCTGCTGTTCCAGACCGCAATGGGCAAGCGTGACTTCGCCGTCGACATCACCTCGCTCGACCCGGCGCCGCGGATCCTGGCCGCGGTCAGTCCGGCTGAACCCGCGACCGGCGTGAGCGGCTGGGAGGCCTTCCTCGCGGCCGGCGAGACCGTCCCCGAGTCCGCGGTCGAGACGATCATCGCGGCGACGCAACCCTGCGACCCCGGGTTGATCATCTTCAGCTCCGGCACGACGTCGACCCCGAAGGGGATGCTGCATCGTCATCAGGCACCCACCGTGCAGTTCTGGTTGCAAGCCGAGTTGTTCGGCCGCACCGAGCACACCCGGATGTGGACCGCACTGCCGCTGTTCTGGACCGCCGGGATGAACACGGCAATGGGGGCCACCCTGGCCGCCGGCGGTTGCTGGGTGATGCAGGAAGGCTTCGACGCCGGCGTCGCACTCGCCCTGATGGCCCGCGAGCGGGTGACCGAGCCCTACACCCTGCCGCATCATGCAACCGCACTCGCCGAGCATCCGAACTGGCTCTCGACCGACCTGTCCAGCCTGCGCTGCGTCTTCGGCAAGTCCGTCTTCGCGCGCCACCCGACGGTCACCGGCGACCCGCACTGGCAGATGCCGGTCGGGTGGGGGATGTCCGAGACATGTGCGTTCATCAGCGCGCACCCGTGCACGAGATCGCGGGAGGTGATGCGGTCGAGCCTCGGTCGGCTGCTTCCGGGCGTTGAGCTGAGGGTGCAGGCCGCCGACGGTCGCGTGGCCGCGATCGGCGAGGACGGTGAGTTCCTGATCAAGGGACCGACCCTGATGGAGCACTACCTCGGCAAGACGAGGGAACAGTGCGTCGACGCCGACGGCTGGTTCCATACCGGCGACGTCGGTCACGTCGACGACCGAGGCGACATCCATTGGGAGGGGCGCAACAACGAGATGATCAAGACCGGCGGAGCGAACGTCGCCCCGGCCGAGATCGAGGTCGCCCTGCGCGCGTGTCCGGCGGTCGCCCTCGCGCGCGTGATCGCGATGCCGGACCCGCGGCTCGAGCAGATCGCCGTGCTCTGCGTCGAACTGCGCGAGGACACCTCCGACGGACCGGAGGAGATCACCGCCTTCCTGCGCGAGCGGCTGGCGTCGTACAAGGTCCCCAAGACGGTCCTCACGTTCTCCCAGGGCGAGATCCCGTTGACCCCGAGCGGCACCAAGGTCGTCGACGACGCGCTGCGCACTCTCGTGGCCGCCCGGTTGTCGGCGAACTGACCGGTCGAGCCCCGATGGTGACCGAACCCGATCTCAACGCGACCGCGCAGATCAACCACCCGAGCGCGCACGCCGTCACGACCCCGGACAAGCCCGCGGTCATCGCGGCCACCTCCGGCGCGATCACGACCTACGCGGAGCTCGACCGTCGCTCCAACCAGGTCGCCGCGCTCCTCACCGCGCGCGGCCTGGTGACGGGTGACGGCATCGCGGTGCTCATGGCGAACGGGACCGAATGGTTCGACGTCGTCTGGGGGGCGATGCGGGCGGGGCTGTACGTCACGCCGATCAACTGGCACCTCACCGCGCACGAAGCGGCCTACATCATCAACGACTGCGAGGCGAAGGCGCTGTTCGCCGACGCCTCGCTCGCCGACACCGTCGCCCGGTTGGTGGACACCCCGACGGCCGCGCTGCGCCTGTCGACCGGGGGCGAGTTGGCCGGCTTCGAGCCGCTCGCCGCGGCTGTCGCCCGGCAGCCCACCACCGCGCGCGAGGGTCAGCGCGAGGGCATGTGGATGTTCTACTCCTCCGGCACGACCGGGGTGCCGAAAGGCATCAAGCCGACGCTACCGGCCCCCGAACTCGGTGGCCCGAACGCCTTCACGATGTTGCTCGTCGGCCTGTACGGGTTCGGTCCAGACGTGGTCTATCTCTGCCCGGCGCCGCTGTACCACGCCGCACCGGCCGGGTGGAGCACGGGAACGCATCGGCTCGGCGGCACGGTCGTCGTGATGGACCGGTTCGACCCGATCGAGTTCCTCGCGTTGATCGAGAAGCACCGCGTGACCCACGTCCAGGTCGTCCCGACCCACCTGATCCGCCTGCTCAAACTTGCCGAGCGTGACCGCGCCCGCTTCGACCTGTCGAGCCTGAAGGTGCTCGTCCATGCCGCCGCGCCCTGCCCGGCGTCGGTCAAGCGCGAGGTCATCGACTGGCTCGGACCGATCGTCTACGAGTACTACTCCGCCAGCGAAGGCTCCGGATTCACCGCCATCACCTCACAGGAGTGGCTCGCCCATCCGGGTTCGGTCGGTCGCTCGATGCTCGGCGCCGTACACATCGTCGGTCCCGACGGCGGGGAACTTCCGGTCGGCGAGGAGGGTCAGATCTGGTTCGAGTCGGCGTCGCAGTTCGCCTACCACGGCGACCCCGCGAAAACCGCGCAGGCGTTCAACTCCGCCGGCTGGAGCACGATCGGCGACGTGGGACGGGTCGACGCGGACGGCTACCTCTACCTGACCGACCGGGCGTCGAACATGATCATCTCGGGCGGGGTCAACATCTACCCGCGGGAGGCCGAGGACGTGCTCGTCGTCCACCCGAGCGTTGAGGACGTCGCCGTGATCGGTACGCCGGAGGAGGAGATGGGCGAACGGGTGACCGCCTTCATCCAGCTTCGTGAGGGGATCGCACCGAGCGATGCGCTTGCGGACGAGCTGATCTCCTACTGCCGGGAACGGTTGAGCACCTTCAAGTGTCCGCGCGAGATCCGCTTCGTCGACGAGCTTCCGCGGCTGCCGAATGGCAAGCTGCTCAAGCGCCTGCTGACCCAGCCTGAATCCTGACGATCGCCGGGTTAGCGTCGTAGGCGTTCACACCTTCGAGGAGACCGCCGTGGGTACTGACCAGAGGAACAGCTTCACCGTCACGAGCACGGATATCACCGACGGGAAGCCGCTGCCGACCGCGCAGATGTCCGGGATTTTCGGGGCCGGGGGGTCGGACACCTCCCCGCAGCTGAGTTGGAGCGGCGCGCCCGCGGACACCGCCAGTTTCGGGCTGACCGTGTACGACCCGGACGCGCCGACCGGCTCCGGCTTCTGGCACTGGGTGGTCGCGAACCTGCCGGCGGACTGCTCCTCCCTGCCGACCAACGCCGGTGACGAAGGTGGTCCGGGGCTACCCGACGGCGCCTACCAGTTGCGCAACGACGCCGGTCTGCCGCGGTTCCTCGGCGCTGCGCCCCCGGCGGGACACGGACCGCACCACTACATCTTCACGATCCACGCCCTCGATGTCGCCGACATCGGTGTCGGCGCGGACGCTCCCCCGGCGCTGCTCGGTTTCATGATGTGGCAGCACACGCTCGCCAAGGCGTCGATGACCGCGACCGCCGAGGTTCCTGCCGACTGACCTGCGGGGTCGCCGTCGGGCGGTCACCGCGCAACGGCGACGCCGATCGTCATCGCGCCTGGCCAGCGGGGGCCGGGGGTCAGGTAGAAGGACTCGGCGGCCGTGACGGTGAACCCGTTCCGGTCGATCAGCCCGACGATCGGGCGGGTGACGTGACATCCGCCGAAAAGGAGCTTCTGGACCGGTTCCATCGTCCGCTGCATGCGCTGCACCCTGGCGTCGGGCGCGAGCCCGTGCTCGAGGAAGTGGAACGAGCCGCCCGGCTTCAGGACCCGCCGCAGCTCGCGCAGGGCAGCGCCAAGGTCGGGGATGGTGCACAGCGTCCAGGTCGAGAGCGCCGCATCGAAGCAGCCGTCGTGGAAGGGCAGGGACTGGCCGTCGAGCCCGCTGCGTTCGATCCGTACCGGACTGCTCGCGACCCGCTTGGCCGCGAGCTGCCAGCCGACGTCCGCCGGCTCGACCGCTGCGACCGCGGTGACCGACTTCGGGTAGTGCGCAACGTTCAGCCCGCTGCCGAACCCAATCTCGAGCACCTCACCGGACAACCCCTCGCAGACCCGCCGGCGCAGCGGTTGCATGCTCCGGGCACCGCACGCGACGTTGATGATCCGCGGCAGCACGTGATCCGCATAGATGCTCATGGTTCATCCTGCCCGCAGGCCGGACCTCACATCAACGGGCCGACGCTCGAGACCTCGAGCCGCTTCAGGTCGAACTCACCGTCAAGTGCCGATCCCATCGCGGCGCCGAACTCGGCGAGATGCGGCGTCGCGAAGTGCGCGTCGATTGCCGCCTGGTCCCGCCACTGCTCCAGCAGCAGGACCAGGTTCGGGTCCGTGGCGGACAACCAGAAGCGGTAGTCGAGGCATCCGTCCTCGGCCATCGACAGCTCACTCATCCGTTGTGCCGCCGCGAGCATGTCCGCGCGCGCCTCGGGCTTGACCTTGCCCTGCCCCATGATCACGATCACAAACTCCGCCTTCCCGAGGGGGTAGCAACCAGCGAAGTCTACGAACGCCGCTACTTGATCCCCGCCCGGCCGGTCAGGCGCACCGAGATCGTCACCGGGATGATGGTGAGGATCAGTACGGCGACGACGACGACGTTGACCTCCGGGAGTTGTTGACCAAGCCGGATCGCGCCGAAAATCCACAACGGCAACGTGTTCTGCGCACCGGCGGTGAACGTGGTCACGATGATCTCGTCGAAGGACAACGCAAAGGCAAGAAGGGCCCCAGATACAAGCGCGGTCGAGATGGTCGGCAACGTGACGAACCGGAACGTCTGAATCGGGCTCGCACCCAGATCCATGGATGCCTCGACCAGTGACCCCGACACCCGGCGCAGGCGAGCGATCACGTTGTTGTAGACGACGACGATGCAAAACGTCGCGTGCCCGATCACGATCGTCTCGAGCGAGAGGTTGATGCCGGCGAAGGTGAACGCGGAGTTCAAGGCGATACCGGTGATGATCCCCGGCAAGGCGAGTGGAAGCACGAGCAGCAAGGAGACCGCGTTGCGGCCGAAGAACTTGAACCGGTGGACTCCGAATGCCGCTGCGGTGCCGAGGATGATCGCCACAGCAGTGGCGAGGACGCCGGCCTTGATCGACAGCCAGAGCGCGGAGCGGACCTGCGGGTCGTGCCAGGCCACGCGCACCCAGCGTGTGGACAGGCCCGCGATCGGCCAACTCTGCACGTTGGACTTGTTGAACGCGTAGAGGATCACGATCGCGATCGGCGCGAACAGGAAGAACAGCACCGCGGCCACCCAGAGCCGCAGGGCGACCGCACCGATCCGCCCAGTCATCAGATCTCCTCGAACGCGCCCAGGAAGCGCGCGATCGTGAGGTAGACGATCATGATGACGATCGGCACCGTAGCCAGCGCGGCAGCGAACGGCAGATTGCCCGCGACCCCGACGTTGGCGTAGATCGCGTTGCCGATGAAGGTTGATCGCGCCCCGCCGATCAGGATCGGCGTGATGTAGTCACCGAGGGTGAGCGCGAAGGTGAAAATGGAACCCGCAACGATTCCGGGAAGCGCGAGGGGAAGCACCACCTTCCATGTCGTGCGCGCCGGCCGGCCGCCCAGGTCTGCCGACGCCTCGAGCAGACTCGCGGGAATCCGCTCGAGCGCGCCGAACACCGGCACGATCATGTAGGGCAGCCAGATGTAGCTGAACACCACCCACAGCGCGGTGTTGCTGTAGCCGATGTGCGGCGCCCCCAGGCCGATCTTGGCGAACGACCAGTCGAGGGTACCGCCGTCCTGGAGGATGACGATCCAGGCGTACACCCGCGCGATGTAGCTCGCCCACAACGGCAGCAGAACGGCAGCGAACAGCAGGTTGCGCACGCGCGGTGTTGCCACCCGAGCCATGTAGTAGGCGAACGGCAGAGCCACGATCGCGTCGGTGACCGTGACGAGCGCCGCCATCCCGACCGTCCGGCCGATGATGCGCTCGTACGTCGGGGTGAACAGTTGACGGAAGTTGTCCAGGTTCCAGCTGTGGACGAGGTTGTTCGTGAACGGGTCCACCGACCAGAACGCCGTGATCAGCATGACGACGAGCGACGCCAGGTAGATCACGAGGAACCACGCCAACGGCGGCGTGAGCGTCAGGGTGCCTCGCAGCCACCCCCGACGCCACAGCGCCGCGTTGACTTTCGACGTGGTGTCCGACAATCCGGCGCCGTACCTCAGCCGGTGATCTCAGTCCACGCATCCACCCACTTCTGGAAGGGCACGCAGTCGTTCTGACCGTTACCGCACTGGGCGAGCGGGGTCTTCCAGAACTTGATGCTGTTGTAGTAGGACTGCGGCGCGTTGGCGTGGTAGTCCTCGCAGGAACCCTTCGAGAGTTGGTCCATGATCGGACAGGACAGCTTGTTCGCCGGCGTCTCACCGAAGTAGACCGCCTGCTCGGCCTGGGGCTTCGGCTGGGTGATGTAGTCCATCCACTTGTAGGCGCAGTTCGGGTGCGGAGCCTTGGCGGCCATCAGCCAACTGTCCGCCCAACCGGTCGCTCCCTCGTTCGGGATCGTGTCCGCCACCGGCGCCTTGGCAGCCTGCAGCGCGTTGGTCTGGTAGGGCCACGCGGCACCGACCGTCGTCGTCCCGCTTTGGAACAGCGAGATCTCCTGCGACGCGAGCCCCCAGTACTTCTTCACCAGCGGTTCCTGCTGCTTGAGCAGGTTGACGGCGGCGTCGAACTGGGTCTGCGTCAGCTCGTACGGGTCAGTGATGCCGAGACTCGGCTGCGACTTGCTCAGGTAGAGCGCGGCATCCGCGATCTGGATCGGGTTGTCCGGCACGGTGATCTTGCCGGAATACGCCTTGTTGTAGAGCACCGACCACGACGTGGGCGCGGTGGGAAACGCCTTCGTGCTGTAGAGCAGGACGTTCGGCCCGAACTGGAGTGAGGTGCCGTAGCTCTTGCCGTCGATCGTGTTGAACGCCGGTGCCTGAAGGAAGGAGTGGAAGTTCTTGATTTGCGGCACGAGCGAACGGTTGATCGGCCGGACATCGCCGCCGTAGATCAGCCGGAGGTCGGCGTCACCGGACGCGGACACCATGTCGTACTGGCCGCCGCCGCCGTTGGCCATGAGCGCGACCATCTCGTTGGAGGTGCCGGCGTACTTGGCATTGACCTGGCAGCCGGTCTGTTGCTCGAACGGCTTGACCCACTGCGGCTGGGTGTAGCCCTCCCAGGCGATCAGGTTGAGCTTCCCTTCGCCCGGGCCGATTGAGCTGGGCACCGGGTCGTTCGCGGTCGGAACGCTCAGACCGCTCGTCCCGCCTGAGGTCCCGCCTGAACCGCCCGAACTGCTCGAGCCGCATGCCGCGACCGCGATCGAGAGCGCAGCAGCGCCCACCCCGAGGCCCAGCCTTCGCCAACGCTTCATGGTCATCCTTCCGCCGTAATCTCCGCCTTGATGTGGTGTGCCTGGTCCGGTTGCCAGGTGGCGATGACCGCCTGACCGACGAGATCGGACTGCCGTGAGGCCGCCCGTTCGAGGTTGGGGCGGACGGCGACCAGGGTTCGGCCACTGTCCAGCGCGACGGTGTACCGCGTCATCATGCCGAGGAAGACGGCGTCGGTGACGACTCCCGGCTCGCTCGTCGCTCCGGTCGCGGGTGTTCCGTCTGCGGGCAGCAGCGCGATCCGCTCCGGCCGGATCGTCATCGGCGCCCCGTCAACCTCGAACAGGTTCGAGGTTCCGACGAACCCGGCCACGAACGCTGTCGTCGGCCGGTCATAGATCTCCGCGGGTGTGCCGACCTGCTCGATCTGGCCGAGATTGAACACCGCGACCCGGTCGCTCATGGTCAGCGCCTCCTCCTGGTCGTGCGTGACGTAGACGAAGGTGATGCCGACCTCTCGCTGGATCCGCTTGAGCTCGACCTGCATCCCCTGCCGAAGCTTCAGGTCGAGGGCGCCGAGCGGCTCGTCGAGGAGCAGGACCGCGGGCTCGTTGACGATCGCGCGGGCAAGCGCGACCCGTTGGCGCTGGCCACCCGAGAGTTGTCCCGGCTTGCGATCTCCTAGGCCTTCGAGCCCGACGAGCGCCAGGGTTTGCCCGGCGCGCTCCCGGCGCGATCGCCGGTCCACCTTGCGGATGCGCAGGCCGTACTCGACGTTCTCCTGAACCGACATGTGCGGAAAGAGCGCGTAGTCCTGGAAGACGGTGTTGACGTCGCGGGCGTAGGGCGGGATGCGGGTCACGTCCTTGCCCTGAAGCTCGACGGTCCCCGCGTCGGGTCGTTCGAACCCGGCGATGACTCGCAGCATGGTGGTCTTTCCCGAGCCGGACGGGCCGAGCATGGTGAAGAACTCGCCGGCGTTGATCGTGAGATCGACACCGTCGAGGGCGGTTACCTCGCCGTAGGACTTGCGCAGGCCGCGAAGGGCAATCGCCACCGACGCCACCCCATTCACACTCGGATCCTATGGGCTGCCGCCCTGGCGTCAACGGAAACCCACGATCCGGAACGCATCAGCAACTGATTCCGTAGTACCTGGGCATGCGGCGGTGCTTGCACAATCGGCCACCTGGCATGGACCATGGGAACGGCGCCTGTGCACGCCTTCCCCGAGCACCTTCCCCGAGCACCGCCAGGAGTGACCCGATGGCTCGCGCGTTGTGGACCGGCTTCATCAACTTCGGCCTCGTGAGCGTGCCGATCGGACTCTTCCGGGCGACCGAGGACCAGACGATCGCGTTCCACCAGATTCACAAGGGCACCTCGCACCGCATCCGTTACAAGAAGGTCGACGAGATCACCGGCGAGGAGGTCGGCGCCGAGGACATCGTCAGCGGGTACGACACCGGGGACGGCGAGTACGTCGTTCTGACCAAGGACGAACGGCGCGACGCTGCGGCCGAGAAGTCGGACTCGATCGAGATCGTCGACTTCGTCGATCTCGCGAGCATCGACCCCGTCCAGTTCCGCTCGAGCTACTACGTCGCCCCACGCGGAAAGGGTGCCGATCGGGCGTACGCCCTGCTCCGGCAGGCGATGCAGGAGACGCACAAGGTCGGCATCGCCACGCTCGTGATGCGCGACAAGGAACATCTCGTCGCGATCCGGCCGGGCGAGGAGGCCCTCATCCTCGAGACGATGTACTTCCCGGCCGAGGTGCGCTCGGCTCGTGAGGAGCTCGACACGCTCCCAGCGACGGTGGCCTTCACGGGCCGGGAACTGGAGATCGCGAAGACCCTGATCGAGTCGATGACGGTCGACTGGGACCCCTCCGAGTATCACGACACCTACCGCGAACGCGTCCTGGAGCTGATCGAGGCCAAGAGCAAGGGCACGGTCCCGGTCGTGCGCGCGCCAGCCGCACCGAGCTCGAACGTGGTCGACCTCATGTCCGCGCTCGAGGCTTCCGTCGCGCAGGGCAAGGCCACGGCATCGCCCGATCGTGCCAACGGCTCGGCGAGGGCGAAGCGCGCCAAGGCACCGGCCGCGGCGAAGCCGACCACCGAGATGACCAAGGCCGAACTCCTCAAGCTCGCCGGCGAATTCGACATCTACCGACGTTCGAGCATGTCCAAGCAGGAACTGGCCGACGCCGTCGACGAAGCCGTGGACGAGGCCGAGGCGGCAACGACCCGACGGCCGGGCAAGCGCAAGGCGCGCGCGTCCGCATAGCGGCGTGACGCCGCTATGCGGACGGCGTACCGGCGTGACGCCGCTACGGGTACGGCGTACCGGCGTGACGCCGCTTCACTAACCGAGGAGCGGGGCGAACAGGTCGCCGTCACGCGCGACCCGGGCGATCACGTCGGTGGCGCGGAAGGTGAGATCCTGCGGGTCGCCGGAATCGACGCACCTCGCGACCTCGTCCCACGTGACCGGAGTTGACACGGTCGGCTCCGGACGAGCCCGCAGCGAGTAGACCGCAACGGTGGTCTTCACCGGGTGATTCTGGCTCCAGTCGATGAGGATCTTGCCCGCGCGCTTGGCCTTCGTCATGGACGTGACGACGAGGTCGGGATGCGTGCGCTCCATCTCCTCCGCGATCCCCAGCGCCCACCGACGGGCTTGGTCCCAGGTCACCGGCTTCGGGTAGCGCAGGTAGAGCTGGAGACCTTTCGAGCCGCTGGTCTTCACCAACGGACGGGCGTGACCGTGGGTATCGACGTAGTCCGCGATCCAGATCGCGAGCCGACCGCAGTCGACCACCGACGTCCCCGGTCCCGGATCAAGGTCGAACACGGCGAAGTCCGGATGCGTCGCACGGGTCCCGCTGCGTGTGGTGTGCCACAACGGGACATGGAGTTCGAGTGCGGCGAGGTTCGCTGCCCACACGAGGGTCGGGATATCCCCGATCACGACGTGCTCGACGGTGTCGGCCGGGTGCCCGGTCTCGTCCTCCCGGCGGGACGGCACGACAACCGTCTTGACCCAGGACGGCGCGTGCCGCGGCACATTCTTCTCGAAGAACGACTTGCCCTCGACGCCGTCCGGGTAGCGCCGGAAGGTCGCGGGACGACCGGCAAGGTGCGGCACCATCACGGCGGCGATCGTGGCGTAGTAGGTCAGGACGTCGCGCTTGGCGAACCCGGCCTGCGGATACATCACCTTGTCAAGGTTCGTCAGCCGCAACCGGCGACCGTCGACCTCGACCTCAGTCCCCCCAGTCGATGTCAACGGCGGTTGTCGACCTCCCGGTCGGACCGGCCCGGCTGCACGTCGGTCGACGGGGCCGGACGGATGATTCTGACGATCTGCGCGGAGTCCTCCGTCCCGGATGCGCGTCGGTCTCGTTGCTCCGTGACCGGCCGCTCCTTCATGAACGTCCCACCTCGCTTCAGGCGCATCGCTCTGCCTCCTTCGTGCCGCCCCGCGCCATCCTTCCCCGCACGCCCATGATCATGCCTGCCCTGGAGGGCAGCCGAAAGAGGAGGTAGATCGACCGATCCGGAGGTTTCCCTCTGAGCGAACTTGTGCGGGAAACAAAGTCACCCGGCTCGTGGTTGAGCCAATTGCACTCAACTTTCTGCACAGAGGTAGGCCATGTCCGAAACCCTGACCCTTCCCGTCCTGCCCCTCGATGACCTCGTGGTCCTCCCGGGCATGGTGGTCCCGGTGCGTCTCGAGGAGGCCGAAGTCCGGGCCGCGATCGAGGCGGCGCAGGCGCGCCAGGAGCCCGACGCCGCAGTGCCTGCTCAGGTCCTGCTGGTTCCCCGACCGCAAGGGCGGTACGCCGCGGTGGGCACGCTGGCCGCGATCGAACAGATCGGCCGGCTGCCCGATGGGCAGCGCGCCGCGGTGGTGCGTGGCCTGTGCCGGATGCGAATCGGTACCGGAGCGACCGGACCGGGAGCGGCCCTGTGGGTCGAAGCGTCCGTCCAGGAGGAGTCGGCGCCGGACGAGAGAGCCGGAGAGCTCGCGCGGGAATACAAGTCGATCGCGACCGGAATCCTCCAGCAGCGGGGTGGCTGGCAGTTCATCGACTCGGTCCAGTCGATCACGGACCCGTCGGCGCTGGCCGACATCGCGGGATACGCGGCGTACCTCACCAACGACCAGAAGATCTGGCTGCTGGAGACCACGGACGTGGTGGAGCGGCTCGAGCAACTGATCGGGTGGGGCCGCGAGCACTTGGCCGAGCTGGACGTGGCCGAGACGATCCGCAAGGACGTCCAGGAGGGCATGGACAAACAACAGCGTGAGTTCCTGCTGCGCCAGCAACTCGCCGCGGTCCGCAAGGAGCTCGCCGAGCTGACCGGCAAGCCCGAGACGGAGGAACAGGACTACCGCGCTCGGGTGGAGGCGGCGGACCTTCCGGAAAAGGCCAAAAAGGCCGCTCTGGCCGAGGTCGACAAACTCGAGCGCACCTCCGAGCAGTCCCCCGAGGTGGGCTGGATCCGGACGTGGCTCGACACCGTCCTCGAATTGCCGTGGAACGAGCGCACCGAGGACGCCTACGACATCACCGCCGCGCGCGAGGTTCTCGACGCCGACCACGCCGGCATGGTCGACGTCAAAGATCGCGTGATCGAGTACCTCGCCGTCCGGCGTCGTCGTGCCGACCGCGGGCTCGGTGTGGTCGGCGGACGGCGCAGCGGCGCGGTTCTCGCCCTGACGGGCCCTCCCGGTGTGGGCAAGACCTCGCTGGGCGAGTCCGTCGCACGAGCGATGGGGCGGCGTTTCGTCCGAGTCGCCCTCGGCGGCGTACGCGACGAAGCGGAGATCCGTGGTCACCGCAAGACCTACGTCGGCGCGATGCCGGGCCGGATCGTGCGCGCGATCAAGGAAGCGGGTTCGATGAACCCGGTCATGCTCCTCGACGAGGTCGACAAGGTCGGCGCCGACTACCGCGGTGACCCTACGGCCGCGCTCCTGGAGGTCCTCGACCCGGCCCAGAACCACACCTTCCGCGACCACTACCTGGAGATCGAGCTCGACCTCTCCGACGTCCTGTTCCTCGCGACCGCCAACGTGATCGACTCGATCCCGGCGCCGCTGCTGGACCGGATGGAGGTCATCCGGCTCGATGGATACACCGAGGACGAGAAGGTCACGATCGCTCGCGAGCACCTGCTCCCCCGCCAGCTGGAGCGAGCCGGGCTCACCGCCGGCGACGTCACGATCAGCGACGACGTCCTGCACCGGCTCGCCGGCGAGTACAGCCGCGAGGCCGGCGTCCGCGACCTCGAACGTCTGATCGCCCGAATCCTGCGCAAGGTGGCCGCCAACGTCGCGATCGAAGCGCCGACGCAGCCCGTCGAGATCGATGCCGACACCCTCGTCGGGTACGTCGGACGACCCCGCCACACGCCCGAGTCGGCCGGGCGCACCGCCCCGCCTGGGGTGGCGACCGGCCTGGCCGTCACCGGAGCGGGCGGCGACGTGCTGTTCGTCGAGGCATCCCTCGCCGACTCCGACACCGGCTCGACCAACGTGACGATCACCGGCCAGCTCGGTGAGGTAATGAAGGAGTCGGCCCAGATCGCGCTGGCGTTCCTGCGTGCCAACGGCGCCGCGCTGGACCTCCCCGTCGGGGAGCTGGCCAACCGCGCCGTACACCTGCACGTTCCGGCCGGTGCGGTCCCCAAGGACGGCCCGAGCGCCGGGGTCACGATGACGACCGCGCTCGCCTCGTTGTTGTCCGGACGCCCGGTCCGTGACGACGTCGCGATGACCGGCGAGGTGTCGTTGACCGGGCGGGTCCTGCCGATCGGCGGAGTCAAGCAGAAGCTGCTGGCCGCACACCGGGCAGGGATCACGACCGTGTTGATCCCGGCCCGCAACGAACCCGATCTCGACGACGTCCCGGCCGAGGTCCGGGATGCACTGACGATCCACCCGGTCGCCGACGTGCGCGAGGTGCTCGCAATCGCACTGAGCGACGCCCCGGCGGATTCGGTTGCTTGCGCCGCCTGAGGCTCCGATCGTCACCTCGCATCCACGCTTCTGTCTCGGTTTCTGTGTCGTGGCCGACAGCGGTGTCCTGACATAACGGCACACTCCCGGCGCCCGAGATGCACAGGCGCGCCAAGATCGTTACGATCTGCTGCCTGACAACAGGCGCTGCCGGGAGAAACCCCATGAACAGATCGCTGGCGCGACCACCGCAGCTCATCAGGCCCCACCGCCACACCGCTCTGGCGATGGTGGCGTGCTGCTCGCTCATCACCGCGTACGCGATCGGCGCCGCCGCCCCGGCACTGGCCGCACCATCGACGTCCGCGCCACAAGCCACCTCCCCGGCGCCGGCCACGGCGAGCGCCCCGGCATCGGCACCGCGCGTCGCGCCGACACCAGCGACTCAGACGGTCGCAGCAGCCTCGGCGGGCAAAGCGTTCTCCTGTTCGACCCCGACGATCTTCCTCGCCCAGCAGTCGCCGACCAAGCTCTACACCTCCCA
>Ga0335083_10003901_pt1 | contig 19154 bp, 12 predicted proteins | sample Lox_Sample_42_FD_206716 | JGI IMG/M metagenome (GOLD analysis project Ga0335083, IMG submission 206716) | Soil microbial communities from Loxahatchee National Wildlife Refuge, Florida, United States - Lox_Sample_4.2 | ecosystem: Environmental > Terrestrial > Soil > Wetlands | place: USA...
GGCCGGCGCCGTCAAGATCGCCGGCGCGATGTACAATCTCGAATCGGGCGTGGTGGATTTCTTCTCCTGACGGCTTGGCGCAAAGCTATTGGTCATCGGCAGCCGAGGCGGCACGCGGGCTACTTCCGATGCCAGTCGAGCGCCGGACGCAGGCCCTCTTGCGCCGGCGGTATGCACGGCTGACACGGGGGGTCAATTGGGAACTTGCGCCCGGCATCGGGGCATCCGGGCGCATTGACGTGGATCATTGCGGCTATCCCAAAGAGGCCATTTTCTGGCGTTTATGGCCAAAATTCATTCGCTTCCGGATAAATGGTTGCCGGTATCTATTGCACCGCCCGATGCCAATCTTGAAGTGTGCGTGATGGATGGTCGCGAAGTTCACGCGCTCGTATTTCCGTGCCGAAAGCGCCAAACCGGATGGGTCGATGCGGTCACGAAAAAGCCCGTCGACATCGAGCCGACGCATTGGCGTGTCTGGGACGAAAGCCGCTTCGGCTAATAGGCCTTCTTTTCGCCGGGCGTCACTTGCTCGAGTTTATCTTCCTCTTCGGCGAGAAGCTTGAGTACGATCGCCCGTTTGGTCGGGTCGATTTCGGTTTCCAGCAGTCGCTTGAACCGGTCGATATTCGCTTGGATGATTCGTCGCATCGCAAGCCTCCTGCTTCGACGATCGGGCAGCGCAGCGGCCCATCGTCTTATTGAGCTTTTGAGGCGGGAGCACACGTGCCGCTCTGACGCGACGGCCATCGTGTCCCCCAGGCGTTAGCACCACAGGCGTAGCTAACGATAAAACAAAATTTAGCAGCAGCCATGTGTCCGGGCAATGACATCAAAGCCCCAACAATGTCCGCTTTGGCTCATGAGCGGACGGTGCGGCGCGCCCGCAAAACGTTCGTTTTGTCGCCGGTGACGGCTATGCGGCGCGGACATTTAAGCCTTCGCCGCCGTCGTCGCCTGCTGCCAGTACCAGTCGAGCGTCGGCGGCAGGCCCTGCACCAGCGGCACCCGCGGGCGATAGCCGAGCTTCGCCAGCTTGGAAATGTCGGGGCAACGGCGCGGCGTGCCGCCGGGCTGTATGGGTCCGGGCACGAGCTCGATCTCGCGCTTGGCGTGAGCTGCGATGCGCCGCGCCAGATCGGCGATTGCGATCTCTTCCGTGGTGCCGATGTGGTAGACGCCGAGATGCTCGCCCTTGTCGCGCATCGCCATGACGCCGGCGACCAGATCGTCGATGAAGCAGAAGCTGCGCGTCTCCTGTCCGCTGCCCTGGATCTCGAAGCGCAATTTGCCGGCGGGCTGTTGTTTTGCCGCCGCGTGCAGGCGCAGCGCCAGTTGCGGGATGACGTGCTCGCCGCCCATGTCGGGGCCGTAGACATTGTGCGGGCGGAAGATCAGCACGCGCTCGAAATACTTGCGGCCGAAATTGACCGCCAGCACCTCGCTGATCAGCTTGCCGGCGCCGTAGGAATAGCGCGGGTTCTGCACGTCGGGCACCGTGAGCGGCACGCTCTCGCCGGTCGGGATCTGCGGCGGCGTCTGATAGACCTCCGAACTCGAGGCGAGCACGAGCTTGCCGATGCCGTGTTTGCGGCAGGCATCGATGACGTTGAGCATGCCGCGCACGCCGACGTCGAGCACGAGATCCGGCTGCGTATAGAAGAACTCGGTACCGTTGACGAAGGCGAGATGATGCACCTGGTCGGTGCCGCGGCAGGCGGCTTCGACCGCAGCCGCATCGCGGATATCGCCGGCGACGAATTCGATGTCGCTGGCGACATCGGCAAGCCGGCGCGGATGCCCGCGCGAATTGTCGTCGAACACGCGTACGGCGCAGCCTGCGCGCAGCAGTGCCTTCACCAGGGCCGAGCCGATGAAGCCGCTGCCGCCGGTGACGAGGACCTTCACGATGCGGCCTCCTTGCCGGTTTCTGTGAAAATCGTTGCGATCCAGGCGCCGCTTTGGTGCGAACGCCGCGCGGCGTCGATCAGCTGCTGCACGCGGTAACCTTCGGTAAATCCGGGCTGTACGCTGCCGCCCGTCTCGATGGCGTCGAAGAAGAGCTTGGCAAGCCGCGATACCGGCGCGATGCGCCCGTCCGGATAGCGCGCATCGTCGGCATCGACGACGGCGATGCGTTCCACCACCGGGGCGGGGCGTTTCGCATAGTGCAATTCAAAGCCACGCATATAGTCGGCGCCCGGATTGTACAGCACCATCATGCCGTCCTCGCCGAAGAATTCGATACGGTGACCGCCGCCGAGAAACGAGGCGCAGCTCATCGACAGGCTTACGGGTGGGCCGGACGCGAGTTGTAGCGCCATCGCCACCGTGGTCTCGGTCGCCGGATCGTCGGGCAGCCCGGCGATGCGCGCCGATAGACCGGCGATCGGCCCGGCGAACCATTCGAGATAATGGAAGCAGTGAGAGATGAAGTTGCCGAGGACGCCGCCGCCATCGTCGCCGCCGAGCGTTTTCCAGTTGCGCATGCGCATCTGGATCGCGCGGCTCTCCACCTGCCAGTTCACGACAACGTGGCGCAAGCGCCCGATGTTGCCGGCATCGAGCATCTGCTTGGCGCGCCGCCAGACAAGGATCTGGTGGAAGTTGAAATCGATGCAGGTTGGCTTGTGGGCGAGCGCCGCCTGCCGCAGCATGGCGCGTGCGCTCGTCAGGTCCGACGCCATTGGTTTCTCGATGAACACCGGCTTGCCGAGTTCCAGGGCGCGGATCGCGATCGGCGCCTGCAGGCTCGGCAGCGTGGCGATGGCGACGGCGTCGACATCCGAATCCTCGACCAGTTCGCGCCAGCCGCCATAGCCTTTGGCAACGCCGACTTCGCGCGCGAGTTTTTCCGTGCGCGCCTTGTCGCTGCCGGCGAGCGCAACGACTTCGCAGCGCGCGTCGGCGCGGAACGCCGGCAACTGAACGGTGCGGCCGTAATTGGTGCCGACGATGCCGAGACGGATCACGTTCGCACTCCGTAGCCGCTGTTTGCGCTTTGCATAGGCGGGATGGATTTGGGCCAAATCGCCATGCTAGGCAAGGGCGTAGTCGGGGTCGGGACAGACAATGCAGGCAGCGGCCGCATCCCCTGGATGGCGCAAATTCGGCGTGTTGCTGCTGGGCGTTGCTGCGGTCGGCCTGCCGATCAATCACCTGGGCAGTTACACGCCGCTGGTGCTGCTTGCCGTGATTGTCTTCAACGGCGAGGTGAGCGCGAGCCTGCGCGCCTGGTTTGCCGCGGTTGCCATCGTCGCCGTCGCCATTGCCGCGCAATCGTTACTGGCGCCGCCGCGCATCGAAGAGGGCCATAACGTCTTCCTGCCGGGCGGACCCGGCGCGCTGCAGCGCGATCTGCCGGCGGATGTCTATGGGCACATGCAGCGCGAATTCGACGCGGTCTATCCGCCGTCGGTGCGCTGCCAGCCGCAATCGGGCGCCTGCTGGCAGGACCAGGGCTATCCCGACGAGGCCTTCGCCTTTTCCGCCGACGGTATCTGGCACCGGTCGGAGGCCTCGCGTTCGGTCAGCGCGCTCGATTTTTCCGATCCGGTCTGGCTGCGCCTCGGCTTCATCAACGAGGCCCGCTACAACTGGGGCACCGCGGCGCCTGACGTGCATCGAAGCGATCGCGACCGCCGCTTCCGGATGGGCCTCAAGCGCTGGCGTCTCGCCATGCCCTGGTTCGAGATGCTGCGGCTGCCGGCGGCCTATGCCGGCGGGCAATTATGCTGGCGCGGCGAGGTGATGTGGGAAGGCGAGGGTGGGAATTTCGCCGCCTTGCCCGACGCCGGTTGCCGCACGGTCGAGCCGGCCGACACCGGCCGCCGTATCTTCGGCATGGCCATCAAGCCGGATACGCTCGCCATGACGCTGACGCCGCCGTGGGGCGTGTGGCTGCGGCAGCTTGCCGGCGGCCTGTTCGCGCTCGCCGCGCTCGCGGCCGTGGTCATCGTGCTGGTGCGCTTGCGCGCCCGGCGCGCTGTCCTGCCGCTCATCTTTCTCGGCTTGGCCGTGATCGTGATCGCCATCGACGATGCGAGCTTCCTCGGCGGTGTACGGCCCTTCGACGGCGGCGACGATGGGCTCTTCTACGACGGTGTCGGCCGGCTTATCCTGCGGAAATTGCTCGCCTTTGATTTTTATGGCGCGCTGCAGGGCGGCGAAAACGTCTTCTACTACGGCGGCCCTGGGCTGCGCTATTTCCGCGCGGTCGAGCATGTGATTTTCGGCGAAAGCTATCTCGGCTATCTGTCGCTTGTCCTTTTGCTGCCCTTCCTCGTCTATTTCCTGTTCCGCCGTTTCCTGCCGCAGGCATGGTCGCTGGCTTTGGTGCTCACCTTCGTTGCCGTTCCGGTCGGCACGGTGTTCGGCACGAGTTTCGCCGATTACGTCAAATGGGCCTCGCGTGGCTTCGCTGATCCTGCGGCCTATATCCTGTTCATCGGCGGCGTACTGGTCGTCGTTGGCACGACGTCCGGTGGCCCGAGCGGAAAATTTGCTCCGGCATTTTTCGGCGCCCTGCTGCTCGCGCTCGGAATTTGCATGAAGCCGATTGTCGCGCCCGCCGCGGCTGTTCTGCTTGGCGGCGCCGGTGTTGTTTCGCTCTGTTCCCGGCAATTCCGGCGGCTCGCGGGGCTTTGTTTCGGCTTTCTGCCGGTGTTCTCGCTGGCTTTGCACAACTGGATCTACGGCCACGTCTTCGTGCTGTTCAGCGCCAACGCGGCAGATTCCGACCTATTGGTGATGCCGCCATCGGCTTACGCCGCCGCCGCCCGCGAGGCCCTCAGCCTCGATTTCAGCGGCACAAGGAACATGCTGATCCAACTGGCGAATTGGCTCAGCAACCCGGCCGAGTCCTACGCCACCATTCCGCTCAACGCCGCCGCTGTCGCCATCCTCGTTTATGTCGTTGTCCGCGGCCGCCAATTTGATCCCTGGCTCCGGCTCATCGGCGCCGCCGCGCTCGCCCAGCACGCAGTGGCGCTGTTCTACAATGCCAGCATCGCCCGCTACCATTTCCTCTCGTGGTTTCTCACCATGCTGGTGGCGGTGGCCTGGTTTCATCAGATCGGAATGGGCTGGCTGCGCCGCCATTGCCCGGCTCTGTCGGATCGAGTCGCAGCAAATCCAACGCGCTTGCGGCTTGCATCCGGCCTGTCGTGGCTGCAAAAGATGAGCGCATGAGCAAGAAACCTGTCGGCATTGCGCACGGTCTCACCAATTACGGCGACCGCGATTTTTCTCTCTACTTGCGCCGCTCGTTCGCCCAGTCGATGGGGTATTCCCGCGAGGTGCTGGAAAAGCCCGTGGTCGGCATCGCCTATACGCCATCCGGGTTCAACAACTGTCATCGCCATTTTCCCGGGCTGCTGCAGGCGGTGAAGCGCGGCGTCACCGCCGCCGGCGCGCTGCCGATCGAATTCCCGACCGTCTCGCTCGGCGAAGTGTTCCTGTCGCCGACCAGTATGAAATTCCGCAACTTGATGTCGATCGACACCGAGGAAATGATCCGCGCGCAGCCGATGGATGCGGTGGTGCTCATGGGCGGCTGCGACAAGACCGTGCCGGCGCAATTGATGGGCGCGGTGTCGGCCGGCCGCCCGGCGATCATGCTGGTGGCGGGGCCGATGATGACCGGCCGTTTTCGCGGCGAGCGCCTTGGCGCCTGTACCGACTGCCGCCGCTTCTGGGCGCAATATCGCGCCGGCGCCATCGACGACGAGGAAATCTCCGAGGTCGAGGGACGTCTTGCCACCACGGCCGGCACCTGCGCGGTGATGGGCACGGCCTCGACCATGGCCTGCATCGCCGAGGCGCTGGGCATGATCCTGCCCGGCACGGCGGCAATCCCCGCGGTTCATGCCGACCGGCTGCGTGCCGCCGAAGCAACCGGCGCCGCCGCGGTCAAGCTCATCGGGTCGCGGCTGACGCCCGAGCGCATCGTCAATGTGCGTTCGATCGAAAATGCTCTGCGCGTGCTGCTGGCGCTCGGCGGCTCGACCAATGCGGTGATCCATCTTGCGGCTATTGCCGGCCGCGCCGGCGTGCCGGTGTCGCTGCAGCGGATCAACGAATTGTCCGATACGACGCCGGTGCTGGTGAACCTGAAGCCGGTCGGCAATGGCTACATGGAGGATTTTTTCGCCGGCGGCGGCGTCGGCGCGCTGATGCGCGAGTTGCGCGATCTGTTGCATCTCGATTGCCTGACGGTGACGGGCGAAACCCTGGGCGAGCGGCTCGGCGAGGACGCCGGCGATTGGATCGATCGCTCGATCATCGCCGAACGCAGGAAGCCGCTGGAGCCGCAGGGTGGGCTCGTCGCGCTGTTCGGGAACCTTGCGCCGAAGGGCGCCATCCTCAAACGCTCGGCAGCCGACGCCAAGCTGTTCGAGCACGAGGGCAAAGCGGTGGTGTTTTCCTCACTCGAGGATCTCGCCGACCGCATCGACGATCCGAAGCTCGACGTCGAGGCAAACGACATTCTGGTGCTGCAAAACGCCGGGCCGCATTCGCCGGCGGCGATGCCGGAGGCCGGCTACCTGCCGATACCGAAGAAGCTTGCGAGCAAGGGCGTCAAGGACATGGTGCGCGTATCCGACGCGCGCATGAGCGGCACCGCCTTCGGCACCATCGTGCTGCATGTGACCCCGGACAGCGCCAGCGGTGGCCCGCTCGGACTTGTGCGCAGCGGCGATCGCATCAGGCTTTCGGTCAAGCAGCGGCGCATCGATCTGATGGTTGACGATGCCGAGCTCAAGCGCCGCGCCAGCGCCGCAAAGCCATCGGTCAAGACGCCGGTGCGCGGCTACGCGCGCCTCTATGCCGAGCAGGTCCTCGGTGCCGACGAGGGTTGCGATTTCGCGTTTCTGCGGCCGCGCTAGCGGTATCATCGGACGCCATTGCGCCAATTGACCGGGCCGCGTTCATGCGCGCTTAGCGCTAATTCCCGTTAACCTTCGTATCTCGCGGAATTTAATCGGGGCGACAATTTAATTCGCCAAAGTTGCGGGATGCCGCCATCTGACGTGCAAAGTGTGCGTCCGGCCGAACCGCGAAAACGATGCCGCGCACGTTGAAACTTGTCCGCCACTACCGCGACTGGCGCCTGGCGGTTGTCGCCGCGGTGTCCGGTCTTTTGATCACCCTGATGATGGTGGAAATCGTCGATGTCTATGCGTTTTCGATAGCGGCGCTTTCGGTCGCGCTGGCCGCGGTTGCCGGTTCGTTGCTCGGCATAGGCTTTGCTGGATCGATATCGGCGTGGCGCATTCGGCGAAAGCTGCGAGAACAGAATCTGCGGCTCAAAGGCGCGATCAACAATATGATCCAGGGCCTGTGCATGTTCGACGCCGAAAACCGCCTCGTCGTCTGGAACGAGCGCTACGTCAATATGTATCGCATCGATCCGAAACGGATCTGGCTCGGTTGCACCATCCGTGACCTGCTCGATGCGCGCATTGCAGCCGGCACATTCCCCCTCGATCCGGGACGATACGATATGGAGCTCCGCCAAGCCCTTAAGCAGGGGGAGTCCTTCACCCTCAATATTGAATTGACCGACGGCCGCACCATCGCCGTCGTCAACCAGCCGATAGCGGACGGCGGCTGGGTGGCGACGCATGAAGACATCACCGACCGCAAGCGCGCCGAACGCGAACTCGAGCACACCCGTTCCTTTCTCGACATGATCATCGAGAATGTGCCTACGCCGATCGTCGTGAAGGAATTGCCGAATCTGCGCTACGTGCTCATCAACCGGGCTTCCGAGAATTTCCTCGGTGTGAAACGCGAAGAGCTACTTGGCAGGACTTCGGCGGAGACGATGCCCAAGGCGACGGCCGAAGCCATCGCGGTGTTCGACCGAAAAATGATCGAGACCGGTCAGCCGATCATCACCGAAGACCATGCATTTGTTACGCCCGCTAATGGAACCCGCATCGTCAGTGCGGTTCGGCTGCCGGCCGTCGGCCGCGACGGCAAGCCGCAATATCTTCTCGGCGTCTTTCGCGATCTCACCGAGCGCAAGCGCAATGAGCAGCGCATTGCGCATATGGCGCACCACGATTTATTGACCGACCTGCCGAACCGGGAAGCATTCAACGAATGCATTAACGCAACCATCGAACTGGCGTCGGGTTCTGGCAGCAGTTTCGGCCTGTTTTGCATCGATCTCGACCGCTTCAAGGAGGTCAACGACGTGTTCGGCCACCCGGTCGGCGACGCGCTGTTGCGCGAAGTTGCGACGCGTCTGGCGTACGCCTGTCAGGGCGCCTTTATTGCCCGCCTTGGCGGCGATGAATTCAGCGTGATCACGCCGACGGGGCCGCAACCGGCGACCGCCGAATCGATCGCCAAAAGACTGCGCGCCGCGCTTGACGCCGATATCGAGATTGACGGCCGCGTCCTGCGGGCAGGGCTGACCATCGGCGTCGCCATCTATCCGAACGACGGCGCCGATGCGGCGACGCTGATCGCCAATGGCGGCGCCGCGCTGCATCGCGCCAAGAGCGAAGCGCGCGGATCGATCCGCTTTTTCGAAGTATCGACCGACAAGCAATTGCGCGAGAAGCGCGCCTTGTTGCAGGACTTGCGTCTGGCGATCGCACGCAATGAACTGGCGCTGCACTATCAGCCGCAGGCGCTGATCAGCGGCGAAATCACCGGCTTTGAGGCGCTCACGCGGTGGCATCACCCGCGCCATGGGGTCGTGCCGCCGTCGACCTTCATTCCCCTGGCCGAGGAAAACGGCGGCATTATCGAATTCGGCGAATGGGTGCTGCGCAGCGCGTGCTTTGAGGCTGCATCCTGGCCGCGGCCGCTGCAGATCGCCGTCAATCTGTCGCCGGTGCAATTCCAGCGTGGCGATTTGCCGAGCCTGGTGCACCAAATTCTACTGGAGACGGGCTTGTCGCCGGCGCGCCTGGAGCTTGAAATCACCGAAGGCGTGCTGATCGGCGACTTCAATCGCGCGGTGTCGATCCTGCGCCGGCTGAAAACACTGGGCGTGCGCATCGCCATGGACGATTTCGGTACCGGCTATTCGTCGCTGTCGTATCTGCAATCGTTTCCTTTCGACAAGATCAAGATCGACAAGGTGTTCATCACCAATCTCGGCCACAGCCAGCAATCGGCGACGATCATCCGTGCCGTGATCGCGCTCGGCCGCGGGCTCGACTTGCCCGTCGTCGCCGAGGGCGTCGAGACGGAAGAGCAGCTTACGTTTCTGGCCAGAGAGGCCTGCAGCGGCATGCAAGGTTACTATATCGGCCGGCCGCAGCAGATTGATGTTTACGCGGGCGTGGTCGGCCGGCCGTCAAATTCAGAGCAGATGAAAACACTAGCTGCCGCCGGCTAGCAGTGGAAAGAGCATTTTGCGACCTTCGGCAGCTATACCAAGCCCGAGTTTAGATGGATGAGGGCAAGGTGCTGCTGCAGATACGCTTCCGTCACTCCTGCGACCGTGATCGTATCGCCGTGACCCAGGTTGATGACGGCGTCGCCATGCGAGGCGTCGGCGCCGGTCGAGGTAATCGCTGCGGCAAGGTTGGCTTGGGTCAGAGACTGATAGCCGTCGAGCTCGATCGTGTCCGAGCTTGTGCTGAAATTGGCGATCGTATCCGCGCCCAGGTGGTGGCTGGCGCTGAAGATAAAATTGTCGTTGCCGGCGCCGCCGATTGAAACCGATATGGTCTGCGTCGTAGCGCCGCCGTGATTGTCCGCGATCGTCAGGTCGTAAGACTGGGTCACGACTCCATTTGCGGGAATGGTGTCGATCTGCCCGGGGAGGAGATTGAAGTGCCAGGCGACTGACCCGGGCGTATTCCCGCTGGGCTCGGTCACGTGGCTGCCGTTATGCGCCGGGTCATCAAGCGTCATCGCGCCGAGGTAGCCGGCCGCGTCGGCCGCGACGGTTGCGCTGTGGGTGTCGGCGGGATTGGCATCGCTGAAGGTAATGCTGCCGCTCACCAGCGACGTTCCCGCTACGACCCCAGGCGTCCCTTGGGACGTATTGACGCCAGCATTGTTGTTGGACCCCGGCGGATCGACGTGGATCGTAGTCGTCACCGCGTTGCTGTCGAGGATGCCGTCATTGACCACGATGCTGACGGTGCGGTCGGCGTCATTCGGATTGCTGCTGGTGTTGCTGAAGGTGATCTCGTGCAGCGCCGTCTCATAGGCCGCCAGCGACGCCGTGCCCCAAATCGTCAACGTGCCCGTTGCCGCATTGTAGCCCGAAGCGCTGAGGCCGAACGGCAGCAACCCGTTGACCGACAGCAGATCATGCGCCTGATGGTTGACGATGGTGATCGTCGCCGACTGCATGGTGGTGTTGTCGACGTCGGTGATCAGGTCGCCCGCACCGGTAATCGCCACGGGCGCGCCATTCGCGAAATAGACCGGGCCATCGGCCGTATAGGCGATATTGACGTTGTCGATGTAGATGGTCTCGCCGTTACCGAGGCTCGTTTCCGCCAATCGTACCGTCGTCTGCGCCGAGATGTAATTCGTGATGTCGAAACTGGCGAGATGGAATGCAGAGTCGTTCGCAGGCCCCTGGACCGATCCAATGGTGTGAAAATGAATGCCATCCGTTGAAACCTGAACCTGGATGACGTCTTCGCTGTCCAACCCGGACCGCAGATAGTCGAAGCTCAGAGTGGCCGAACTGGCGCCGGTCAGGTTCGCGGTCCGCTGGATGAAATCATGATCTCCCGCGAATCTCAGAGTGCCACCAAAACTGCCGACGATCTGAATACTGCCGGTCGTGGCCGGGAAGAACCATGGGTCGTTTGACTCGAACCAATTCGTGGCCCAGCTCACGCTGCCGGTATTGAGGCCGTAGGACGCCCAGTCGAACTGATCCTGGACATTGTAGCTGTGATCCAGGCTGAGCACGGGGGCATCGTCGGTGCCAAGGATGGTGATGGTCAGCGGCTGCGTCGAACTGGCGCCGTGATTATCGGTGACGGTGACGTTGTAGGTGACGACCAGCGTTTGCCCGGCGGCGAGGAAGTCGAAGGTCTTGTCCGGCGCGCTGAAGGTGAACGCGACCCCGCCGGAGCCCGACCCGGTGCTGTCGAGGAGCGTGGTCGACAGCGCCGCCCCGAGCATCGTGGAGAGCCCGCTCGGCAGCGTGGCCCCGCCCGACCAGACGACGGAGGCGAGGCTCTTGGCCACCGTATGAGTGTCGTTGAGGTCGACGTCGGTGAAAAGCACTGCGCCGCTTGCGGTGTCCGGCGTCGTCGAGCCAGTGACACCGGCGATCTCCTTGACCGGGTCTTTCAGGACGCTGGCGGTGACCACCGGCGCATCGTTGGTGCCGGTGATGATGACGGTGATCGGTTGCGTGGCGCTGACGTTGTTGTTGTCCTTGACGGTCAAGTTGTAGGTGACATTGAGCGTCTCGCCGGCGGCGAGGAAGTCGAAGGTTTTGTCGGGGGCGCTGAAGAGGAAGGCGACCGCGCCCGAACCCGACCCGGTGCTGTCAGCGAGTACCGTTGACAGCGACGCGCCCAGCGTCGTGGAAAGCCCGCTCGGCAGCGTGGCCCCGCCCGACCAAATGGCCGAGGCGACGCTCTTGGTTACGGTATGGGTATCGTTGAGGTCGACATCGGCGAAACTCACGACGCCGCTTGCTATGTCGGGCGCCGTCGAACCGGTGGCGCCGGCGATTTCGGTTATCGGCCCGCTTTGAACGCTCGATGTGATCGTCGGAGCGTCATTGGTGCCGGTGATAGTGACGGTGATCGGTTTCGTGGAACTGACATTGTTGTTGTCGATGACGGTCACGTCGTAGGTGACGGTCAGCGTCTCGCCGGCGGCGAGGAAGTCGAAGGTCTTGTCGGGGGCCGTAAAGGTGAAACCGACGGCGCCCGAGCCTGATCCCGTGCTGTCGCTGAGCGTGGTCGACAGCGCAGCACCCAGCACCGTGGAGAGCCCGCCCGGCAGCGTCGCGCCGCCCGACCAGACGACGGAGGCGAGGCTCTTGGCCACCGTATGAGTGTCGTTGAGGTCGACGTCGGTGAAGCTGAGCGTGCCGGAAGCGCTGTCGAGGTCGAGAAAATCGCCGGTCTTGCCCGCACGCTCGGTAATCGGATGCGTACCGGAGATATCGACGTTGAGCACCGGGGCGTCGTTGGTGCCGGTAATGGTGACGGTGACCGGTTTCGTGGAGCTGACATTGTTGTTGTCGGTCACGGTCACGTCGTAGGTGACGGTCAGCGTCTCGCCGGCGGCGAGGAAGTCGAAGGTTTTGTCAGGGGCCGTGAAGGTAAAGCCGATAACGCCGGCACCCAATCCCGTGCTGTCGGTGAGCGTCGTCGACAGCGCCGACGCCAGCACGGCGGAGAGCCCGCCCGGCAGCGTAGCGCCGCCCGACCAGGTGGCCGTGGTAAGGCTATTGCTCACAATATGGGTGTCGTTGAGATCGACGTCGGTGAAGCTGAGCGTGCCGGAAGCGCTATCGAGGTCGATGGTATCGCCGGTCTTGCCCGCAAGCTCGGTAATCGGATGCGGGCCGGAGGTGTCGACGTTGAGCACCGGGGCGTCGTTGGTGCCGGTGATGGTGATGGTAACCGGTTTTGTGGAACTGACGTTGTTGTTGTCGGTGACGGTCACGTCGTAGGTGACGGTCAGCGTCTCGCCGGCGGCGAGGAAGTCGAAGGTCTTGTCGGGGGCGGTAAAGGTGAAACCGATAGCGCCCGAGCCTGATCCCGTGCTGTCGCTGAGCGTCGTCGACAGCGCCGACGCCAGCACGGCGGAGAGCCCGCCCGGCAGCGTAGCGCCGCCCGACCAGACGGCCGAGACGAGGGTACTGCCCGAGACATGGGTGTCGTTGAGATCGACGTCGGTGAAAAAGGCTATGCCGGTTGCGGTGTCCGGCGTTGCCGCACCGGTTGTGCCGACGATTTCGCCGATCGGCCCGGTCAAGACGCTCGAAGTGATCGCCGGCGAATCATTGGTGCCGGTGATGATGATGGTGACCGGTTGCGTGGAGCTGATGCCGTCGTTGTCGGTGACGGTGACGTTATAGGTGATCGTCAGCGTTTCGCCGGCGGCGAGGAAGTCGAAGGTCTTGTCGGGGGCGCTGAACGTATAGCCGATCGAGCCCGAGCCCGACCCGGCGCTGTCGATCAATACGGTCGACAGCGCCGTGCCCAGCACCGCGGAGAGCCCACTCGGCAGCGTGGCGCCGCCCGACCAGACGGCCGAGGCGAAGCTCTTGGTCACCGTGTGCGTATTGGTGATGTCCACATCGGCAAAACTGAGCGCGCCCGCGACCGTATCGAGAGCTGCGTCGCCGGTCTTGCCCGCGAGTTCGGTGTTGTTCTGCGGTCCGGATACGCTGAGCATCGGCGCATCGTTGGTGCCGACGACGGTGACGCTCACAGGTTGATTCGAGGTGACCCCGTTAGTGCCGGTAACTGTGACGTTGTACGTGATCGTCAAGGTCTCGTTGGCGGCGAGGAAGTCGAAAGTCTTGTCCGGGGCGCTGAAACTGAAATCGACCGAGCCAGCGTTGATTGTCGTCGTCAGCGTAGTCTCGGCCGTCAGCGCGGCCTGCTGGCCGCTCGTCAGAGACCCCGCGGACCAGACGAACGTGGGCGCCCCGGCGCTGGCGAAGGTGGCAGAAATAGGCAGCGGCGGCGGCGTCGCCGTATCAGGTGTATTCCCGCCGGTAAGCGACGGCAGTTCAACGACTATGGTCGCTCCCTGCGGCAGCGACGGCGGGGGCGGCGGCGGAATATAGGCCGGGCTTGGCGGCGGCGGCGGCGCTTTGTCGTTCCCGCCCGTGCCGCCATTGTTGTTCAGGAAATTCTGCGGCGGGATATAGGGCTGTGGAGCGTAATTGATCGGAATTGTCGGAAAAAGCAATCCAGGAGGCGTGCCCGATCCGCCCGGCCCTGTCGTGGTCGGCCCTTGCTGCAGTCCTAACGAAAACGTTCGCAGCGCTGCCTGCTGGTCGGCCTGTAGCCGCGCCATATCGGTGACGCTGTTCGTGACGTGATCGACGCTGATTGACGTCCCGATGCGGCGCAGGACGACTGTTTCGCCGGGATCGTCCACGACGATGTGGCGTGGCGTCGCTTCCTTCGTGGTGAGCTCGAAGACGCCATGGGCCAGATCTTTGTAGGTGATGACGCCGTCGTCCAACAACGTGGCGTTCGAACTCGCCGCCTCCGCCTCCTTGAGGACTGCGAAGTACAACGCGGCAAGGGACAAAATGCCGATGCCGCCGGTTTGTGTGCGGCCACGGATGCTGGCGACAGGCGTATCGATGCCGAGACGGCCGGCCTTGGCGAGTTGGCCCGCGGTGAAGGAGAAGCTGCCTCGGGTGACGTTGAATAGCGCCGAAGGCGAAACTTCGTCCCAGGCGAATTCTTTCAGAACGATCCGGCTGTCGCTCGCGAGATGGACCGCGGTGCCGTCGACGAAAGAAATGCCGATCTGACCGTCGGCCTTGGTTTCGATAACGTCGCCCTGACGAACCGAATCGCCAACGGCGACTTCGCCAAGAAAATTGGCCCGTGTCAGCGTTGCGGAGCCCGCTACCGTTTCGATTCTACCGATAATTCCGACAGTTGCCGGGCTCACCCCCAATTCGGGGGCGCCCACACTGTCTTCATCGCCCAGCGAAACGCGGGCACGACCGGACATTGGCCCTGTCCCTTAAATTCCTACGCGCCGTAACCCGTTATTTTTTCTAATATTTTCGCCGCTGGGCGCCTGCAACTGTTAATTTTATGATAACATCCAAGGGGTTGTTAATCAATGTTTAAGCCTGCTCCTGCTCAAGAAAATGGTTTATTTCCCTCGCCTTATGTGACTTTTCGTAGTGTCATTGCGCGGCCGGGTTGTGGACCGCCATCGCCAGCCAATGGCTGCAAGCCTTGTTGCGACGCGGGAATTGTCCTATTAAATCTATCTTTATTGCTGGTAGCAGCCCCTGAAAGGGCGGATTATGCGCGCGCAGGCGATCGCGGTTTTAATATTCGGCAGCTTGTTGGTTTTCGGCGGACCGCTCCCGCATCCGGCCTGGTCGCAGGACGCGTCGGTAAAGCCGATCGGCAAGGTCGTATCCGCCCGCGGCGACGTCAGGGTCGAACACACCAGCGCGGTGGTCGTTCAGGCGGCGTTGAGCAATGCGGTGGGCCAGACCAAAATCGGCGATCCGATATTTCTCGGCGACATATTGCAGACGGGAGCCGACGGCCGCGTCGGTGTCACCTTCACCGACGGCACAGCTTTTGACCTGTCCAGCAACGCCCGCATGGTCATGAATGAGTTCGTCTATGATCCCAACGGCAATTCGAATTCGACTTTGTTGAGTCTGACCAAGGGCCAGTTCACCTTCGTGGCCGGCAAGATCGCCAAGTCCGGCGACATGAAGATCGACACTCCCGCCGCAACGATGGGAATTCGCGGAACGACGCCGCACGTCGAGATTTCCGACGACGGGACCGTCAAATTTTCGACCCTCATTGAAGAGGGCAAGGAAAAGGTGTTGGAGAAGAACGGCGCAGCGACAACCATCACTCCACATCAGGGGCAGGGCGGGTCGGCGCCAGGCACGGATGTCGCGAAACCGCTCAAGAAACTCAATCTCGATATTTGTCGAAACTGCTAGCTCTTAATTCATTTGCGGCGCGCTGATATGGGTGGTCTCTGCCACCCATATGGGACTATGCTCGCGGCAAATTCAGTCGATCGGCGAGTCATGATCGGTTTGAACGCTGGAAAATCTGGTGTGATCTTTGCTGCAAGACGCTATGTCATCGGCAGCGCCGGCGTCGTGCTGGGTTTGCTGCTTCTCGCATCGTTGTCGCTGGCGCAAGGCGCGAAGCCGGACGACAGGTTTGCGAATATCGATTTGTGCAACGGGCTCGATCGCAGTTCGCCGGAGCCGCAGATCAAGGGTTGCTCGGCGCTGATCGATGCGGGCGGCGAAACGTCGACCGTCATGGCTATCGCCTATAACAATCGCGGCGACGCCTATTCGAGAAAAGGCGATTACGATCGTGCCATCAGCGACTACGATATGGCGATCAAGCTCAACCCGGATGACGCCAAGCCATTCAACAATCGCGGTGCGGCTTATCTCAGGAAAGGCGAGTATGCCCGCGCTCTTGCGGAGTTCGCTGCGGCACTCAAGCTAAAGCCGGATTACGCCAGCGCTTTCGCCAACCGCGCTGAAACCTACGAAAAGACCCAAGATTACGCCCGCGCGGCCCAGGACTACGACGAAGCCATTCGCCTTCAACCGAATCTGGAGACGTTATGGAACGGGAGGTGCTGGGTTCGCGCCATCCTCGGTCAGCTGCAGCCGGCGCTTACGGATTGCGATGCAGCGCTTCGCATCCAGCCCGATGACGCGGCGGCGTACGATTCGCGTGGGTTCATTTACCTCAAGATGGGTCAGCTCGATGCGGCGATCGCCGACTATAATTCTGCGTTGCGCGTCGAGCCGAATCTGGCGAGCGCCGTTTACGGACGGGGGCTTGCGCGTCTCAAGAAGGGCGATGCCGCGAACGGCAACGCCGATGTCGCGGCGGCAAAAAAGCTCGAGCCGAAAATCGCCGAAGAGTTCTCGCGCTACGGCATTCAATAGCGCTGCCCAGCACACGCGTTAAGGTTTGAATAACCGTCCTGAGACGGCGGGCTTGGCGAATTGGCCCGCGGATTGCGGCGCGCCGCGCATAATTTAGCGTTTATGTGCCGCGCACAGACAATCTGAAATTTCCAGTTCAGAATCCCTTCACCGCAGCGCCTGAAACGGCAGCGCTCGCCGCGGCAATAAACCCCGTTGCAAGACATCCAGCGCAAAACGTCCGCCGAGGTTTCGGAAAAGGCATCGGTTAACCCGAGCGACATTCCGGACGCAGGGCGGTTCAGTCATGGCTCTCTTAGCGCCGGTCGCGCGCCTGTTCTTTTTGGTTGTCATTTGCTGCAGCGCTGCTTTCGCGGATACCGAGCCGGGCAAGGTTTCGACCGCGCCGGACATTGGCCAGGACAGCAAACGCGCGCAACCTGGGCCCGAAGGCAGAACTGAAAATCTTGCCGAGCGGCGCTTCGCCAGTCTTCCCCTCGACTCGACGGACGCTGAGCGGCAAGTCCTGCAATCGGCGCGTCGGGACGTCGTTCCGGGCGAGCCCGCGCCTGAACGAGATGAAGGCTCTGCCCAGCCGCGGCTTGCGAGTCTCGCGGCAGATCCGGTGGATAATAAACAGGCCGTCTTGCGATCGTCGCGCGAGGACGGGCCGCTTGCGCATCCGGGGTCTGACCGTGAGCCTGGAAGCCTGGCGCAGCCCCAGCTCGGCGGTCTTGCCCCGGATCGGGCGGGCGCTTCGCAATTGCCGGAGCCGTTTGACCTGCCTGCAAGCACCGCTTCAACCGGGGAAATGACGGCAAAGTGGTATGACCTTCGGTCGCGCATTCGCGCCGATCTTAAGACTATCGCCGAATGTCAACCAGCCGATGACCGCTGCCCCCCGGCGGCGCGTCGGTTTTTGTCGCTTGTCGAATTGGGCCGACAGCATCAAGGGCAGCAACGCCTGGCCTGGATCAATCGTGCGGTGAACCTGAGCGTCCGGCCGATGAGCGATTGGACCCAGTATGGTTACGCCGATTACTGGGCGTCGCCACTGCAGACGCTCAATAGTGGGGCCGGCGATTGCGAGGATTACGCCATCCTGAAATATGTCGTGCTCCGTGCGCTCGGAAGTGACCCTGACGATCTGCGGCTTGTGATCGTGCGCGACAATATCCGGCAGACGGAGCATGCGGTATTGGCCACGCGCTACGAAGGAGAATGGCTCATTCTGGACAATCGCTCGATGATGATAGTCAGCGCCGAACAGCATCGGCACTATGATCCTCTGTTCGTCGCCGACGATCGCGGCGTGAGGGCGTTCGCAACAGCATCCACCGGCCGCTGAATCGAAAAACCGGCATTTAAACCGCAAATCGACAATTTTCTGGAAAAAACACGTCGGCCCGGCTGACCTGCCACTGAGTTTTTCCTCCACGCGGAGTTAGAGTCCGGCCTCAATAAGGGGACGGACGATGAAGCGGATCCGGTTCACGGAAGAGCAGATTATCGCGGTTCTGCGCGAGCACGAGGCCGGGGCCAAGACAGCCGACCTGGCGCGCAAGCACGGCATCTCGGAAGCCACGCTGTACAACTGGAAAGCCAAGTACGGCGGCATGGGCGTGTCGGACGCCAAGCGTCTGCGTGCGCTGGAAGACGAGAACCGCAGGCTGAAGAAGCTGCTGGCGGAGTCGATGCTCGACCAGGCAGCGTTGAAGGAGCTTCTGACAAAAAAATGGTAGGGCCCGCCGCCAAGCGCGAGGCTGTCGCTCATCTACGTAACGTGTGTGAGATGAGCGAGCGCCGGGCCTGCACCCTCGTTGCCGCTGATCGCAAGATGATCCGCTATCGCTCACGACGGCCGCCCGATGTCGAGCTGCGCGCCCGTCTCCGTGAGCTTGCCAACGAGCGTCGTCGGTTCGGCTATCGGCGGCTGTTCATCCTGCTGCGGGAACAAGGCGAGCCGTCAGGCATCAACCGCATCTATCGGCTCTACCGGGAGGAAGGGCTGACAGTCCGCAAGCGCAAGGCTCGGCGCAGAGCCGTCGGAACACGCACGCCGATCCTGGTCGAAGCCAAGGTCAATGCGCGCTGGTCGCTCGACTTCGTCCATGACCAGTTCGCCCTGGGCCGGCGCTTCCGTATCCTCAACATTGTGGATGACGTGACCCGCGAGTGCCTGGCCGCCATTCCTGACACCTCGATCTCGGGCAAACGGGTTGCCCGCGAGCTTACGGCGCTCATCGATGCTCGCGGCAAGCCACAGATGATCGTTTCCGACAACGGCACCGAGTTCACCTCGAATGCGATCCTGGGCTGGGCCAAGGAGCATCGGGTGGAATGGCATTACATCGCACCCGGCAGGCCGATGCAGAACGGCTACATTGAGTCTTTCAACGGCCGGATGCGCGACGAGCTTCTCAATGAGAGCCTGTTCGTCGATCTCGACCAGGCCCGCCAGCTCATCACCGCTTGGGTCGCCGACTACAACACTGCGAGGCCGCATTCCTCGCTCGGATACAAAACGCCGGCAGCTTATGCCGGTGCACTCACCGCGCCG
>Ga0335083_10003902_pt1 | contig 19151 bp, 18 predicted proteins | sample Lox_Sample_42_FD_206716 | JGI IMG/M metagenome (GOLD analysis project Ga0335083, IMG submission 206716) | Soil microbial communities from Loxahatchee National Wildlife Refuge, Florida, United States - Lox_Sample_4.2 | ecosystem: Environmental > Terrestrial > Soil > Wetlands | place: USA...
AACCCAAAACGTATTGGTTGCGGAGTTCCCAACTGATGGCGGCGGCCGTTTCGGGAAGCCGCATCAAGTTATCAACGGCCACCGTCCGACCACCTGTTGCATCGGTGATTTCGCCAAGCCACTTCTTTCCCATATATTCTTCAAAGGTCTTGAATAGGGTGGTGTCAAACAGCCCAATGGCATAGATCTGGACATCCGACTCCTGCACAATGCTCTTGATCTCCCTCAGCTTGTATCGGCTGCTGTTGTCGCCGCCGTCGGAGATAATGAGCAACGCGTGACGCTTATAGTGCGCGCTCTGCATCTGTGCCACACCCAGATAGATGGCATCCAGTAGTGCTGTATTACCATTCGGTACTGCGAGTCCCAGTTCGGTCTCAATCGTCCGAATCGATCGTGTCGAACTCGCGATCAGCGTTGGGTGGCTCGAGACCGCAACCACGAAGTAGTCGTCATCCGGATTCGCATTCTCAAAGAACGCTTCTACAGCCGCGCGCTCTGTATCAATCTTATTGGTCATGCTCTTGCTGAGGTCCAGTATCAATCCCACCGAGATCGGACCGTCCTCCTCTGAAAAATATCGGATATCCTGCTTCGCCTCGCCCTCATACAACGTGAAGTCCTCTTTTCGTAGCCCCGTAACTGCATGGCTCGACGCATCCGTAACCGTGACCGGGACCGTCACGAGGTTGACGTTGACTCGGAGAGCAGCGTGTGCTCCGACTCCTGCTTGAGGCGCGTTCGCGACGTGGACGTTGTCGACTTCGGCGATAGCCTGGTTTGTCGCAGTCGCTCTTGCAGCTCTGGATGGTTCCGTAGATTGAGATTGCGATGCAGGTAGGACGCTCAGGGCAAGAAGTAATGATGTTGAGAATCTGAATGCAATTGGACAGAGGCGATAAGAACAAACGCCAGCCAGACCCATGGAGCCCCCAGAAAAAAGTCGAGAGAGGATAGCACACGCTCTTGCGTGAGTAAACGCAGAATCCTGGCCATGAAACATGCTGGTAGAGGAACGGAGAGCACACCATCCGGCCGATGCAACTGTCTTGTTTGCAGCGCGTTGGCGGCTAGTGTCGTGAGCTCTACTTGAGTCGTCGGAGTAGGTCGCGAACAAGGATTGGAACAGCAACGGAAGGATGTTCTATATCGCAGGCGAAAGTCAAGTATGCCCTTCAGGCATTTTGAGGGGCCGTGTCTGGAGCGGCATGACTCGATCTTAGGCGTCGCTGGCGGCCTGGCCCAATCCACTATCGAATGCGGCGCAGAACTCAAGCTCGTCTAAGCAGAGCGGGCATCGCAGTTCGTGAACGATTCCTGCCGAATGAATTGAGACAAATGAACCGCATTTGTCACAATGCCAGAAGGTTCCCTTCATTTGCGGCATGGTCGTCGGACGGTTGGTGCCTCCGGTAATGAACATCAAGGCGCTCCTCGCGATCCCAGGTTGACCGCGATGTTAGTCCGCATGGCTTGCAGAAAGAAACTGTCAAATGTGACAGGCAACCGGGAAGTACCGGTTCGCCATGAAATGTCCTCCGTTGACTGCGGCCAGATTCCTACCTGACTGTCAATATTTACAGTATTCGGCGCGAGAGTAATTCTTCAGAATCAATGCCAAGACAATTCCTCTCGTGACATGGATGTTGATATGACCTCACCTACTGAGACCGCATTAACGCTCGTTGTTGTCAAATCACTCGCAATCGTCGGATCAGCTTTCGCCGCTGTCCTCTTTCTTGCCGTGGTCGGTGCCAAGAGAGGATAGTTCAGACTCACGTTCAAAATACGGAACGGCTCGCGTTCCGTGTTCGTTCGCGAAGTACAGTCTTTCCCAGGCGGCCGCCTGGAGCGTCGTGAATATTCTTTCGACTGACTTTGCCGACGCACTGTGTGTTTTGACAGTTCGCGTCTCTGAAGCCACGAATTAGCCTGTCAACGGTCGTTAGGAATCGTCTCCCAAGACATGTATGGGCGAAAGGGAAATGAGTTTCTCCCTGCATTCAACACTCATCGCCAAGTTATATGGCGGATCTGGCAATACGCATTTAAATGAAAAGTAACATGCAAGCCCCTCCCAGCAGTCTCCGTGGCGATGCAAATACCAGCTTTAAGAGAGCGTGGATTCTGCTCTTGCTGCATTTTTGCCTGGCTGGCGGAATTTGTTTTTGCCTGATAGAGCCGTCCACAGCACAAGACCAGCAACCTTCTTCCAGTGCGTCTCCCGTGACGGAAACCAAATCCCCACAGGCCGCCCAAGTCCCGAGCGGCGCGCAGGCCGCGCCGGCAGAAAAAACCGACGAGGCCCAGAAGGCGGAAACCAAGAAAAAGGAAAAACGGTTTCGCGGATCGCCCTTGCTTGCGCCTCTCCCGCTCGTCAGCCCGGCGATCGGCACAGGACTTGTCCCGGTCGTCGCGTACATCTTCCCCTTTAGCAAGAACGACAAGATTTCTCCTCCTTCGACAATTGGCGGCGCTGGTCTGATCACCAATAACGGCACTCGAGCTTTTGCCTTGGGCGGCCAGCTCTTTCTCAAAGAAGACACGTATGAGATCACCGCCGGTTATGGCCGCGGTAATTTGAACTACAACCTCTATGGAATTGGGCTGAAAGCAGGGAACGCAGGCGTCAAATTGCCTCTGGAGCAAACCGGTCACATTGTTTTCGCGGAGGTTGTGCGCCGCACCTTCTGGAAGATTTTCGTCGGCCCCCGATTCACGGATGGAGGTTCGTTTATTACGGTGAACTCGAGCGGAAGCAACCTTCCGGCTCCCCCGCCCGATATCGGACTCCAAACCACCTTGCGGGCCTTGGGACTCCGCGTGGTCCGCGACACACGCCCAGACCATTTCTATCCCGTCAGCGGAAGCAAACTGGAATTTACCGCTGATTTCTTTTCGCAGGCGCTGGGCAGCAAGTACTCATTTCAACACTACAAATTCAGCTACGACAAATACATGAGCCTGAGCAAGGATCAGGTTCTTGCCTACGATTTATATCTCTGTGATACGGGTGGCCAACCGCCCTTCTATGGAAATTGCATTTACGGAGCATCGCAGGAACTCCGCGGATATACGGCCGGTCAATATCTCGATCGCCACATGTATGCGACTCAGGCGGAGTATCGCCTGTCATTGCCTTGGAGGTTGGGCGCCGCTGCATTCGTCGGTGTAGGCGAAGTGGTCCCCGGTCCAACGCAGATTCTTCGCAGCAATCAGTTATTGCCTGCCGTTGGTGGAGGGCCCAGATTCGTTCTGAGCTCCAAGTACCACGTGAATTTGCGCACCGACTTTGCCCGGGGCAAGGATAGTTGGACCTGGAGCATGGGCGTCGGGGAAGCCTTCTAGCATTTGCCGAATCACTGGTAAATGTGACAGTTGCCGCCTGAGACTTGCTCCCCTACTCTCCACGGGAGTGGCAGCTCGCCACACTACCAGTACATGGGCTAAGTTGCATGCGCGAGTGGATCGAATTGTCGTCCCAGGGCATTCAAGGGTTGGCGGTACTGATCATTGCCGTCTCGATCGTTTTTGGTTCCTTGCGCTACCTTCTGCAATTGTCAAAGCGAGTTCCGGGTCCGTACCGCGCGTATAAGGAACTGCTAGGCCGTTCACTCTTGCTTGCGCTCGAGCTCCTCGTTGCTGCAGACGTCATTCGCACCGTTTTGCTCGACCTGACGGCTAAGGGTATGGAGATCCTCGGCGCGTTGGTGGTGGTTCGAACATTCCTGAGCTGGTCGCTGGTGGTTGAACTCGAGGGGCATTGGCCTTGGCAGCCGGCGGTGGTGGCCACCCAAAGTGAGCGAACTGCGACGGCTGATGATCGGAAGGAAGCTTCCGAGGCCGGGAGTAACAGATCGACCCAATGGACCGTTGAAGTTCCCGTCCCGCCCGCAACCTGAGGAGGAGAGCTTTGTTTGTGAGTCTTGCGGCGCAATGAAATTTGGATGTGAGGGTACGGAGGCTCTCTGCGGCCTCCGCAGCCAGCCCTAGGAGAGATGACATGAACTTGCCAAGCTTCCCGAACGTCGACATGTTCTCCGCCGGTATCAATGCCCTTTACGGAATACTCGTTGCCCGCCAACCGTCTCACAATCGCGGGTACACGGCGGCAGGTCTTTTGATCATGGCGTTCTTCGGCGGCATCGGCGGAGGTGTGACTCGCGATCTGTTGCTGAACGAAATCCCCGCTCCTATCAAGGATCCCTACTATATTCTCGTGTGCCTTCTGATGGGTTTGCTGGGGTTGGCAATCTATCGCTGGGCGGACTCGCGGGAGGAAGCTTTCCGTAAGAGGGTTCTTGCCTACTTCAAGTCTTTCACACTCCCCTGGTTTGCCATCCTGGGTGCGCACAAGGCGATCGATCACAATCTTGGGCCTTGGAGCGCGATCATCATCGGATTGATCGCCACCACGGCCGGAGGGGTGCTTATCGACTTGTTCTCGGGAGTTACGCCGGAGGTTGTGCGGCCGTCTGAACAGCTCGTTACGACGGCGGTGCTGGCGAGTTCAGTTTACACAGGCCTCGCGGTAGCGTTCAAGAACGACCCGCACTTCTTTCCGGTCACATTGATATCGGTACTGGTTGCGTTTACGTTTCGTGTGTTTGCTGTCCGGGATCACTGGCCTTCGATCGTGCCGCTCGACGCGCCTCCCGAGGGACCGCTCGAAGCTTCCGTGCCCGGGAAGATCGCCCGAGGATAAGCGCCTTTTTCAACCGGACAGGCGGATTGTGCCAGCTCCGGCGTCGCTAGGTTCATTTGCAACGGAGGGTAGATTATGGACAACATGTGGGTTCGCGTGGGAACTCAACTGCTCGCTCGCGTCAGCGGGCCGATGAAGTTCCGGCTGGTGCTTCAACCCTGCATGGCCGCGTTCTTTGCGATTCGCTCGGGCTTGGCGGACGCCCGGGCGGGCAAGTCGCCATATTTCTGGGGTCTCCTCACCGACCAGGGTCAACGCGCCGAAATGCTCAAGGATGGTTGGAAGAGTGTCGGCAGGGTGTTCATTCTCGCTTTAGTGCTGGACGCCGTGTACCAGATCATCGTTCTTCATTTCGTGTACCCCGGCGAAATGGTCATTGTCGCCTTTATCCTGGCCATCGTGCCCTACCTGATCCTGCGCGGACTAGTCACGCGGCTGGCTCGATCTAAGAAAGCCAAAGAGCCCGAAAAGAACGCCCTCCCCGCAAAGACCACGGTTTAGGAAACCTCCCCATGAGTCCCATTGAGACGGTGTCAAAGGATAGGGGTACGGTTCTTGCCGAGGAGCGCACTGATCTGGCCCTCTCGCGCACCGTGATCGCAATGGAGAGGACGTTGATGGCATGGATCCGAACTTGCCTTTCCATGATCGGATTCGGCTTTACTATCTACAAGTTCTTTCAGTACCTGCCCGAAGAGATTGCTTCCGGCAACGTCCGACGTCCGCAAGCACCACGCAACCTGGGAATGAGCCTGATCGCACTGGGGACGCTGGCATTGACCGCCGCCGCCTGGCAGCACTGGAGTTTCCTGAAAGAAATTGGGACATCGCAGAAACGCCGAGTGATGTCAATTTCCTTCGTAGTGGCGATTGCGGTCATTCTGATCGGACTCATCACGCTCTACGGCGTCGTATTGCGCCACGGACCGTTCTAGTTCGGGAGCGCCACGTAAACGAGGATTGGTTTGGCCAAAAAACGGCAAATGGACGGATTACCGCTTGTATACAGTCTTTGCCACCCGGATCAGTTGGGTACTCAGGATTCTCAAATCCCGGGCGAGCAACAGCACACCGGGCATTCTCGGACCGAAGTTAGTCGAAAACAGAACTTTGGAGTCTGCTGCCATGTTTCCTCCCTCGATCTCATACGGCTTCCACTGAGCTGAAGCAGAGATGCGATCGAATCTGAGACTAGTCGGAAGGCTGCTGGGCCACGACTGTCAAAGTTGCCAGTAACGGTGGGAGTCAACTTCGTGGCGGGCTCCGCTATCGCCTGTCAGATTTACTAGTTGCAGTGTTCCGCACCTGACCGTACCTTGGCGGTGGCTCAGAACCTCGCTTGTGACTCCGTCCATATCGAGTTGCAGGTTCCCTCGGGCTCAAGCGGAGTCCAATATGGCGCTGCGTGAACCCAACCTTCTGACGAACTGGAAACAACAGGCCCTGCGCCTTCACAAGGAAGCGCACGTTTTCTATTTCGTCTTCAAGCATCCCCGAACGCGCTGGTACACGAAGTGCCTTGCCGCCTTCACCGCGGGATACCTGCTCAGCCCAATCCAGCTCATCCCAAGCTTCATCCCCGTAATTGGATTCCTCGACGACATTCTGGTCTTATTCTTAGGGGCCAAACTCGTGAAGAAGCTCACACCTGCAGACGTGCTCAATGAATGTCGCGAACGAGCCGAAGCCGCCGAGGCCCGCAGGAAGGAAGAAGTTAGGTCCGGATTTGCCCGTTTTGCCTTTGTCGCAATCGCAGCCTTGTGGCTCGTGGCAGTGGTGACGGCCAGCACGCTGGTAGCCGCTTATATCTATCACTGATCTCTCCAACCAAGCGTTCGCTTCGTCCCATTCGCTGCGCCTTCGACTGTCAATATTGCTAGTTCACCAACCTGGCCGGCTGCCATAGTCTGTGATCACGCTCCGTTCGGTATTTTCCTGGGGATCGAGTAAAAGGAGGGGTCGATGTCGCGCCTACGCGCTGTTCTTTGCGCAGCTTTGCTCCTGAGTGGGGTCATTGGATTTGCGCAAACGACGGTCATACGCATTGCGCCGCCTCCACCCGTCCGGGTTGGTGTGGTGGGAGTCGCGCCAGGACCGGGATATGTCTGGGTTGCCGGTTATCAGCGCTGGACCGGCAGTGGATACGTCTGGGTCGCGGGGCGCTGGGTGCGTCCGCCACGAGTCGGCATGGTGTGGGTGCAGCCGCGGTATGTCCACACCGGGAGCACGTGGGTATATCACAAGGGGTATTGGCGCTAACAAGAGGCAATGGGTGGCTTCGCAACCCGCTCCAGACATCAACTCCTGTGTTCCCAAGGCCTCCACAGGCTGTACGTTTTGACAGTTACGTGATCGAGTTTGAGGGGCTAGTCTGCGGCTGCGGGCGCCCCGTCAGGGCGCAGCGGATGGATCACGGGTATGAAAGATGGTGCGCAAATGCCTCCAACACTAGACGAAACCTGGCCGGCCCAATCACCGCCGGCTTTTCACCTTCTGGCGAAGCCGAGCGGTTCCACTTGCAATATCGATTGCACCTATTGCTTCTTCTTGTCTAAAGAAGCTTTGTATCCAAACGAAAAGAGCCGGATGTCCCAAGCCACGCAGGAGGAATACATCCGCCAGTTGCTGGAATCGCACCGCACACCCGAGGTTACTGTGGCATGGCAGGGTGGCGAGCCCACTCTGATGAAGGTCGAATTCTTCCGGCGCTCCATCGAGCTCGTAGAAAAATACCGCCGGCCCGATCAGACCGTACACCACACGTTTCAGACCAACGGCATCCTCCTGGACGACGAATGGTGCGCGTTCTTCAAAGAGCACAATTTTCTGGTCGGCCTGAGTGTCGATGGACCCCGCGAGATCCACGACGCCTACCGCCTCGACCGCCTCAAACGGGGCACCTTCGACAAAGTGATGGAAGGCTGGAGATTTCTGCGCAAGCACGAAGTCGATTTCAACATCTTGTGTACGGTCAATGCGGCGAACGAACACCACGGGCGCGCCGTTTATCGGTTCTTCCGTGATGAAATGCACGCCACGTGGATCCAGTTCATCCCCATCGTCGAACGTGCCAGCGCCGAGACCATCGATATCGCGAACCAAGGGTGGAGCGACCAGCCTGGCCGCAAGCGCCTGCTTTATACCCAGGACGGCAGCCTCGTCACCAACCGCTCCGTCGGCGGCAAACAGTATGGCCAGTTCCTCGTCGACATCTTCGAGGAGTGGATCCGCCACGATGTCGGCGAGGTTTTTGTTCAGATGTTCGACGTGACGCTCGAAGCCTATTTCGGCCGCCATCTGCTGTGTATCCACGCTCCCACCTGTGGATACGGCCCCGCGTTGGAGTACAACGGCGACGTTTATTCCTGCGATCATTTCGTCGAGCCCCGCTACAAGCTAGGCAATATCCATGAGACGCACCTGGTGAAACTGGTCGCCTCGACCGAACAGCGCAAGTTCGGAGATGACAAGCGAGATATGTTGACCCCGCAGTGCCAGAACTGCGAAGTCAGGCCGCTGTGCAACGGCGGTTGCCCGAAGGATCGATTTATCCAATCGCGCGACGGCGATCCCGGCCAGAACTACCTCTGTGATGGCCTGTACCTCTTCTTTACCCACACTCAACCGGCTATGCGTTTGATGGGTCAGTTGGTAAAGCGTGGCCGCCCCTGCTCGGAAGTGATGGCAATGGTTACCGCCGAGGACGTGAAGCGCGGTCCGTACGCGCCCTGCCCATGCGGCAGTGGTCAAAAATTCCGTTTCTGCCACGGCAACCGTGAGCCCCACTCGCCTTTCAGTGAGTTGACCACGACGGCGGCCGCGACGCAGGGTGGAACAGTCGTCTCGATGCACGTCGAGTCTCCGCCCCGTGCATCGCAGGGCGGCGTGCATTGAGCAAGCAAACGGTGACGCCTCGACAGCGTGTGTCTGCCTTCGACGCGTTTTTCTCCGGCCCTGGCCGGCAACAGCAATCCAAATCAAGTTAAAGGAAGGAACAAACCATGGCAACAAAGCAACCCAATATCCTAGTCCTGTGGGGCGACGACATCGGCATCTGGAACATCAGCCACTTTAGCCGCGGCATGATGGGCTATCGGACGCCGAACATCGACCGCGTCGCTACCGAGGGCGTCACCTTTACCGACTATTACGGCCAGCAGAGTTGCACCGCTGGACGTGCAGCTTTCATCACCGGCCAGAACCCGCTCCGCACCGGCTTGACCAAAGTCGGAATGCCCGGCGCCACCGTCGGATTGCAAGCGGAAGACCCGACCATTGCCGAGATGCTCAAGCCCCTCGGTTACGCCACCGGTCAGTTCGGCAAAAACCATCTCGGCGACCGGAATGAGTACTTGCCAACCGTCCACGGATTCGACGAGTTCTTCGGTAATCTCTATCACCTGAACGCAGAAGAAGAGCCCGAACTGCCCGACTATCCCAAAGATCCGAAGTTTAAGGCAGCCTTTGGACCCAGAGGAGTCCTCCACTGCTTCGCGACTGATAAGGACGACGCAACAACGGACCCGCGCTGGGGCCGCGTGGGCAAGCAGACAATCAAAGACACCGGTCCGCTGACCAAGAAGCGCATGGAAACAGTGGATGAGGAAATTACAGCTGCGGCTATCGGTTGGATCGAGAAGCAGGCCAAAGCGAACAAACCCTTCTTCTGCTGGTACAACTCGACGGCAATGCACTTCCGCACGCACGTCGCCGAAAAGAACATCGGCAAGAGCGGCCAGGATCCCTACAGCGATCGCATGGTCGTTCACGATGAACAAATCGGCATGATTCTCAACAAGCTCGACGAACTGGGCATCACCGATAACACCCTCGTGATGTACTCCACGGACAACGGCCCCGAGAATGACACTTGGCCCGATGGCGCTAACACGCCGTTCCGCGGCCAGAAAGACACGAACTGGGAAGGTGGATGGCGTGTTCCATGCTTCATGCGTTGGCCTGGCAAGATCAAGGCGGGCTCGGTGTTGAACGGCATTGTCTCTCACCAGGACATGCTGCCGACATTTTTGGCGGCGGCGGGCGATCCAGACGTAAGCAAGAAGCTCTTGACCGGCTATAAAGCCGGCGACAAGACCTTCAAGGTCCATATCGACGGCGTAAACATGGTGCCCTACCTCACCGGACAGGTGAAGGAGAGCCCCAGAGAATCCTTCTTCTATGTCAGTGATGACGGCGGCGTTATGGCGCTCCGCCACGGCGACTGGAAGTTGGTGTTCGAAGAGCAGCGCTGCAAGGGGACGTTGCAGAATTGGGCGGAACCCTTTACCAAGCTGCGACTCCCGCATATGTTTAGCTTGCGTCGGGATCCGTTCGAGCGGGCAGATTTCAACTCCAGCGCTTATTGGGAGTGGATCGTGGATCACGCCTTCCTCCTTTATGGAGCGCAGGCAGTCGTGGCGGCCCAGATCGACGACTATGTGAAGTATCCGCCTCGCCAAAGGCCGGCTTCATTCAACCTTGACGGGGTCATGGCAGCATTGAACCCGGCCATCGCGGCATACAAGGCGAAAGAGGCGGCGGCCGAGAAAGCAAATGCAGACCATGGAGTTTTGGTCGGCAAGTGAGTCAATCGCGAATTGAAAGGGAGGTCGCAAGACCTCTCTATCCTTCGAAAAGTAGACAACCCGATTTCCCCGGCAGATCCGAAGTCTGCCGGGGAATTTTTGTACCAAGGAGATCCCGTTGGAACAACTAATGACGAAGATCCAGAAGCTTGTCGTTCTTGCTCTCGCTGGAATGCTCGTCGTGGTCGTTTCTCTCTCCACCGTGCACTTGGGTGCACTCATCGTTGAAGAACTTTGGAAGCCGCCTCGATTCCTCATTCCAGTGCAAGGGCTCCTTGAGATCTTCGGATACTTTCTTCTCGTGCTGATCGGGGTGGAGTTACTGGAGACGTTGAAGGCTTATGTCAAGAAAGACGTGATCCACGTGCGCGTCGTCTTAGAGGTCGCGTTAATTGCCATGGCGCGCAAGGTCATTATTGAAGAACCCAATGCCGTGCCAAGCTTGACCTTGCTGGGGATTGCGGCCTTGATCCTCGCCTTGGGAATCGCCTTTTACTTTGAAAGGCAGGGGAAAAGGGAATCAGACCGCGCTGTGGATTCAAAACGGCCTCAGGCAACCGGGTGAGCATGCTATTGTTCTTTTCCAGAGCGGCGAAAAGCCGAGCCGGTTTTGTCGAAATGCGATATCTGCCATGAACCAGCCAGCCGAACAAATTTCGCCGCCGGTTGACGTATCCGAGGAAGTCCGCGATTTCTATGACCGCTATCCGTACCCACCACCAGTCGACAATCTGGAGAAATATCAGCGGCAGTGGCAGGAACCCCAAAGGCGGCTCGCGGACTTTCACCTGTTCTGGCCCGGACGACGCTATAAAGAAGACCAATCGATCCTCGTTGCAGGCTGCGGGACGTCGCAGGCCGCCAAGCACGCACTACGCTGGCCATTGGCCCAGGTCACGGGGATCGACTGCAGCGCAACCAGCGTGGGCCGCACCGAGGAACTGAAGAAGAAATATAACCTGAAGAATCTCCGCGTTCACCAGTTACCGATCGAACGCGCGGCCGATCTTGGGATCACGTTCGACCAGATCGTTTGTACTGGCGTCCTCCATCATCTCGCAAACCCTGACGCCGGTCTCAGCGCCCTGCGTAGCGTGCTCAAACCGGATGGCGCGATGCAGCTCATGTTATATGCGCCCTATGGACGGGCCGGCATCTACATGCTGCAGGAGTTCTGCCGGCGCATCGGTGTCCGCGCCACCGATGCGAATATCCGGGATCTTATTTCGGCCCTTGGCGCATTGCCTCCCGGACATCCCCTGCAAAGCTTGCTGGCTCAGGCTCCGGACTTCCGAAACGAAGCGGCGTTGGCGGATGCTTTACTGCATCCCCAGGACCGCGCCTATTCCGTACCGCAATTGTTCGACTTTCTAGCCGACGGCGGCCTCACATTCGGTCGCTGGGTTCGGCAAGCACCGTACTCTGTTCAGTGCGGGATCCTTGCAAAGATTCCGCAGGCGAACCGTATTGCGAGTCTCAGTCTTCCCGAACAGTACGCCGCCATCGAACTTTTTCGAGGCACCATGGTCCGCCACAGTGTGATTGCTTATCGGAGTGATAGCGGTACGTCGCGACAGGTCACCTTCACCGGAGACGCCTGGCTGGCCTATGTGCCCATCCGGATGTCAGACACGATCTGCGTTCAGGAGAGGTTGCCAGCGGGTGCCGCCGGCGTCCTGATCAATCAGACGCATACATATAAGGATATTTTCCTGCCGATCGGGACCGCTGAAAAATCGATGTTGGATTCGATCGACGGAGTTCGTAGCATCGGTGACATCGTGAACGGAACTCTGTCTTCGTCCCGTCCGGCCCCCATCAATACGGCCAAAGCCTTTTTTGAACGCCTCTGGTGGCATGATCAGGTGGCGTTCGATGCGTCCCGGGCACCGTCTGGAATCTAGACCCGCACTTCGTCGGTAGAGGATGCGAGAAGAAAAAATAATTACTCACCTTTTAGGATCTCAAAGCATCTTTTGTGGGAGGAGGATCGCCATCCATGAGTACTGTTACCGCACCGAATGTCACCGCGACAACAACCTGGAACATTGACCCCGTTCACTCCAACGCCCAGTTTAAAGTCAAGCACATGATGATCTCGAACGTGAAGGGTGAATTTACCGCGGTAACGGGGAAATTGGAACTCAATGACGCTGACATTACCAAGTCGAAAGTTGAGGCTTCGATCGACGCTGCCACGATCAATACCCGCGAGGCACAGCGCGATGCGCACTTGAAAAGTGCAGATTTTCTCGACGTCGATAAATTTCCCGTCTTAACTTTCACGTCGACTCGAGTTTCAAAGGAAGGACGCTTGGAACTTGCGGTCGAAGGCGACCTTTCGATCCATGGCGTCACGCGCAAGGTAGTATTCGACGTGGAAGGGCTCAGCGCTCCAACGAAAGACCCATGGGGCGGCACCCGAATCGGGCTCTCGGCCACGACTCGCATCAACCGCAAGGACTTCGGCCTCATATGGAACGCCTCGTTGGACGCGGGCGGCGTTGTCGTCGGGGAAGAAATCACGATTACGCTCGATGTCGAGTTCATCAAAGCGTAGTCGCGGGCTCCGTTGATGTTTTTGCTCGCATTCAGATAGGGGTGTTAGACTGCGCCAATGGCTACGAAAAAGAAAACCAAGAAAAAATCTACAGGGCCCAAGAAAAGCGCCAGCCGGAGGAAGCCTGCGGCTGCGACAAGGGGCAACTCCGGAACTCGCAAGAAATTAACAAAGAAGACGCAGGCTTCGAAGAAACCTGCTGCAAAAAAGGGAACATCGAAGAACGCGAAGACCGCAGCGCGCACGAAGATTGAGAAGAGCTCGCCGGTCAGTCGCCAGAAGGTGAGCCAGAAAAGTCAAGGACGACGTAACCCAGCTTTCCCGGATGACATATCGAGCTCGGGTCTGGGAAATCAAGCGGGCGATTTGCAAGGCTTGTCTAACGTCGAAAGCGCAGATTCAGAGAGCGTCGACGAGCTGCTCGAAGAAGGGAACGCGTTCGAAGCAGGCATCGTTTCTGGCGTTGAAGATGCCGGAGAACGCGGCGTGAGAGAAGTGCGCACCCGCGAGGTTCCTGAAGACGATGTGCCGGGAGAATACCTCGACGAGGAGTAGTCCACTCGACGCCAACCTGCGATTCTTCGCTCGAACCGCCAGTCCGCGCGTTGGCGAGTTAGCGGAAGTTGTCGACCAGCATCGTTTGTGCCTGTTCCTGGCCGGGTTGATCGAAGGCGACGGTGCTACCGTCGGGCGTAGCTCCCAACCAGAACGGCACGCGATCAAGCACGCTTATAGTGGTCGTGCGCTGCCGGTCGATGTCGTAGAGACTCAAAACCGCCCGATGACCCAGGGACGGCCCAACGAACAAAATCCCGCCTTTTACAACTTGCCAGCTTGCCCAGGTTCCGGGATGCACCAGGGGAAGCGGCGTCTCCTGTCCGCCCTCTGCAGGCACTCGCCAGATTTCGGGCTCCGCCATCGGAGTCTTGGCATAGTAAACGTATTTTCCATCGGGAGATTCAAGGGCGGCATGTCCGCCATGCCGCGTGATCTGCACAGGAGTGCCTCCTTCTGCCGGGACTTTCCAGACTTGCCATTCTCCCGATCGTGGCGAAGCGAAGTAAACCCACTTGCCATCATGAGACCAGCTCGGGCAGACACTGTGAAATGCGTCCTGAGTGAGCGTCAGTGGGCCTCCGCCGTGCAGGTTCATCGTCACGATCTTAGCTCCGTTCGGTGTGGTGACGTCAAAGGCCACCGAGAGGCTGTCGGGGGACCAGCGAGGTGTACCCGCCGCTCCCACCGCGCTTAACTGGAATCCATTGCTTCCATCGCTGTTGCTGACCCATATCTCCATCGTGCCCGAACGATCCGACATGTATGCGAGTTTCTTGCCATCGGGAGAGAACTGCGGCCCGGGACCCTGATCGGTATCGCTCGTCGCCGATACCGTCAGGAACGGGTGCTTTTCGTGCAACTCCGATAGATTCATTTGCCAGATGCTCATGCTGCGTAACAGGCGCTCGTAGGCGAGCCGATATCCTCGGCGTGAGACCGATGGATCCCATGCAGGTGAACCCGCCTGTGCGATCTCAACGGCAGAGCCGGGAGCGTCCAGAGAAACCCTCCACAGCGCTGGATGCCCATTGCGGTTGGACGAAAAGATGACCGAGTTTCCGTCGATGGACCATTGCGGAGTGCTGCCAATTCGTCCACGTTCCGAGAACATGCGGACTCCCTCGCCTCCGGTGATCGGCGCAGCCCATATCTCATCTGGAGCTCCGATCTCGCGGTTTCGGACGAACATAATCCTTCGACTATCGGGAGAAAATGACGGTCCCCAGTCCTCGCTCATCGGCGGAGGATCGCTGACGCGACGGACCGTCGAGTCTTCCAGCGAAAGCGCGTAAATGCCCGACCGACCCGCGAATGCGATGAATTTACCGTCGGGTGACCAGTCGAGTTCGCTATGGATTGGCTCCACGCCGCCGGTCGGCAGTTCATGTTCTTTTGTGCTACTGGAGGTTAGTTGAAACGCAGCGGACGTGGCGGTGACGCTTTGCTCCGCCTTACGCTTTTCCTCGGCTCCGCCATCGGCCGGCACTAAATGGATGGAATAGCTCTGGTGCACGAGCCGGGTGAAGGCGATCCAGCGTCCATCCGGAGACCAGACTGGATTGCGATCGTTTCCGTTGCTTGTGAGCTGTACGAGCTGATCACTTCCTACCGCTGTGACGTAAATGCCCGACTCGCCGGGCTGCGAATGCTCGCGAAAGAAAGCTACGAAATTCCCGTCCGGAGAAAACGATGGCGTATCCGTGTCGGAAATGGCGAGGAGAGGTCGCGTATGCTCCATCGTGGTCCGAGCGGAAGATTCCGTCCCGTGACTGGAAGACGTTCGAAATAGAAGTGCCGCCCCGAAAAATAGACTGAGAAACACTCCCGTGCCCATCAGATATCGAGCCGCCATGCTTCGCCGGTGAGTATCGCCATTCGCAGTCGATGTCACCTTTCGAGTGAAATTGGTTCGATAAGCAATTGATTCCCCGGTTGCCGCGGGGACTGCTAGATTCGATGTCGCCGCCGTCGGAATCACCGGCTTGGGATCTATCCTCTCGATCGCTGCCACGAATCGGTAGCCCCGGCGCGGCAACGTCTCAACGTACCGGGGATTCTCCGCCGAATCACTCAGGGCTTCCCTCAGCTTGTTCACTGCGGCGTTCAGGCCGTGGTTGAAGTCAACGAAGGTGTCCCCGGGCCAAAGGCGCGCCCGCAGTTCCTCGCGGGTCACCAGTTGCCCGGGCTTGCTCAATAGTACGGCCAAGATCTCAAAAGGTTGACCGACGATCTTTAACCGCGTGCCGAATTTCCACAGCTCGCGCGTGTGAAGATCCACTTCAAAGGGACCGAACTTCACCCGATTTGAGCCGTTGCCAGTCATTTCTGCTTCGGACCTGCTCGCGCCCGTACCTCTTTATACGTTTGAACCGAGCCTCTAGTTCCATGGACGCACGAGTAAGTCTTTTGTCATCACGTCATTGCCAGATGAGGTCCACGCTTTCGAGAAATGATCCGATCTTGATCCACGGATGACCCAGCTTGCATTGCGGTATACCGTTTTCCGCGCCAATCTCGGCCTGTGCCCGAGGGAATAAACGGTCAAGACCTCGAGCCGGAGGGAAACGATGAAAACAGCGCACTCGAAGCGAACGCAGGTCGGAAAGAAGATCGCCGTCGAATTCATTATTGGCCTAGCCACTCTGCTCCTTGCGGCCGGCGCTAGTGCTCAAACGTCGCAGAAGGAACAATGCAGTCTGGCCGTTGTCTCCCGGTTGGTGGGTAGTGACAACCGGGTCTGTGACGAACGAATCGTCCAGCAGATGGCCCAGAGAGGCCACGCATTTGAGGAGAACCAGATGGGCATCGCCTCAATCCTTGCGATTGGCCCCGACTACGATGAGAAAGAAGCGCTCCACTGGTTCAGCGAGGCAGCACAACGGGGCTACGCTCCGGCACAGGTCAACCTCGCCGTCATGCACATCAACGGATGGGGAACTCCCGTCAACTATGCCGTCGGACTCCACTGGCTTCATGCTGCTGCCGATCAGCACTTCGCCCGCGCCTACTACAACCTCGGCATCCTCTACTTGGATGGCAAGGGCGTGCGCCAGGACAATCGCGAGGCGTTCCGCTGGTTCCAACTGGGAGCCGAGGCGGGTGACAGCAGCGCTCAAACCAACCTCGGTTATATGTACGACCAGGGATTGGCTTGTTCAAAGAGCACAGCAACGGCAGCGACTTGGTACCGTAAATCCGCGGAGGCCGGCAATCCCCTCGGCGAGAACAATCTCGCGGATCTGTATTTGCGGGGCGAAGGTGTGCCCCAAGATTACAAATCCGCATTCGGGTGGTTCCAAAAAGCCGCCGCACAAGGGCATACTGGGGCCCGCATCAAGCTGGGATATTTGTATTCGGAAGGCCGGGGCACGAAGAAAGATCCGGAGGCTGCCTATTCCTGGATTTCAGCGGCGGCTCTGGCCGGGGACCCGCGCGGGAACGACTTGCTTCATTCCCTTGAAAAAGTCTTGAGCAGAGAACAGATCGCGGAGGCTCGAGAGCGGGCAAACCGCCTGCGTCAGCAAGAGCCGCAGTTTCAGGCGAGGACCTTTGCCCAGTGAGCGCACTATTTCGAGGTGACGCGATCGAGCTCGTGGAGCATCACTTCGACCTCAGGGTTCGACATGAAAGTTTTCCACACCAAACCGTTGCGCTGATTCTCAATCATCACAACGATCGGAGCCTGGTTGAGGCCCATGTAGATAGGAGAAATCCAGTTCTGGCCCGGGTTGTAAGCATCGCGCAATCCATAGATGCCCCACAAGTTGGCGCCTAGGTCGCGATAGTAGTGTTTGAGCGCCGCTAGAGACGCTTCCGGCGTATACGGAAATGACGCGAGCGCGCCCGTTGGCGTCAACGTCCCATGGTCATTGTTCTGGTCGGGGGCGTTAGCCGCATAGCCCTCGGGACCATCGCTCGCGGTCAGGCCCCACGCGTCGGCTCCGTAGCCCTCGAAGTGTTTGGGGTTGGTAATGCAATAAGCGCGATTGATGAGCGCGAGGTTGCGATTGTTCTCGAAATAAGAGGATGTGAAACGATCGTGCAAACGGTGCGGATCGAATCCGAAAAATGAATAGTGCGTGAAGAACAGTGGCCCTCCGCTACCGACTCCGACGTCGAGTTTGATCCCATAATACGACTGTCCATTGCCGTAGTGATTTCCGTCCGCGCTCCCCGACCAGCCTTCGCGATAGCTGATCGCGCGCTGCGACTGTCCCGCCCACCCGGAGTAATACATCTCCGCTGGAACGCCGTGTGTTGGCGATGAAATGGCAAGCAAGTACGTAATCATAACCTCGTTGAACCCAATCAGCGGATGCTGAATCTGCCATTCCCATTGCTCCGACCAATGCCAGTAAAGGAAGTCCCCAAGTTGCGGACCACGGTACCAGTCCCACTCGACCGTCTCCCAGAGTTGCGAGATTCGTCGGTAGAGACCGCGCTCCGATTCGTTGTCCCGGTGGAAGTATTGCCGGGCCGCCAGCAGGCCTTCCATCAAGAACGACGTTTCCACCAAATCGCCGCCGTTGTCGAACATTCCAAACACCGGCATCGTTTTTCCGGTGCTCCCGTTCATGAAGTGCGACCACGCCCCATGATACCGTTGCGCATGTTCCAGGAAATTCACGATCTTCGTCATGCGCTCGACGCCCTGAGCGCGGGTGATGAAGCCGCGCTCCACGCCTACGATCAGCGCAGCAATACCCATGCCGCTAGCGCCGGTCGCGACCATCCGGTCGTCGCCGGGAATGTTCTCCCGCGACATCCCCGACTCAGGATCGGCGCCCTCCCAGTAATAGTGAAAGCACGCTTCCTGCAGCATGGTCAGCAATTCATCGTCATTGAATTCGCGAGTCGATCCCTTGGCCGCACTCGAGAGAGGTGACGTCCGATACATCCAGTCAGAGGCTCCTACTTTGTATTCTGCCGTTACGCCTGCTTTCCCCAGAAAGTCCTCGAAGCGCGTCGTCCCCGGAATCTGAATGCCGACCGGCTCAAACTCCTTCCCGTCGAGCGCGCGATAAATCACGTAACGGGCCAACCGAGGAGAGTTCACCGGATCCCATCGCACCTCCACGTGCCGGTCATAGCCGATGGCGTGGACATTCTCCGCAGCGGGCAGGGAACTGGTTTCGGCGCCCCGCGGGTCGTCATCGACCCGAACTTCATCAATGATCAGGGTATGGCGCATGCCATCCGCCCGGCCCTGATGAAAGATAATGTTCTGCAAAGACTCCGGGCGGAACTCGTAAATCGACGCGGAACGAAATTCAGAGAATGGAATCCGCACCTGTACCCATTTTCCGGATGGAATGTCTCCGGCGAATCTTCCTAGTGGCAGAGGCTCGGTGAAGGCGTCAGGAAATTCAGCGACTTGGAGTCCTTCTCCTGTGTTGGAGAGCACAAGCATCGGAAGATCCGCGGCAGCAATCGCCTCTGGCGCAAAGCACCAGAAGTAAAGATTGCGTCCTTCAAGTTCGGGAAAGCGATTGCGGTAGCTGTCGACATGGACTTCCGCTTCCCAACCGCCTCCCCGCTGCGATTGCCACTGCAGACGCAACGCATTCGGAGGCGTCAGGAATGTCTTCGTTTCGACCGGGAGGCGGCGTTTCTTCAATTCCAGAAAACTCTCACCGTTGGCCATGCCGTGACTGTAGAAGTAAGAGTCCGGCGTCAGGCTGTTGTCGAAAACGACGTGCCGATAGTATTCCGTGCCAGCCCAGGCGCTGGTCGCGAGCCAGAC
>Ga0335083_10003903_pt1 | contig 19149 bp, 13 predicted proteins | sample Lox_Sample_42_FD_206716 | JGI IMG/M metagenome (GOLD analysis project Ga0335083, IMG submission 206716) | Soil microbial communities from Loxahatchee National Wildlife Refuge, Florida, United States - Lox_Sample_4.2 | ecosystem: Environmental > Terrestrial > Soil > Wetlands | place: USA...
TGTTTCCCGCCTTCTTCGCCGCCCGGGACAAGTGCTCGCCCTTCCAGACCGGCTGCTGGTACGAGAAGCTCTACGCCTATGGAGACGTGCATTACAGTTCGAGCGGCAACGCGCTCGTAGCCGACGCTGTAATCAAGAGTCTTGCCGAGGACCCGCCAGCCAAACTTCCGAAAGCAAATCTCCCGCCTGAGCCTGCTTCAGGCCGGGCCGCACCGTGACGTATTTCCTTCATGCCTGAACACCCTTCTGCAGCTCGACCGGTCAACGAAGCCGCTTCCGCCGCGCGCCTCAGTCCGCGGCCCACGGGCAAGCTGGCGTTGTTGGCTGTGTCCATCGCCTTCGGCCTGGTAGCGTTCCTCGCTCTTGACTGGCTGCGCAGCGCCGCGATCCGGCGCTCCTGGACCGGGATGAGCCATTTCAGTTGCGGGATCTCCGATCCGATACGCTACACAGCTTTCAAATCCAATTGCGTCTCCACGATGGCCTGGGGACCGTACCCCTTCGAGTTCGCTACCAACAGTCTTGGCTTGCGCGACGAAAAGGTCCGCGAGGTTCCGCTGGCCGACAGCCGGCCCCGGATCCTGATGCTGGGCAATTCCTTCACCCAAAGCGAAGGCACCTGGCAGGAAAGTTATGTCGGCAGGATCGCGGCCCACTTCCCGCAGTACGATTTCCTCAACGGCGGGGTGATGGGATACTCGCCCTCCAACTACCTCAACACGGCCAGAATCCTGCTCGCCAAGGGAGTCGAGATCGATGAGGTGATCGTCTTCGTGGGCGTCTCTGACGTCTTCGACGAGGCCGCCAGTTACCAGGATGTCGGCGATTCCGGCGCGGTCACCCCGGTGCGCAAACCTTCCGAGCCCCGACACGGGCTTCATTACTGGTACGAGAAACACTACGTGTACCTGGCCAACCAATTCATGCTCACCCACGCTCTGGTGGAGATGATTGAGCGCTTTCTGGTTGCCCACGGTCATTATTCGGTCACCGCATCCCGGCCCGACCTTCCCGTGTTCGACGCCGACCCGCACGCCTGGACCTACCGGGCGATCAATCCCATCGCCTGGGCGCCGCTGGGCGTCGACGGCGGCATCGCCAAAGCGGAAGCCCGGATGACGGCCTTGTGGCAGGAGCTGGGCCGGCGCAACATTCCCATCAGTGTTGTTGTTTACCCTTATGTGCCTCAGCTCATCCATGACACAGTGGATTCCCGGCAGGTACGTCTGTGGCGTGACTGGTGCGCGGGCAAGTGCAAGCGGTTTATCAGCGTGTTTCCGGAGTTCTTCGCCGTGAAGGACCAGTGTCCCCGCTTCCAGCCCGGCTGCTGGTATCTGAAGCTGTTCATCTTCGGGGACATGCACTACAGCGCCGCCGGCAACGCGCTGGTGGCTGACGCGGTAATCCAGAGCCTTGCCCAGGACCCGCCGGCCAAGCGGCCAGAGGAAGATCTGTCGCCCGACTCCAGAGCAGGAGCCCACTGAACACTCGCCGATGCCTGAGGAACGATTAGCTACGGAGCCGGTGGAGACGAGCGAAACCATCTCGGCTTCGCGCACTGGCGCGCAGCGCGTGGTGAAGGTTGCTCTGCTGCTGGCATCGATCGCTTTCTGCCTGCTGGCCTTCCTCGCCCTCGACTGGTTGCATACGACGAGGACCCTACGCATCCGCAGTTCGGGCGTGAAGCCGGCGGCGGGTTTCCGCGTGCACGGTCCTTGCGATGTCCGCGATCCAGTCCGCTACCAGGCCTTCAAGCCTAATTGCTCCTCTACCGACTCCTGGGGCGCGGATTCCTACGAGTTCGTGACCAACAGCCTGGGCTTCCGCGACGAAAAAATTCGCGACATCCCTCCCAACGATCCCCGTCCTCGCATCCTCCTCCTGGGTGATTCGTTTACCGAGGGTAAGCTGGTGTGGCGCGACAGCTTTGTTGGCCGAATTGCCGGCCACTTCCCGCAATACGACTTCCTGAATGGCGGCGCCTCCAACTACTCTCCCTCCAATTACCTGAACACGGCGCGCATGGTCCTCGACAAAGGAATCGCCGTCGATGAGGTCGTCGTCTTCCTTGACAACTCGGCGGTGCAGCTCGAAGCCGCCTTCTACCGCGACCTCGACGCCTCCGGCGCCGTGACCGGACTCGGGCTGGAGCACCATCACCCAGCCACAAGCTGGTATGTAAGGCTTCGCAACTGGGTCAGCCGGCACTTCGCGCTAACCGCGCAACTCTTCCGGCTCTTCGACTGGATGCAACGGCCGCTGGTCCGCCTCGGCTTCTATCATCTCCCGGCAAATTACTTTGGCGATCCCTTCGACTTCGAGATGTCGGCCTGGACCTACCGCCCGGTCAACCAAAGCGACGCCTATCCCGCCGGCTACGCGCCGCTTGAAGTCAACGGCGGCATTGCCAAGGAAGAGGCCAAGATGACTCTGCTTTGGCAGGAGCTGGCAAAACGCAACATCCCTCTCAGCATCGTGATTTATCCCCACTTGGGACAACTGGTTCACGACACGCCAGACAACCGGCAGGTGCAGATCTGGCAAACGTGGTGCGAGGGAAAGTGCAAGCGCTTCATCACCGTGCTGCCTGCATTCTTTGCCGTGAAGCAACAATGTCCGCGCACGGCGCCGGGTTGCTGGTACACTGCGTACTTCGTCTTCGGTGACAATCACTACAATGCTGCCGGCAACGCCCTGGTCGCCGACGCGGTCATCCAGAGCTTTGCGGGGGAGCCGCCGGTGAAGCTCGGTTCCGGCAAGTAATCACGTTGTTCAGAAAGCAAGTATGACCACTTCACCTAGCGTGTCGGTCCGCGTGCACACCGCGCCCTCGGCCACCGCGGCGGCGCGGCCCGCAGGTCTTCTGCGTTCACTCCACCTTGATGACCCCTGGCTGGTTGGCTTTATGGCCGCCGCCTTTCTGCTGCGCCTCATCTTCTGGGTTTACACGCAGCGCACCTGGGAAGATGCCCTGATTACGACTCTGCACTCCGAAAACTTCTATCACGGACTCGGGCTGACCCACTTCAAGATCGACGACCCCAAACCGCTGCACGGTTTCACCAGCCCCATCAGTGTGCTGGTGCCTTTGCTGGCCGATCGCTTCCATGTCGGCTGGGGCCTGCCGTTTCAGAAGCTGGTTTCGCTGCTTGCCGGACCGGTGACAGTGTGGTTCGGCTATCGGATTCTGCGCGACTATCTCGCTCCCTTCAGCCGCGCGGCAGCCGTTCTGGGAGCCGGATATCTGGCCATCGAGCATCATCAGATACTGTGGGGCATGGCCGGCATGGAGACCCAGGTTGCAACGGCCATCGTCCTTGCGGCCATGTACTTTCTTCTCGAAGGCAATGTGCGCGCCAGTGCCATCGCTTCAGGACTGTGTCTTCTGGCTCGGCCTGATTTCGTGTTGTGGACTGCCATCGCCTTCGTGGCCACCGCGCTCACCTGCTGGCGAAGCAGGAACTTTCGACCGCTGCTTATATTCGTGCTGCTGGTGTGCGCGGTTTATGTTCCCTGGCTGCTCTTCACAACGCTTTACTACGGCAGCCCGATTCCCAATACCATCGCTGCCAAAGCCCTGGGCTACCCCGGCTATTGGGAAACCGCCCCCTCCCACCGCTGGCTGTTTATCGTGGCCATTCGCGTTTTTGTCGGAGAGCTTTCCGCGCCTCTCGAGCCGGTCTTTGGCGGCAACGGCACAGGTTTCATTCCGCTGATGCGAGGCTATTGGCTGGAAGAACTGTGTCTGGCAGTCATCGCAATTGGTCTCTTTGCCGAGATCGTGCGTCGCCGCTGGGGCTTGTGGCCTGTGTATGCATTTGCTGCGGCTCTCTCGGCGTTCCTCACCTTCCGCGCGCCGCTGCGTTTCGGATGGTACACCGGGCCCCTGTGCGCGGTGCTGGCGCTGCTTCTGGCCAAGGGCCTTGCCGACATCACCGGTCTTTTGCCGCAGCGCACGGACGCAGTGCTGTCCTGGACTTTGACCGCGGCCTATCTGGCCGCCTTCGCCGTCGTGCTGCCCACCACCTTCCGCGCCGAACGCAATATCCAGCAGTTGGTCGAGAACAGAGTGCGAAAGGCCATCGGCCTTTACCTGTCGCATACTCCGCTTGAGACCACCATCGCCGGTGAGCCGCTGGGCTACATTGGCTATTACTCGCGCCGGACCTACTACGATTACCCCGGACTGTGCAGCCGCAAAGTGGTTGCCTGGCTGCGGGCGCACAAGTATCCACGGATCTTCAAAAACCTGCGGGTCTACGCCTACCTTCGGCCGGACTATCTGGTCCTGCGCAGGTGGGAATTCCAGGCTTGCTCGAAGCGGCCGGACGGTGCTTTCCTCCTGGATGAATATCACCTGGATCGCGAATTTAGCGTGCCTCCAGAGGATCGAGCGAAATTGCTTCACGCCGAAAAGAATATGGACATGGACTTCCTGGTTCTCGCCCGCAACAAGGACCTTCCCAAGAATTGAATCCTCTGAGAAAATTCGCGAGGGCGAGTCACTGGCCAATTTAGCGGTAGGCGAGTTTCGTGCTCGTTGACCATTCTCTATGTCTCAGGAACAGATAGCCACTTTGGAGGCGCACGCCTGCGATGCGCCGTCCGCTTCGCGCCCCGGGCGTCATCGCACGCGCAAGCTCGCGTTGCTGGTGGCGGCCATCGTCTTCAGCCTGGCAGCGTTCCTTTTCCTCGACTGGCTCCGCACCGCAGCGGTGCGGCGAAAGCTCCAAGCGGCCCGCTCAGACTCCTGCCGCGTCGCCGACCGTGTACGCCATCACGCCCTCCGACCCGATTGCATCTCCACCGAACATTGGGGGAAAGATTCCTATGAGCTCGTCACCAACAGTCTCGGCTTTCGCGACGAGCGCATTCGGCAAGTGCCCCTGACGGATCCCCGGCCGCGCATTCTCCTGTTGGGCGATTCCTTCACTGAGGGCATGATTGCCTGGCGCGACAGCTATGCCGGCAGGCTCGCCGCTCACTTTCCTCAGTACGATTTCCTGAACGGCGGCGTGTCCAGCTACTCTCCCTCCAACTATCTCAATGTCACACGCATGCTCCTGGCCGCCGGCGTCCAGGTGGACGAGGTGATTGTTTTCATCGATATCTCGGACGTGCACGACGAAGCCGCTTTCTACCGCGACGCTGACCGCTCCGGCGCTGTGACCCGGCCCAAGCAGGAGCTGTTCACTTCTTCCTGGTATGGCAGAATGCGCTCCCGCATCGCCAAGTACTTTCTGCTGACCGACGGCGTCTTCGAATTTGGCGAGCGCATCCTGGTGGGCCGCGGTTATTACCACTTTCCCAGAGACTATGGCGACATGTTCGACACCGATCGCCTGGCCTGGACCTACCGTACGGTTGACCAGAGCGATCCCTACCCGGCCGGCTTCGCGCCCCTGGGACTGGAGGGCGGCATTACCAAGGCGAAAGCCAAGATGGACCTGCTGTGGCAGGAGTTGGCCCGGCGCAACATTCGTCTCAGCATTGTCGTCTATCCGTATCCGGCGCAGATCGCCCACGACACAGCGGACTCCAGCCAGGTACGCATCTGGCGCGAGTGGTGCCAGGGCAAGTGCAAGCGTTTCATCTCCGTGTTTCCGCCTTTCTTCGCAGCGAAGGAGCAATGTCTAAAGAGCCGGCCCGGGTGCTGGTACCTGAACTACTTCATCTTCGGGGACAGCCACTACAACGCGGCCGGCAATGCTCTGGTGGCGGACGCGGTGATTTCGAGTTTGACGCAAGAGCCTCCCGCGAGGCGGTCCGGGCAGCCACCGCAGGACGAGGCTGCGCTGTCCAGCCCTGTTCTTCGACAATGACGAGTAATGCTCTTCGCCCGGCTTTAAAGCACTTTCGGTGTTACTGTGTCGGGTAGAGCGGGCCTTCAGGCGCTCCTCAGCCGTTTGTTTTTTGTTCCGAGCGGACTTCAGTCCGCGAGGGATCTGCTTTTCGAGTTTTTCAGCGGCCCGTAAAAGCCGTGCCCTTTTCAAAACCGCACGCTGTCAACCAAGCCACATGTCCCCAAGAACTCGACGAATCCTGAGCATTCTGTGTGTCAATCTGCTGCTTACGCTGGCTTTGCTCGCCGTCATCGAGATCTTCGCCCGCCACCGCGAACAGGACGCCGGAAACCGGAAGCTACCGCCCAAAGGCGCTTCCGAGCTGCGCGTCTTTGCCTTTGGCGGTTCCACCGTGTACGGCAGGCCGGTGCCGGAGCTAGCCGCGATGGCGCAACTGCGATTCTGGCTTCCCCGCCTTTACCCCGACCGCGATATCCGAATCTTCAACTTTGGGCACACCGGGGCGGCCACTTCCGATGTGCTCGAACAGGTGACCCGAAGACTGGCAGATCAACCGGACCTGGTGATCGTTATCACCGGCGGCAACGAATTCCTGTCGCCGGGCGCCCGCGCCGATGGATGGCCTGCACGCTTTCATCAGACGCTGCTCGCGCATTCGGCAACCCTCAGACTTCTGCAGTTGCGCGAGGAGCGCGTCATGGCCTCCCGGAAGGAATTTGTCATGCCCTGCCAGGTCGCGCCGTGGGACCGTGAGTCGGCGGTGTTCGTCCGGCGCATGGCCGGCTTTGAAGAGGACTTGAAGGTCATCGTGCAGAGAGTGAGTGAGCGGGGCATCAAGCTGATTCTCGGTACCCTGCCCTCCAACCTCGCCGAATGGCCGCCGGTTTACAAGCGACTTGCGGACAGAAACCAGCAATACCTGGATGCCGTGGCGCAAATTCGGAACTTGACGCGCGCAGGAAAGTATCGCGAGGCGACCGACGCCCTGGACGCCGCCTTCAGCATCTACTCCGGCGATGCCATGCTGTACTTCCTCCGCGGACAACTGCAATCGAACATGGGCAAGTACGCCGAAGCCCGCGAGTCGTTCGTCAAGGCCAGAGACCTCGACCCGGTTCCCTGGCGTACTTCGGAACAGATCAACGACATCATTCGCCGCGTGGCGTCACAGAATGCAGGAGTAGAGTTGCTTGATCTGGACAAGATCTACGCAGAACATTCTCCGAACGGACTGGTTGGCTTTGACCTGCTGGCCGATAATGCCCACAGCACGCCGTTGGGGGAATCCCTCAGCGCCAAGGCAATCATTGAAGCCATGATCAAGGTCGGCTTCCTGCCTCCCTCGCCCAAGGTGACGGAAGAGTGTTGTCCGGTTGATACCTTCCTCGCCAGCGACGGCTTCCTGCAGCCGAAGTCTCCCCTGCATCTGCAATACCTGCTGGAGAACGCCACCTACGTTATGAAGTCTCCATTCCTGAACTACGAGGCGTCTCGCCGGTACCTGCTCGAAGCGATGGCGGTGGACGACCAGTCATGGAAGGTGTGGGCCAACCTGGCTACCCTGTCCTACTTCATGGGCGACAAGGATGCCGGCGGGAAAGAGTTGCAGCGCGCGACCGAGTTACATCGCGGACCGTTGAACGTCAACGACCGTCACGCTACCCCATACCTGAAAGAAGCCATTGAGTACGCCGACAGCGGCGCTAATACCTGTGGCACGCCTTACTGAAAGCATGCGGGTGCCAAGCCTGTAAGTGGGCGGTGATGTTGGCCTTCGGATGTGTTATGGCATATAAGTGCTAAATATGGTCGATAATTTAGTGCTGTAATTAAAACCACTATTTTGCCATTTAGAGCATCGCTATAAATGGCCGTAGAATGCGCATAAATGCCCCAGGATCGCGTTTGATGGATTCGACCGACCCAAACCATGTCCGAATCGAGAAAGGCCGTCAGAACGCGTTTAAACGCGAAATCCGGTATTTCGACTTTGCCGCAATCAGCGCAGACCCAGGCGGGGCCCTGATTCTCGATTCGCTCTTGGCAGCCAACCCCATGGTATTGACTACTCTATTGCTGTAAGCAAGGCATACCTACGCATCCGGCTGAGTTGACAGAGACAACTTGGACGCCCAACCGTCAGGGTCAGCAGCGCCACAAGAAGTATCTCCTACTACTGGCCTCGGTAACTCTTGGCCTGGGGGTCTTCCTTATTCTCGACTTCTCATACAGCGCGGCGAAGCGCCGTTACCCCACGCCCACAGCTTCGTCCGATTCCTGCCGTATGGCCGACCCGGTACGCCATCACGCCTTCCTCCCCAACTGCTCTGCCAGCGATAGATGGGGTCGCGCTTCCTATGACTTCGTTACCAACAGTCTCGGCTTTCGCGATCAGCGCATCCGGCAGGTTCCCCTCTCGGATCCCCGGCCGCGGCTGCTGCTGCTGGGCGATTCCTTTACCGAAGGTAAGCTGCCGTGGGGCGACAGCTATGCCGGCAGAATTACCCTGCACTTTCCCCAATACGATGTCCTTAATGGAGGCGTCGCCAGCTACTCTCCCTCCAATTACCTCAACACCGCGAAGATGGTGCTGGCCAAGGGTATTGACATTGATGAGGTCGTCGTCTTCCTGGACATCTCGGACGTGCAGGACGAGGCTGCCCTCTACCGCGACGCTGATGCTACAGGAGCGGTGAAAGCGCGGCTGCCGGAAGGCGTAGTCCTGTCCGGGTACGCCCTGTGGCGGACGCGCCTCTCCAAATACTTCGTTCTTACCAGCAGCGTCTTACGCTCCTTCGAACAGCTTCTCGTCCGCGTCGGCCTTGCTTATCCGCTGTTCGGGCCATGGGGCAATGTCTTTGACATGGAGCGCGCGGCGTGGAGTTACCGCAGTGTCAACCAAACCTACTTCGCCGATGCCGGCTATGCGCCTCTCGGTGCGGAGGGCGGCATTGCCAAGGAAAAAGCGAAGATGACACTGCTCTGGCAGCTACTCCAAGAGCGCAACATCCCCCTCAGCGTGGTTGTCTATCCCTACCCGTCGCAGCTTGTCCACGACACGGTGGATTCCCGGCAGGTGACAATCTGGCGCAAATGGTGCCAGGGCAAATGCAAGCGATTCGTCTCGGTATTTCCGGCATTCTTCGCTGCTAAAGACCGCTGCCCACGGCTGCAAGCGGGATGCTGGTACCCGTACCTGTTCGTCTTCGGCGACTTCCACTACAATGCTGCAGGCAATGCTCTTGTGGCAGATGCCGTTATCAGCAGCTTGACCGAGGCGCCGCCGGTCAAGCGCCAGGCGATTCCTCCGCAACCTGAACAGGGCCAGGCTCCCGGCGCTCACTGACGGTTTCATTCATGCCCGATCAACCGCGCGCCACCGAGCAGGAAGAACCGAGCGCAGAGATCTCTGACTTGCCACCGGACGGAGGGCGGCGCAGCGGAAAGCTGCTGCTGTTGCTGGTATCCATCGCCCTCAGCGTATTGCTGTTCCTTGTCCTCGACTTCATCCGCAGTGCTGCCATACGCCGTTCCGCTAACGCCAACCTGAAGCTGAGTTCATGCACCGTCCAGGACCCGGTACGCCATCATGCCTTCAGGCCCAATTGCCACTCCATACAGCAATGGGGAGGAGACTGGTACGAGTTCTATACCAACAGCCTGGGCTTTCGCGATGATCGTATCCGCGAGGTGCCCCTCACCGACCCCAAGCCTCGCATTCTCCTGCTGGGCGATTCCTTCACCGAAGGCAAGATTGCGTGGCGCGACAGCTTTGCCGGCAGGATCACCGTCCATTTTCCGCAATACGATTTCCTGAACGGCGGCACCTACAGCTACGCCCCCTCCAACTACCTCAACGTGGGGCGGAAGGTGCTGGCTGCCGGTGTCGACATCGACGAGGTAATCGTTTTCATTGATCTCTCCGACGTGCAGGACGAGGCAGCCTACTATCGCGATGTTGACGCTTCGGGGGCGGTCGCGGGTCCGCTGCGAGGGCAGCGATGGGTAATGTCGCCATACGCAAGCTGGCGTATCCGCATCGCCAAGTACCTGATGCTGACCAACTCCGTCATCGGCTTCTTCGAACGCTGGGTCATCAGCCACGGCTACTTTCACCTGCCGACGGCGGCCTTAGGCGATACCTTCGACATGGAGCGTTCAGCCTGGACCTACCGCAAGGTCAATGAGACGGATCCCTCGTATCGCGGGTATGCGCCGCTGGGGATGGAGGGCGGTATCGCCAAGGAGAAGGCGAAGATGGACCTGCTATGGCAGGAACTGGCGAAGCGCAACATCCCCATCAGCGTCGTCGTCTATCCATACCCGGCGCAGTTGGTCCACGACAGCGTGGGGTCGCGGCAGGTGCGCATGTGGCGCGAGTGGTGCGATGGCACGTGCAAGCGGTTCGTCTCGGTGTTTCCGGAGTTCTTCGCGGTGAAGGAGCAATGCCCAAAAGGCCAGCCTGGCTGCTGGTATCCGAAGCTCTTCCTCTTCGGGGACATGCATTACAGTGCCGGAGGCAACGCTCTGGTGGCGGACGCCGTCATTCAAAACTTGACGCAGGAGCCGCCGGTCAAGCATCAACCCTGAACCGCTCAGGCGCCATGCTTGAGACGGGCATGCTGGGCGCCATGGTCGGGGCGATGTTGTGCCCTCTGGTTTTGCGGCGGCGGACCTCCGTTGGACAGAACCTCGCAGATGCGGGCGGCAATCTCCCGGGAAAAAGCCGCGTTGTAGTGCCATTTGTCCACGTAAAGGTTTTCATGCCGGTCCTGCTGCATGTCCGCCAGCCAGAGGAGGTCGGGACCCAGTTTGCCCTGCTCGCGCAGCTCTTCCATCAGTTGGTAGCCGTAGCGGCCGTGCGGCCAGCGCTCGATGTACCAGGAGTCAGGATGGCCGAGAAAGTGATAACGAAGATCGTACTTGTAGGTGGGCACCGGCTGCCAGACGAAGATGGGACGCACGCCATAGCCCCCGGCTACCAGTTCGATGATTTTCTTATTGGCCAGCCAGCGGTCGGCGATCCGCTGCAGAATTGTGCGGTCGTCATACTGGATGTTCCTCGGGGAATGGGGCTTCCAACGCTGGCCCAGCCAGTGTGCCGCCTTGATCATGGGTATGCTGTCCAGCGGGTTGGAAGGCGCTTGCCCGGCCATAAAGAGCCGCAGGGCGGATGCATTCGCGGGTTCGTCCGCGCCCCAGGAGTTGAATTCATTCAGGCCGTCGATAAATACCGCCACGCGAGGAATGTATCCTGCCTTGAGCAACTGCAGGAACAGGATCAGTTCCTGACTGCTGTAGTACCAAGTCCGTCCGAAGTTGTAGACCGCAAGATGTTCGCCCCCAGGAGAGCATTCCTGCAGGTAAGACGGAATGGTTTCCTCGTCGGTAACACCCAGGCCAAAGGTTGTCGATCCGCCAAACACAAACACATCGTTGCTCCCCGGCGGGGGCGGCCACGGCGCCTGATTCCTGGAGATACGGAAGCCGGCGGGGTTGATGTTTACGTAACGGCTCTTCTTAGGCAGAGGCTTGTTTCTGAAACCGGTGAAGGGCTCGTACTCAAACACCGCGTCACCGCCCCAGGTTTCCGTCAGCAATTCTTCCACGTCCTGCTTACTCCAGCCGGGATAGGCCTGCAGGAGTTTGTCGCCACCGTAAGCTTCGTAGGGCGTCTGCGGTTTCCGGTGCGCGACGACAAAATAGAAAATGAGGTTAAGGAGGAGAAAAAACAGAACTCCGCTCAGCAACGCAGTGGCGACGGCAGAGTACCACTTCTTCATCTTGCAACTTCCAATTACGCAAGAATTCGTGGCCCGTGGTGGAGCCATCTTAGTGGCGGCCATGGCCATAAGCAAGAAAAAACGTGTGCAGTTCTCCCCGAGTCAATCGGGTCACACAAACTCCTAAACCGCAGTAGACACGCCGCGGAGGTATGAGAAGCTCACTGCAAGAAACGACGCCGGCCACGGGCCCGGCGGACAGCAGTACACAGGCCGCGCCGGGCGCCAATCTCTGGCTGCTGGCAGGCGGGGCCGCGATGACCGTGTTCTATCTGGCCACCAGCATTTACATTGCTGCGCACCGGCCCTACTGGTTCGACGAAATCTTTGTGGTTCGCATCGCCCGGCTGCCCAGCATCACCACCCTGTGGACAGCGCTCGGCCACGCGGCCGACACGATGCCTCCCGGTTATCACCTGGTGATGCGCTTCTGGTGCAAGCTCTTCGGATATGGCGAGGTGGCTGTTCGCCTGCCCTCCGCCCTGGCCATGATTGCGGGCCTGCTGATCGTCTTCGATTGCGCCCGGCGCCTGACCGACAGCCTTCATGGACTGATTGCGTTTGCCCTCCTCACCTGCTCGCTGCTGCCCTACTACGGCTACGAAGCGAGGCCGTATGCCTTCTTCTTCATGCTGTCGGCGCTGGCCTTCTGGATCTGGACCTGCACGCCGCGCGACAGCAAGTGGAGCGCGTTCTGGTTTGGCGCGGTACTTGGCCTGGCCGTCACTATGCACTACTACGCGGTGCTGAACATCGTCCCATATCTGCTGTGGGAGATTACGCGCTGGAAGCCGGGAAAGCGCCCATCGCCGAAGCTGGTTGCAGGAGTGATTGGAGTCGCAGTGGTGTATGCGGCCCTGTCACCGCTCGCCATGTCCTTCTCGCGGGGGTTCTCCCACGGTTTCTGGGCCCATCCTTCGCTGTATGCGCTGCGGGAAATCTTCCCGGAGTTGTTTCCCGACGGCCTGTTTCTCTTTGCCATGGCCATGATCTGGGCCGCGCTGACGCGGATGCCGGGCCGCGGGACCACGGCGCCCGAGATGCAGCCTGCCGAAGCTCTGGGGTGGTTCTTTCTGAGCATCCCGCTGGCGGGCTTTGTGCTGGCGGAACTGAGGACCAACGCCTTTCTGCCCCGCTACTTCATCGGCGCTCTACCCGGCATCGCCGTCGCTGTGGCGTGCTGGCTGTGGCGCTACTCCCGCAACGCGCAGCGGCTATCTATGGGAATACTGCTGCTTCTGGCCGCGTGGGGAGCCGTGACGCAGGCGATGACGGTCCGCCATCCCGGCACCATCGATCCCTTTGGACAGCAGACCGCCTTGAAGCATTATCTGAAGCTGGAGGAGGCGCTGCATTCTGATGGCAAGCGTTATATTCTGCTCAACAATCCTATGCTCCACATGGAAGCCAGCCACTACTCGCGGTATCCCGAGGAGATTATTCTGATGCTCAGGTCCGATGGCGATGAGGACCTCCCGACCGTCCGGGTCCAGGTGAACCTGTCACACTATTCTCCAATGCGACTCTGGAAGCTGAATGATCTCGAGCAGCATGCGGCTGAAACCGCGCTCATCGATCCGACGCCGGAGACGGTCGAGGCGCTGAAACGGGCGGGCTTCGACGTCAAGTTCCGGTTCTCCGGGCCTCTGCCGGTCGTGTACTTGCAGTAACGGCGGCCACTGCCGGACCGATACTCACTACGAACATCATCAATGCCAAACCTGGTTGGAATCTGGAAACCCGCATTTTCGCAGGAAGAGATCGCGAAGGTGATTGCCCGGCAACTGCAGCGGGTGCGTGTGCCGGGCGTCGAGTACAACGAGTATTCGCTTGTGCTTCCCGGCTTCGGAATGGCTCTGATGGACCATGGTCTGCTGGAAAATGGCAGCCAGCCGGCGCGGGATGAGGAGACGGATACTTCTCTCCTGCTCGACGGAGAGCTCTACAACGCCGGTGAGTTGCGGCGGCGCTTCCGTGAACGCCTACCGGCTGATGTTTCAACGCCGGAGCTGTGCCTGCGTCTCATCCTGCAGGAAGGCGAGGATGTGGTTCGCCTGTTCAACGGTCTGTTCTGCCTCGTCCTCTATGATCGCAAGCAGCAGCGCCTGACGCTCATCTCCGACCGCTACGCCTTTCGCCCACTGTTCTACAAAGCTACGCCGCAGGAGGTCTTGTTTGGCTCGGAGTTGAAGGCCCTGGCGGCGGCCGACAGTGCGCCGCGCAAGATTGATGAGATCGGCACCACCGAGCTGTTCAGCTACGGCAGCCACTTCGGCGAGCGCACCTGGATTGAGGGTTACTCTCATCTGGGGCCGGGAACCATCCTGACGGCTGATGCGGGCGGCATTCACACTCGAACCTACTGGACCTATCAGTACGACGAAGCGGCGCCGAAGCTTGAGCAAGCCACTTATTTCACGATGTTTGGTACTTTGCTGGATCGCGCAGTCGAACGCTCCATGCAGGGCTCCAAGCGCTTCGGCATCTTCCTCAGCGGCGGCTATGACAGCCGGTCGGTGGCCGCTTCGATCCGCAGCTACCACCTGCCCATCGCGGCGTTCACGTTTGGCGATCCGCAGTCGCGCGACGTGCGCTTCGGCAGCATGCTGGCGCAGCGCCTGGGACTGGAGCACCGGGTGCTCACCGATTCCAGTCCCTACCTCTATCCCAATTGCCACGCCATCGTCTGGCGGACCGAGGGCATGCTTCCGTTTTCCTGGACCACCTCGCTGCGCTATCACGCGACCATGAAGGCCAGGACGGACATCATGCTCACCGGCTTTCTGGGGGAGTTCAGCGGTTCGCACACCTGGCCTGCGCTGCTCGTGGCGCGCTCGCGCGCCGATGCGCAACAGGCGATCTTCAGCCACTTCCTCGGGGATGCGGCCCGGCCGGTGCAACGGGTCTTCCAACCGGCTTTCCTCAAGCGCTCGCTGGACGCGGTACGGGCGCGGTTCGAGCAGAGCTTCGAGCGCGTCAACAACCATCATCCGATGAACATGGCCGACAGCTGGAACTTCCTCTACATCCAGGCGCGCCGGACCTTTCAGGCGCCGATGCTTGACCGCTATCTGCTGGAGATTCGGGCTCCGCACATGGACGCCGAGCTGGTGGAGTTCCTGCTCACCATTCCGCCTTACTCCCGGCTGGAACAGCGCGTGTACAAGAAGATGATTGCCTACTGTTTTCCCAAGGTCCGCGACATCCCCTGCACCAACAGCGGACTGCCCATCAATCCTCACTTCGCGAGTGAATACGGTTTGATGGTCGCGCGCTACGCGGGACGAAAGGTCGCACAGCCTGTGCAACGCCTGTTGCGCGCCAAAGCGCCGCTGGGCCGGGAGATCGGCGACCTGAACGATGATTTCCGCGCCGAGCCGGAATTGATGGACAACATCCTGCGTCCCATGCTGCAGGCAGGAATCTTCCCGGAAAATATCTTTGACCGGAGCGCGATTGAACAGATCATCGAGGAACATTACCAGCGCCATGGCAAGCACGAGAATGTGCTGTCGCTGCTGATCTCCTGGGGATTGGCGGCGAGGTTTCTATTGCATGAAGACTTCTCCGAAGTACCGGCGTCCATGTATCGACTCTAGGTGGGTTCGTCTGAGCGTGGTTTGCCAAACGAGTCAGTTGCTTTACCATTGACTAAGTCTCGCTTAAGTTGGATTGGCAATGATCGTGCACAAGGGCTGTAAGAGGAGGTCCAGTTGCGAATCTCGATTCTAGGTTGCGGTTATGTTGGTCTGGTCACCGGTGCCTGTCTGGCCGAGATGGGCCACGAAGTGGTGTGCACGGACAACGATGCGAGCAAGATTGAGACGCTGCATCGTGGAGGGTTGCCGATCTATGAGCCGGGCCTGGACGAGATTGTGGCCCGCAACGGGCAAGCCGGGCGATTGTTGTTCACCGCCGATCTGCCGGAGGCGGTGCGGTTCGGTGACGCGATTTTCATCTGCGTGGGTACGCCGCCCATGCAGGACGGTGACGCTGACCTGAGCTCCATTGACAGCGCGGCGCGGCTCATCGCGGCTGAGGCCCGCAGCTCGAAGCTAGTGGTGGAGAAGAGCACAGTGCCCATGCAAACCGGGCAGAAGCTGAAGCGCGCGCTCGGAATTTACGCGCGCAAGTCGGGCTGCAGCTTCTCCGTCGCCTCCAATCCCGAATTCCTGCGCGAAGGCACGGCGGTCGAGGACTTCCTGCACCCCGATCGCATCGTCATCGGCGTGGGCGACGAGAATTCCGAAGCGCAGCTGCGGGAAATCTACCGGCCGCTGGTGGAGCAGACCTTCGTTTGTTCCATCCACCAGGGGAACTGCCCGTCAAAGACGCCGCCGCGGCTGCTGGTCACCAGCATCAACAGCGCGGAGTTGATCAAGCATGCCTGCAATTCGTTCCTTGCCGTCAAGATTTCCTACGCCAACCTGATTGCCGATATCTGCGAGAACATGGGCGCGGATGTGGACCAGGTGATCCAAGCCATGGGCCTGGACCCGCGCATCGGTCCGCAATTCCTGCGCCCCGGTTTGGGCTTCGGCGGCTTCTGTTTGCCCAAGGACGTGCAGGCGTTTATCCGGCTCGGCGAAAGAGCCGGCGCTGATGTCTCCCTGCTGAAGGATGCAGAATGCATCAACAAGAAACGCATTGACAGCTTCCTCGCCAAAGCCAGGCACGCGATGTGGATCCTGAAGGACAAGCGCATCGGTATCCTGGGCCTGGCCTTCAAGCCGGGCACGGACGACATCCGCTTCGCGCCGGCAACCGAGCTGATCAGCAAGCTGCTGCAGGAGGGAGCTCAGTTGCAAGTGTATGACCCGCAGGCGATGGAGCGGACCAAAGCGTTGTTTCCGGCGGTTCGCTATTGCAGCGATCCACACGAAGTGGCGGAGAACGCCGAAGCGCTCATGATTGTGACCGAGTGGGATGACTTCCGGACCCTGGACTGGACGCGAATCCGGGAGTCAATGTTGCGGCCCCTGATCCTGGACGGACGCAATCTTCTAAACGGGCGGGAAATGTTGGCTCTGGGGTTCGAATATCAGGGCATCGGCAAGGCGGGCGACGAAGTTGCCGCCACCAAGGGCCATGCAACGGCGTAACATGACCTGCATCTGAATGCGGGGCCGGCCGGCTGCCTCAAGCCGGCGTTCCACACAAGACCCATGAGCAACGGTGCTGGAGAAACAGCCGCCTCGGCTGAAGTGCGACAGGCCAAGCCGCTGGATCGAACCCTGATCCGGGCGATGGCGTGGACCGGTGCAGGCAAGTGGGCAACCCAACTCCTGACCTGGGCCTCCACCATCGTAGTCGCCCGCATCCTGGCGCCTTCCGACTACGGACTGTTCGGCATGGCCACCATCTACCTTGGACTAATCGCCCTGATCAGCGAATTCGGACTGGGTCAGGCGGTCATCACGCTCCGCGAAATGTCCGCGGAGCATATTGCGCAGCTCAACACGCTCTCGGTCGCGGCGGGCGCTCTTCTGTTCGCGATTTCGTGCGCAGTGGCCAAGCCGCTCGGGCAGTTCTTCCACACGGAAAAGTTGCCGGCGGTGGTCGTGGTGATGAGCCTCAGCTTCCTCATCTCTGGAGCGCAGGTTGTGCCCGATGCGCTGCTGCAGCGCGATCTGCGCTTCAAACTGCTGGCTTCTTTCGACGCGCTGCGCGCGCTCACCCAGGCGCTCACCACGGTCGCGCTGGCATGGGCTGGGTTCGCCTATTGGAGTCTTGCGCTGGGCAGCCTGGCCGGAGTGGTCATCTACGTCGTGCTGACGGTGGGTGCGAGATATTACTGGTTTGCATGGCCCCGGCTGGGTGAAATCAAACGCGCTTTGACGTTCAGCACTGACGTCCTGGGGTCCCGTGTTGCGTGGTACGCGTATGCCAACTCAGACTTCCTGGTGGCCGGCCGCGTGTTGGGCACGGCTCCGTTGGGGGAGTACACCATCGCGTGGACGGTGGCCTCCACTCCGGTGGAGAAAATCACCAACATGATCACGCGGGTGACGCCAGCGTTCTTCTCGGCAGTGCAGAACGACAAACCGGAGCTGCGCCGCTATCTGTTGCGCATCACCGAAGGTCTGGCGCTGCTGACCTTCCCGGCCAGCTTCGGAATGGCGCTGGTGGCCGATCAGTTCGTGCTCTTCGTGCTGGGCCCGAAGTGGATTCCGGCAACCATGCCGTTGCGTCTGCTTTCGTTTTACGCTGCGCTGCGTTCGCTGACCACGCTGTTTCCCAGCATCCTGAATGCCCGGCGGCACTCACGTTTCGTAATGTTGAACACGATTTGGGCGGCGATCGCGTTTCCGGCGGCCTTCTACTACAGCAGCCGCTGGGGCACAACCGGCATCGCCACAACCTGGATCATTCTCTACCCCATCATTACCGCCCCATTGCTCTGGCGCACCTTCCGCGACATTGAGCTGCCGACCTGGGAGTACCTGCGCTCCTGGGTTCCCGCGTTGCGGGGATGCCTCATCATGACGCTGGCAGTGGTCGGGGTGCGGATGCTTGTTCCCTCGGCGTGGCCGCTGGGAGTGCGGTTCACAATTTCGGTGCTGGCGGGAGGACTTGCCTATCTGGCTGTGCTGGGACTAGGCGAACGCGAGCGCTTGCGCGGCTTCATCGCTCTGGTTCGCAGCGAACGTTCCTAGAATGCGTTGCTCCTCCGCTTACCTACCTATGCAGGAACTGCCTGGATGAGAGACTCGCAAACGTAGTCAATCTGATCGTCCCGCAAGGAGGGTTGCGAGGGGATCTCCAGCAAAGATTGGTACAGCTCGTCGGTCACGGGAAGCTCCGGTCCGGCATACTGCGCAAACTCAGGCATCCGGTGCACCGGGTAATACGGCATGTGGACCTCGATTCCCTTCTTACGCATGAAATCAGCCACCGAGGAAGTCCACTCGTGCGGCCGCGGACGCAAGGCGATCGGGCGCGAGAATTTCACAAAGACCCGCGCTGCAAAACCGCCATCACGGCACTGCGGAAGTTGCAGTTGGGGGGTTCCCGTCAGATTTGACGCATATCTCTGCAGTACGCGGGTGCGCGACGCAAGAATCTCGGGCCACCTTTGCATTTGCGTCAGAACCAACGTGGCATCCAGAGGAGCGATCTCGCGAATCTGCTCGATCGTGGAACGAACGAAATCCTCCGGCAAACCGGTGGTCCGGTGAATCAGGTAGCCGGTCTTCAGGAACACTTCCTCCAGCATGAAAGTAATCTTGGAGAGATAGAGTTTCCGCAGCTCGCTTGGCGTCCAATTTCCAAGCTGGTGGTTGCCATCCCCGGCGCCCGTGCGATCAACCAGCGCGCCGCCGCCGCCGGCCACCGTCGTCTTTCCTCGCTGAAAGCTGAAGATGACGTAGTCGCCGTGGGTCCCGCTCAAGCCGCCGCTGGGGTACGCCAGGAGGAAGGAAGCAGCACAATCCTCAATCAAAGCGATGCCTGCCTGCTTGCACATTCTTGCGACATCGTCCGCATGGACAACCTTGCCGTAAAGATACGGAAACACAACGGCAATCGTGTCGGTACGGACGGCACGCGTCAACGAATCAACA
>Ga0335083_10003904_pt1 | contig 19146 bp, 16 predicted proteins | sample Lox_Sample_42_FD_206716 | JGI IMG/M metagenome (GOLD analysis project Ga0335083, IMG submission 206716) | Soil microbial communities from Loxahatchee National Wildlife Refuge, Florida, United States - Lox_Sample_4.2 | ecosystem: Environmental > Terrestrial > Soil > Wetlands | place: USA...
CTCGGTCATCACCGCGTTCTGATCGTGGGAGGGCTGAGGGCGCATGTGGCCCGGTAAGCACGCGCTCGAACGCCCCTCTCACCCTGCGTATGTGATGGCGGGGACGGGGGAGGTGGTCACGTACGCGGAGTTGAACGATCGCTCGAACCAGCTCGCGCAACTGTTCTGGGATGCGGGGCTCCGGTTCGGCGACCACATCGCGGTGTTGATGGAAAACCGAGCCGAGTACTTCGAGCCGTGCTGGGCCGCGCAGCGGTCGGGCTTGTTCTTCACGTGCATCAATTCGCACTTCAACGCCGACGAGGTCGCCTACATCCTCGACGACTGCGACGCCCAGGTGCTCGTGGTCAGCGACACGCTCCGCGATGTCGCCGAGCAACTCCTCGAAAAGATGCCGCGGGTGAAGGTCCGCCTGATGGTCGGCGATCCGGCGAACATCGTCGACGGCTACGAGCCGTACGAGGCCGCGCGTGACCGCTATCCGGCCGTCCCGCTCGACGAAGAGCTCGAGGGGACCCGAATGCTCTACTCGTCCGGCACGACCGGCCGTCCCAAGGGCGTGAAGTACAAGATCTCGCGCCAGCGCGTCGGAGACCAACCGCTCGAGATGGGGATGATCACCGCCGTCTGGGGCATGAACGGGGACTCGATCTATCTCTCGCCCGCGCCGCTATATCACTCGGCGCCGCTGTTCTACTCGATGAGCACGATGCGCCTCGGCGGCACCGTCGTCGTGATGGAAGAGTTCGATCCCGAACAGGCACTCGCGTGCATCGAGCGCTACCGCGTGACGCATTCGCAATGGGTTCCGACCATGTTCGTGCGCATGCTGAAGCTTCCCGACGCGGTACGAGCGAAGTACGACACGTCGTCGCAGAAGGTGGTGTTGCACGCCGCCGCACCCTGCTCGGTCGAGACCAAACACAAGATGATCGAATGGTGGGGCCCGATCATCGACGAGTACTACGCCGCGACCGAAGGCACGGGCGCGACGTACATCAGCTCGCCCGACTGGCTCGCGCACCCCGGATCCGTCGGGCGCTCGATGCTCGGGCCAATCCACATCCTCGACGAATCGGGCGCGGAGCTCCCCGCCGGCGAGGTCGGAACCGTGTGGTTCGAGCCACCCGCCAATCGCCCCGGCTTCGAGTACCACAAGGACGAAGCGAAGACGCGCGACTCGTTCAACGAGAGCGGGTGGTCGACCGTCGGCGACATGGGCTATCTCGACGACGACGGATACCTGTATCTCACCGACCGCCGCACGTTCATGATCGTGTCGGGTGGCGTGAACATCTATCCGCAAGAAGCCGAGAACCTGCTCATCGATCATCCGAAGGTGTATGACGTCGCCGTGTTCGGAATTCCCGACACGGATAAAGGCGAGCGCGTCCACGCGGTGGTGCAGCCGACCGACTGGGACGACGCCGGACCCGCGCTCGAGCAGGAACTGATCGCGCACTGCCAGGCGCACCTCGCCAAGTACAAGTGCCCGCAGGCCGTCGACTTCGACAAGGAGTTGCCGCGCGAGCAGACCGGCAAGCTCTACAAGCGACTACTGCGCGACCGCTACTGGGGCGACAAAACGAGTCGAATTGTCTGACATCGAGCTGAAGCTGCTCGCAAGCGGGCGCGACGGCGACATCTTCGAGTTCGCACCGGGACTCGTCCTGCGCAGGACGCGCGACGGCCGTTCGATCGTGCACGAGGCTCGGACCATGACCTACGCCGCCGAGCAGGGATATCCGGTTCCCCACATCGAGGAGGTCCGCGCCGGCGGCACCGAGATCGTCATGGAGCGCATCGACGGACCGTTGATGGTCGACGCGATGGTGCGACCGCCGTGGAAGCTCTTCGAGCATCTGCGCCTGCTCGCGGATCTGCACGACCGGCTCCACCAGATACCGGGGCCCGACTGGTTGCCGCCGATGCCCGGCGGCGGTGACCGGCTCCTGCACCTCGATCTGCATCCGCTCAACGTGATCATGTCGCCCCGCGGACCAGTCGTCATCGACTGGCCGAACGCACGCCGAGGTGAGGCGATGGCCGACGTCGCGGTCACGTACGCGCTCGTCACGTGCGGCCGCATCCCGTTGCCGCGCCCGGTCGCGGCGGCGTTGGGAACCGTGCGCACGCCGCTGGTGCGGCACGCATTCGCGACCCGGTATCTCGGTCCCGAGTTCTACCGGAGCGTCGAGGTGATGGCCGCCCTCAAGTGTTTCGACGAGAACATGGCGCCCGACGAGATCAGGGCGCTGCAACGGTTGGCGCGGTGGGCCGCAGCCAAGGCGCCGGGATGACGGTTCCCCCCGGCCCCGTCATCCCAGTGCCCTGCTTCCGAGCCGGCGCCCCGATGAAGCCATCGATTCGCTGGCCGGCGCGGTGTTTCCCCTTCCGCAACCGTCACGCTACGGGGTGAGCGGCCGGGCGGTCAACGCCACGAATACGTCCCGAATCGGGCGGCTACCTTCAGCCTCCGTGGACCGCACCAGCCTCGCCCGTCGCATCTTCGAAGCCTCACACCTCAACGGCACCTTCACCCTCCGCTCCGGCGTCGTCAGCCACGAGTACTTCGACAAGTATCGCTTCGAGTCCGATCCGCGGCTTCTGGCCGATGTCGCGCAGTCGTGCCGGTCGCTCGTCCCCGACGGCGTCGACACCCTCGCCGGCCTGGAGCTCGGCGGCGTGCCGATCGCGACGATGATCTCGCAGCTCACCGGCCTGCCGGCCGTCTTCGTGCGGAAGGTGGCAAAGACCTACGGAACGTGCAAGATCGCCGAGGGAGCCGAGATCGACGGCCGCCGACTCTGCATCGTGGAGGACGTCGTCACGTCCGGCGGCGCGATCCTCGACGCGGCCGTCGAGCTGCGGGCCCGGGGCGCGGAACTCGGCCCGGTGATCTGTGTGATCGATCGGGAATCCGGTGGGCGGGAGAAGCTCACCGAGGAGGGCCTCGAGCTGAGTGCGCTGTTCACGATGACCGAGCTCAAGTCGGCGGCGTCACCGGGAGGGTGACCTTGCAGCGCTTGAGCAATGCACGCGTGAACTCGAACTCCTTGTCGAGCGGCTCCGAATGGGAGCCGAGCTGCTTCTCGTCGTACTTGTTCGACAGCCCGTCGGTGACGCAGCGTGCTTGTTCCGAAGTCGCACCGGCCCGCTCCAGCTCGGATTGGATCCGGCTCGCGTTGTAACCGGGCGTCGCGCACCCCGCGAGCGCGGCGGTGACGGCAAGGCCACCCAAAATTGCCTTCGTTCGCGCGCGCGCCACAGGCCGGCGAGCGTAGGTGCGCGCCTCCAGGAAGACCGAACGCGCTCTCGCGGCCACTCGCCGCCCTCGGACCTAGGCTGAACGGATGGAGTGTGCCAACTGCGGGTACGGCAACCAGCCGGGCAATCGCTTCTGCGTCCGCTGTGGCTTCGACAGCGCGGCGCCGCCCGCTGCCGCCCCGGACGACCCCGCCGCGGCTGCTCCCGGTTCTGCCGGCGCCCCCGCGCCGCCCGCACCGCCGAGCCCATGGGGCGTGCCGCCCGCGCCCGGGCCCGCGTATCCGGGCCCGGCCGGGCCGCCGCCACAACCAGCAGGCGCATCCCAACCCCCTGGCCCGCCTCCGCCGTACGCGGCCCCCCCGAACACAGCCCCGCCGAACGCGCCCTCGTACGCGGGCCCGCCCTATGTACCGCCGGCGTACGGTGCCCCGGCGCCCCCGGCCGGACCACCGAATCCTTTCGCGCCGCCGGCGACAACTGGCCCCGCCGGCTACCCGCCACCCCCGCCCGGTCCACCCGGCGCGTACGGGCAGTACCCGGCGCCGTACCCGCAGTCCGGGTTCCGGCCGTCGACCAACGGCCTCGCGATCGCATCCATGATCCTCGGTCTGGTGGGCTGGGTGCCGTGTGGCGTGGGGTCGATCGTGGCGATCGTCCTCGGGTTCGTCGCGCGGGCACAGATCCGGGATTCACGGGGCCGTCAGGGCGGCGACGCCCTCGCCGTCGCCGGGATCGTCCTCGGTTTCGTCGCCATCGTGCTTTACATCGTGATCATCGTGATCGGGGTGGCGACCAGCTCGAACAACGGCCAATCCTGAGCACGGAAACGCTCAGCATCGCTCGCACGCCTCAGGAACCCCCGGCGTTTCGCCGATAGAGGTTGCCAGGGGGTTCCGCGATGCAATCCACGCAGAGCGCGTATACGTGGCTCGGTTTCGGCCCGGCGCTGTTCGAAACGCATGACGAACCGGAGATCGACTCGCGCCCGGAGGTTCCGGCCCGGGAACGCGACGCGCGCCGCGAGATCAGTCGCCTCCGCGACGAGATCGAGCAACTCGTGCGCACGCGCGACAACGATCCACGGGACACACTCGACTCGGCGCTCGAGTCGGTCACCCGGCTCCAGATCGTTACCGCCAACATCGACGCGTGCGGTCCGCCGTCCGAATCCTTTGCCGGCTCCGCGCTCGTCGCGCTCGCCGACGCCCGCCTCCGCGGGCACGCCGACGCGATCGAGCGCGGGATGACGTACACCGCGGACAACCAGATGCGGCTCTTGCGGGGAGAGAAGTAACTCCCACTAACTTGCTCGGCCGTGACCAAACAACGTCCTGCTCCGCTCGCAGGCCTGCGCGTCGTCGAAGTATCGATGCTCGGGCCGGGAAACCTCACCACCCACCTCGCCGACCTCGGCGCCGACGTCATCAAGGTCGAGCCACCGCAAGGTGACTACGGCCGTCGCATGACGTGGCCGATCGTCGAGGGCGTGTCGCTGCTGTTCCTCCACATCAGCCGCGGCAAGAAGAGCATCGTGCTCGACCTGCGCACCGACACCGGTCGCGAGACGTTCTTGGAGCTCGTGCGCGATGCCGACGCGGTCGTCGAAGCGATGCGCCCCGGCGGCCTCGAGCGGCGCGGCTTGGGATTCGACGAGCTCCGCAAGGTGAATCCGCGCATCGTGTTCTGCACGATCTCCGGCTACGGCATGACCGGGCCGTATCGCGACATGCCGAGCCACGGCATCGCGTACGACACGTGGGCCGGGATCGTTCAGCCCAAGGTCGACGACGACGGGTTCGTCTACATGCCCGAGCACGTCTCGATCGGCATCAACGCCGGCCCGGTCTTCGGCGCGTTGGGATTGCTCGCCGGAGTGTTGCGGGCGCGTGAGTCGGGGGAGGGTTGCCAGCTCGAGATCGCGCAGTCGGACGCGGCCGCGGCCGTCGACTGGCTCCGCAGCGAGACCTGGCGGGCGTACGAGCGACCGGAGTCCGAGGTGACCGGCAACGAGGCCGACAACTTCGAGCGCCGCGCGCCCGGAACGGGCGGCATGGAGGACGGAGTGCGCTATCAATTCTACGCGACCAGCGACGGCCATTTGCTGTTCATGGCGTCCGAGCGGGAGTTCTGGAAGAACTTCTGCGAAGGCATCGGCCGACCCGAGCTGTTCGAGCGCTGGCCGGGATCGCAGTACGGCGACCACGCCCGCGGGAACACCGAGCTGCGGGTGATCCTGCGCGACGTCTTCGCGACGCGCACGACCCAGGAGTGGCTCGCGTTCGGTCTCGAGCACAACACCCCGATCGCGCCCGCGAACTCGCCCAAGACCTTGTACGCCGATCCGCAGTTCGCCGACCGGTTCGAGCTCTTGCCGGCCGAACGCGTCGGCGCCGACATGCTCCCGACTCCGATCAAGTTCGTCGACGAGACGCTGCCGATGCCGACGAAGGCCCCCACCGTCGGCCAGCACACCGACGCCGTTCTTCGTGACGTACTGGGCTGGAACGACGACCGCATCAACGCTGCGCGCGAGGCCGGCACATTCGGGAAACCCTGACCGGGAACCCGGATCACCCGGGCAAGACTCCGGACGAACCTCGCCGGACACCTCTCGGTTCTGGTGTCGCGGCACGAGGTCGCCGCACGTCTCGGCGGGCCGGGGTTACTTCTCGCCTTTGCCCCCCGACGTGAACGGTCCCCGGCCGAAACCGGGGACCGTTCGAGATGACAAATGATGCTTGCCTAGTTGTTACGGTTCGGGAGCTCTTTCGCGTGTTCGGTGACTTCCGCGGCCGGAACGGATTTCACTTCCGGTGGCGCGTAGTAATCGCGAAGCCACTCCCTCGCCAGCACCGCGAGGTCGGGGGATGTCACAGGTCCTACCTTTCTTGCCCCGCCGGGTCATCGGCCGCGCGCCAGGTGGACCTTGAAGAGATGCGACCGACTTCACCCCGACCCGACCGAAATCGGCAGTTCGGGACGATCGCGCTCAGGAGGTGCGCCAGGCGCGCTCGAACGGCAGCCGCCACGCGTCCGGGGCAATCAGCTGATGGATCGCGTTGGGTCCCCACGACCCGGGCGCATACGGCCGCACTGGCGGCGGGTTCTCGAGCAAGGGCTTCGAGACCTCCCACAATTTCTCGATGCCTTCCGCGCTGGTGAACAGCGTGTGGTCGCCGCTCATGGCGTCGTAGATCAGGCGTTCGTACGCTTCGAGCAGGTCGGTAGAGCGACCGGTCTCGTGCAGCGAGAACTGCAGGCTCTGCTTGTCGAGCGTCATTCCGGGGCCCGGGCGCTTCCCGTAGAACGACAGTGACAGACGCGACGCGTCGGCGAGGTCGAAGGTGAGGTGGTCGGGACCGTGCGCGCCGACACCCGAGCCGATCGGGAACATGCTCTTGGGTGGCTCCCGGAACGCGATCGAGATGATGCGCGCGCCCTCAGCCATGCGCTTCCCCGTCCGCAGGTAGAAGGGAACGCCGGCCCAGCGCCAGTTGTCGATCTCGCACCGCAGCGCGACGAAGGTCTCGGTCTCCGAGTGCGGGCGAACGCCCGGCTCGTCGAGGTAGCCGTAGTACTGACCGCGGACGACCCGCGACGGCTCGATCGGGCTCAGCGACCGGAAGACCTTGTTCTTCTCCTCACCGATGGCACGCGGCTCCAACTCGGTCGGCGGTTCCATCGCCATGAAGGCGAGCACCTGGAACAGGTGGTTGACCACCATGTCGCGATACGCGCCGGTTTTCTCGTAGAACGCGATCCGGTGGCCGATCGAGAGCGTCTCGGGCACGTCGATCTGCACGTGTGCGATGTGCTGCCGATTCCAAATGGGCTCGAACAAGCCGTTGGCGAATCGGAAGGCGAGGATGTTCAGCGCCGCCTCCTTGCCGAGGAAGTGGTCGATACGGAAGATCTGGTTCTCGTCGAACGTCTCGTGCAACGAGTTGTTCAGCTCGACCGCGGTCGACAGGTCGGTCCCGAACGGCTTCTCCATGACGATGCGCGCACCTTCGGCCAGACCCACCTCGCCGAGCCGGCGGACCACCTCGGGCGCGGCCGCAGGCGGAACACTCAGGTAGTGAAGTCGCGCGACCTCGCCGCCGAGCTCGTCCTCGAGCTCCGAGACGATCTTCGCGAGCGCCTCGCTCCCTTCCGCCTGGCAGACATAGGAAAGGCTGCCCGAGAAGCAATCCCACTCGCGGTCGGTGACTCCGTGCACCGCGAACTCTTCCAGCGCGGCCCGCGCGAACGTGCGGAACGTGTCGGTGTCGATGTCATCGAGCGACGTCCCGATGATGCGGCATTCCGGCAACAGACCCGCCTGCGCGAGGTGGAACAACCCGGGAAGGAGCTTGCGCCGGGCGAGATCGCCGGTCGCACCGAAGAGCACGAGCACGTGCGGGCGCAGCGGTGAGATCAGGCTCGAGTTGATGTCGGTGGGATCAGTGAGCATGCGCGATCCGGGGTGGCGGATGTGACAGGTCAAGGTCCCATCGGTCGGCCGGTCGCGATGTTGAAGAGTGGTCGCGATCGCCCCTCCCGGCGCCGCGCGTCCACCGTCTGCGGATCGTCGCCCTGCGTTCACCCTCGCGACGGCCCCCGGCCATGCTCGCGCCACCCTCCGTGAAGGAGGATCAAGCGGTTCAGGCGCACCGGATCGCGAGGCCGAATGGCGAAGCGGGCGCGCCGGCCGCGGAACCGGAACCGGGTTCACGCACCGGCGGACAAACCAACTCCACGACCGTCGGCCCCGGCCACGGCGATCGCCGCGCCCGTCGCACCACCGGAGCCCGAACGCGCCGCGGGGCGCCCGGGCGGCGTACTGGCGCGCCTGCGCTCGGCTGCGCGCGACCGCGCCGCGCTCGTCGATCTGCTCGTGGCCGTGGCCGCGGTGATCTTCGTCGTCGTGGCGCTGCGGCCGGCGCTGCTGTTCGCGAACACGACGCCGACGGGCGGCGATCTGGGCGGACACGTCTGGGGTCCCGCGTTCGTCCGAGCCCATCTCTTCGACCGCGGCTTGCTCGCGGGCTGGTCGAACGCCTGGTTCGGGGGATTTCCGGCCTTCCGTTTCTACATGCCCGTCCCGGCGCTCGGCGCGGTCGCTCTGGGGCTGATCTTCCACTACGGAGTCGCGCTCAAGTTGATGGTCGCCCTGCCGTTGGTCGCGCTCCCGCTGATCGCGTGGCGCTGGGGTGTCGCAGCTCGCCTGCCGCATCCGGGTCCGGCCATGTGCGCGCTTGCATCCTTGCTGTTCCTGTTCGACAGCTCAAACCTGAAGTACGGCGGAAGCATTGCGTCGACTGTGATCGGCGAGTACGGCAACGCGCTCGCCCTCGTGCTCGGCCTGTGGTGTCTCGCACGCTTCGCCGACGACATCGAGCGCTCGCGTCGCGGCGTCGCGGCCGGGATCCTCGGTGGACTGGCAGCTTGCTGCCATCCGGTCGGATTGCTCTTCGTCGTCGTCGGCCTCGCAGTGTCGGCGGGCGCCATGGCGATCCTCGGCCGGGACGGCTACGCGACCGCAGTCCATTTCGGCCGGACGCTCGCGCTGACCGTGTTGCTCAGCGCGTTCTGGTACGTGCCGTTCATCGCGCTGCGGCTGTACACGAACGACCTGAACTTCGAGCGAGTGACGGGACTGCGCGCGTTGCTGTTCCCGCTTCCGCTCGTCGTCGATCTACTGCTCGGCATCCTGTTCGTTGTCGGGGTTCTCGACGCGGTCACCAGCCGGCGACCGGCGGTACTCGCGCTCGCGGCCACGGGCGTCCTGTTCGCCTTCGCCGCGCTCGTTGCACCGCGCGGCGTGCTGTGGAACGCGCGGCTGGCGCCACCGTGGCAGTTGGCCTTCGTGCTCGTTGCCGGTTCGGGCACGATCGTGATCTTCGACTGGGCCCGCGACAGTTGGCCGCGCGCGCGCGCGTGGACGGGAATCGCGCTCCCGATCGCGAGCGCTGTCCTCCTCTTCGCGGCCCTCGCGTGGGACATGGGGACGCTGCCCGGCACGACGAAGAAGACCAAGGTCATCGACGGGCAGAGCGTGACGACAAGTGTGCGCTGGTTGATCGGCCCTGCACACACACCGAGCTCGGTGCCGCTCGTGGTCAAAACCGCGTTCTCCGGGTACGAACGGCAACCCAACTGGCCCGAGTATCAGGACCTGATCTCGACGATGGAGCGCCTCTCGCACAAGTACGGATGCGGCCGGCTCATGCCCGAGTTCGATCCGTCCGGGCGTTACGGCTCGGTGTATGCCGACGAGCTGCTTCCGTACTGGACCCATAGTTGCATCTCGACCGTGCCCGGGCTGTACGCCGACTCGTCACCCACCTCGGCGATCGGGTTCATCACCGAGTCGACGGTGTCGGAGACGTTCTCGTCCTACGAGCCCGGGCTCCCCTACGAACCCCTGAACCTGGAACGGGGCGTCAACGACATGCGCGACCTCGGAGCTCGCTACTACCTCGCGGTCTCGAAGGCGGCTATCGCGCAAGCGAGCACGACGGCGGGACTGCACAAGGTCGCGACGGTGGGGACGTCCGTGATCTACGTCGTCGACGACGCGCCGCTCGTGAAACCGCTGACGATCGAGCCGATCGTCGGGAACGGCGTCGGCAGTCGCGAAGCGTGGGAGAAGATCGCGACCCAGTGGTGGGGAGAAGCGCAGGAGAACGCGCCACGTATCGCGGCCTCCGGTCCCGACTCGTGGCAGCGAATCACGGACGCACAGACGCAACCGGCGCTGCGCAACGAGCCGAAGGTCGACGTCACCGGCATCAGCGTCAGTGACGAGTCGATCCACTTCCATGTGAGCCGGACCGGAGTTCCTGTTCTCATCCGGGTGTCGTATTTCCCCTGGTGGGGAGCACAGGGCGCGCAAGGGCCGTACCGCGTCACCCCGAACTGGATGGTCGTGGTGCCGACGAGCGCGGACGTGACGCTGACTCAGCACACTCAAGGAGTCGAATGGCTCGGCCTCTTCCTCACCGTCGTCGGGGTGCTCCTGGCGATCGGCCTCGCCGCGTGGCTAGTCGTGACCCGTTCACGGGCCGACAAGCATCCGGTGTAACTCGTCGAGCGGGACGACGCCGGGGTTCACTGCCGCGTCACGCCAACGCTTCGTCCTGCGCACGCGCGGCCGCGAGCGCGGCCGTCCACCAGGAGAGGTCGTCGGCGAGGAGCTTCATCTTCGGTTCGAGCGTGCTCATCGCGGCCTCGCCTTCTGATTCGCTTCCGCGCATCATCGGGATCATGACGTCGGGGAGGATGTGCACGGCGTAACGGAGCGGGGCCATCTCGAACTCGACCGCCACTTGTCGCAACTGCTCGATCGCGCGAGCGCCGCCCACGTTGCCCCAGCCGACGAACGTGATCGGCTTGCGCCGCCACTCGACGAACGTCCAATCCATCGCGTTCTTGAACACCGCCGGGTACCCATGGTTGTACTCACCGGTCACGACGACGAACGCGTCGGCGCGGTCGATCGTCCGGCCGAGCCGGGCGACGTCGTCGCGCGAGTATTCGCGACCAGTCCGCGCGGGCGGCGCCGCGTCGAAGAACGGCAGCGGATGGTCGCGGAGATCGAGCAACTCGACGTCGAACTCGCTCCGCGCCTCCAGGTACGCGACGGCCCAGCCCGCAACCTTCTCGCCGAACCGGCCCTCGCGGGTCGTCGCCGTGATGACCTGAACAAGCATCGTCGTGCCTCCGTCGATCCCCGGTCGCACAATTCTCCGGACCCAACCCCTATGGCCTCGGAAACGCAATACCCGGATGGGCCGGCCTCACGCACGCGGCCCCGGGCCCGGGGCCGGCCGCGCCACGTGGGAACTCACATTCGGTGCGCGAGGGGGGACTTGAACCCCCACGCCCTTGCGGGCACAGGAACCTGAATCCTGCGCGTCTGCCAATTCCGCCACTCGCGCGTTGAACGACGGATCGTACCAGTCGACAGCTGCGCTCTTTCGGCCTCGTTGCGGCCCCATTGGGTGCCCGAAGCGCCGGTAGCATCGCATCGATGGGATTGCAGCGGTTCGAGCGCAGGCTTGAGCGGCTGGTCGAAGGCACCTTTTCGAAGGCATTCCGCGGCGGAGGCATCCAACCCGTCGAGATCGGCCGTCGCCTTGGCCGCGAGATGGACGCCGGGCGCACGCTCGGCGTGCGGGGAACCGTTGCACCAAACCGCTTCACGATCTGGCTCTCGAGCGAAGACCTCGAACGCTTCAGCGGTTTTCACGACGCGTTGGCGCGCGAGCTCGCCGACGCAGCGCGCGAGCACGGTCGCGACGAGGGCTACGTCTTCGAAGGTCTCATCGAGGTCTCCCTGGTCCTCGACGATCACGCGAAGCGCGGCGACCTGCGGGTCGACGCCGACATCGTCGGAGGCGGACCGGGAACGACGAGCACACTGGTGTTGCCGGACGGCAACCGTGTCGCGCTGGGCGACGAGCCGGCCGTCATCGGGCGCATGCCCGAGTGCGCGGTCCCGCTCTCCGACCCGCAGGTGTCGCGCCGCCACGCCGAGGTGCGGCGGGCCGACTTCGGATTCAAGGTCGTGGATCTCGGCTCGACCAATGGCACGCAGGTCAACGGGGTAGTTGTGAAGGAACATTCACTCTCCGACGGCGATGTGATCGTCGTCGGTGCAACGTCTCTCCGGTACCAGGAGTCCTAGCGGGGCAGATGTCCGATTCGATCCTCACCGTTCTCAAATTCTGCCTGCTCGCCCTGCTCTACCTGTTCCTGCTGCGCGTCGTCCTGATCGTCGCGCGCGAGTTGCGCGGCAGCGCGGCGCCCGCGGCGCCCGCCGCAGTCCCGCCGCCGGCGCCCGCGGCCGCGGTCCGTGGCTCCAAGCGCCGCGAGTGGCGCCTCGTGGTCATCGTCCCCGAGACTGAGCGGGGACGGTCGTATCCGATCGACGGGGACGCAACAATCGGCCGCGGCGGAGGCTGCGCGGTTCCGTTGACCTTCGACACGTTCGTCTCGCAAGTCCACGCGCGCGCGTTCGATCGAGACGGAACGTTGTGGGTGGAAGACGCCGGTTCGACCAACGGAACGCTCGTGAACAGCAAACGCATCACCCAGCCGATGAAGCTGCGCAAGGGCGACCGGATACAGGTTGGCGAGACCGTCCTCGAGGCGCAACGGTGAAGCTCGCGGCCGCGTCGGCAACCGATGTCGGGCTCGTGCGATCGAACAACGAGGACGCATTCCTCGTCGACGACCAGCGTGGCCTGTTCGCGGTCGCCGACGGCATGGGCGGCCATCGCGGTGGCGAGGTCGCGAGTCACACCGCCATCGAGGCGTTGCGCGCGGCGGTCGCAAACGGCACACCCCTGCACGACGCGATCACACGGGCGAACACCGCCGTCCTGACGCGCGCCGCGGCCGAGGAAGAGCTCACGGGCATGGGAACGACGATGACCGCCGCGGTCGCGGTGGGCGGTCACCAACTGCTCGTCGGCCACGTCGGCGACTCGCGTGCATACCTGTTGCACGACGGCACGCTGCGTCGTGCGACCGAGGACCACAGCTTGGTCGAGGAGATGGTCCGCGAGGGTCGGCTCACGCCCGAGCAGGCCGAGTCGCACCCGCAGCGCGCCATCGTGACGCGCGCTCTCGGCGTCGACGAGAACGTCGACGTCGACCTCTACACGCTCGACATCGAAGCCGGTGACCGCGTCGTGCTCTGCTCGGACGGGCTCACGACGATGGTCCGCGAGCGCGACATCGAACGGCTCGCGCGCACCGAGCCGGATCCGCAGCGTCTCGCCGAGGCGCTCGTGGCCGCGGCCAACCGCGCCGGTGGCGATGACAACATCACCGTCGTGGTGATCGACGCGCTCGAGGTCGATCCGCCGGCTTCCGCCGATCCGACGACGCTGCTGCCGGTGCAGGACGGAGCCGGGTCGCGTTCCGCGGTCGTCGCTCCGCCCGACCCTCCCGAACCCCCGCCGCCGCGGCCGCCGCGGGAGAAGGGGTCGCGCCGGCGCACGCTCAGAGGCGCGGTGCTGGTACTCCTACCGCTGTTGATCATCCTCGGCGCGGCTGCGGGCGTGCTCGGCTGGTACGCACGCAGCTCGTATTTCGTGGGGACGTCCGACAACGAGGTCGTGATCTACCGGGGTGTCCCGGGCGGCGTGCTCGGCTGGAACCCCACGGTCGACCGGCGCACCGGCGTGCAGGTGGCCGACCTCCCTCCGGTCGACCGCGACCGGGTCACGTCGAACAGCTCGCGTGGATCGCTCGCAACCGCGCAGGCGTACGTCGACCACCTCGTGTCGGCGACCACGACCTCGACGACTTCCACGACGACGACCCCGACCACCCGCCCGCGTACGACGACCACGATCCGCAAGCGGCGGGCGACCACGACGACCGTCGCCCGGAAACCGGGCGGATGACGATGGCTGCCGTCGCCATCGCGCGGACGCGCCGTCGCAACGAGCTCTCGCTCGGATTGCTCGTCATCGCGGTCACCGTCGGGGGGTACATCCTCGTCGCCCTGGCGGACGGCCCAAAGCTGCCGCCCAACGTTGCGATCCTGCTCGCGTGGGTCTTCGGGCTCTACTTCATCGCTCACGTCGCAGTGCGGCGCTTCGCACCCGCCTCGGACGGAACGCTCCTGCCGCTCGCCGCGATGCTGAACGGCATCGGATTCGTCATGATCGCGAGGCTCGCGGGCGGCGGACGCGACTACGCGCAACAAGCCCGAGTGCAGTCGGTGTGGGTGACCATCGCGATCGCGGTGTTCGTCGCGACTCTGATCGTCGTGCGCGACGTGCGCGTCTTCGAGCGCTACCGCTACATCGCTCTGCTGCTCGGCATCATGTTCATGCTGCTCCCGCTGGCACCGCACATCGGTCAGTCGCGTAACGGCGCGCGCCTGTGGGTCGGGATCGGTCCGCTGAGCTTCGAACCGAACGAGATCGCGAAGGTGTTGCTCGTCGCGTTCTTCGCGGCTTACCTCGCCGACAAGCGCGAGCTGTTGACGCAGGGCCGCATCCGGATCGGGCGCTGGTTCGTCCCCGCGCCGCGCGACCTCGGGCCGCTCCTGCTGGCGTGGGGCATGGCCCTCCTCGTCCTCGCGTACGAGCAGGACATCGGAACCTCGTTGCTGTTCTTCGGCGTCTTCGCCGCGATGCTCTACATGACGACGCGGCGCTCCGCGTATCTCGTGCTCACTGTGATCCTGCTGGTCGTCGGCGCAGTGGTCGCGTACAAGGCGTTCGGGCGAGTGCGGGTCCGCGTCGAGAACTGGACGAACCCCTGGCCGAACGCCAATGCCGCGGGCCGTCAACCGGTGCAGGGCTGGTACGCGCTCGGATCGGGAGGCATCGCCGGGACGGGGCTCGGGCTCGGGCAACCCTGGCAGGTCCCACTCGCGTCGACCGACTACATGTTCACGTCGATCGGGGAAGAGCTCGGGCTCATCGGTTCGATCGGCGTCATCGCCGCGTTCATGTTGTTCGTCGGAAGCGCCTACCGCATCGCGATCGACGCGGCGCGCCCGTTCACGAAGCTCTTCGCGGCAGGCATCGCGACGATCGTCGGGCTCCAGACGTTCCTGATCATCGGCGGCGTCACGCGTGTGATCCCGCTCACCGGCATCTCGTTGCCGTTCGTCTCCTACGGCGGGTCGTCGCTCGTAGCCAACTTCGCGTTGCTCGCCATCCTCTTGCGCATCTCCGACAGCGCGACCTCGGCACGCGCCGAGCAACCGGCGGACACGTCATGAACACCGGTATCCGGCGCATCGGCCTCGTGATGATCGTGCTCTTCGTCGGACTGGTCGGCCAGCTGACCTACCTCCAGGTGGCACGTAGCAGCCAGCTCGCGAACGCGTCGGGGAACCCGCGCAAGTTCTTCGCCGACATCCGCCGCGACCGCGGGCCGATCGTCACCGCCGACAATGTTCCCGTCGCCATCTCGACGCCGACCGACGACGAGTACAAGTTCCAACGTGTCTATCCGAGCGATACCGCGAGCCTGTTCGCCGACGTCGTGGGATACGAATCGATTCAGCTCGGTTCGGTCGGCGTGGAGAACGCCTACGCGTCGGATCTCGAAGGTCGCACGTTCGATCTGCAGTTCCACAATCTCGCCGACGCCTTCGCCAACAAGCAGCCGGTCGGCACGGTGGTACTCACGCTCTCGAAGCTCGCCCAGGGCACAGCCGCGTTCGCACTGCAAGGCCGGCGCGGAAGCGTGGTGGTTCTCGACGTGCAAACCGGGGGCGTGCTCGCGGCGTATTCGAACCCAACCTACGATCCCAACGCCATCGCCTCGCACGACACCAAGAAGGCGCAGGCCGCGTACACGTTCCTCACGAACGAGGCCGACAACCCGCTGCTTGCGCGGCCGTGGCGCGAGCTCTACCCGCCCGGCTCCACCTTCAAGACGGTGACGGCGTCGATCGCACTGCAGGACAACGTCGACGTGGACAAGCACTTCCCGGTCGTCGATCACATCATCCTGCCGGAGACGGACGGTGTACCGCTCTACAACTTCGGCAAGGAGAAATGCGGCGGAAACCTGCTCGAAGGCTTCATCGTGTCGTGCAACACGACGTACGCGACCGTCGGATTCGACCTGGGCGAACAGTTCGCAACGGGCGTTCAACGCTTCGGCGTGCAGACCGATCCGCCTCGTGAAGACGGATCCGGGATCGACCCTCCGATCGTCGCGAGCACGGGCCCGATCCCGGGAACGTTCCAGGAGAACCAGCCCAAGTTCATGCAGGATGCTATCGGTCAGAACCAGGTCTTCGTACCGCCGATCCAGATGGCGCTCGTCGCCGAAGGCGTGGCCGACGGCGGGGCGATCCTGCAGCCGCACTTCGTCAACTGCGTCCTCGACCCGAATGACAAGGTCGTATCGCGCGTACCCGTACAGCAATACAAGCGCGCGATGGATCCCGCGACCGCCGACACGATGCGACAGTTCATGCTCCAGGTCGTGAACAATCCGCAGGGAACCGGTACCGCGGCACAGATCCCGGGCGTTGCCGTCGCGGGCAAGACGGGGACCGCGGAGACCGCCGACGGTGAGCCACCGCACGCGTGGTTCATCGCGTTCGCGCCGGCAGATCACCCGAAATATGCAGTCGCAGTGCTCATCGAGCACGGCGGATCCAATCAGGCGGAAGTCACGGGCGGGCGCGTTGCGGCGCCGGTTGCAAAGCAAATCCTCCAGACACTCTTGAACAGTCCGACACCCGCTTCGCCTTGTGGTGCGCAACCAGGCGGATCCGGGAACGGCGGATAGGGTTTTCGCCACCATGACGCTGGCCGGAAGGGTCTTTTCCAACCGATACGAGATCCAACGCGAGCTCGCGCAGGGCGGAATGGCCGAGGTGTATCTCGCGCGCGACCAGTTGCTCAACCGGCCCGTCGCGTTGAAAGCGTTGTTCCCCGAATACGCGCGCGAGCCGTCGTTCGTCGAGCGCTTCCGCCGGGAAGCCCAGGCCGCGGCCAACCTGAACCATCCGAACATCGTCGCGATCTACGACTGGGGCCAGGAGGACGGGACGTACTTCATCGTCATGGAGTACGTCGAGGGTCGGTCGCTTCGCGACCTGATCCGCTCGGAAGCGCCGCTCGACGCAAGCCAGGCGGCCGAGATCACCGCGGAGATCGCATCCGCGCTCGGATTCGCCCACCGCAACGGAGTCGTGCACCGCGACGTGAAGCCCGGCAACGTGCTCCTCACGCGAACAGGAACCGTGAAGGTGACCGACTTCGGCATCGCGCGCGCGGGAACGAGCGACGGGCTCACCCAGACCGGTTCGGTGATGGGCACTGCGACCTATTTCTCGCCCGAGCAAGCACAGGGCCTGCCCGTCGACGGTCGGAGCGACGTATACGCGCTCGGCGTCGTGCTGTACGAGATGGTCACGGGCGTGGCACCGTTCACCGCCGAATCGCCGGTATCGGTCGCATACAAACATGTGCGCGAAGACCCGGTCCCGCCGACGGAGCGCAACCCCGAGATCCCGCCCGACCTCGAGATCATCATCATCACCGCGCTCGCGAAGGACCCCGCGAACCGCTACCAGACCGCCGACGACATGCGCGCCGACATTCTCCGCTTCCGGCGCGGTCGCCCGGTCCTGGGTGCTCCCGCGACCGCGCTCGTCGTCGACAACCCGACACCGGGCGCGACCGCGACGATCCCGGCCGCGACCACCGCCGCGGCCGCCGCCGCGTACGGAGCGACCACGGCGGTGGTACCGAAGGTGGACGACCGTGGTCGCGTCACCGGGAACCCTCCGATCGCCCGCAAGAAGCGCAACACCGCATTGGTGTGGGTGCTCACGTTGCTCGGCCTCGCCGCGGTTGTCGGCGCGATCCTGTTCGCGGCAGTAAAGCTCGGTGGTGCACAGGAAAGCGTGCCCGTCCCGGACGTGACCACCAGGAACGTGCAGGTCGCGACGCAGGTGCTGGCGAACGCGCACCTCAAGGCGTCGATTCAGCGCATCACCAGCGCGACCGCGAAGGTCGACACCGTCGTGCGCCAGGACCCGGCCGGCGGGAAGACCGCCAAGCGCGGGGCAACGGTGATCCTGTACGTGAGCGCCGGGCCCGGTCAGAAGCAAATTCCGTTCGATATCACCACCGGCAAGACCCAGGCCGAAGCGACACTCGAGCTGCAGTCGCTCGGCTTCGTCGTCGTGCCCCACACGCAGTCGAACGCAGCCGAGCCCGGAACCGTGTTCGACAGCAACCCCAAACCCGGGACAACCGTCGACATCGGCTCGACCGTCAACATCTTCGTGTCGTCGGGCCCTGCGCCGGTGCCCGTCCCCAACGTGAAGGGACTTTCGCTCGACGACGCGACGCGTGAGCTCGAGCAGAACGGCTTCATCACCCTGAATCCGCCGATCTCGCAGACGAGCAATTCCGTACCTTCGGGCCAGGTCATCCGCACCGATCCGCCGGCGGGCAAGTCGGTTGCGATCAATACGCCAATCAACATCTACGTCTCGAGCGGTGCACAGACGATCCCGATGCCGAGCAAGATCGGCGAGACGACCGCGCGGGCGAAGGCCGAGCTCGAGGCCTCGGGGTTCACCGTGTCGATCCTGAACCGGATCGACGACGCGAACGTCGGCCGGGTCGTTGACCAGAACCCCGAGCCCGGTACCCAAGTGCCGCCCAACAGCAACGTTGTGCTCACGGTCGGCATCGCGTCGAGCACTCCGTCTACAACCGGGGCGCCCTCGACGACGACCACGAGCCCGTGACAGCCGCGCTGGCGCGCTGGTACCGCGAGCACGGACGGCACGGTCTCGCGTGGCGCGCGTCGCGCGACCGTTGGACGATCCTCGTTTCGGAGTTGATGCTGCAGCAGACGCAGGCCCCGCGCGTCGCGGCCGTCTTCGACGGCTTCATCGAAGAGTTCCCGACCCCGGCCGCCATGGCCGGCGCCGGCCCCGCCCCGGTGATCAGCGCGTGGGGCCGGCTGGGCTATCCCCGCCGCGCCCGCTGGCTGTGGGAAGCCGCGGTGCAGATCACGGAGCACGGTTGGCCCGACGACCTCTCGGAGCTGCGCGGCGTCGGCCGCTACACCGCGGCGGCGGTGGCCGCCCAGGCTGATGGCCATGACCGTATCGGTATCGAGGTGAACATCCGGCGGGTGTGCGAACGCGTCTGCGGCAACCAGCTGTCCGACGCCGACAGCGAAGCGTGCGCGCGAGCGCTGACGTCGCGCATGTCGCCGCGCGACCGTCTGCTCGCGCTCATGGATCTCGGCGCGACCGTGTGCACCGCGCGCACGCCGTACTGCGACGCGTGCCCGATCAGGTCGCGTTGCGCGACCCGAGGTACGCACGACCGCGAGACGAAGCACCGCCAGGCGCGTTACGAAGGTTCGTTCCGCCAG
>Ga0335083_10003906_pt1 | contig 19142 bp, 14 predicted proteins | sample Lox_Sample_42_FD_206716 | JGI IMG/M metagenome (GOLD analysis project Ga0335083, IMG submission 206716) | Soil microbial communities from Loxahatchee National Wildlife Refuge, Florida, United States - Lox_Sample_4.2 | ecosystem: Environmental > Terrestrial > Soil > Wetlands | place: USA...
TGATGCCCTGCATGTCTTTACGCTATTAGTACCCGCTACTTGATTCAGCTAATAATCTGATATCCGATAGAAGGTCGGCGGCAGTACAATACTGGCACTGAATCGAGGGGTAGCATTCCTGACATGCTCGCCACCGGTTGATGTTGGCAATCTGCAGGTGCTGACCGCGGTCATCGGCTGCGGCAGTTTGCCGCGTACTGAGGCAGTAAACGGCCCGGTCGCGCGACGGCGGAGAGAATTGTGGGGTCCAGATCCTCCCGCAGCAAGGGCTGTGCTCGGCTGGTTGTTTTTATGGCCCTTGTCAGCCTGGGCGGCGGAGCAATTTCGTGCGCCGCAGAGCCCACCTCTGCGAAGAACATACTTCTGCTGTACAGCTTCTCGGACCCAACGGTCTATGCTCCTGCTGACTCGCTGAAGTCCGCGATTCGAAACCGTATCTCAGTTCCCGTGGATTTCTATGTGGAGTACCTGGAGAGCCAACGGTTCGAGAACGCGGGGTATGAGCGAAATCTCGCGCAGGCGATGCGGGTCGCGTATGAGGGGAAGAAGCTCGACGTTGTAATTGCCTTCTCTTATCCCGCCCTTGAGTTCGCCGTCGCGTACCGCCAAACGATATTCCCCGGAGTTCCCATCGTCTTCGCAGACGTTAACGCCGCCCGACTCGAGGACCGGCCGGCGTGGCCCGGCGTGACCGGCATCACCATTAACACCGACGTTCGCGGCACGATCGATCTTGCTCTGCTGCTTCATCCTGACACTGAGTCAATAGCGGTCATTACTAATGACTCGCCTTTCGAGCGGTACTGGTTGGGAAGGGTTCACAAAGAGCTCGTTCGCTACCAGGGCCGAGTGAAGGAAATCGACCTGGTCGGTCCAGCGAATGCTGAACTTCTGGCAAGGGTCGCTGGCCTGCCGCCTAACACCATAGCGTTGTTTCAGTTGGCGCCTCAGGAATCCAGTCAACCGGTAATAAGCGTATACGACACGCTTGCCGCGATCGGACAGCGACTTCCAACGTACTGCATCTTTCCAACCCTCTGCGTGAATCACGGCGGGATCGGTGGCACTTCCTCGGACGAGAAAGAACAGAGCGCCGGGGTTGCAGAGCTGGCCAGACGTATATTGCATGGCGAGCCGCCGGACTCAATCCCGGTCATGCACGGTTCCGTGGCAAAGAATGTCGTGGATTGGCGTCAGCTCCGGCGGTGGAGAATTCCAGACTCGGCACTACCCGCCGGCACTCTGGTCATGTATCGCGAACCAACGCTTTGGGAGCGCAGCAAGAGTTACATCATCGCCGCTATCGCTGTGATTCTCGCCCAGTCTTTGCTGATCGCCGGGTTGCTCTGGCAACGAGCGCGAAAACGAAAAGCGGAGGCTGTGCTGCGAGAGAGCGAACAGCGTTTCCGAGTGATGGCGGACAGCACTCCGTCTTTGATCTGGATGTGTGACGAGAAGGCAAACATTACTTACCTCAATGACAAAAGGGTAGCATTCAAGGCTAACGACGGTGCTGACGGATACGGCGATACATGGAAGAGCTATGTGCACCCGGACGATTTGCAAACAGTTCTTTTGATCAACCGGAAAGCGTTGCAGACCCAGAAATCTTTCTCCAAAGAGTACCGTCTCTTGCGGCGTGATGGCGTGTATCGCTGGATGTTCGATGTGGCTTCTCCGCGCTTGAACGGTGACGGTTCCTTTGCCGGCTTCATCGGATCGGCTATTGACGTTACCGAACAGAAGATAGCGCAGGAGGCGCTGGAGAAAGTCAGCGGTCAATTGATCGAAGCGCAGGAGAAGGAGCGTACGCGCATTGCACGGGAGCTGCACGACGACATCTGCCAGAGGCTGGCGCTCCTTTCCATGGAACTCGAGCAGGCCAACCGCGACAGGGGATACCAGGACACAAAGCAAAGACTGCAAGACATTCGGCAGCATTGCTCAGAGATTGCCGACGATGTTCAACTGCTTTCCCACCAGTTACATTCATCGAAACTGGACTATCTTGGCATCGTTGCTGCCATCAAGGGCTTCTGCAGAGAGTTTGCCAAACGACACAACGCTGATATCGAGTTCACCGACCAGAACGTCCCGGCAGATTTGCCAAGAGAGGTATCACTGTGCCTGTTCCGTATCACGCAAGAGGCCCTGCACAACGCTTTGAAATACAGTGGCACGTCGCAATGCGGTGTCTCTTTGAGTGGAAGTAAAGATGAAATTCGGCTGGTTGTGCAGGATTACGGAGCCGGCTTCGACGTCGAGAACGCGAGGATGGGCGGAGGCTTGGGGCTTGTCAGCATGCAGGAGAGAGCAAATCTTGTAAGGGGAGCATTTCACGTGCGTTCGAGCCCGGGCAAAGGAACTACCGTTAGCGTGACGGTTCCGCTGTCGGCTAAGCCGCTGGAATTTCCAGCAGAAACGCCCGTTGACGATTCGGCGGATGCTGCCAAGGCGGGGTGACGGGAATGAAGCGAACGGGTATCGTGATTGCCGACGATCACACCATGATGTGCGCGGGCCTGAAGAGACTGCTGGAACCGGAGTATGAGGTCCTCGGAACGGTTGCAGACGGTCGCGCCTTGATGAAGGCGGCTGCTGAGCTGAAGCCTGACCTGGTGTTGGTGGACATCGGGATGCCCTTGCTCAATGGATTGGATGCGGTTCGTGAGTTGAAAAAAGTGATGCCTACGGTGAAGGTGATTTTCTTAACCATGGATTCTGATCCTGACATTGCGAGCGAGGCCTTACGCATCGGGGCGGCCGGGTACCTGCTAAAGAACTCAGAAGAAGCAGAGCTTTTGCAGGCCGTACGCGGCGCACTCAGGGGGATGTCTTACGTGACGCCGAAAATCAGAAAGGCTATGGAGGAAAGCTTCATTCGGAATCCTAAGTCCCTGACGCAATCGAGGCAATTGAGCGATCGGCAAAGAGAAGTCTTGCAGATGCTCGCCGAGGGCCGGTCCATGAAGGAGGTTGCGGATATCCTCGCTATCTCCGTCAGGACAGTGAAGTTTCACAAGTATCGAATCATGGAAGACTTGGGAATCTCCACCAACGCGGAACTTGTGCACTACGCCATCAAGCACTCAATTGTTTCGCCTCGATAGTTACTCATGGTGCACTCCCTTCCGTAATATCCCGACTGTCCTTTGTGACAGTAGGCGAACAGCCCCTACGCGACAAGAATGCACGAGAGGGATCATCGGGAACATAAAGGCGTATGGGAAAGACTCGAGTTCTGCTCGCCGACGATCATGAGTCCATTCTGGCGAAGATCAGCGATGTCCTCGCCGAAGAATTCGAAATCGTGGCCACGGCAAGTAACGGTCGTGAGGCGGTCCAACTGGTCCAACGGTTGGACCCGGATGTGCTCGTCATCGATATCTCAATGCCAACCATGGACGGACTGCAAGCGGCTGCGATGCTGCGAAAGCAGCGTTGCCGGGCGAAGATCGTGTTCTTGACCGTCCACGAAGATGAAGATTTTGTGGCGGCTGCGTTCTCTGCCGGTGCATCCGGCTATGTTGTGAAAGCGCAGTTGACAACAGATCTGGCACCGGCGATTCGACAAGTATTGGGGGGTAACAAATACATTTCGCCACCAAGTAAGAGATGACTCTCCTTCATAAGCGGGAATTCACGCTCTGAAAAATCTTAGGCGGCATTTCTCCTTATCGTCGCCATCGTTGGGTCTTCACTTTGGTAGCTGCGACGAAGAGTTGCGATGCGCCATTTAGAAGCATGGCTGCCGTTCGAAATAGATGGGAGGCTGCTTGTCGGCAGCCTCCTTGTAGCTACTACATCGCTTCGGATAAACCCTTGTTCACTATGATCTTCACGTCTACGCGCCGGTTGAGTGCACGACCTTGAGGATCGCTGTTGGGAGCCGCGGCATCGAGGGCTCCGTATCCGGCCGGTACTACAAAACGACGCATCGGCACGTTGCCCTGCTGGCGGAGATAATTAACCACGACAGCGGCCCGTTCTTCGCTCAGCTTTTGGTTCAATTGCGGGGTGCCGGTGCTGGAAGCGTAGCCCGCCACTTCGATCAGATAATTCGGTGCCCCGGCCAGAGCGGCAGCCAAAGTATTGAGGTCAGCCTTGGCTGCATCGTCGAGAACAGTGCTGTCACTAGAAAAGTAGATTCCGGCTTGCGCCACAGTGCTGTAGTCGCCCAGGTTCGAGACTCTCCGGTTGACCATCTTAATCGCGGCCCCATCCGCGATGGCGCCTTCGGCGGCGAGGGCAGCCGTGGCCCCAGCTACGTTGGCTGCACCCTGCGCGTTATTCGCCGAACTCTGCGCTTTCGCCGCATTGGCTAGTCCCTCGTTTGCGGTTGATTGCGCATCAGCGGCAGCAGCGCGGTTTGACAAGATCTGCTGCTCTTGCGCCACCTCGATCGCGAATGTGTCGGGATAGAAGGAGATGTGCTTCGCCTCCAGTTGGCCCTTTGCGTTGCCCATGCCCTCGGCTTCGATCGTCAAGCCGGGCAGCATGGCCGTCACGTCCATGTCCGCCTTGCGAAAGAAGACGTACTTAGACTTCTTTCGATCGATTTTGGTGTCGTCTGTGATAGCTACAACAACGGTGGCGTCAGTCTTTACCTCGCCGACATAGACGAGATCGCCACTGCGGGAGGTAATCTTCCCTTTGACCTTAGCCTTCTGGCCGCTGGGTATTTGCTTCATGTTGCCTTCGGCAGCAAAGCCGGTCGCCGCAATCAATACGGACCCGAGCATCACAGCCAACGCAGCAACCAGGTTGCGTCGAGATACTGCTTTCATTTTGCCACCTCAAATACTGGTGAATGTCGTGTTCGTTCTCGTGAACGGCACTGCTCCGGAGCACATCCTTAGGGAATTTCAGCGGCCGATCGTTGGCTTTGCCGACGAGGTCGCGACGCCGGAGTTAGGCTTTGAACTGCGGGCTGTTGCAGAAGAAAACCATCCTGCTGATCACCTCGTGGTCAATGTATCTTCGTACCGGTAGCAGCACACCTGTCCGAATTGACAGTTCATAGGACATCCCGGATGAGGTCTTATAGACGACCAGACTATTGCGTCCTCGCAGCTGCGGGCATGCGCGCGAACCACTCATCAAACTGCCAACAGCAGTTGGCATGGGTAGCTAATCATGCGAAGACTTTCGGTTACGTTGTCGGGAACGTTGCTGGGACTGCTACTCTGCTCTGCCGTTCCTGTGAGTGCATCGGCTGAGCCTGATTTTCAGGAACAAAGCAGCGCGCATGCCTGGTCGCCCGAAGAGTCAACTGACGATCAAAAACCAGACTCAGTGCCTCAGAACGAGCAAGGCGACAAAAAGGGCAAGCAGCCGAAGAAGGAGAGTCGCGGATCGTTCGTAGCCGCGCCTCTTCCAATCGTGAGCCCCGCATTAGGCGCTGGAGTCATCCCTGTACTCGGGTACATTTTCTCTTTCACCAAGGAGGACAAGATCTCGCCGCCTTCTGTAGTGGGAGCAGCGGGACTGATTACGGACAATGGCAGTCGCGGTTTTCTGATTGGGACACAGCTGTACATGAAAGAGAATCGATACGAGGTGGACGCCGCATTCGCCAACGGAAATCTCAATTACGACTTGTACGGCGGTGATTTCCTGCACGGCTTGCGAGGCGCGAAGCTACCCCTGAAGCAAGATGGCCGAGTTTTCTTCGGTGAGGGCATGAGGAACGTAGGCCACAAAGTCTTCATCGGCCCGCGCGTGTGGATCGGCAGCTCGGTAGTCACCATTCGGCATGAAAACAATGAGGTCATGGCGCCGCCCGACCTCGGGCTCCACTCTGAACTGGTCGCATTAGGAGTTATTGCTACGCGCGACACCAGCACTAATCGCTTCTATCCCACGCACGGAAGCTTTTTCAACATCACAGGCGACTTCTTCACGCAGGCTCTGGGAAGCAAATATAGCTTCCAGGCCTACCGTCTCACTTTCAGCAAATACGTCAGCTTGAGCGAACGCCAAGTGCTGGCCTATAACGCGTTCGTGTGCCTGACCGGCGGCACCCCACCTTTTTACGGCAATTGCATTTACGGCGCTAACAACGAATTACGCGGATATACCGCGGGCCGCTACCTCGACCGATATATGCTGACTACTCAACTGGAGTACAGGCTCACGCTGCCAAAACGTTTCGGTATCGTTGCGTTCGGGGGCCTCGGCGGTGTCATACCCGGTGACCGTCAGCCGAGGAAGTCACACTTCTTGCCCGATATAGGCGCGGGGCTCAGGTACGAGCTCAGCAAGAAGTATCACGTGAATCTCCGCTTGGATGCCGCCCAGGGCAACGGCGAGAACACTTGGGCGATGGGAATTGGCGAGGCGTTTTGAACGAACCCGCACAGTTTCCGAGGGTGTCGCTTCGGTGCTTGCTGTTCTCGTCACCCCAAGTTCATTTCCAAGCCACCTGTCACATCGGACAGTTGCCATCTGGTTTCTCCCGTAGTGAAGTAGCAGATCACGAGCCAAGCTATCGATGAGCAACCAGCGGTCAACCAGTCATGCCAGTGATCAGATGAATGACGCACGCAAATTGGAAGTGAGAACACGAATGCGAGGGCGAAAGTCAATGAGCTTTCTGGGATTGAGGAGTCAGTTACTACTCAGCTTGCTTGCGGTGTTGAGTTTTTTGCCGGCTAAACAAGCGCTTGCTGATGAGACCATCAAAGGCCAGGTGCTGGGCGCGGGCCAGCCGATCGCCAACTCGAGTGTCACATTGTGGGAGGCGAGTGCCGGAGCACCCAAGCAACTTGCGCAGGCGAAGACGGATGGCGACGGCCGCTTCGAGCTCCGCAATCCAGGTGCTGGCAACGGTACAAGTCTCTACCTGATTGCGAGCGGAGGTGTGCCTAAGAATGGCGGCGGCGACAACCCGGCGATTGCTCTGCTGACTGTGCTTGGGAATAAAGCCCCGGCGACAGTCACGATCAATGAGATGACTACCGTCGCATCGGTGTGGACGAACAATCAGTTTCTAAATGGAAACACGCTACAGGGTCATGCTCTCGGGCTGAAGATCGCAGCCGGCAACGTGCCGAGCTTCGTTGACTTGGCGACCGGTGGCTGGGGCACGACCATTCAGGACCCGCTCAACAGCAGCCAGACGCCGACGATGGCGAACTTCGCCACGCTGGCCGACGCGCTTGCGGCTTGCGTAACAAGGATTCAGGGGGATTCGACGTGCGGCAAGCTCTTTGCGGCCGCGAAAGGCCCGAAGGGAAACACGCCCACTGACACGCTGACTTCCGCTGAGGCGATTGCGCAGTATCCGTGGTATCAGCCAGAGCGGATCTTCAATCTTATCGGCGATCTCTACCCCATTCCCCGCGGAAAGACGATGCGACAGGTTCCGTACATGCCGTATCTCGGGGTTCCGCCGAGTGCCTGGGTGATCCCGCTGAAATTCACTGGTGGTGGCTACGTCGCAGGGGGCAAGGCCATGTTCGACAGCGAAGGCAATCTCTGGGTCGGCGACAACTTCACCGTCGGCTGGCAAGGTCAGGACGCGCTCTGGCAGGGGCACGCAACCAAGTTCGACCCCAATGCAAAGCCTCTCTCGCCCATCACTACAGGATTTGCGGGCGGCGGCATGCTGGGTGGAACCTTCGGCGCGGCAGTGGATGCGAACGACAATGCGTGGCTTGCCAGCTATGGTGGCAAGTGCCTGACGGTCTTTGACAAGAATGGCAAGCCTCTCACGCCACCCGAGGGCATTACTTTCAACGGCCGGCTCGGACTAATGCAAGGTATCATCGTAACCCCGAGCGGCGACGTATGGGCGCTTGGCCTCTCTAAGAATCAGCTTTTGTATTTTCCCAAGGGCGATTGGACCAAAGGCAAGATCGTCTGCGAGGGACGCGATGTCGAGCCCTGCAAATCGATGCTCGGGCCCTTCCACCTCGCCATCGATCAACAGGATCGCATTTGGGTAAGCAACGCGATGGCCGGACATGTCGTCCGCTTCCCTGCTTCGAACCCCAGCGACGTGCAGAAATTCGAAACCGGCTGGAGCAACAGCGGAATGGGTATCGATAGCCAAGGAAATGTCTGGGTGACCAACCGGCTCGGCAACTCCGTCCGTGGCGGGCTCGTCATCGCCCACACTATCGAAGCCTTAAAGACGAGCGGAAGCGGCGATGAAATATTGACCAAAGCCATGGCGAAGCAAACCGGCGGATACTACGGCGGCAGCGTCACACTGCTGCGGCCCGATGGAAGCCAGTACCCCGGCTCACCGTTCACCGGAGGCGGCCTGCCTGGCCCATGGGCTGCGACGATCGATGGCAACGACAACGTTTGGATCTCCAACTTCGCGATGAAAGACAGCCCTATCACTGAGCTCTGTGGCGCGCGCACCGAGAACTGTCCGCCCGGATTCAAGACCGGCGACCAGATTTCGCCTCCCGGCGGATACGTAGGTGGCGGACTTCAGATGCAAACCGATCTGGCGATCGGAACTGCGGGCGACGTGTGGGTGATGAATAACTGGCAGGACATCGATAGCTGCTTTCCAGATGCCGGGGAGGCGGTTTCGACCCGCTGCGGCGGACAAGGCGTCACTGTTTTCTTCGGTATGGCGAAACCCGTTCGTGCGCCGCAGATTGGGCCAGCCAAACCTTACTGAGAGGCATCATCATGCGCAAACAGAAAACATTAGTGGCTCTCTTGTTTCTAGTTGTCACCGCCTCACCACTCTTTGCACACAACGCGACGCCAGCGGCCTCACCGTCGAAAGCTGACCAAGCTCCTCCGGCATCGGAGGAAGCAGCAGCCGAGCAGCTTCAGAAAGCCGTGCAGAATCCGGTTGCCAGCCTGATCAGTGTGCCACTGCAGAACAATATGAATCTGAGTTACGGACCGTTCAACCGTACGCAGGACGTGTTGAACATTCAGCCCGTCATACCGGTGCACATCACCAAGAACTGGAACTTGATTACGCGAGTCATTCAGCCGATTGTCTGGCAGCCTTATCCGAACCAGAACACCGGTGGTGAATACGGACTGGGAGACATGAATCCTACCTTTTTTCTCTCTCCCGCTAAACCGGGCAAGTTGATTTGGGGTGCGGGTCCCACCATGGTGATCCCGACTGCTACCAGCACGATTACAGGCCAGGGAAAGCTCAGCCTGGGGCCATCGCTGGTGTTGCTCACGCAACCTCCGCACTGGACACTTGGGGTACTCGCAAATAACGTGTGGTCGGTCGCGGGTTCGGGTGGACGCCCACCCGTGAATCAGATGCTGGTGCAGTACTTCATTAACTACAACATGAAGAAAGGCTGGTATCTGCAATCGGCGCCTATCATCACCGCCAATTGGAGAGCAAGCAGCGGCAACGTCTGGACGGTACCGTTCGGCGGTGGCGTGGGCCGAATCATGAAGCTCGGTTTCCAGCCGGTCAATTGGCAATTGGAGTTCTATGGGAACACAGCCTATCCGCAGGGAGGTTCGTCGTGGACCTTCCGGTCGCAAATCGCATTTCTGTTCCCCAAGCTCTCCCCAGCGGAGAAGAAAATTCTCTTAGAACGCCAGTTGAAGCAGTTGGAAGAGGAACAGCAGAAAGCACCTGAGAAGAAGTGACCGGCCACACAATCCAAGCAGCTAGCTTAGGAAACGCAAGGAGACTGCGGATGAAAGCTCAAATTAATAACAACCGAAAAGCGATCCCGTATCTCTCAGTCCTCGTTGTACTAGCTCTCATCGCGATGCCGTTGAGCGCCCAGCAGAAGCGGCCCAACATCCTGGTTATCTTCGGCGACGATATCGGCTATTGGAACATCGGCGCCTATAACCAGGGCATGATGCATTACCGCACGCCCAATATCGACAAGCTGGCACATGATGGTGCGCTCTTCACCGACTATTACGCGCAGCAGAGTTGCACAGCGGGACGCGCAGCCTTCATTACCGGCCAAAGTCCGATCCGTACCGGTCTCACGAAGGTTGGCCTACCCGGCTCACCGGTCGGACTCAGTAAGCTCGACCCGACGCTCGCCGAGTTGCTGAAGCCACTGGGATATATGACTTTTCAGAACGGAAAGAACCATCTCGGCGACCGCAATGAGTTCCTGCCAACCGTACATGGTTTCGATGAATTCTTCGGCAACTTGTACCACCTGAACGCTGAAGAAGAGCCGGAGAACATTGACTATCCAAGAAATCCGAGCTTCAGAAATGAGTTCGGACCGCGGGGGGTTTACAAATGCAAAGCCACTGCGACTGAAAATCCCGCGCCTCCGGATCCGCGCTTTGGTCCGTGGGGTAAGCAAACTTGTGAAGACACTGGTCCGCTAACCAAGAAGCGAATGGAAACCGTAGATGAGGAGTTTCTTGCTGCGACCCTCGATGACATGGAGCGTTCAGTGAAGGCTGGCAAGCCGTTCTTTATCTGGCATAACAGTACACGCATGCACATCTGGACCCACTTGCAGCCGAAGTATGCCGACATGGTGGAGAAACTTGGGCTGTACGGCGCGGGAATGACCGAACTCGACGATCAAGTCGGCGCAATGCTGAAGAAGCTCGACGAATTAGGCATCGCCGACAATACCATCGTTATCTTTACGACCGACAACGGCGCCGAAGCCATGAGTTGGCCGGATGGCGGAACCACCCCGTTTCGTGGCGAGAAAAACACCAGTTGGGAAGGTGGCTATCGCATTCCATTCTTGATTCGCTGGCCAGGCGTGATCAAGCCAGGAACGGTAATCAACGACATCTGCGCACACGAAGACTGGGTTCCCACCCTTTCGGCCGCGGCTGGACTGCCCAACGTGAAGGAGAAACTGCTTACCGGGTACCAAGCCGGCAGTATGACTTATAAGGTTCATCTCGACGGCTACAACTGGATGCCATATTTTAAGGGTGAAACGACGGAGCCGCCACGCCGGGAATTTCTCTACTGGACGGACGACGGTGAGCTATCGGCTCTGCGGTATGACCGGTGGAAGCTGTTGTTCCTGGAACAACCCGCACACGGCTTTTCGGTTTGGGAAACTCCTTTTGTCCCATTGAGGGTGCCGAAATTGTTTGATCTGCATGCTGATCCATTTGAGCGTGCCGAGTATGAAGGAATCGACTATTCGCATTGGAGAGCAGATCGCATTTTCCTGCTGGTCCCAGCTCAGGCGTACGTTGCGAACTGGTTGAGCACCTTCAAAGAGTTTCCGCCTCGCCAAAGACCAGCAAGTTTCAATCTCAATCAGGTGATGACTTAGCTAACCAACGCTGGGGGAAGCGATTGATCTCGATGTATTCACTCTCGACCGGAGGACAGTCATGGAATGCAGCACAAACGGGTATGTGACGGCTGTGCGATGCCTTTTAGCTGTGACTATGCTACTGATATGCGTTGCGCCCCTATGCGCGCAAACCGACGTTGAATTCGATGCCTACAAGGTACGTATCAGCGCCTTCTGGTTTTACTCCAACCCCTCCGGCACCATCACCGCAAGCAACAAAAGCGACACCATCGATCTGCAGAAGGACCTTGGCTTCAACGGATATGGCACTTTTACCGGGAAGTTGGACTGGAGGTTTACACGCAAGAACCACGTGTACCTTGTGGGCGCCGACTTCAATCAGGCCAGGAACCACGTACTCACTCGGACCATTACCTATCAGGGCCAGACCTACCAGGTCGGCTTGTTGACGAAGGCGCATTTGGAAGCGCCGCTGATCGCGCCAGGATATCAGTACGACATCACTCGCCGCAAACGGGGCCACCTAGGTGTTGCCGTGCAGATCGACCTGTACAACGCATCTGCCAGTCTCAGCGCCGCAGCCCAGGTGGTCAACGGCAAACAAATCGGTCCCATTTCGTCGAGCGCATCGCTACTGGCGCCCATTCCGGTTGCCGGTCCAGAAGGCCGCTTTTATCTCACGAACTCTCCTCGTGTGTTTGTTGAGGGAAACTTCTATGGCATGTACCTCTTCGGATACGGCAACTACCTTTCCACGGCCGACGACATCGGATTCCAGGTGACGAAGCATATCAGTATCAACGCCGGATATCAGCTCGGCTCCCGTCTCCTCGTGAAGGCCGCTCCAAAAAGCAGCCGCATCGGCCTTCGCCTGACCCAAAGCGGGGCGATCGTCGGTGCGCAAGTGTCGTTTTGAGGTGAGCGTGTCAAAGACCTTACGCCAGCGTTATCGAGCGTCGAGTAAGACGATGCGATGCTGCTGTTAATACCCTAATGCTTACGTCAGCAGCTCAAACACCCAATGTGCCCCAAAGATCGACACCTAACCGGATCATTGTCTCGTTTCTCACCCCGTCTGCAAAACGGCGTTCACCTGTCCCTTTTGCCAGTTCCAACTCTCCTCACGCCCTAGTTAAAGTGTCACACAACAAGATTCCTTCGTGCAGCGGAAGCTATCGTCAGCAGTTGATTGCGGAGGAGAGAGGCAATGGGCCATTTGTTACGCGTATTGTCCCGAGGACTACTGTTCATCGCCCTGGCTGCGATCTCAGCACCCCTGATTCAAGCTCAAGGGCCTGCGGATTTGAATGCGAACAGCGAAACCAGCACAGACGCCGCAAAGCCAACTCCATCTCCCCTTCCGGACAGTCCCCACACGGCTGCGACGACCAGTGACAACTGGCAAGGCACAGTCTCGATTTACGGCTGGTTCCCGGGGATGCACGGCACAGTGGGTGCCTTTGGGCACGACACCAGCGTTCATATGCCTTTCAGCGATCTCTTCCACTACCTGAAGGGAGTAATCCCAATTGCGGTCGAAGCCGACAAAGGCCGCCTGGTAATCCCCTTGGATTTCTTCTGGGTAAAATTGGGCGACGACAAGGACCTGCCATTCACCGATTCCAATCAGACTTACGTGCGGCTCAACGTGACGCAGTCCATATTCACTCCCAAGCTGGGATACAGAATCCTCGACAAGGATCGGCTCAAGATCGATGTATTGGGTGGAATCCGGTATTGGTATGTAGGGCAGGACCTCTCACTGCAGCCGTCGGGCTATCACCGATCAGATTCTGCCAGTTGGGTAGATGGTGTTGGCGGAGCCAGATTCATCGTGCCGCTGGGAAGCAAGGCATCCATCTGGATTGCCGGTGATGCGGGCGCCGGCGGAGCCAGCCTCGATTATCAGGCTGTCGGTCTTTTCACTTACAGCCTCACCCGCCGGCTTGGTTTGGGACTAGGCTGGCGCTACCTGGATGTAAATTATCGCGGTAACCACCAATTTATCTACGACACAGCGCAAACTGGCGCGCTCGCGGGAGTCTACTTCAATTGGGGCACAAAGCCGCCCGCTCCCCTGAGCTCCAGTTGCACGGTATCACCTACCCAAGTGAATGCAGGTGAACCGGTGAGCGCTACGATCAGCACGGCAAACTTCAATCCAAAACATACCGTCACTTACAGATGGAGTGCCCCGGGCGCGCGGATTTCCGGCTCGGGGACAACTGCATCCGTCGATACCGCAGGGCTCGCGCCAGGAAACTATACGGTCACAGGAACGGCGACGGATGAAAAAGAGAAGAAGAACAACTCGACTATCTGCAACGCGACCTTTGCTGTCCTGCAACCGCCACAGCATCCGCCGGTTGCAAGCTGTTCGGCCAATCCCAGCACCGTGAAGGCGGGTGGCTCCTCTACCATTAGCGTGAACGCCAGCAGCCCCGATGGCGCAGGCCTTAGCTATGCCTACTCGAGTACGGGCGGCTCTATCGCGGGATCGGGTAACACTGCCACGCTGGACACGACCAGCGCTCAGCCGGGGAGCGCGATCACGGCTACCGCCACAGTCACGGACACTCGTGGATTGACCACGAGCTGCACCGCAATCGTGAATGTGCTCACGCCACCAGCAACTGTGCAGCAGGTGCAGGAGGTTGCCGAGTGCAAATTTGTGAACCCGGCAAAGCCGGCGCGAGTGGACAACGAGTGCAAGGCTGTCCTGGACGATCTCGCACTTCGTATTCAGCGTGAACCCAACGGCAAGTTCGTCATTGTCGGCTACACTGACGAGCAAGAGTCGGTAACGGCGACTCAACTTGGTGCGCAGCGCGCGGTCAACGTGAAGTACTACCTAGTCGAAGGGGAAGGCAGGCAGGGAGTTGACCCTAGCCGGCTTGAAGCTCGCACCGGCGTCATCAAAGACAAGAGCGCGAAAGTATATCTCGTCCCACCGGGAGCGCAGTTTCAAGAAGCGTCGACGCCGGTTGACGAAAGCAAGATAAAGCCGCAGTCGCGGACCGCACCCGCTCCAAGTCACAAGAACAAAGCTGCTGCACCGTGAACTTCACCTGCAGCTATGAGTCAGTAAATAACGAGCAGGATTTCGAATCAGATCGACCGCAGAAGGAGGGATTCGGCATGTTAGCTAAGTCCAAGGTTGTAAATATCGGCAAAGGATTCGTCTTAGCATCATTGATGCTCGTACTGCTCAGCGGCCGTGGAATGGGTCGCGACAAGTACGAGACGATAGATGCCACGGCGTGGGGAACCAGCACGCAGATGGGGTCCAGCTTCGGCGTAACCGTAAATATCTACGACTTCTCTACGCCGGCTGACCGACAGATCCTAGTGGAAGCCTTCCAGAAAGGGCAAAACCAAGGCCTGGTGAACGCCTTGACGAGGATGAAGGCGGTGGGCCATATCTCTATCACCGGTACCCTCGGCTATGACCTGAGCTATATACGGATGGAGCCCACCCCGACCGGAAGGAGAATCATCTTCGTGACGAATCGACTAATTAAATTCGTCGAGGCTTATTACGACACCCAATCAATGTCGTACAACCTGTCGGCAGGACAGATTGACATCAACGACCAGGACAAGAGTAAGAGCAGCGGCGTGCTGTATCCGGCAGCGCAGCTCATCCTCGATAGTGAGGGAAAGCTCCAGATAGACCTGCGGCAGAATCCGTGGCGCCTGTCAGACATCATCGATTGGAAGGGTACGGCGGAAAACTAAGTAGGAAGAGTTCCCTTAGGCCGGTGGACCGCAGTGTCGATCACCAGATATTCATGTGACGCAGCAGCCCTCATCGGTCGATGGGTATGGCGCTGGGAGCGCAAGGGGCCTGCTCTTTTGCCGTAGATATGAAGTGCTCTTGAAAGTATCGTTCCAGACATTTCTATCGTGGGCCATTCACCAGGCCAGTTCAAGAGGAGGAGCGGATGAAGTTTGCACCTAGTGCGGTGAAGAGAGTCTTGGTGCCCATCTTGAGCTTTGTAGTATTTTCTGCGTCGCTACCGCTCGAAAGCTTGCTCGCGCAGATCCAGGATCAACCTGGGGCGCAGGGCATATCTTCTTCGTATACCGGTCAGGGAGCGCCACTCACGGCGCAGGAACTGGATTCCCTGGTCTCGCCCATCGCGCTTTACCCGGATGCCCTGGTTGCACAGATCCTCAGCGCAGCGACTTATCCCGATCAGGTGGCGGTCGCTGATTATTGGTTGCAGCAGAACAAGGACCTGACCGGAAATGCCCTGATGCAGGCAGTCAACAAGCAAAGCTGGGATCCCAGCGTCAAGGCTCTAACGCAATTCCCATCGGTACTGGACAACATGGCGAAGAACCTGTCCTGGACCTCACAACTTGGCGAGGCTTATCACAACCAGCAATCGGAGGTAATGTCTGCGGTCCAGACATTGCGTAAGCAGGCCAAGGATGCTGGAAACCTGAAGAGCACGCCTCAGCAAACTGTGAAGGTAGAGAGCCAAGGTAGTCAGCAGGTGATCGTGATCCAGCCGAGTAATCCGCAGATTGTTTACGTGCCGCAATACAACCCCGCCGTAGTGTATGGGACGCCATACGCAGCACCCGGGTACAGCACGGGCGCCCTCGTAGCAACTGGCTTGCTTTCATTCGGCGCCGGAATTGCCGTTGGAGCCATGATGAGTGGCGGCTGTTGCGGATGGGGCTATAGCAGTTGGAATTGCAACTGGTATCACGCCAACATCTACTACGGCGGTCATCCTTATTATGGAAATGCTGCCTGGCATGGAGGTTATTACGGTGGCTATAACAATTATGGCTATCATTGGCTCTGGTGCTTATTCCACTGTTGGGGACCGGCTTGATCCAGCCAGTTCAGTGTCAAGGACGCAGGAGTTCCCAAGGCGTTGCCTGGGAAAAACCCGCCGATATCCACCTGATCGGTAGTTGCGCGGGTCAGGTGATAGTAGCGATAGCTGCTCATAAAGTGCCATCTGCTACCGAAGTCGTGATCGAGGCGAGCCACTCCAAAATTATCATTCTGCGGAATGGCAACATTGCCCAGATATCCCTGAACATTCAATCCGTCACAAACACCCAAACCGCAACCGCTTTCATTCGACAGCGGCATGTACTTATTCCACATTTGCTGTACCAAGGGGTTGATGCCGAGGCTGCGGGGATCGCACGGGCCGGCGGGACACTGCGCCGGCATGTACACCTGACCGTGATAAGTCACCGAAGAAGGATTTAGGTTGAAAACTTGCCCATCGACTGCAACAGCCCAAGGCGCATCGCTTCCGAAGGAACCGCCCTTTCAATCGTTGTGGCATTAGGCCACCGGAAGCCCTGGTAATTTGCGAAAACGTAGGTGTTGCCGCCCAGGACCTTCTTCGGAATGATCGGCCCTCCGATTGCGATACCGAAGCGGCTGTAGTGATAGTTCGAGTTTGGCGTGCCGGTGTAGTTATTCTGCCAAGTGTTTGCGTTCAGGTTGTTGTCGAGGTAGTACTCGTACGCGGTCCCATGCCACTGGCTTGTGCCTCGCTTGGTAATCACCTGCACCTGGGCACCGGAAGAGCTGTTGAAGTCAGCGCCCTGACCGGCGGTGCTGACTTTGAACTCCTCCACACTGTCGATGGGGGTCGGCATAACGCCGGTTGGGCCGCCGGCGCCGCTGGCGTAACTCTGGCTGGCAACGCCTCCAGTGGGATCGCCAGCGTAAGTTGGCGTGTAGTTACTCATACTGCCGTCCATGTCGCTGGTATTGTTGCCGCCGTCGAGCTGAAACGTGTTCTGGTCGAGCAGCGTGCCGGCGACATTGCCGTTGGGGGTGATGCCCGGTTGCAAGGTCAAGAAGGTACTGGTGTCGCGGGAAATGCTTGGCAGAGACTGAAGCGAAATTCCAGTGACTATGTTACCGATGGTCGCGTTCTGGGTCTGCAGCTCTACGCTTGTATCCGCTACTTCAATCGTTTCGCTCTGTGAGCCAACTTTGAGCGTGATGTTCCTGGTCGATACCTGACCGATCTCTACGACCTGCCCCGGAATGGAGACCTTCGCGAACCCAACCTTAACGACGGTGAGGTCGTAGTTCCCGGGGCTTACATTTGCGAAAACATAGCGTCCAGCGCCGTTAGAACTAAGGGTGCGAAGTTCGCCGGTGGCAGTGTCCTTGATTGTCACTGTCGCATCGGGAACCACGGCATTCGATGAATCAGTGATCGTGCCGCTGATGGTGCCCAGCGTCGTCGTCTGGGACGATCCCGGCACTGCCGCGCAGCACAACAAACATATAGTTATTGCGAGGGTGGCAGCAAGGGACAACCACGGCAGCCGAACGCTCGGCATTGCGAAACTCCCCTCTTCAACTGTGCGGTGCCTGACAACGTTGCAAACTCAACCTGCCTACATAGGAGTCCGAATAAGATGACACTGATTACGTGTCGTAGCGAATCGCTTTGCAACGAGCCGACAAACTTCCGAAAGCCTTGATGGCGATGGTGCTCGGCCCGAGCACTGCGCTGCTTAGAAGTTCTCCATCATCCATGCATTTTGGTTTGAAGTACGGTTAACAAGTGCCAGATAGCGACCGTCGGGCGAAGGTACTGCCCATGGGCCGAAGAAACCCGGCATAGTATTACGCTTTAAAGCAGCATCCTCACGTAACAGGTGAGCAGTTCCTTTTAAATCCACAAATAAGATTGCTGCCTGCTTGGATAGTCTGCCCGTGATGAAAAATCCTTTTCCGTCCGCGGACCACTGGAAATCCAAACCACCACCTGGACTCTCGGTCGCGTTAAGCGAGACATGGACTCCAATTTCCCAATCTCGAACGGTAATCGTTCGCCTTGAGTGCCTCTGCAATGAGAGGAGGTCAATCTGCGCGCTAGGATGTTTCACAATTGCGATGGTCTCCCCGTCCGGTGACAAGGCCCATGAATATTTCTCTTTCGGATCGGTGACAAATCGCGCAATTTCGCTACCGCGGCCCGCGGATGGATCAAGGCTGGTAAACGACATTTGGCTGCGATCTGCTCGTTCTGCGATTACACACAAAGTTGAAGGCTGTCTGGCGCATTGGGGAGGTCCGATGAGAGGGGCAGTCAACAGCAGTTGCGACGCTCCGCCGGCGAGCGGCACGCGCATGACCTGCACGGCCGGAACCGATGAGCCGCCCTGCTCTTTCGGTGAAAGCGTGTAGACCAGTGTCTTGCCATCAGGCGCCAAGGTCGACGATGAGGGGCCGGATTCCTTGCCCCCAAGGACAATCTCCTCCGGGGCTTCCTGGTTCAAAGCCTGCCGGAAGATGCCCCAAACGCCGTTGCGATTGGAATTAAAAATTACCTCTTTGCTGTCGGCCGTCCAGCCCATCGGATATTCGTTGCTTTGTGTTTCCGTAAGCAGCCGCTGGGCACCTATGCGTTGATTGCCGTTTTCCAGGTTGGCAATTTGGATGTTGCGTTGAAGCGTGAACCGCAGGAATGCCACTCGCTTGCCGTCTGCACTGGCGCTAAACGACTGTACGCACGACCCCGCCCAGTTGGTAAGTTGTCGAGGTTTACTGATGGCCTTTCCGGTCTGCTCGTCATACCAGATGTCCCAAAGATCACAGCGAAATCCATTGATATCGCTTTCGCCCAGAATGAAGATCGTCCTTCCATGCGGCAGGTCAATCGATCCGCGCAAGCCATCCTTTTGCCACCATGGGCCGGTCGTGAGCACTGAAACGGGCGGACCACCTACGAAATCACGGCTTTCCAGGCTTTCCACGCCTTCAGTGCGGCCTTGATGAAAGACTTGATAGTTGAATCGAGTTCCATTCGGCGACCAGCTCCCGCCTCCCATGTAGTAGCTGTCTTCGTCGAGCTCAAAGAGCTTGCGTGCCCCTTGGCCATCCACTTTCATGATCCATGTCTCGCGGTCCCTTCCAGTCCG
>Ga0335083_10003908_pt1 | contig 19140 bp, 22 predicted proteins | sample Lox_Sample_42_FD_206716 | JGI IMG/M metagenome (GOLD analysis project Ga0335083, IMG submission 206716) | Soil microbial communities from Loxahatchee National Wildlife Refuge, Florida, United States - Lox_Sample_4.2 | ecosystem: Environmental > Terrestrial > Soil > Wetlands | place: USA...
ATCCGCAAACTCATCATTGCCCGCGCCAACACGCGGGAGTTGGGCAAGGTGGCCATCAGCCAGGGCATGCGCACCTTGCGAATGGTCGCACTGGACCGCGCGCGCGAAGGCCTTTCCACGCTGGAACAAGTCATGGTGATGACCTCGTCACACTGATGGGCGTCACCGGTCAGAATTTACGCTGAGGAATGGCGAATGGTTGCGGATTGGGTGACGTCCAGGGGGCGGGTTGCGGCGCCCAGGCCGGCGTGAGCGAGGATTGAGTATCGGCCTGGCGGGTCACACCCGGCAGCTGCGTCAAAGGAGCCGGTTGACCAATTCCACTGGTTAAGGGGGCAAACGAGGCGCCAATGGGATTAACCAACGGCTGCGTGGAATCCGAAGCCGGCAGGATGATCTGCGATTTAAAAGAGGTGGTGTTGTCCGGCGCAGTCGTAGCCGCAGTAACAGGCACAAAACCCGGATTAAGCATATGTTGGAACTGGTCCATGTCCGCCTGTTGTTGCACGGAGTTGACGGGATTCGCAATTGGTTGTGGCGCGGGGGTGCCCAGTGTGGTCGGCCAGACGGAATCCTGGTCCGGGCTCGCAAACAAACTGTTCGCCAGCACCGTATTTGGCGCAGCATTTAAAGGCTGGCTGGCAGCGGCGGGTGACTGCAGGTCGTCCAAACCGCTGTTGATCAGATCAGGAGAATTGTTGTCGCTGTTTGTCCGTCCGTTTTCGTCTCCCCAAAAATTCCGTGACCGGGACGAATTCACCTTTGACCTGGGGTTCATACTCTGGCCTTCAAGATAGCGTTCCAAGGGTGTCAGGTTGTCCGGTTGACCATCCCGGTTGCGTCTCCCGGTTGACGATTCCTGTTCCGGAACCACCCCCATGATCTCCGCAGGCGTCTGAAAAACCCAATCCGCATCGTCACCGGATTTCTTTGGGAGTCGGCGTCCGGTGTACGGCATGGGCGCCGGGCCGAAGTTGAACGACGGCACCGGCGAGGTGTCTTGAAAGAGGTTTTGAAAATTCGCCGGCGGCACCGGTCGGGTGGAGAGCGAGGTCACGTTGGAGGAAACTCCGCCGTTGTCTGGCGTTGAAAAAATTATGGGTTTCCAGGCATTCGTCGCCGGCGGTTCCGCCTGAACCGATGGCACCCCGGCCAGGACCGCCAGCACCAAAAGCGGTGACCATCTTGAACCAGAGGGGCGGCTATCCATTCAACCTTCACCCTACCGCAGATTGGCGCGTGCGTCAAAACGGATTTACTGCCGCTCGTATTCGCCTTTGCTGACTTTTTTGAGCACGGTAAAGCCGGCTTTCTTAGCATCCGAAATGGACAGCGGCTTGAGTTTTTGCGGCGAATTAAAGGTGGAAATGATCTTGCGGACCGGTTTTCTGCAGGCCGGACAATTCGTCAAAGGCTTGGCCGAGAGCGGCCGGTGCAGCGTGAACCGCCCGCCGCACACCTTGCACTCGCCGTCGCACAACTCGTATTCGTAAAGCGGCATGAGACAAATTTCGATTTTCGATGGATGATTGTCGAATGAAAATTGAGTAGAATTGCCAGTGATGAACACGACGGCATCCCGGACTCCTGGGGTTTTTCTGACTGCTGAATGGCGCTACCTGGCGATGCTCAATTACGAAATTGATTCAGCTGCGCTCGCACCTTTCGTTCCAACGGGCACGGAATTGGATTTTTGGAACGGCAAAACTTACGTGAGCGTCGTTGGCTTTCTGTTTGAGAACACGCGCGTTGGCGGTATACCAATCCCGTTTCACCGCAGCTTTGAAGAAGTCAACTTACGATTTTACGTCCGGCAAAAGACCGGCGAAGGTTGGCGGCGCGGCGTCGTTTTTATCAAGGAATTGGTTTCACGAAAGGCCGTAGCTCTCATCGCGCGGAAATTTTACAGCGAAAATTATCATGCCTTGCCAATGGCGCATCGAATTGAAAAATCCGGAGAGGAAATTAAATCCGTTGCCTATTCCTGGCGGTTAAGCGGGAGAGAAAATTGTCTAAAAGTGGCTGTGTCCGGCTGTGTCCGGCCGCCGAGGGAGGATTCATTACCGGAATTCATCACTGAGCATTATTGGGGCTACGCAAGACAGCGCGACCGCTCGACGGTGGAATATCGCGTCGAGCATCCGCGCTGGTGCATTTGGGAAAACGCGGCGGCGGAGCTTTGCTGCGACGCGGCCAGTTTGTATGGCGAAAGTTTCCGCGAGATACTGAATCGACCTTCGGCTTCGGCTTTTCTCGCAGACGGTTCGGAAGTAAAAGTTTATCGAGGAGCCATGCTGACGGCATGAACGAAGCCAAAACCAATCCGGCCGGTTGGATTCTCTATGACGATTCCTGCGGATTTTGCCGGCGGTGGATCCCGTTCTGGGAAAAAACCTTGCGAGAGCGTGGTTTTGAAATCGCCCCGCTCCAAGCCGATTGGGTCAAAGGAAAATTACGGTTGAAGGAGGATGATTTGTTACAGGATTTGCGCTTATTGCTCGCGAACGGCGAGCAGATCCAAGGTGCAGACACCTACCGTTACGCGATGCGACGCATTTGGTGGGCATATCCAGTTCATCTGTTTTCCATTGCGCCACTGACCGGAAAAATTTTCGACTGGGGTTACCAAAAATTTGCCGCCCACCGGACGGCGATAAGCACGCCGAGATTCAACCAAATCATCGCGACAATCGGTTGGCGGCTTTACTTTTTCAGAAATGCGCTGAACAAATCTATCGGCAGCGGCAGGAAGGTGGTCGTGTTGTGTTCGCTGGCCATTTCGCGCATGGTTTGGAGATAGCGCAGTTGCAGCGCAATCGGCTCCTTGGCAATCATCGCGGCGGCCTGCACCATCTTCTCGGCGGCCTGATATTCTCCCTCCGCATTCACCACCTTCGCGCGGCGTTCGCGCTCGGCTTCGGCCTGCTTGGCCATCGCGCGCTTCATGCTGTCCGGCAGCGCCACGTCCTTGATTTCGACGGCGGTGACCTTGATGCCCCATGGCTCGGTCTGGCGGTCGATGATTTCCTGCAACTTCTGGTTGATGACGTCGCGTTGCGAAAGCAAGTCGTCCAGCGACGCCTGGCCCAGCACGCTGCGCAGCGTCGTTTGGGCGATGAGCGAAGTGGCTTTCCAGAAATTTTCCACCTTTACCACCGCGTCCATCGGATTGATGACGCGGAAGTAAACGACCGCGTCCACGGTCGCCGGTACATTGTCCTTGGTCATGATTTCCTGTTTCGAAACGTCAATGGTGACGACCCGCAAATCCATCTTCACGATGCGGTCCACGATGGGGATGAGGAAAATTATCCCCGGTCCTTTCGCGCCCAAAAGCTTGCCGAGGCGGAAAATGACGCCGCGTTCGTATTCGCGCAGGATGCGGAGTGCCTGCGGCAAAATAACAAGCAGAACGATAAAAACCGGGACAATAATAGCGAGTCCGCCACCGACGAGGCGTTCGATTGATGGTTGGTCCATAATTCCTTCTTGGTTAATGTGTTTTTGGTTGCACTCTCAAAGTCAGCCCGTCAATCGCAACGATTTCCACCGGCTGGCCTATTTCAATCGTCGTTTCGCTCACGGCATTCCAGTTTTCGCCTTCGATGAACACCTTGCCGCCGGTCGCGTCAATTCGTGACAGCGCGTTGACCGTTTTGCCGATCATTGTTTCCATGCCGGCGCGTTTTGGCAAAAATTGCGCGCGAATACCTTTGCTGACGAAGAAGACGAAAAATGCCGCGGTGACGAGTGTCGTTGAAATCACCCAGGTCATGGGTAAATGATAGCCGGCCGGCTCATGATTGAACAGCATCAAGACGCCCAGAAAGAAAGCGATGATGCCGCCGCCGGTCAAAACGCCATGCGTTGGCGCAAAAATATCGATGATGAACAACGCGACGGCCAGAACGATCAGGGCCACCCCGGCCGCGTTGAGCGGCAGGGTTGCCGACATGTAGAGCAGCAAAATCAGAGCGAGCGCGCCCGCCACCCCCGGAAAAATCGCGCCCGGATGGCTCATCTCGGCGATGATGCCATAAATTGCGACGAGCATAAGGAGCATCATCACTTCCGGCTGCCAGAACAATTGGAAAAATTTTTCACCGGGGCTCATCGGAATTTCCACGACGCTTGCGCCCGCGGTATGCAGTATTTTGTCGCCGGCCTTTTTCCCATTCAATTTCAGCAGCAAATCGGGAACGTTGGTCGCGATCAAATCTATCACCTTCATTTTCAGCGCTTCCTCGGATGTGATGGCCTTGCTTTCCGTGACGGAGGATTTGGCCCATTCGACGTTGCGATGCCGTTTTTCGGCGATGGTCTGCATCACCTTGGTGTAGGCGTTGCCGATTTTTTGCATCATGATGCTGTTGGTCGTTTCGCTTTCGTTTTCCAGTTCGACCGGATGCGCCGCGCCGATGGTGGTATGCGGCGCCATCGCCGCGATGTTCGCCGCGAGCGTGATATAAACGCCCGCGCTGCCGGCCATGGCGCCTTCCGGCGCAACATAGACGACGATAGGCACAGGCGATTCATAAAAATCCTGCACGATGTCGTCCATGGAATTAGCAAGGCCGCCGGGAGTGTTCAATTGGATGATGAGAGATTCATCGTCCTGTTTGGCGGCCACATCAATGGCGCGCGATATATAATTTGCCGTGGCCGGGCCGATGGCGCCATCAATTTTAATCAAACCTACTTGCGCCGCCGGCGCCGCCGTGCTCAGAAGCAGCCCCGCAATCAAGATGAAACCCCAATGCTTCATGACTTTTCCACTTAAAAGCCACGCTAACAGAAAGTGTCGCTTCTGCAAATTAAATTCGCCATCTCCGGTAGTTCGCCGGCCGTCCGTGTTCCAATAAAGACATTGACCTGGCTGCATTTCCTCTGCCAGCGTAACCAAGGTTTTCAGGAACCGGCATGACAAATCCGCCAACGTCTGAAATCGGCGACCGCGAACTGGTAAGCCGTGCCCAAACGGGCGAACTGGATGCCTTCGAGACCTTGACCACCCGTTACGAACAGCGGGTCTATTCACTGGCCCAGCGAATGTTACGGCAGGAGCAGGACGCCGAAGATGTGACGCAGCAAACCTTCCTCAGCGCCCTGGAAAACCTGAACGGCTTTCGCGGTGAGGCCAGTTTTGCCACCTGGCTGTTCCGCATTGCCACCCACGCGGCGCTCAAGGTCATTCGCAAGCGCAAGGGGTTGAAAACCGTCTCGTTGGAGGAAGCGACCGAAGGAGCGGACCGCGGTGATTCCGTTCCGCATCCGGAATTCATCGCCGATTGGCGGCAGTCTCCGGCACAACTGGTTTCCAAGCGGGAAATCCAACGTTTGCTGGACGAAGCCCTGTCCCGGCTGGACGAAAAACACCGGCTCGTATTTCTCCTGCGTGACGTGGAAGGGCTGTCCGTGAAGGAGACCGCCGAGGCCTTGGAAATAACTGAGGCCAACACCAAGGTGCGGCTGCTCCGCGCGCGCCTGCAATTGCGTGAGCATCTGACTCGAACCCTTGGCGATCCGGAAAAGCAATTGATACAGAAACATGACCACCCGCATTGAACTTGCAACAATCTCTCGATTGGAGCGCCGGCATCTTGCCGGCGTTCCCGGGAAGTTCACGGGCCGGCTGGTAAAGCTTGTAACCTTTTTAAAAGTCGGGGCTCGAAAGCATTGAAACACGATACACCATGAAGTGCGAAGACCTGTTGGCGATGCTGAATGAATATGTTGACGGCACGATTGATCCTGCGGTGTGCAAGGATTTTGAGCATCACATGGCCGGCTGCAACCCCTGCCAGGTGGTCGTGGACAACATTCGCAAAACCATCACCTTGTACAAGGAAGGCAAACCGTACAGATTGCCTGTGGCATTCCGCAACCGCTTGCATGGCGCCCTCCGGCAGCGCTGGAAAGAGACGCATAGCGAGCCGTAAAGTGAGAAACGTCGAGCATGAGTTGGATTTCCATTTTAATCATTGTCCTCTTCCTCGCGGCATTTTTTGGCCTTAAACGCCTGGGCTTGGTTTCTGCCGGGATCGCGCGGAAATACTTGAAGGAAGGCGCCTGGGTGGTCGACGTGCGCAGCGCCGAGGAATTCCGGGCCGGTCACCTGCCCGACGCTGTGAATTTCCCGTTGGGTGAATTACAAGACTGCCTGCCCCGGCGCGTGTCGGACAAAAACCAGGTTCTGCTCCTGCATTGTCTGAGTGGCATGCGCAGCGGGATGGCCCGGCGGGCGCTCAAAGCCATGGGTTATACCAGGGTCTTCGACCTCGGCTCGTTGGGCCGTGCCCAAAAAATCGTCGGCCCTGGCGGCAGCACATAAACGGAGTTGGAATGGACGCTGCTTTTTGGAACGACCGCTACACTTTTCCCGGCCATGTTGATGGTGAGGCGCCCAATGCGTTTGTGCGAGAGGTTGCGCGACAAATTCCCGCCGGGCCGGTGTTATGCCTGGCCGAAGGCGAGGGACGTAATGCCGTTTATCTCGCCACGCTGGGCCACCGTGTTACCGCCGTGGACCAATCGGAAGTGGGTCTGGCCAAAGCCCAACGGCTGGCCAAAGCGCGCGGCGTAAGAATCGAAACGCTGGTGACTGATCTCGCCCATTATATCATCCCCGCCGGCGCGTGGGCGGGAATCGTCGCGACCTTCGCGCACCTGCCGCCGGCCTTGCGGCGGCGCGTTCACGGTGCCGTCGTGGCGGGATTGCGACCCGGCGGTGTTTTTATTCTCGAAGCCTACACGCCGGCGCAATTGTCGTTCGGTACCGGCGGGCCAAAATCGCCCGAATTGCTCATGACCCTGGCTGCTCTCCGTGACGAGCTTTCAGGATTGGAATTGCTGGTCGCGCATGAGATCGAGCGCGACGTCGTCGAAGGTAATGGGCACACCGGCCGCGGTGCGGTGGTGCAAATTCTTGCCCGCCGGCATGAGTGACAGTTTTGCTCAACGTGGCGGCTGGTGGGTGGTGGGACAGTCCCTGCTTATTTCGGTCATCGGAATCCTGGGTGTAGCCGGTCGCACGACCTTGAACCTACCGGCAAGTTTCATTGGCGGTCTGGTTCTGCTCGTGATTTCCGCAGTTTGTGGCGTCGCCGGACTGCTGGCCCTGGGGCCAAACCTGAGCCCATTCCCCAAACCATCCGCAAACACACAGTTTGTCCAGCGCGGCATTTATGGTTTGATTCGGCATCCACTCTACACTTCCGTCTTTTGCGCCGCCCTGGGGTGGTCGCTGGTCTGGCAAGGCTGGGCGGCCCTGGTCATTTCATTGGCGCTGGGTGTTTTCTTGGATGCGAAAGCGCGCCACGAAGAGCGCTGGTTGCGGCAGCAATTCCCGGATTACGCAACCTATGCGCAACAGGTTCGGCGATTTATTCCGTGGATTTACTGACATTCGACAAGCCCTGAAGCTGAATTCTTTCATTGCGGTCGCTTGCGGTTCTGCCGCCTTGTAACCTCTTTCCGGTTTGTGGCTCCCTATGGCTTGAAGGATTGTCTGGAAAGACGCGAAAATGAAGATTGTTGTCCAGGAAACAGGCGCTGAGAAGGAAGCCGGACCATGTCGGCATTAATACCTTGTATATTGATCGGCGGTGGTCTTGGGGCGGTGCTCGGTCGGTTTGGCAAACGTTCCGCCGGCAATTGGCCGTTGCTCGCAAACTGGCGTCGCGGCGCGCTTTCCGGCGCGCTGGTTGGCGCCATGTTGTTCTTCGTTCCCGGCCTTGGCTGTTCGGCGGCGATGAACCAATCTACCGCGAACGTGGAGCGCATCACTGAAACGAATTTTGATGCCGTAGTGCAAGACTCCCCCAAGCCGGTGGTGGTGGATTTTTATGCGACCTGGTGCGGCCCCTGCAAAGTGCTTTCGCCCATGCTGGACAAGCTGGCCGCTTCGTTCACCAACGAAATCAAATTCGTCAAAGTCAACGTGGACGAAGCCCCCAACCTGTCTCAGCGTTTCAACATTCAAGGCATTCCCACGCTGTTGGCTTTCAAAAACGGCAAGATCGCGGACCGTGTTGTGGGATTGCTGTCGTCCGACGAATTGAAATCGCACCTGGAAGCCCTGGCGGAAACCAACGCCTCCGCGAGCGATTCGCACTAATCCCTCCACAATTCCGTCGAGTCCGCGGTTGTAACTTTTCCGCCGCTCCCGGCTCATTAACAGGAGGCAAACATAAACCGTCTGAAGTCATGAAAAGCATTGTTGAACTGAACAAAACGAATTTTGAGCGGGAAGTGCTAAACGCCGTCGGTCCGGTTTTGGTGGATTTTTACGCGCCGTGGTGCGGACCCTGCAAAATGCTTGCGCCCTTCCTTGAGCAACTGGCGGTTGAATTCACCGGCCGAGTAAAGTTCGCCAAACTGAACGTGGATGGCGCTCCGGAACTGGCTGGCCCTTACGACATTAGCGGGGTGCCGACGATGATTTTGTTCCGCGGCGGGAACCCGGTTGACCAAATGGTGGGCCTCGCTTCGGCGAACCTGTTGAAAAGGTGGCTGGAAAAGGCCGCAAACGAAACGGTTATCGCATGACCGCATTGCGGAGGAACATAAAATGATTTTGCAAATGCTCATCGGTACCGTCGTGGGAGCGGTTCTCGGGTTTGGCTGGTACGAACTCGTCGGGTGCCGCACCGGCGCCTGTCCGTTGACAAGCAACCCGTTCATCAGCACTCTCTACGGCATGGTCGTGGGTGCGCTGGTGGCGACCAGTATTCATTCAACCTAAAATCAAAACACCCATGAAAATGCACCTGCTCATCCGCCGGTTCGCCGGCGCGTTCATCCTGGCCAGCCTGTTACTGGCTTATTATCAGAGCCATTACTGGCTCTGGTTTACAGCCTTCGTCGGTTTCAATCTGTTCCAATCCTCGTTCACCAACTTTTGTCCGCTGGAACTCATTCTCAAGAAGCTCGGCGTGGGACGTGATGCCGGAAGTTGCTGCGAGACCAAGCCGGCTCAAGCGGCATCGGGCAAATGACTCAAACCCATCGCACTACGGCCGCGCTATTGCTGGCAACATTCGCCTTGAGCGGCTGCAGCCGCCAGAACGTGAACACTTCCATTGAGGCCCTGCCGGCCGTCACCGTGCACGCCCGCGTGGTCGAGAGCAAAAGCCGCGTGGCTACGGAGGAGGTCGTGGGCACGGTGCGCGCCAAACTGCACTCCGTAATCGAAGCCAAGGTCAGTGGCAAGATCGAGCAGATGCTGGTCGCGCCCGGCCAGGAGGTGGGGGCCGGCGAGTCGTTGGTCCAACTCGATGCGCGTGAGATCCAGGCGCAACTGGATCAGGCCACCGCCGTTCGCCAGCAGGCCGAGAGCGATTTGAAACGTGCCACGGATCTGATGCAGCAAAAAATTCTTTCACCATCCGAATACGACAGTGCCCAATCAAAATTCCGCGTGGCCGATGCGGCGGCAACGGAAGCAAGAACCCTGCTCGGTTACACCCGGGTCGCCGCGCCATTTGCCGGGGTCATCACCCGCAAATATGCCGACGTGGGTGATCTGGCTGCTCCGGGCAAGCCGTTGCTGGAAATGGAGGATGCCCGTGATTTGCAGCTTGAAACCGACGTGCCGGAAGCAGTCATCGGCCGACTCGCGCTGGGCGACAAACTGGGCGTGCGCGTGTCCGGCACCAGTAACGAACTGACCGGCATCGTCAGTGAAATTGCCCCGTCCGCTGATCCCAACAGCCGCACGTTTCTGGTCAAGCTGAACTTGCCGGCGACGCCCGGTCTGCGCGCTGGCCAATTCGGCCGGGTAGCCGTGCCGGTGGGCGAAACCTCGGCGCTGCGTGTGCCCGCCACCGCCGTGTTGCAGCGTGGGGAGATGGAACTGGTCTTCGTCGTGGCCAACGGCCACGCACAATTGCGCATCGTTAAAACCGGCAAACACGTCGGCAACGAGGTTGAATTGGTTTCCGGCGTGGACGCGGGCGAACAAGTGGTCGCCGAAGGCGTATCGAACCTGCTGGATGGACAACCTGTCACGCTCCAGCCGTGAAAACCGGAGCTGACCCTACTTCCGCGCAATCCCTAGGTGTGGCCGGCCGCATTGCGCGGGCGTTCATCGATTCCAAACTGACACCGCTGATCATTATCGCCTCGGTGCTGCTGGGGGTATTCGCGGTGTTGATGTTGCCGCGCGAGGAAGAGCCACAAATCAAGGTACCCATGGTGGACGTGCTCGTCACCATGCCAGGCGCCGGCGCCAAAGAGGTCGAGGAACGCGTCACCCGGCCCATGGAAAAGTTGCTCTGGGAAATCCCCGGCGTCGAATACATCTATTCCACTTCCAGCGAAGGCCAGTCGCTGGTGATCGTACGGTTCAAAGTAGGTGAGGACATGCAACTCAGCCTTGTGAAACTGAACCAGAAGCTGCAATCGAACTACGATAAAATCCCGCATGGAGTCTCGCAACCGCTCATCAAGGCGTGGTCCATTGACGACGTGCCGATTCTGGCACTGACTTTTCACAGTGCGCGTTACGATCACCTGACACTGCGCCGGCTCGTGGCGCAGGTGGACGATGCGGTGAAACAAGTTCCGCAGGTGGCCGGTACCACCCTCATTGGCGGCAGCCGGCGCGAGGTGCGCGTGTTGTTGGACCCGGCCAAACTGGCCTCGCGCAATCTCAGTCCGGTCGGTTTGATTCCCATGCTGCAGCAGGCCAATCGCCAGTATATCGCCGGCGGCCTGACCAGCAATAACAAGGAAGTCGTCGTGGAAACTGGTGGATTTCTGACGGATGCCGGGGAGGTTGGCAACGTGGTCGTTGGTGTGTTCGGCGGCAAGCCGGTTTATCTCCGCGACGTGGCCGTCATCGAGGACGGCGCGGAAGAACCAGGCCAATACGTTCTGTTCGGGGAGGGTACCGCCGCGAATATGAATGCGCGAGGCGGGTCAGACCGCATGACGACCAACCCGGCGGTGGCGTCCGCAGAACAGCCAGCCGTCACGCTGGCCATTGCCAAACGGCCGGGCGCCAACGCCATTCGCGTCGCCAACGAAGTGCTCAAAAAAATCGACACGCTCAAGGGTCGTATCATTCCCGCGGATGTGCGCGTATCCGTCACGCGGAATTACGGTGTGACCGCAGCCGAAAAATCCAACGAATTGCTCTGGCACATGCTTATCGCCGTCGTGGGCGTCTCCTTGCTGATCCTGATCGCGTTGGGCTGGCGCGAGTCGATCATTGTCGCCATCGCGATTCCGTCCACGCTCGCGCTCACCTTGCTGGTATTTTACCTGTATGGGTTCACGTTGAATCGCATCACCCTTTTCGCGCTTATCTTCAGCATTGGCATTCTGGTGGACGATGCGGTGGTTGTGGTCGAAAACATCGTCCGCCATTTCCATCTGCGGGGCAACCGGGGCCGAAAATGGAGTGCCATCGCCGTGGACGCCATCAATGAGGTCGGCAACCCCACCATTCTTGCCACCTTCGCCGTAATCGCCGCCGTGCTACCGATGGCATTTGTCGGCGGTTTGATGGGGCCGTACATGCGGCCTATTCCCATCGGTTCCAGTGCGGCCATGTTTTTCTCACTGGCGATAGCGTTCATCGTGACGCCGTGGGCCAGTATCCGGGTCTTGCGCTGGGGTCGAAAATACTCCTGTCTCACCGAAGGCGCCGCTTGTGTGACCGAAGGTGGAAACGTCCCGTTGCCCTCCGTGCCGGCCGAGAATTTATTCGCGCGGATTTATTGCCGCCTGATGGTTCCGTTGGTCACCCGCCGGCGTTGGTGCTACGTATTTCTCACCGGCCTGGTGCTCGTCGGGATTGGTTTCGTGAAGGTAAAAATGCTGCCGTTTGATAATAAGAGTGAATTCCAAATCATCCTCAACATGCCCGAGGGCAGTTCGCTGGAAAGGACTACCGAAGCGGCGCGCGACATCGCTGCCGCCATTCGCACGGAACCGGAGGTGACGGATTATCAGATTTATGCCGGGGTTGCTTCACCGTTCAACTTCAACGGCCTCGTGCGCCATTACTTCATGCGCCGTGGCGCGAATGTCGCTGATATTCAAGTGAATCTGCTGCCCAAGGGCGAACGTCTGGCGCCCAGCCACGACATTGCCAGGCGCGTACGCCCGCGCGTCGCCGCCATTGCCGCCAGATTTGGCGCGCGGGTCGCCGTGGCCGAAGTGCCGCCCGGCCCGCCGGTGTTGCAGACGCTGGTGGCCGAAATTTACGGTCCCGACGAACCGAGCCGCCTCGCGCTGGCACGGAAGGTCATCGATATTTTTCACAGCACTCCTGGCGTAGTGGACACGGACTGGTATATCGAAGCCGACCAACCGAAGGTGCGTTTTGTCATCGACAAGGAAAAGGCCGCGCTGCATGGCATCAGCGCCGAGACGATTTCCGAAACGCTGCGGGTGGCCGTCGGCGGTGAATCAGTGGATTTGCTACATGTGCCGCGGGAAAAGGAGGACGTAAACATCGTTTTCCAGTTGCCGCTGGCCAGCCGGAGCAGCCCCGACGAATTGCTGGCGTTGCGAGTGCGTTCCGGCGACGCCAACGCCTTGCCGGAACCGGGCTCGGCGAATACCGCGTCGCCGCTCGTGCCGTTGCGCGAACTGGTGACCGTCGAACACACCATAACGGACAAAAGCCTTTATCACAAAAACCTCATGCCGGTGACCTACGTCATCGGCGACGTGGCGGGTTCAATTGAGAGCCCGGTTTACGCGATTTTGAAAATGAATGGTCCACTGCGGCAACTCGACACGCGCCCGTTCGGCGGCAACGGTTCGCCATTGAAAATCTACAATTCCGTTCAGCCGTTCACCGACAACGCGCCTGCCATCAAATGGGACGGTGAATGGCACATCACAATTGAGGTGTTCCGCGACCTCGGCCTGGCGTTCGCAGCGGTGTTGGTGCTGATTTACATTTTGATGGTCGGCTGGTTCCGCTCTTTCCTCACGCCGCTGATCGTCATGGTGGTGATTCCCTTCTCACTGGTGGGTATTCTGCCGGCGCACGGCGTGTTGCACGCCTTCTTTACGGCGACTTCGATGATCGGGTTCATGGCCGGCGCCGGTATTGTAGTACGCAATTCCATCATCCTCGTGGACTTCATCGAAATGCGGCTGGCTGAAGGCCGGCCATTGAAGGAGGCTGTCGTCGAGGCAGGTATGATCCGGTTCCGTCCCATCCTGCTGACGGCGTTGGCGGTGGTCGTGGGCGCAACGGTGATTTTGTTTGACCCGATTTTCCAGGGACTGGCGATTTCATTGATGGCCGGCAGCCTGGTTTCAATGGTCATTGCACCGGTGGCCGTGCCATTGCTTTACTTCATAGCATACGAACGCAAGGGGAAACCATGACGGACCGCAAACTGGAGTGCGCGGACACGTCCGCGTTTTTGTTCGACGCGACATGTCGCCGCACTCCAAATCAGGACGTCAATTCCGATTGTATTTTCCGAAGTTCAGATCAGCTCTTTGCAAATCCTTCCGCCATGGCGACGGCTTTGCGCATGGCCATGGATTTGTTGACGGTTTCCTGGAACTCGCCCTCGGGCGTGGAATCGTTAACCCACCCGCCGCCGGCCTGAATGTAGGCCTTGCCATCCTTGATGAGCGCGGTTCGGAGCGTGATGCAGGTGTCGAGGTTGCCGTTGAATGAAAAATAACCGACGCAGCCGGCATACGGTCCGCGTGCGGTCTGTTCCAGTTCGGCGATGATCTGCATGGCGCGGATCTTTGGCGCCCCGCTAACGGTGCCCGCCGGGAAGGTGGCGCGCATCAAGTCGTAAAGCGTTTTGTCCGCCGAGAGTTTGCCTTCCACCTGGGTCACGATGTGCATGACGTGGCTGTAACGTTCGATCACCATCAACTCCTTCACCTGCACGCTGCCGAAATCACAGACGCGCCCGATGTCATTGCGCGCGAGGTCCACCAGCATGACGTGTTCGGCGCGTTCCTTCGGGTCGGCGAGAAGTTCCTTTTCCAACGCCTCATCTTCCTGGTCACTTCTGCCGCGGCGGCGCGTGCCGGCGATCGGCCGGATTTCAACCTTGCCGTCTTCGCAACGCACGTGAATTTCCGGCGACGCGCCCACCAGGGAAAAGCCATTTAACTCCAGCAAAAACATGTATGGTGACGGATTGACGGAGCGCACCGCGCGGTAGATGTCCAACGGCGATGCCTTGACCGGTGCCGAAAACCGCTGTGAACCGACGACCTGAATGATGTCGCCGGCGGTGATGTATTCCTTCGATTTGAGGACATTCGCGGAAAATGTTTCCTTCGTCTGATTGGATTCAAACGGAATCACCGGGACATCGTCCGGCACGGTAACCGGATGGTGCTCGCTCGGGTGTTCGAGTAGGGAGATGATTCGTTCGATCTCACTCGTCGCGTTCTCGTAGGCCTCAGCCGGGCTGGCCGCGTCGTCCAGAATCGCGTTGACCAGAATCGTGATGGTCTGGGCCACGCGGTCGAAAATCAGCAACTGATCGGCGATGAGGAAAACCATCGTGGGCGTGGCGAGTTCGTCCCGGGGCGGACGCGGTACGACCGGCTCGACGTCGTGAATGAATTCGTAGCCGATGTAACCGACCGCGCCGCCCGTGAAGCGCGGTAAACCGGACAACGTCACCGGCCGATATTTTTTCATCATGCGCTCAACGACAACCAATCCGTCCGGTACGTCCTTACCAACCGAAGCCGTTTCAATGACCTTGCTATTTTCGACGACCTGGATGCGGTCACCGGTTTGCTGGACGACGGCGCGCGGATTGCAACCCACGAACGAAAAACGGCCCAAATGTTCGCCACCTTCGACGGACTCGAACAGGAAGGATTCGCCCTGCCCGCGGATTTTCCGGTAGGCCGACAGAGGTGTTTCGATATCAGCCAACAAGCGACGGGTGACCGGAATCAGGTTTCCCCGTCCGGCCAGTTTCAAGAATTCTTCAAGCGTTGGCGAGTACATGCGCCAACAGCTTAAACGATATGGTCGGGCGGGCGCGAGTACGTTTCGACCACGAACGTTCCGGCGGGGGGTTGCTGATGGGGAAGAGCTTGCAGCCGGCGCGTTTCCCGTTTGGTAGCCTGATGGATGCGCCAGATTGCCAGCAGGGAGTAAAAGGCCACGGCAATGGCATAGGCTACCATGCCCATTCCGATCGCAAACGGCACCTGCAATGGGCGGCTGAAACAAATCAACGCCCCGCCGACTACCGCCGTCAGGAGGGTATTGCCGGCGAGGCAAAACAGATGAAGAGTGACGCGCGTCTCCCGGACGCGCTGCACATGCCATTCCCGGTAGACGTCCTCGCCCAGCGAACGCATGAGCCAGGCGGACTGAAAATTGCGCGCCGCCACCAGCACGCTGGCGGTGGTAACAACAATGGCCGACAACGGCCACATGGCCAGGACGATGATCAGCACCGCGTTTAACAGCAGCCCCCATTTCCAACCAAGTTTCTTGGCAATGGGATTGCCTTCCAGCGTGAGATTGGGCGTGGCAATCCAGGTGCTCAGAAAATCCATGCCCCGCCCGAACAGCAAAAGATACCCGCGGCTGTCAAATGATACCGTGAATGGAACCGTGATGTCCATTATTTCCTTCCGTAAATTTGTTCCGGCGTTTCGAGCTGGGCTTCCGTTATTCTAACTGATTTTCCGTTTTTTTCCACCGAACGATAAAAGCAGGATTGGTAACCTTCATGGCACGCGGCGCCGGTCTGCTCGACCTGGACGAGCAGTACGTCACCGTCGCAATCGATCGCAATATCCTTGACGCTCTGTACATGGCCGCTGGTTTCACCTTTCATCCAGAATTTTTGACGGGAACGGCTCCAGAAATGGGTTTTTCCGGTTTCCACGGTCTTTTCCAGAGACGCCCGGTTCATCCAGGCCATCATCAGGACACGCCCGGTCCGCTGTTCCTGAATGATGGCGGGAATCAGACCGTTGGCGTCGAACTTCAATTTGTCGTAAAAACTCATGATTTGCGCAAGGGCGTCGCCCAATTTAGCAGAATTTTCGAATCATACCAGCCCTGAAAAATCAAGGAACATGGTAGGACAGATTGGTAATGGCGTTCTGGTTGGTGGCATCGGCCTCCCGCTGGGTAATGGCGTGGGCGAGGATCTGTTTGAGGCTGGAATAAAACGAATTGGTCACGATGCTGAGTTGCTGGCGGGCTTCGGTATAATGGCCGGCCAACATCTGGATTCGGGCCAGATGAATGTAAACGCCCTCGCGTTCAACGTCGTTGTGGGCGACCTGCAATGCGTTGGTCCAGGCCACCAAAGCGTCGTTCGTGCGGAGCGGACGGATGCCGTAGTAACTCTCGGCGTATTCGGTCACCAATGGGAAATTGTCCGGATCAAGTTGCACGGCCTTGCGGTAGAGCGCGAGCGACTTGTCGAACACCTGCTGTTCGTCAATGTGGTAAAAGGCTTTTGCATCCGTCCGGTAGAGATAGACCATTACGGCAAGGTTCTGATAATAGACCGATTCGGAAGGGTCCAGCTCGATCGCCTTGGCATAGTAAATTAGAGCGTTGGTGATGGGGCCGTTTTCGCCGTAAAAGTTGGCCAGATTGTTCCAGGCGGCCGGATCTTTGGGATCGAGTTGCCGGGCCTTTTCGTTCTCGTCTTTCGCCGCTTCCTCGTCGCCGATGTTATTTAGAAAACTGGCATAGGCCAGATGCCCACGGGTGGAATTGGGGTAACGGCGCAGGAATTCCTCGTATTTTTTTCGGACGACATCCAAACGGGCCAGGATGCGCCGGTTGAGTTCCGTCTTTGATTCACCTGCTCCCTGGGCGGCAAAGGCATTATTCTCTTGAATCCATTTATCGATTTCCGCCATGGCCGCGTCGTCTTCGGTCATCAATTGGTCCAATTCCTTTTCCGCCGGGTCGTTCGGATTCGGAATATTCACCGAGACACCGGCGTTTTGTTGGATCAAATTGCTGACCGCCTGCGGCTGATTGGTGGCCAGTAACGCGCTCACCAGGCCAATGAGGAGATCATTCATTGCCTGAGAATAAACCCGAAGGAACTTCGAGTCGAGGTCGAAGGCGGCGGGGGACAGCGCCGTTGCGCTTTTTACTGCGTGGCCACGCGATAAAATCGATTGGTGAATTGATTGGCGTTGAGGTCCTCAAAATCATAATCGCCGACACCGCCTTCCTGGACCGGCGCTCCGATGGTGGTCCAGTTTGTAAGGTCGGTGGAAGCCTGGATCAGATAGCTGCGGGTCGGGTCTCCAGAAAATTCCAGGATGGGAATCTGATTCCCGTTATTGACGGTGAGGTCGGCGACCGGTTCGGAGGGATGGACATAAAGATCGGGAATCTGGTAGGCGCGATAGCAAATATAGCCGCCATAACCAGCGCTGGTGTTGGTATGATCAAAAAATGAAACGTCATATACCGCCTGTGGCACCGGATCGTGAGTATATTCCATAATCCGAACCATGGAGGCATTGGCTGCATGAGAGCTGGGATGAGCGCCATTGACATACGAGACGGCGCCGTAATCAACCAATACATTGCGGGTCTGGGGAAGCCACTGCACTCTTCCGACGTAGGGGGTAAAGAGCCGGTCTTGATTCGTTTGCCAGGCCGAACTCCACACCTCGGAGACCTCCATGTTGGTTTCGTTGATATTATATTCAATGGCGCTGCTGTAATTGCTCTGATCGGGAATCTGCGCGCTGAAGGGACTGGCCGCGAAATTGTTGTCGTTGTAAAGTATCAACGTGCCTTCGGGCGTGAGTTCCGGCGCATGTTGTCCATAATTCCAGTCGAATGGCGTGCCGACCGGAGTGAGCAGGTAAGGTTGCCAGTTGGTCGCCCAAAGCGCCGGCGGTCCCAGAATCCAATCCAACTGCCCCGTCGAGCGGGAGAATTTGAGGAGCGCATTCTGGGTGCGCAGAGAGACAATGATGGAATTATCATTGGTATCATCAATGATCGCGTTGGCATGTTCGTTATCCACCCCGTCCGGAGAACCCGTGCCCTCGCTCACTGCGTAGGTAAGGTAGGTTACGCGCGTAGGATCCATCAAGTTCAACGGCGACCACGCGTTGAGGAGCGCGCCGTTGGTGTATGAAATCTCGACGACCGGGTCGTCATCCACGTTGGTGGTTATCAGCGGAGGATTGGGAATCAGGTCGCTGGTTGGTAAATTGGTCACCGCCCGCTGGACATCGCTGAGATACAGGATCGTTCCATGATCGGTTACCAGGCCCTCGTGAATATTCACGACCGGGTATTCCGCGGGCGGCGACCAGGTCCTGACCGTTTCGCCCAGCATATTGATCTCCACGAAGTTGTTCGATGGACTTTGCTGTTGCATAAACAAATCGCCGTCGTCCAATTGTCGCACGTCGTCATCTACGGAAGTTATGACCGGGTGATACCAAACTACATTCCCGGAACTATCCATGATAACAATGTAACTTGTATTGGGAGCGGATCGGTGCTCAACCATGCATAATATGTAGCCCGGCTCCATTTCGCCGGGTTCATTGGTCAAGACGGTGTAGCCTGGGAAGTCAGCCGGCAGCGGCGCGGTGACGAAAGTCAACAACTGTGCGGCGGTTGAGGAGTTCCGCTCTTTGTCATACACGGTGACCAGAATCTGGTTCGTCTGATCCGGCTTGAATCCCAGCAGCGGTACCGAATGATTTGTCGTGTAATCGAAGAAATCCTTTTCCCAGAGACCGGTGCCGTCGCTGACCAGGACGCTGATTCTTGAATCTACGTCGGTAGTCAACTCCAGAAGCCCGGCCAGCGGAGCATTGGTTGAATGGGAAAAAGAAGGTCCTGACAGGATGGTTATTGCATGGGACCATTGCGGGATTGTCAGGATTACTGCGATCAGCCAGGTCACAACGACCCGGCACGCCGTTTTCTGAATCATAAATTCTAATTAATTCTTCGGTTCTGATTACATTCAATGAGTTTAACCCATTATACTTCATGCTCGTAGACGCTACCCCAAAGGGAAGGTTTCATGAAAAGTGTGTGTTTTTTGCTTTAAGCGGTTAAACCCGTTCAACCAGTGATCCGGCCTGTCCGGCAGCCCAGATCCGCCAGGAAATATAGAATCCCGTTAGGTGAATCTATTGAGCCATGGTTTTGTTCGA
>Ga0335083_10003911_pt1 | contig 19138 bp, 17 predicted proteins | sample Lox_Sample_42_FD_206716 | JGI IMG/M metagenome (GOLD analysis project Ga0335083, IMG submission 206716) | Soil microbial communities from Loxahatchee National Wildlife Refuge, Florida, United States - Lox_Sample_4.2 | ecosystem: Environmental > Terrestrial > Soil > Wetlands | place: USA...
GCCCCACTTCGCCAGCCGGAACAGCACCGACGTCCGCAGCACGCCGAGTCCGTAAATCGCGCTGCGGCGGAAATTGATCGACGACGCCTCCGGAAAATATCGCGTCGGACACGAAATCTCCCCGATGCGCGCCCCGCTCAGCACCGCCTGCGCCAGCACCTGGTTGTCAAAGACGAAATCGTCCGAGTTCTCGTCGAGCGGCAGCGCCTCCAGCATGCGCCGGCTGTAGGCACGAAATCCCGTGTGATACTCGGAGAGCTTGGCGCCCATCATCAGGTTCTGGAAAAGCGTGAGGAACCGGTTGGAAATGTATTTGTACAGCGGCATCCCGCCGCGCAGCGCCCCGCCGCCCAAGATGCGCGACCCCAAAGCCAGATCGTACACGCCGAACGCGATCATGGTCGCCATCGGCGTCACCAGCAGCGGATTGTACTGATAGTCGGGATGCAACATCACCACCACGTCGGCGCCGGCATCGAGCGCCTTGGCATAGCAGGTCTTCTGATTGCCCCCGTAGCCGCGATTCTTCGGATGCACGATCACCGTCAGGCCCAGTTTGCGCGCCAGGTCGGCCGTGGCATCGCTCGAATGGTCGTCCACCAGGATCCGTTCATCGACGAGGTCGGTCAATTCCCGTATGGTCTGCTCGAGTGTCCGCTCCGCGTTGTAAGCCGGCAGCACGACCACGATCTTCTTTCCATTAATCAAATTTCATCTCTCGCAATAGAATCGCCGCTAGTATCCGCAGTGTAACAGGCGTCTCGCGGCTTGCAATCCCAGTGGAAACCCTTTATACCGGACACATGCACGACGGCGCGTTCTGGCACTCGGCTCACTTCCCGGTCATGATCTTCCTGCTGGCGTCCACCGTCTTTCTGAGCGCGTTCGCCTTCTGGGTCTGGTCGATCATCGACTGCGCCCGATATGAAACCGACTCCGACAACAACAAACTCATCTGGCTGATCGTGATCGGTTTCGGCGGCGTCATCGGCTGCCTGGTCTATTACTTTGTCCGCTACCGGCCGCGCGTCCGCCGGGTATGACGCCACGTGGCGATCACCTGAGGCGGCGCCACAAGACACGCCCGTGCCTTACGCCCGGCCCGAATCCATCCACCAGCGCGCCGCAGAGCATCCGGCTCTTCGCGGCCTATCGCAGCGCTTCGGCGGCATCCGCCACGGCCTCGACCGGCGCGGGACTGAGGGCCGCCTGGTCGCCGACACCCTCCGGCAACGCGGTCATTCTGCTCGATTGGATGGCATCAGGACGTCTTCGCCGATGTGCGCGCCTTCGGCCAAAACGGCTTCGACATGGCTCCCGGCGGTGGTCGGCCGTACCATGCGTCTGGACAACCACCCGGTGCCGAACATCGGGGTGGCGCAGCGCGGGTTCTTCGGAGTGAACGTCGGCGACGACCTGGAGGTTGCCGTTCCGCTCCAGTCCATCGCGGTTCTGAGATCAGACCGGAATCCTTGAGTGAACCTCTGTATTGGTAGCTGAATATCGCTTCCGGATCTCTTCCCAGTAGAGGTAGGTAAACCTGTCGTCGTCATCGACGCTGTGGTAGGGGCTCGCCAGGCGGGAGGGTCGCACACCGGCAGCGGTTTCAACATGGCGGCATTCAGCACGCTGAAGATCGCCGTGTTGGCGCCGATCCCCAGAGCCAGCGAGAGAATGGCGACGGCGGCGAACGCCGGGCTCTTACGGAGTGTCCGGCAGGTGTAGCGCATGTCCCGTACGGCGTCCTCGATCCAGCGGGTGCCGCGGGCGTCGCGGCACTGCTCGCGGATCTGCTCCACACCCCCGAGCATCAGCCGGGCCTGCCGTTCGGCTTCGGGGGCGGACATGCCGGCACGGCGCAGTTTCTCGGCGTGGGTTCAAGATGGAAACGAAGCTCGTCGTTCATTTCGGCTTCCATCCCGCCGCGTCGGAAAATGGCGCGCAGCCGGTACCGCAGATCGCTCATCATTGCCGTCCCTTTCTCTGGCCGTCTCGTCCTCCCCTTTAGCTTCGACAAAGGAATATACCAGCGACTGTCGAAGCCCAAGGGGAGGGCCGGAAGAGCCGCGAGAAGGGTAGAATTGCAACACATGCTCGGGTTTGACTCAAAGGCGGCGCGGGCCACTTGGACGGTGATGGTCGTGCTCCTCGCGGCGTACGTCACCTATCTCCTGCGTTTCACGCTCTTCATCTTTGTTCTGGCGCTTCTGCTGGCCCACCTGCTCTCCCCGCTCGTCGACCTGATTGACCGGCTGCTCCCGGCCAGCCGGACGCGCACGCGGACCCCGGCGCTGGCGATGGCCTACGTAATCTTTGTGGGGCTGGTCGTGTTGTTGGCTATCCAGTTCGGGTCGGTGGCGGTCAAACAGGCGCAGTCGCTGGCCAGCAAGTTTCCCGGAATGATTCAAAGCGCGGTCGCCAGTTGGCAGAACTCCAGCACCGGCAATGCGACGCTGGATTCCATGAAGCAGGAGGCCATTGGGGGCGTCGTGAACAAGGTGGGCGGCATTGCGTCTGCGCTGCCCTCGATGAGCGTGGAGATCGTCTCCGTCGCCAGCAACGTGATCTTCGTGGTGATCATTCCGATCCTGTCTTTCTTTTTCCTGAAAGACGCCGCGGCGCTGCGAACCCACATTGTCGAGATGCTCGACGAAGGACCGAATCGCAGGGTGCTGGAAGACGTGCTGGACGCCATGCACCTGGTGCTGGCCGGCTATATGCGGTCGCTGGTGATGCTCTCCGCGGCCGCATTCACGGCTTATGGCATTTTCTTCACGATTCTGGGCATTCCGTACGGCGTGCTGTTGGCGGCGCTGGGCGGATTACTCGAGTTTATCCCGATGCTCGGCCCGTTCGTGGCGGGGGCGGCCATCGTTCTGGTAGCGGGGGTGACCACCGGACACGTAATTGGCGTGATTATCTTCCTGGTGGCGTACCGCATCGTGCAGGACTACATCATCGCGCCGCACATCATGGAGCAGGGAGTGGAGATCCATCCGCTGATGGTGCTGTTCGGGGTGTTCGCGGGCGCGGAAATCGCGGGTGTGGCCGGTACGTTTCTTTCGGTCCCGATCCTGGCTCTGGTGCGGATCGTTTACCTCCGGCTCTACCGCGCGAAGGTGGCGGCGCGGATTGCGGTTCCCGGTCCGGCGGTATGAATCGCCTGTTTGCCGGCGCGCTGCTGGCTCTGCCTGCCTGGGCGCACGTGGTGAGCATGAGCTCAGGCGATCTGACCATCGACGGCGCGCGCGCGCATTATGAACTGCGCATGCCCCTTTACGAGATCCCGCACGTTTCGGCGCCCGAGACGGCGTTGCTCTCGCGCATCCGCTTTTCGAGCCATGGAGACGCACGGATGGCCAGCAGCCACTGCGCGGCCGACGCGGCGCACGGCCTCTACGTTTGCATCGCCGATTATCAGTTCGCGGCTCCGGTCGATTCGCTGGACGTCGAATGCACCTTTCCGGCGATTGTGTCGCCGACGCACGTCCACGTTCTGCACGCGCAATTAGGTGTGGACGCCGGCGCCCGGCAGGACCAGGCGGTGTTCGACCAGGCGTTCCCGCGCGCCACCCTACGCTTCCGTCCGCCCACCGCAGCCGAGGTGGCGATCAGCGAGATCATTGCCGGCGGCGTGCGGGCGCTCGAAGGGGTAGTGCAGTTGGTATTTCTGGCCGCCCTGGCGGTGGCTGCGCGCCGGTGGCGGGAACTTATGGCGCTGGGCGGGATGTTCATCGGCGGGCAGGCGCTGGCGGTCGTGGTCACGCCTCTCACGTCGTGGCAGCCCGCGCCGCGCTTTGTGGAAGCGGCGGCGGCGCTGACCGTGGCGTACCTCGCGATCGAGGTCCTGCTGCTGCCGCGGGCCGGAGCCCGATGGCTGGTGGCGGGCGCGCTCGGAGTGTTTCACGGCCTGTTCCTGCATTTGTTTCTGCAAACCACGGGATACCGTCCGGGGTTGGTGATGGCCGGCGCCGCCGCCGCGGATGCCATTGTAATCGCGGCCTTCGGGTGGGGCTGCCTGTGGATCGCGCGCGCGCTGCCGATGTTGCGAATGGCGCGGGTGGCGGCATCGGCGATGTTCGTGTTCGGGCTGGCTTGGTTCGCGCTGCGGTTGCGGGGCTAGCCGTTCAATACCCGCTCGTATACGCCGTACGCGCTCTTGCCGAAAAGCACAAAAATCGCACGTTCGATTCTGGCTTCCGGTTTGGCGAAATACGCACGCACTTCTTCGATGGCGATCCGCGCGGCTTCCTCGATGGGGTATCCATAGATGCCTGTGCTGATTGCGGGGAAGCTGATGGTGCGGACATCGCGCTCGTCGGCCAGAGCGAGGCATGTCCGGTAGCAGGACGCCAGCAATTCCGGCTCGCCATGCTTTCCGTCGCGATAGATTGGGCCGACGGCGTGGAACACGTACTTGGCGGGAAGATTGCCCGCGCTGGTGACGACGGCGCTGCCGGTGGGACATCCGCCCGGCCGGCGCCGCAGCTCCCGCATGATCTCCGGTCCGCCCGCGCGATGGATGGCTCCATCCACGCCGCCGCCCCCCGCCAGCGCGGAGTTGGCCGCATTCACGATGGCGTCTACGGCGATGCGGGTGATGTCGCCTTCCACCAGTTCGATCTTCGGTTCCACGTGGCTCATAGTGCTATCGTATATGGGCATATATAGGACCGGGAGGTCCGGGAGATGGAATCATGTCGAAGAATATGATGATCGCGATGGGCGTCGGACTGGGCGTGGTTATCATCGCGGTGTGCGGCGTCCTTTTTATGCAGCGCGGAGCGCGGGTCGGTGTCGAAGGCCAGTTCCTGAAAGTGCGCACCACCCCGATCGACGACAATACTACCATCGTGGTGCTGGATTTCCGGCTCAAGAACCCGTCCGACTACCCGTTCGTCGCGCGCAACGTGACGGCGGTCTACCAGGATCCCTCCGGCGGACGCACCGAAGGCACTACCGCCACCGAAGTCGACGCCAGGCACATCTTCGAAGTGATCCCCGCGCTCGGTGAAAAGTTCAGCCAGACGCTGATCGAGCGCGACAAAGTGCCGGCGCACGGCCAACTCGACCGCATGGTGATGGCGAAATTCGAAATGCCGGAATCCAAGCTCCAGGCGCGGAAGCAGTTCATCGTCAAGATCGAAGAAATCGACGGCGGCCTGTTCGAGATTCCCGAGAAACCGGTGAAGTAGGCGTGGCGCGCGCCGGCGCCCGCGCCGATCGCCTACCGCCGCAACACCGAACGGTTGGGATCGAGCGTAACCTTCAACGGCGCGGCTTTCAGCGGCACCGTGAAGGTCTCCGGATCGCTCGAAGTGTGCACCCAAACGGTCTGCGTGTTCCCTCGTGCAATCTGGATCTCCACCGGCACGCTCACGCTGACGTCGTCGTCCGCGTCGCTTTGCGTGATCGTCCCCACCAGACGCAGGGAAGGCGCCGCGCCTTTCAGTGAATACGACAGCTTGAGGGTGGGAATTCCGGTGCCGTACACCCACTGATCGAAGAAGGCCTCCAGCTTGGGATCGTCGGTTTTCGGCAGGAATGCGGCGGCCGCCAGGCGAAATTGCTCGGTGGTAATGTCGCGGCGATCGTACTGTTGCGAGACCGCCGCCAGCATCTTGAAAAAATTTGCATCGCCCATACGCCGCCGCAGCATATGCAGGATCCACGAACCTTTGCCATAGGTGATCACGTTCCACGCTTCCGGCTGCTGGGAGTTCGACAAACGCGAACCGAGCACGATCGGTCCCGCCGATTCCACGGTTTGCCCGCTCTCGTTTTTTCGCAGCAGTTGCTGGCGGTAGGAATCCAGCATGATGTCGACGTCGCGCGGACCCTTGGTTTTTTCGATATAAAGGAGCGCCGTATAATTCGCCAGCGCTTCCATCAGCCAGTTGTCCCGATAGGTGGCTGCGGTTACGCGGTTGCCCCACCATTGATGCGCGGTTTCGTGCGGCGCCAGCAGATCGGCGAAGAAGATCTCTTGCGAGGCCGAGGTTGTGCCGGCCGGCGCGGGAAGATCCTTGAGATAAGCCAACGTGGAGAGGTAAATCAGGCCCGGGAACCCCTGCCCGAACGAACCCGGAATCGGCGATACGGTCAGGTGAGGCAGCGCCGGAGGGCCGAGTTTCGACGCCATGAACTCCATGGCGGACGCGATGTCGCCGGCCAATGCCTGCAGCCGCGCCAGCGGGTCGGGCGGAGGAGGGGACACCGGAGCGCCGGCGGGACCGCGAAACTGTGGTTTACCGGGCTGCGGAACGAGCAGCGTAGTATCGGCCGGGCGCGGCACCAGGGCCCGTTCGAGCGCGCGATTGGCGCAGACATCCACCAGATATCCGCCACGCTGCACGCGAGAGTGGGCATAATTCCCCAGGTTGAAACCGGCCATGCGAATCGAGGAGCCGGTCTTGCGGCGGGTGATTCGCCAGTCGCCCTCCGTCCGGTCCGAAACCACGTCGCCCGGCGTCACCAGATCCAGGTCCTTGGGGTAGCGGAATTCCAGGTCGTAGTCGGCGAATTGCTGGCCCTGAACCGGGTACCAGTTGCCGCGGGCCATCACGAACAACACGCGGTCGCCGGCGTCCGCGATCACTCGGCCCGAATGGTGAAACTCGAAGTCGTACTCCTGGCCGGCTCGCAGGGGCGAGCGGGGAATCACCAGGAACAAACCGTTGCCGCTGCGTCCCAGACTGGCGCGTATTGATTCCCGCTGCAAGACCTCGGCCGGCTGGCCATCCACCTTGACGGAATCCACGGTCATCGCCGGGGTGATGTCGAATGGGGCGGCCACGATGCCGTCCTGGAGGGCCTTCAGCTTCACATGCGTGACCGCCGTCAATAGCAGGTCCGGATCTACGGTGGCTTCGATCCGGTAGGAGGAAATCGTCATCGCCTGTTGCGGCGGCTGTGGATTGCTGCGCGCGGCATGGCCGGGGAAGCTGGTCCAGGTTTCGTAAAAGGTCCGGCCATTCTTCGTCACCACCTGCGCGGCGACAATCTGCTCCGTGCTGTCAGGGTCATAGACGATATCGAAATTGCCCAGCCGCGCATTGTTAAAGAGTGCGATCAGCAGGTCGGCGCGGCGCGGACCGCCCATCAGGTCGAGCGTGAGACGCACCTGGAAGCTCTCGGCGAGGTTGTGCAGCGTATCGTTGTACCGGTCGGCCATCACCGCGCCGATATCGGGCATCTTCTTGATGAATTCATTTCGCGCCATCTGCGTAGTAAGGGTCTGGTACTCCTTGCCGGTAAACAGCAGCAGCACGGTGCGAAAATGCTCGTCCATGTTGGGGGTCTGAATATACGTGGAAAGCGACTTCCGTTCCGCGCGATCCGGCGGGAGCAGCATGACTTCGCCGTCGCCGGCTTCGATTTCGGTGGAAAACACCGCGGCCACGGGGCGTCCCGCTACCGGCCGGCTGAAGATCAGATAGCCTTCGGTGAGATAGATGCGGATATCTTCCTTGGCCAGCGTCAGGTCGCGGACGTGATAACACTCCCCGGGATCGAAGCCGGTCTCCCGCAGCGACCGGGCCACATCCGACGCGGTCCCGGCGGCCAGTTGCCAGACAGGCAGGAGCGCGAGAGCTGCAAGCCATCGCATCATAACCTACAGTGTAATGTAGCCGGCGTGGGACAGACGGTCGATCTGTGCCGTCTGCCGGCCTGGCCTGTAGATCGAGCGTCGACAGGCGGCAAAGGCCGGCCGCCTGTCCTACGTCAATCCGCTATGATTGGAAGCTGAAGATCCAATGTCCGACGAACTGATTCAGCGCGTAATCAAAACCATGGCGGCGTCCAAGCGAATCCCTGTCGAATCCGTGACGATTGACAGTGAATTTCAGCAGCTGGGGATCGACTCCATGGACGCCGTCGAAATCCTCTTCGCTCTCGAAAATGAATTCGAGATCAACATCCCCGACGACGAGGTGCGCAGCGTTCGCAACGTGCGCCAGATGTGCGAAGGTGTGGAGAAACTGGTGGCGGCCAAGGAAGCAGCCAAGGCCGGCGCGAAGGGATGAACCGGCGTGTTGTAATCACCGGCGCTGGCGTGATCTGCGCTCTCGGACGCAATCTCGCCGAGTTTCACGATTCGCTCCAGAACGGCCGCTCAGCCATCGGGCCTATCCGGTCGGCGGACACTTCGCAGTTGCGATTTTCCAACGGCGCCGAAGTCCGCGACTACTCGCATCAGCCGTATTTCGACGATCGCCGGGCCGATTTTCTCGATCGTTTCTCGCAGTTCGCGGTCATCGCGGCGCGGGAGGCCGTGGCCGGCGCCGGCATCGAGTGGACGCCGGAATTGCGCGAAGGCGCGGCGATTGTCACCGGGTCCTGCGTGGGCGGTCAGAGCACCGAAGACATCGGGTTTCACGATGTGTACAAAAACGGGCTGAACCGCGTGCATCCGCTCACCATTCCGAAAACCATGGCCAATGCCGGCGCCAGCCATATTTCGATGGAGTTTGGCATTACCGGCCCCAGTTTTACGATTTCCACCGCGTGCTCGTCGGCCGCGCACGCCATCGGGCAGGCTTACTGGATGGTGCGCTCGGGCATCACCGATCTCGCCATCACCGGCGGCAGTGAAGCGCCCTTCAGTTTCGGAATTCTGAAAGCGTGGGAGGCCATGCGGGTGGTTTCCCCCGACACCTGCCGGCCGTTCTCGAAGGACCGGCGCGGCATGGTTCTGGGCGAAGGCGCGGCCATGATGACGCTGGAGCCGCTCGACCGCGCCCGGGCGCGTGGGGCCGCGATCCTGGCGGAGGTCGTGGGCTTCGGCATGTCCGCCGATGCCTGTCACATTACCCAGCCTTCGGCCGAAGGGGCGGCGAGAGCCATGCGCGCCGCTCTGCGCGATGGCGGGCTTTCACCCGAGCAGATCGGCTACATCAACGCGCACGGAACCGGCACCGTCGCCAACGACGTCACCGAGACTTCGGCCATCAAGACGGTCTTCGGCGCGCACGCGGGCAAGCTTGCCGTAAGCTCCACCAAGTCGATGCACGGCCATGCGCTGGGTGCGGCCGCGGCCCTGGAATGCCTGGCGACCGTGCTGGGAATGCGCAGCGGCGTGCTGCCGCCCACCGCCAATTTCAACCAACCGGACCCGGAATGCGATCTTGACGTGATCGCCAACCAGGCACGCCCGGCTTCGGTCGAATATGCGCTGTCGAACTCGTTCGCGTTCGGCGGCCTCAACGCCGTGCTGGCGCTGCGAAACCTCAATGGAGGGCGGGCGTAAGCCCGCACAGGGCTTGAGCCCTGAGGTCCCCCGCGTGGACGACGCGGCAACAGTTTGCCCCAAATGCCTGAAAGAGGATCTCCTGTGCGTCTGCGATCGGGTGACGCCGATGGAGACGCATCATCATGTGCTGATCCTGCAGCATCCGCAGGAGCCGGACAAAGAGTTGGGGACCGCCCGCCTGACGCATCTGGCGCTGCGCAACTCCACTATGAAGATAGGACTTTCCTGGCCAAATCTGACGCGCGCTCTGGGACGCCCGGCGGTACACGGCAACTGGGGTGTCCTGTATCTCGGCGGGCAACCGCCGAGAGGGCAGGGCGGGCAGGCCAGGACGGACCGGCTGACCATTCTGGCGAAGGACCGCAAGGTGCCGCCGGTTGAAGCCTGGCTGGAAGGCCTGGTCGTCCTCGACGGCACGTGGTCGCAGGCCAAGACCATGTGGTGGCGGAACGCCTGGCTGCTGAAGTTGAAGCGGCTGGTGCTGCATCCCTCGCGGCCGTCGATGTACGGCAGATTGCGGAAGGAACCGCGGCGGGAGTGTCTGTCGACGATCGAATCGGTGGCCGAGACGCTCGACGCCCTGGGCGAAGATGCCGCGGTCGGCCAGGCGCTGCGGAGCCATTTTGCCGAGCTGCTGCGAAAGTTCCAGGCACGGTAGCCGCTTAGTTAACTCCGTAACTGCTGATTTTTCCTACACTTAGGTTCATTCTGGCCTAAATTCCTCCTCTAGCCAACAGCAACATCATCCGATGAGAAGAAAAGGAGCCAAACTCTGCGCGGCCTGGTGTCTCGCAGTAGAAAAACACAACTATGTGCCGAACGCCTGTTGAAGTTGTCCTTGCTGCCCTAAGCGTAATCGCCTTTGTGACACCAGATTCCGCCGCGGATGTAGTTATTCTCAACAAACCTGCCGAGCAGCGTCTCTCGTTTGAGGATTGTCTGCGAATCGCCAAAGAGCGCAACCACACGAGACCGGCCTCGCGTTTCGCCGTGGCTATGGCGGAAGCCCAGCATCGTCAGGCGATGGCGGCCTACTGGCCGCAAATCACCGCCAAAGGCGGCTGGACGCAACTCAGCGATTCGCCGAATTTCATGTTTCCTTCGTCGATGATGTACATCCCTTCGCAGAGCGTCAGCGTGCCGGGCGGGTCGACTTTGGTGACGATCCCGGCGAATTCTTTCGGCCCGGGCTTTCCTCCGGTGGCGGTGCAGATGCCCGTGAGCTTCCCGGGCCAGACCGTCAGCACGCAGCCACAGATTTTCCCGATCCCTCAGCAGAACATTAAACTGGCGGATCCCACCAATTTCACCGCCGAAGGCAACTTCACCTGGCTGCTTTTCGACGGAGGAATGCGCAAGGGCTATCGCGAACAGTCGGCGGGCGGAGTGGACGCGGCCCGCGCTGATGCGCGCCGGACGGACCTCGAGCTCACCGATAGTGTGGTTCGCCTCTACTACGGCTCTCTCCTGGCGCGACGCCTGCGCCAGGTCGGTGAGGACACGCTGGAGCGGATGGAAGTCACCTTGGAACTCACCGATTCGATGTATAAGAACGGCGCCGGCAGGGTCAATAAGACCGACTATCTGGACACGGTGACGACGGTGGAAACCATCCGCGTTATGGTAGCCGAGCTGGAGAAGAACGAAGCCGCCGCCGAAGCCGCCTTGGCCTACACCATTGGCCTGGAGTGGAATGCCACGGTGCGGCCCTCGGAGCAGGAAGTGCCGTACCGGCCCTACGCCGGCAATCTGGATGAACTGGTGAGTTCGGCTTACGAATTCAATCCCGATTGGGCCAGGCTGGAAGCCGGCCTCCGCGCCGGCAACGGGGAACTCTCCACCGCGCGCAGCGGCTTCTTCCCCAAAATCGCCCTCACCGGCAGCCTGCACCGCTGGTGGAACGGCTACAACGAAGGCATGGCCACATCGGTCAACAAAGAGGGCTGGAGCATCGGCGTGGGAGTGGAAATCCCCCTCTTCGACGGCTTTTTGAGCAAGAACAAGATGCAGGAAGCGCTGGCGAATATCTCCAAGCTCAAAGAGCAACGGATGCTGCTGCGCGAAGGCATCGGATTGCAGCTTCGCGAACTCTTCCTGGCATTGGAGGCCGCCGGGAAAAGTTATCAGGCCGCGGAGAAGGCCATGAAGGCCGCCACCGAGAACCGTGAACTGACTTCTCGCGCCTACCAGAGCGAGTTGGTGGACACGGAGAAGGTGATCCGCTGTCAGTTATTCGAAGCCTTGATGACCGCGCAATACGAGAAATCGCGGTACGACATGCTCGAAATCGAATCCAGGATCTCAACCGTGGTCGGAAAGGAAGTGGCCGGCAAGCTCGATCCGCGGTAGAGGGCGCGCCATTAGCCCGGGACACATATGAACAGGAGCCATTCCAGGCCGGAGGATGGAAAGGTCAGCGCCAGGATCTCGCGACGGCGCGCGCTCATGTCCATGCTGGGCGCGGCTGGCGGGTTTTGCCCGGCGGCAGCCGATACCAACCCTCCGGTCCGCTTCGCCATTTCGGAGAGCCTGGTATCGGACGTCAACATCAACGACGCCCGGGCGGCCATGCTGGTCTGGGTCAAGCGGATGATGGTCGATCTCAATGTCGTCGTTGAGCTCACTCCCAGAGTTTTCGACACAACCGAAGAAGTAATCCGCAAAGCGCGGGCCGGCCTGTTCGATTCGGTGGCTTTGAATATGCCGGAATATCACCAGATTTGCGAGTTCCTCGATCCCAGTCAGATTCTGACTGAAGGCGGAGACTTGGGGACTGAGCAATATTTCCTCCTTTGCCGGCGAAACAACGACTTCAAGCAGCTCAAGGACCTTCGCGGCCGGCGGCTTTGCATCTCCAACGAGCACCGCATGTGCATGGCGCCGCCATGGCTGAGCACAATCCTGGATGAAGCTCATCTTGGGTCCGCCGAGCAGTTCTTCGGTTCCGTCACGCAAGAGACCAAGCTGGCGCGCGTCGTCTTGCCCGTCTTCTTCGGGCAATCGGACGCCGCCATCGCTTCCAGGCGCGGCTTCGACGCCATGTGCGAACTCAACCCGCAGGTGGCGCGGGATCTCGTGATCGTCGCGAGTTCCCCACCGATGGTGGTGAGCCTCTACGTTTTCCACCGGAACTACCACAGCTCCAGCCGGCAGCAGTTTGTGCGCGCCATTTCGCAGGTGCGCACCAGCCCGGCCGGGCGTCAGATGGCCACTCTCTTCCAATTCGACTCCCTGGCGGTGAAAGACGCGAGCAGTCTGACCACTGCCTTGGCCGTACTCGATAAAGCGCGACTCATTCGCAACCGCCAGGGCGGGCGGAGAAATCCGTGAGTCGATGACACAGCCCTCCAGGCGGGAGATGCTCTTTCGAATCGTGGCCGCTCAGGCGGGGCTGTCTGCCTGCCTGAAGGCATCCGAGCCAGAACGGAAAATGCGGCTCGTCATCTCCGAGACCATGGTGGCGGACGTCAATATTAACGATGCCCGGGCCGCCATGAGCGTCTGGATCGCGCGCCTCAGCGCCGATCTCAATTTCACCGTTGAGCTCGATCCGCGCGTCTTCGTTTCCAGCGAAGAAGTCCTGCGCCGCATCCGCACCGGGCAAGTCGATGGCGCGGCGATGAACATGATTGAATACCGCGAAGTCGCCGACTATCTGGACAACAACGGATTGATTGTCGCTCGCGGCGGCGGCACCGGCGCCGACCAGTTCCTCCTGATCGCCAAACGTCCCGGCGCGCGGCAGTTGAGCGACCTGCGGGGGCGCCGTATCTGCCTGTTCAAATCCCCGGCCACCTATGTGGCGCCGGCATGGTTGTCCACCATCCTGGACGACGCCCATCTGGGTCCAGCCACGTCCTTCTTTGCCGCGGTGACCACGGAAACAAAGGTGGCGCGCGTCGTTCTCCCGGTATTTTTCGGCCAGGCAGATGCGTGCATTGTGACCAAACGCGGTTTCGAAACCATGTGCGAACTCAACCCGCAGGTCTCCCGGGATCTCACCGCAATTGCCGCTTCACCGCTGATGGTGGGCTGTTTCTACGCCTTTCGCAGGAACTACCACGACCCCGCACGGCAGAAGTTCACGGATCCGTACAAACTGCTGGCATCGCCGACCGGGCGCCAGTTGGCGACGTTTTTCCAGTTCGAGGAACTGATGGTCACCGACGTTTCCATCCTGGCTCCATCCTTGAAAGTGCTCGAGCGCGCCGACCGCATGATCGGCCGCAAACCCGGAGGCGCCGATGTCTCTCACTAGACGAGCCGCGGCTTTCCTCTCCGTGCTCCCGGCGATCTGCGGCCTGATGATAACCACCGCCGCGGCCCAGCCACTGCCGGCCGCGATGCCTTCTCCCGGTCACAACGGCTCCCGGATGCTGTTGCGGGCCGTGGCCAGCATCCGGGTCTTCGGCAATATCAATCGCAACGATGCGCGGGCGTCGCTAAAGGTCTGGATGGACCTGGTGGCGCTGGGAAAGGGATTTGACGTCGATACCAGCGTGGACATACTGGATTCGGTGCCGGAAATCCGGCAAAGGCTCGAAAGCCGCAGCGCCGAACTGGCTTCGCTTTGCATTTGGGACTTCTTCGAATTGGAGAGCAGCCACCTGCTGACACCCGTGCTGACCGATGCCCGCGACGCCGCCGCGACCGCGTACTCGTACATTCTGCTGGTCAATCCGTCCAGCCGGATAACTACGCCGGCCGGATTACGGGGAAAGAACGTCTTGTTATCAGCCCGTGGATCGGGCGCCACCGGGACAGCCTGGCTGGAAGTCCTTCTGGCGAAAGAAGGGCTGGGCCGCCCGGCTGCGTTCCTGGCGTCCGCCAAGCCGGTCCCCAAGCCCTCGGCGTGCGTCCTTCCCGTTTTCTTCGGCACCGCCGATGCCTGCATCGTCGATGAACCCGATTTCAACCTGACCAAGGAAATGAATCCGCAGTTGGGGCGTTTGCGAATCGTCACTCGCTCCCGGCCGCTGATCGAAAGCGTAATCGCCGTGCCGCTCGATGGGCGCCCTCTGCAAAGGGAAATGATCGACTGGATGCTCACCCTGGGCGAAACCACACGCGGGCGCCAGGTTCTGACCGTATTCCAGACCGACCGCCTGGTACGTCTGCAGCCGGGCGACCTGGATTCGGCGCGCGAACTCTGGCAGGACTACTCGCGCATCGCGGCCTCGGCTCCGCGTCCCGCCAATCCCGCCATGACGGCCGCCCACGAGGGAGGGGACCGCTGATCCGATGCCGGCACTCAAACCAACGCGTATGATCCACCTGGCCGCGGTTACGCTGCCCCTGCCGGCGTTGACATTCACCGTTCCAGCATGGGGACAACCGGCGGCAGCGCGGGACGGAGCAGTGCGCCAGCCAGCGCCCTGCCATCCCATGGCAAAGGAGGCCGCTAAATGATGCGGACGCCGAAAGGAATCACTCTTCGCATCACTCTGCTGGGCTGGGTCGTCACCTTGGTCACCCTGGGTGTTTTTGTCATGGCCATCGTCCCCGAGGAAAAGCGCGAATTCGCGCTCGGCCTGGAATCGAAAGCACACGGCGTGGCGGTTTCCATCCGGGGTGTGGCGGCCGGCGCCGCGGTCTCGGAAGACTACTCCTCGGTGGTGGATCAGGCCATGCAGGTGCTGTCAGGCGACCAGGCCATCGATTACGTCGTGATCACCAAAAACGACGGATTCTCCATCGTGATTGACCGCAGCGCCTGGCGAGTCGAAGCTCTCGGCGGCAGTTGGCGTCCAGCCGCTCGTACCGCCGCCAGTTCCATCGGGACTTCGCCTCTCTTCAAACGCCGTGTGTTCCAGTACGCCTTTCCGTTCGACTATAGCGGCGTTCCCTGGGGCTGGATCCACATCGGCCTGTCGCTGGATGCTTACGATGCCAGCGTTCGGCGAACCTACAATCGGACGGCTGCTCTGGCCATTCTCTGCGGCGGCCTCAGCCTGCTGATTTCCCTGCTCTACGCCGCCCACCTGGTGCGGCCCATCCGCGTGCTGCACGCCGCCGTGCAGAAAGTGGCTCAGGGTGACCTGGAAGCTCGCGCGCATGTTAAAAGCGGCGACGAAATCGAGCGGCTTGCCGAGGCCTTCAACGGCATGGCGCACACGATCCTGGGGCGCAACCGCATTCTGGAGAGCGTCAGTTTCGCCGCCAAGCAGTTCCTCACGGATGGCGATCACGCCGCCATCGTTGGAGCCGTGGTGGACCGGGTCGGGCATTCGGCTGGTGTCGGGCGTGCCGCGGTCATCAAGATGACGGGCGATTCGGGCCGCCTTAGCCCCAGCCTGCAGCGGGAGTGGCTTGCCCGGCTGGACCTTCCGCGGCAAGCCGGTTGGGAAGCCTTCGCCTGGCACGCCGAAGCCGCGCAGCCCTGGGTAGCGCGACTCTGGGCAGAGGAGATTGTCACCTTGCGCGCGTCCACCCTGCAGCCACCGCTACGCGAATTGCTCGACCCGCGGATACTCTCTTCCATCCTGGTTCCGGTTGCCGTCGCCGGGCAGTGGTGGGGAATCGCCGCTTTCGATGATTTCGATCAGGAACGCGTCTGGGGCGAAGCTGAAAAAGACAGCCTGCGGGCCGTGGCCGACATGTTAGGGGCTTCCATTGCCCGCCACCGCGTTCGCACCGCACTCGAAGAGGCCAAGGCTACCCTGGAACAGCGCGTCGCCGAGCGAACACGCGAACTGGAGGAGCAGATTGAAGCGAAAGACCGGGCTCACACCGATCTGGCCGCGGCGCAACAACGCCTGATAGAAGTTTCCCGCCAGGCCGGCATGGCCGAGGTCGCCACCGGCGTGCTCCACAATGTCGGCAATGTGCTCAACAGCGTGAACGTTTCCGCTTCCATCGTCTCCGGCAAAGTCCGCGAATGGCGCGTCGAGAATCTGTTGTCCCTGATTGAGATGCTCGAAACCCACGCCGGGAGCCTGAACGACTACCTGCTGAGCGATCCCAAGGGGAAGCGACTGCTGCCGTATCTCGCCAAACTGGGCGGCCACTTCAAAGCCGAGCGCGACAGCCTGTTGGGCGAATTGGAGCTGTTGTCCTCTCACGTCGAACACATCAAACAGATCGTCGCTACTCAGCAGAACTATGCAAAAGTTTCCGGCCTGATCGAGGACCTCAGCCTGGCCGATCTGGCGAACGACGCTCTCCGCATCCTCGAAGCCGGTTTGGCGCGCCACGGTATTCGGGTGGAGCGTGAATTCGAGAAAATGCCCGCCATTGCCGCCGACAAACACCGGATTCTGCAGATTCTCCTGAACCTGTTACGCAACGCCAAGGAGGCGGTCAAGGATAGCGATGCGGAAGACCGCCTGATCCGCGTGCGAATCCATCGGCAAGGGGAGGACCGGATTTGCCTGGCGGTGCAGGACACCGGTATCGGGCTGCCGCCCGAAAACCTGACCAAAATCTTCGGACACGGATTTACCACCAAAAGCAATGGTCACGGCTTCGGTCTGCATTCCTGCGCGCTCGCGGCCGGCCAGATGGGCGGATCGCTGCGGGCGGAGAGCGACGGGCTTGGCCGGGGCGCCACTTTTGTTCTCGCACTTCCACTCAGGACCACCGACGATAAGGAAAAGAGGGTCGCGTATGAACTCACCCAGCCTGTTTGAACCAAACCGCAGGGTGCTCGTAATCGACGATAACCAGGCGATTCACGATGACATGAGGAAAATCCTGGTCGGCGATTTGCTAGCCCGGGAAGCACTGCAAGACGACGAAGAAATTTTATTCGGAGTCGAAACGGCGCCCATCACCCGTTTTGAAATCGATTCGGCCTACCAGGGCCAGGAAGGTCTTGCCAAGCTGGAGCAGGCGCTTGCCGCCGGCCGCCCCTACGCGCTCGCTTTCGTGGATGTTCGCATGCCTCCCGGATGGGACGGAATCGAAACCGTATCCCGTCTCTGGCGGGTCTATCCCGCACTGCAAATCGTCATCTGCACGGCCTATTCGGATTACTCCTGGAATGATATTCGCCGCCGCGTCGACCCCTCGGAGAATCTCCTCATTCTCAAGAAGCCGTTCGACAACATCGAAGTGGTGCAGTTGGCCCACTCGCTCACCCGTAAATGGCTGGTCAGCCGCCAGGCCGAAGCCAAAATGGCCGACCTCGACGGCATGGTTTCCGAGCGCACCCGCCAGCTTCAGGCCGCTCACGAGGCTATCCAAGGCGAATTCCGCGAGCGAGCCAGGGCTCAGGAGGCGTTTCGGGTAATCTTCGAATCCAGCACCGTCAGCATCGCCCTTCTCGATAGGGAAGACCGGTACGTCGACGTAAATCAGGCATTCGAGCAGCAGTTCGATGTGGAACGGCCGGTTCTTGTGGGAAAGAAGGTCGGAGAATACAGCGAATTGTGCGGCCGCAGTGCGCTCTCCCTGCGCCAGTCGCTGCAAGCGTGGGGCGACCAGGACGCCAGGGAGTTTACCCACGAGCTCAGTGGGCGGCGGCGTACGGGTCTCATTTGGACCCGGCAAGTTGAAATCAACCGGGCGCCGCACCGCCTCTGCCTCCTTCTCGATATCACCGACCGCAAGGAAATGGAAGAGGACCTGAAGCGCGCGCGCCGCCAGGCGGAAGCCGCCGCCAGGGCTAAATCGGAGTTTCTGGCCAACATGAGCCACGAAATCCGAACACCGATGAACGGAATCCTCGGTTTCACCAATCTGGTGCTGGAAACCCCCCTGGCCGAGGACCAGCGCGACCATCTGGAAACGGTCGAGAGCTGTGCGCGGTCGCTCCTGCGCATCATCAACGACATTCTGGATTTTTCGAAAATCGAAGCCGGCAAAATGGAATTGGAGTTGGCTCCATTCTCTCTCCAGGACTGCGTCCGCGGCGCCGCCGATGTGATCGTGCCGGCCGCGCTCGAGAAAGGGCTCACATTCCACTGCCACATTCAGGATGGCAGTGCCGACCAGCTCCTGGGCGATTCCACCCGGCTCCGCCAGATTCTGCTCAACCTGCTGGGAAACGCCGTCAAGTTCACGAATGGAGGGTCTGTAACCGCCGATATCGCCACCGCGCCCCTGCCGGATGGACGGATCGAACTTCAAGTCGCCATTCGCGATACCGGAATCGGAATCCCCGCCGAGAAACAAAAGGTCATCTTCGAGCCTTTCCGGCAGGCCGAAGGCTATATGACGCGCAAGTTCGGCGGCACGGGACTCGGTCTGGCCATCGTCACCCGGCTTTTGGAAATCGCCGGCGGCCGCATCTGGGTGGAAAGCCTGGAGGGCGCCGGCAGCACATTCCATTTCGTCATGCCGATGCGGCAGTCCGATTCAGGCCAACTCCGGCCGGCCAGGCCGGTAACCTTGGAAACCGATGCCCCCAAACCGCTTTCCGTCCTGGTGGCGGAAGACAACGACGTCAGCCGCCTGCTGTTGGTCCGCCTCTTAAATCGAGGAGGCCATAGAGTAATCGAAGCCCGCACCGGTTTGGAAGCGGTCGAGTGGTGTCAAAAAGCGAGCTTCGACGCCATTCTCATGGACGTTCAAATGCCCGTCATGGACGGCCTGCAAGCGACTGCCGAAATCCGCGAACGCGAACGTCGCACCGGCGAACATACCCCCATCGTCGCTCTCACCGCCCATGCTATTAAGGGCGACCGCGAACGTTGCCTGGACGCCGGCATGGACGAATACCTCTCGAAACCGGTGCAACGCGGCGACCTCGCCGCGGTATTGCGCCGGCTCAGCCTCTCCGCGCAGCCGGCGGCCACCGCTTGAGGAAGAACCTAGGGAGCGCCTGCGTCAGCCTCCAAGAGCGCAAAGCTCTACAGCCGGAGGGACGAAGAAAACTCACTCCCTCGAGGGTTAGCGATTCGCGGACACCTCCGCGAATTGTTGTTTCCCGGCTGACCGTCTTCA
>Ga0335083_10003913_pt1 | contig 19137 bp, 18 predicted proteins | sample Lox_Sample_42_FD_206716 | JGI IMG/M metagenome (GOLD analysis project Ga0335083, IMG submission 206716) | Soil microbial communities from Loxahatchee National Wildlife Refuge, Florida, United States - Lox_Sample_4.2 | ecosystem: Environmental > Terrestrial > Soil > Wetlands | place: USA...
CAAAGGTCGGATCGCTAAATTGATAGTCTGGTGGAATAACCACCGTCGGGATGGTAGCTCCGCTGGAAGTCGTCTTCCCGGCCCAATTGGCATTGAAGGATTGAACGGCCTTCACCAGGTCGGACTTGCCGCAGGAATAACCGAAGCAGTTGAACTGGTCTCCTTGTGTCACGACGGAGAGCGCGGTATTGCCGTTTTCGGTGCTGTCGATGTTGACGCCGGGAATCAGGGGTTCGACCGGGGTGCGGCTCATGATCGAGGAGTTCACGGAGAGAACGAAGCCCCACGGCAGATTCACAGTGCCCGCGATATTCAGGTTGTGCAGCGGCAGCCCAAGGGTCGGCCCATAGCCTGCGAAGTAGTTATCCAGATTCTGGGTCGGATCTTCGACCAGGCTCTTTTGCAGCGCATAAGACGCCTGGAAAAAGAACCCGTGCGAGAAGCGCTTGGTCAACTTCACTAACAGGCCGTCATATACCGACCGGCCCTCGGGAACCCAGAATGTAATCGAGCCAGTGGAGCACTCTTGCCCGGGCTGGTAATACTGCTGAGGCGAGCACATTGGAATGACCGGCGCCGGGTTGCCGTTGATGTATCGCTGGAAGCGATTCAAGTCCACCTCGCCCAGGTTGGTGTTCTCGCCTTGGCGGCGCGCCCAGTCCACGGACAAGACCATGGCGTTCCCGATCTCGCGTTGGACGCCGATGTTGGTCTGATAGCTGCGCAGTAACGGGAAACTGGAGGGATAAATCTCGACACCTTGCTTGGCAATGTCGATTCCCGAGACCGAGAACGGGCCGCTCTTCTGTGGCGCCGGCGCTAGCTTTTGCGCCAGGCCAGGGAGCTGCTGATTGACGATCTGGAGAAACTGGCCGAGCGTCATGGTGGTCAAGTCACCGATCGGCAGAGGCGCGCCGACCGGAACGACCGACTGGGAGAACAGGTCGACAATGCCTGGAATCGTATTGGTGAAGGCGCTCGCCGCCAGGGTGGTGCGGCCATCACCCGGCGGTCCAACCGACGCTCCCTCGCGGAAATGCTGCCAAATCGGCTGGGTGTCCCAATAGATTCCGCCGCCGCCACGTATGACGGTCTTCTTGTCCTTTCCAATAGCCCAAGCGAATCCGACGGCCGGTGAAAAATCGCGAGTATTGGGCTGTGGAGCGCCTAGACCGTAGGGCACACCGCCGGTCTGTCCTTCCAAAATCGGCGCCAAGAATTGCGGGCGCGCCAGATTGGAGTAGAACAAGCCGGTCTCCAGATCGTAGCCCAGCCCGAAGTTCAGAGTGAAATTGGGTCGCACTTTCCAGGAGTCCTGGATATAGGGATGAATGCGTTGATTTATGCCGCCCTGGTCGTGCTCATAGCCGCCCGGGAAAGTCCCGTTGCCGAGGCCGGTACCGCTGTACAGCGAAGACGAGAGGTTCAACACTGGCAGGTTTAGCAGGTCTTGATTGGATTTGATCGTAGTCGGCAGATTGGGGAATAGCTCATTTTGCAGTGGACCCAAATTCAGGCTCTGGACGAACTCAGGCGACCATAAGTAATCGCAGCCAGGATCGCAGTAATCCCAGGGAGCGTCCTTGGTCTTCATATACTCGTAATCGATTCCGAAGGAGATGCGGTGCGTGCCCTTCTGCCAGTTCAGGCCTTCTCTGGTTTCGAAGGAACGCGCCTGGCGGTACTGCGGCCCGTTCACCGTGGCTCCGGCCAGAAAAGTCGTGGATGGAATCATCGCAACAATCGACGGCAGACCCGTACCGACGCATGGCGGGCCGCATTGGGCGGCGGTGGAATCCGTGACGTCGTTTTGCCAGTAGTGGTATTGGAAGCGGAAGTCGCTCACCAATGCCGGCGTGATCACCGTGGTGAGGCCGATGATGCTCTGGTCCGACCAGTTGTAGTTGAAATTCATGTTAGACGGGAGCGGCGTTCCGAAGTACGGGCCGAAACCGGAATTGCCGTCGTGAGAGAAGCGAACAAACAGGGAATTTTTGGCCGAGATCTTATAGTCGAAACGGGCGGTGTAGAGGTTGTAATGATAAGGGTTCGGATATGCGCCGTCCAAACCTTGCAGGGACGGCAAATCTTCCTGCACCGGTGTTACAGCCGTCTGGCTGAGATGTTCGTAATTGAAAAAGAAGAAAATCTTATCTTTCTTGATCGGGCCGCCGAGCCACACGCCCGGGTTGCGCCGCGCAAAGAAGACGGTCGGAAACAGCGGATTGCGTTGCAGCAGCGGGTAAGCCGCCATGTTGTGGTCGCGGAAGAAGAAGTAAGCGCTGCCATGAAAGTCGTTGCTGCCCGAGCGCGTGACGATATTGAGAGCGCCGGACGCGCCGATGCCGGTGGAAAGATCGAACGTATTTTGGGAGAGCTGAAATTCCTGGACGACCTCTTGCGACAGGTTCATGGAGGTGCCGCCTTCCATTTCGTCGTTGATCGTGCCGCCGTCGACGGTTTGCAGGATACCCACACCGGAGCCCGCCGTGGCGCCGGCGTTGTCGCCGAAAACACTGATGTTCACCATGGCGTTAAATTGCGAAGTGCTCCCGGCCACCACTTGCACGCCGGGCTCCAGGCTGGCCAACTGATAGGCGCTGCGGCCGTTCAAAGGCAAGTCTTGGATGGTGGCGCGCTGGATCACGCCCTGCACGGTGTTGCTTTCGTAATTGACTTGAGCGCCGGCCGCTTCGACGGTGACCACTTGCTGCTGTTCGCCGAGGGTCATATTCATATCCACCGTCGTGTTGGTGCCGGTCAGTACGGTGGCGCTTCGGACCAGCGTGCGGAAGCCTTGCATCACGGCACGAACCTCATAGTCGCCCGGCTGTAGCGCCGGAGCGCTATAGATTCCTTCGGCGTTCGTCACGGTGTTTCTCGCCGCGCCGGTGGCTTTGTTGGTGATGGTTATTGCCGCGTTGGGAATCACCGCGCCGGTGTTATCCGTAACGGTTCCCAAAATAGTTCCGGTGGGCGCTTGCGCGTAAATGCTGGCACACAGGACCGCGAGCGCCAAGAAAAGCAACATCAACCTGGACGGTTGCTTGGACATCTGTCCTCCCTAAAAAGCGTTTTTCAGACTAACCTTGCAATTGGGTCCATACTCTCGCCGTTAAAACCCGGCGTCAACAAAAATGTCGCGGACGACAGTTAGGTGCGCCACAATGAAGGCAGTTAACGGTGACATGCCCCATCGAAAAAAGCTTCTGCTGATCGGCGCGACCACGGGCTACCAGACACGCGAATTCGGTGCAATAGCCGAGCGGCTGAGTATGGATCTGCTGCTGGCGACCGATCGATGCCACGTGTTGGACGACCCTTGGGGGGACCGTGCCATCGCGCTCCGATTTGAAGATCCTGCAAATGCCGCTGAAACCCTGGCAGCTCAAACCCAGATAGACGCCATCGTAGCCGTAGGCGATCGTCCCGCTTATATCGCAGCCTTGGCCGCGGCGCGCCTGGGACTGCCATACAACTCGCCCGAGTCCGTCCTGGCTTCACGCGATAAGTTTCTGGCGCGCGAGCGTTTCCGATGTGCTGGGTTACTGGTGCCCGATTATTTCCGTACGCCGATTGCCGACGGACCCGAGCATGCTGCCGATCGCGCGTCTTATCCATGTGTCCTTAAGCCGCTGGGTTTATCCGCCAGCCGCGGCGTAATCCGGGCGAACAGCCGGGCCGAGTTTGTGGCTGCTTTCGGGCGCATCGTGGCGCTGCTCGCCGAGCCGGAAATCGCGCGCTTGCACGATGAGCAGAACCGGTTCATCCAGACAGAGAACTTCATCGAAGGCCGCGAGTTTGCGCTGGAAGGGATTCTGTTAGATGGGCGGCTGCGCGTACTTGCGTTGTTCGACAAGCCCGATCCGCTGGATGGTCCCTACTTTGAGGAGACTATTTATGTCACACCGTCGCGCGAGAGCGTGGAGACGCAGCGCGATATCGTCCGCACCAGCGAGCGCGCGATTCAGGCGCTAGGCCTCACGAGCGGCCCAGTGCACGCCGAGATGCGCGTAAACCAGCGCGGCGTCTGGATGCTGGAAGTAGCGGCGCGGCCGATTGGCGGCCTATGCGCGCGCGTCCTGCCGGGCCTGGAGGAGCTGATTCTACGCCACGCCGCGGGCCAGGATGTTTCGTCGTTTCCAATGCCGAGCGGCCCCGCAGGCGTCATGATGATTCCGATACCGCGCCCAGGAATCTATACAAGTGTCAAAGGTCTTGAAGATGCCCGATCCGTGCCGGGCCTGGAAGAGATAATCATCACCGCCAAGGAAGGCCAAAAACTGGTGCCGTTGCCGGAAGGAAACAGCTACTTGGGATTTATCTTCGCCCGAGGCACGACGCCCTTCGAGGTGGAACACACTTTGCGGGATGCCCACGCGAAATTGAATTTTGAGATCGCCGCCGCGTTGCCGGTGGTTTAAGGCCGCTCGCTACCCTTTGGCCTTGGGCGGAACGTAGCCCGGAGGCAGCGCCGCTCCCTCGCCGAAGAAGTAGTCTTCCATTTGCTTGAGGAGAAATTCCTGGGCTTCTTGTGTGCCGAGGTTGAGCCGGTACTCGTTCATGATCATCTTCATCTGTTCGAGCCACATCTTCCAAGCTTCCTTGGAAACGTTGTCGTAGATGCGCTGGCCTAGAGGATGGCTGTCGAAGGGAACTTCGTCAAGGCCGGCCATTTCCCGCTGGAATTTGACGCAGAACACCTTGCGTTTGCCGGTCTCTTCCTCGATTGGAGGGCCAACCATTCCGCTGCCACATCCCATGCGAATTCTCCTTTGCTTCCGCTCTCACATTAGGATAGCAGGGAGCGGCTGGACAGCTGGCAGCGACGACAGGCGGGCGCGCGTCAGGCCACGTTGGACTTATGGACGGCAGATTTCTTTCCTTCCAGATACTCGGACAACTTGAGCGGAACGCGAGCGCCTTTTTCCATGGAGCGCTGTACTGCTTTCTGATAGCGGCGCAGGGTTTCGCGCTTGACGGTCTCGCGCAGGTTGCACATTTCAATATCGAGGAGAATTTCTATCTCCCACGGCTGGAACGTGTTACGGTTCATCGTGCCGCGCACCAGCTCCTGCAGCAGCTTATTGAACCGGTTCAGAACTACTTCGGGATCTTGAGTCTCGACCGACATATCCATAAAGGTTATCGGCGGGAACCGGTCGAATCTTCAGGACCCGGCGTTGCCCCGAGCGCTTACTACCACTTGGGCGACAATGGAAACGGAGCCGCCGCATGTCCAACCCCAAATTCGACGAGCCGCGCATCGCGCTCAACCGCATCTACACCAAGACCGGCGACAAGGGAGAAACGCATCTGGCAGGCGGGCAGCGCGTGGCGAAGGATTCGCTGCGAATCGAATGCTACGGCACCGTGGATGAGCTGAACGCGTTCGTGGGAATGGCTTGCGTTTCGGCCGGCGACGCCGTGCCGTCTCTGGCCACGATCCTGCGACGGGTGCAGCACGAGTTGTTTAATCTGGGTTCGATTCTGGCAACGCGGCCCGAAGACGTCCATCCCAAGCAGGCCCGGATCACCCCGGTCGAGATCGAGCAACTGGAGCGGGAGATCGATGAAGCCAATGCCGAGCTGGCGCCCTTGCGCTCGTTTGTGTTGCCGGGCGGGTCGCGCCTGAATACCGAGCTGCATGCTTGCCGTACCATTTGCCGGCGCGCGGAACGGGCGGCGGTCAGGCTGGCGCGCGAGGAGCAGATCCCGGCGGAGGCCGTTCAATATTTGAACCGGCTGGGAGACGCGTTCTTCGTTTGGAGCCGGTGGGCGAATCATGTGTTGGGGATCAGCGAAGTGCTGTGGGAGCCGAACCAGGCGGCATCGGGCATCGATCAGATCTGAGGGAGGATACGTTCGTCCATCATGCGGCCCAGTTTGAATTCAGTCCTGATCCAGCCGTCTTTGCGCTCACGGGGATCTTGTACCCCTCGATGACGTTGTGCATCGGCTCGATTGGGGTTAGCACTTGCCGCGGGTCATAAGCGCACGATTAGTAGAATTCCGGCCATACAGGTAAACACGAAGAAATCAACCTCGGGAGTCAGAAGGGTGAATGGCGCGACCATTCCGTGCCTGAAATGGTTATTCGCCATGTCGTACAGTCTCTGGAGAACGCTTATTGTTGCGGCGGCCGCCCGCTGCTGTCCGCGCATCTCGTCGAGCACGTTGCCGAAGGTTGCGGTGGGCATGTTGAATACCGTTTTGCCGACTGACTCCAGGGCATCCATCCCGTTTTTGCATGCATCCCTGCCGCGCTGCGGGCGCTCATCGTAAGCATCAAGGGCGGCTCTCAACGAAGTGCTCGCTGCCTCGAATCGCGGATTCCCAAGCTCCGCAAAGACAGCATCCACTTGGGCCTGGACGGGGGCCGGCATTACACGATGCAATGTTCCGTCGTCCCGAAGATCCCACACAATTCGGTAGGCCGCGAGCAGCTGGTTGATACGCCGAACATACTCCTCGCGAAATCCGTCTGGGAACTCCTGCCACCACCGACAAACCAAGTCATAGAACCGCGCCCACGGAAGGTCGCGCATCTGACGTCCCGCTCCAATGCGAAAACCATTGTATGGGTTATCAGGGGCAAGCGCGAGGCCCATGCTTTGTTTCAATACGCGGTACAGCTGCGCCTCCGTCACGCCATTGCGCTCATTAGGATCCAGAGCAGTCGTGTTGGCTAAGTCGAATATGCTATCGATCACCTCCAGGCGCAGGCCGGCCGGAGCATCGTTCTCGATATTCCGGCTTTCTGGTGGTGGATTCCCAACCTGACCGGAAAACGTGCGAGTTCCCATAGCGTGTGATAAAGGACGTCATCACACTCTATCAGGAGCGGCAAGTCCGCCGCTTTCCTTCAGGTTCGGGGGTTTGCGGCATCTGCAGCATCTGCGGCAAGGGCCCATAAAAATCTCAACTTTCAATGATATGCTGTATTCAAGTGACACTCTTCAGCAAGCGCCAATTCTCTTGCAGGGAGAAGCCGCAATATGCAGGATTGGAGAAAGGCTTCAACTGACTAGGGATGGCCGTGTAGGTCCATCCTGTTGGATTTGATAGAGGGCGTGTCCCAGCCTGAAGTTTTCTTTGAATAACCTTCGCGGTTGAGGAGCTTCTAAGTCCGAACTTCAAAGGGCGATTTTATTGTGAGAGATGTTGAATGCCCAATGAATCTAGGAGATTTCTTGCGCACACCTACACCAGCACTTTCTCCAGTGTGTCGATCGGTTCCAAAAGGAACCGACAAATCGGTGCGCTGGGGGAGTACTGGTCGGTCTTTAGCCACTTCCCCGTTCGCGTGCCAAAAAGGGAAAGTGGTTATGTTGCCCGTACAGCGCATCAGCACCTACCTCTCAACTGAGGAGGTTGCTCAATTGTTGGGGTTCTCGGTTCGCACCGTTACCCTCTGGTTCAATAAGTGGCACGAGACCGGAGGCCAAGGGGGCATCCCCGGCTTCAAGGTCGGCAAGAGCTGGCGTGCCGAATGCAAAGAGATCGAAGCCTGGATCGAGAAGCAGAAAGTGCGCCCAATCCAGCCCGAGAAAGTCCCTTTGCGGCAAGCTCGGTAGCGGCGGCATCTGCGGGTCGGAATTTCTCTGCGCTTGGCGCATGCTTGGGCATGGAGAAATTCACGTTGGTCATTGCTGCCCTGGTCGTCATCGCCGCCGGCGTACTCGATCTGGCTAAGTTTTTACTGATCCAGTGGCATGATTTCTGGATGTTCCTGTTGAGTCTTCGGTGGTAAGCAGCGCCAAAGTACGCTTTTTGAACCTGAGCTTTGAAACGCGAAGATGCCTTTTTTTTGCGGCTCCGGCGTTTGTCTCACGACCTACCAACTAAGAACGTCACTACCCGCGTTGCTTCTCCAAACGCCGCAGGAAGCGACTGAAATCCATCTCGGTCTCTGGCATTATCGTATGGTGCGCCACGTGGGGGCCTAAGTATGAAACTGCTCATCTTCTCCGACATTCACGGCGATAAGACCGCTCTCGAAAAGCTCATGGCAACCGAAGCGGATTACTACTTTGCCGACGGCGATCTCGCTAACTGGGGTCGTGGCCTGGGCGAGCTCGGACCGATCATGCAAAAGCGCGCCGATCGCATGTACGTGCTTCCTGGAAATCACGAGTCGGAAGCTCATATCGCCGGATTCTGCGAGCAGTTCGGCTTTCATAATTTCCACGGCCGGCACATGCAGATCGGGAAATGGGCTGTTGCGGGCCTGGGTTACTCCAATCCGACGCCATTCAACACACCGGGCGAATATAGCGAGCAGGAACTGGCCACACGCCTGGAGAAATTCTCCGCGCTGGATCCGCTGATCCTGATCTGCCATGCGCCGCCGAAATCCACCCAGCTCGACCGCGTCCGAGAGGGCCAAAATTTCGGCAGCCAGGCGGTGCGCGATTTCATCGACCGTTACCAGCCGCACTATTTTTACTGCGGGCACATCCACGAAGCGGCCGGCGTGCACGACACCATCGGGCGCACCGAGGCCTGGAATGTCGGCAAGCGCGGGCAGACGCTCGATTTGGATGGCCTGCTAAAATAGAAACTTCATGACACTCGAAGAACTGGAAAGAGAGTACGCTTCGCTCCGCCAGCAGGCTGACGCTGTGCGGAGCTATCTTTGACGCTCCCGGCAAGAAGAATCAGCTAGCCAAAACCGAGCAACAGATTTCGGATCCCGACTTCTGGAACCAGCCCGAAAAATCTCAAAAAGTGATGCAGGAGCGCAAGCGGCTGGAACAGTCGATTGCGGATGCCGACGAAGTATCACGGCTCACCTCGGATCTGGACACGCTGTTCGAGCTGGCGCGCGAAGGCGAGAACGTCGCGGCCGATCTGGAGCGCGAGATTAAGCATTTCGAAGAGCGGCTCGAAACGCTGGAGACGGCGATGCTGCTGTCGGGTCCTAACGATTCGAAAAGCGCCATCATGGCCATCCATCCCGGCGCAGGCGGCACCGAAAGCCAGGATTGGGCCGAAATGCTGCTGCGCATGTATCTGCGCTGGGCTGAGCGCCACCAGTTCCAAACCGTCGTGACGGACCGGCTGGAGGGCGAAGGCGCGGGAATCAAATCCGCCACGCTCGAAATCAACGGCGAGAATGCTTACGGGCTGCTGCAGTCGGAAATCGGCGTGCACCGGCTGGTGCGAATCTCGCCTTTCGACGCCAATGCCCGCCGGCATACGTCCTTCGCCTCGGTCTTCGTTTATCCGCAGATTGAAGACGACATCAATATCGACATCAAGCCAGAAGACCTGCGCGTGGATGTGTTTCGGGCCAGCGGGGCGGGGGGCCAGCATGTGAACCGTACCGAATCGGCGGTTCGGATGACCCACATCCCCACCGGGATCGTGGTGCAGTGCCAGAACGAGCGCTCGCAGCACAAGAATCGCGCCAGCGCTATCAAACAACTGCGCGCGCGGCTGTACGAATTCGAGATGGACAAGAAGCGCGCCGAGCAGAGCAAGGTAGAAGACGCCAAGCTGGAGATCAATTTCGGTAGCCAGATCCGTAGCTATGTACTCGCGCCCTACCGTCTGATCAAGGACCATCGCACCAAGCTTGCTATCGGCGACGTGGATCGCGTCTTGGACGGCGATCTCGACCGGCTGACGCACGCGTTCCTGGTCTACAAGCACACCGGGAAAGTTTCGGGCGACGGGAAAGAGGAACTGCCTGAGTGAGGAACCGGATATACACCGGGCCGCCGCGTTGATACGGGCCGGCGAGCTGGTGGCGTTTCCTACCGAGACCGTCTACGGGCTGGGCGGCAACGCGCTGGACCCCGCGGCGATCGAGAAGATTTACGCGGCTAAAGGGCGCCCTCCTGGCAGCCCTCTGATCGTGCACGTCGCTTCCATCGAGATGGCGCGCAGCCTGGTGCGAGAATGGCCCGAGAAAGCGGAACTGCTGGCACGGCGATTTTGGCCCGGTCCGCTCACGCTGGTCTTGTCTAAACAGGAGGGCGTGTCCGACCGATTGACCGCCGGCCTGGATACGGTCGGGGTCCGCATGCCCTCCAACCGCCTCGCTCTGGGCTTGATTAATGCGGCGGGCGTGCCGTTGGCGGCCCCAAGCGCAAACTTGTTCTCGGAATTGTCCCCCACTACGGCGGAACACGTTCGCCAGTCACTGGGCGCGAGTGTGGCCATGATTCTGGACGGAGGGCCCACGGCAGTGGGAATCGAATCTACGGTTCTTTCCCTGGCGGGGCCCGAAGCGGTATTGTTGAGACCTGGTATGGTGTCGCGAGCGCAGATCGAGGAGCTGATCGGGCGCGTGCAGGTTGGGCAATCGGCCGGCGAAGAAGCGGCTCACCCTTCGCCAGGGATGCACGCGCGCCACTATAGTCCCAAGACGCCACTGCTACTGGTAAGCGGCGGACATCTTCCCTCCAGCGGCCGTGGCGCGTATTTGTGGATCGAATGCCGCGCGCAGGCAGCGCGCTCGGTCGCGATGCCCCGGGACGCCGAAGCCTACGCAGCCGCGCTCTATCGGATTCTGCATGAGGAGGACACGCAGCGCTGGGACTGGATTGCGGTCGAACGGCCTCCGTCGGACGCATCCTGGGACGCGATTCGCGATCGTCTGGAAAGGGCTGCGGTTCGATGAGAGAGCCGGTCAAGAGCGGTGCGGCGCTGCTCGAGGAAATAGAAAGCACCGATGGCGAATCGCCAGCCTTGTGGTGGCTCGGCCACAGCGGTTTCGCGATCAAGTTTCAGGGCATCGTGTTCTATGTGGACCCCTGCTTTGGTACCCCGCCCGGCCGGACTCGCACGCTCGCGCCGCCACTTGCGCCCGAACAAGCCTCCAACGTCGATTTAATTCTCTGTTCGCACGCGCATCCCGCCCACATGGATCCGGACACGCTGCCCGGGATGCTCAAAGCTTCGCCGCGGGCCCGCGTAGTGCTTCCCAAGAGCACCGCCGAACATGCCTGCTCCATCGGCGTTTCCTATGAGCGAATGACCACCACCGATTCCGACCTGCGCGTCGAATACTTCAAAGGAGGGCCGTACGGCCGGGTGTACGCGGTTCCCTCCGCGCATCCCGAGCTGAATTGGACGCCGCTCGGCGGATATCCTCAGCTCGGCTATCTGATTCGATTTGGCGCCTGCACGATCTATCACGCCGGTGACTGCTGCTGGTACGAGGGCATCGTGGGCCGGCTGCGTCCCTACAACGTGACGGCCGCGCTCCTGCCGATCCAGGGTCCGGGAAACTTCGACATCGCGCAAGCCGCGCAGTTGGCCGAAGACATTCGGGCACGCTGGCTGGTGCCGATGCACTACGGGGCTTTTGCCGGCCAAGACGCGGAGATCGACCGTTTCGTGGATCACATGCTCGGCTTCCGCCCCGCGGTGGGATTCAAGGTTTTCGAGGCAGGCGAGCGCTGGATGATCCCCTGATTGAATGCCGGCGCAGCCTTTGATCTCGATCATCATTCCGGTCTACAACGCAGCGGACAGCCTCGGCCAGTGTCTGGATGCCGTCAACAACTCCACGTGTCGCGACTTTGAATGCCTGGTTGCCGACGACGGCTCCTGGGACGAATCCGCCGAGATTGCAGCCGGGAACGGAGCGCGTGTCATCCCCATCGTGGAGCGCGCCGGCCCCGCGAACGCCCGCAACGTGGCGGCGGCCTCCGCCTCGGGCCAGATCCTGCTATTCATCGACGCGGATGTGCGCATCCAGCCCAACACGCTGGAGCAGGTGGCTGAAGCTTTCCACCGGGATCCGAAGCTGGATGCACTGATCGGCTCCTACGACGACCAGCCCGCTGTGTCTAACTTCGTCTCGCAATACAAGAATCTGATGCACTGCTTCGTTCACCAGCAAGGCAAGCGGCTGGCGAGCACGTTTTGGACCGGCTGCGGCGCGATCAGAAGATCGGTGTTCCTGGCGTCCGGTGGTTTTGACCCACGCTACCGGCGGCCTTCCACCGAGGACATCGATCTGGGAGCGCGCTTGATTCGCGCCGGCCACAAGATTGAGCTGGATCCGTCGCTGACGGTCAAGCACCTGAAAAAGTGGACGTTGACGGGGCTGCTGGAATCCGATATTCGGGACCGTGCTATTCCGTGGACCTTGTTGATGCTGCGCGACCGGAATATTCCCAACGATCTGAACGTGCAGTGGAGCCAGCGCGTCTCGGTGGTGCTGATGTATCTCGCGCTGTCGACAGTCCTGGTCTACTGGCCGGTTTCGGTGGGATTGGCGGCCGTGGTGATCGCGATGAACCATCGCTTTTACCGATTCCTGGCCGGGCGCCGCGGTATATTCTTTGCCGTGCGCGCCGTGCCGCTGCACTTACTGTATTTCATTTACAGCGGCGCCGCATTTTTGGCGGCGTGCGGCATAGCGCTCACAACATCGCGCCAGCCTGGCCGCTCTCAGCGCTCTTGATATTCGCCGAACACGGCGCGCAGGCGGTCCGAGATTTCGCCGACCGTGGCGGATGCTTCCGAACAAGCCAGGATGTGCGGCATTAGGTTGTCGGCGGAGCCAGCCGCCTGTTGGAGGGCGCTCAGTCTAGCTTCCAGCTCGCTCGCGCTCCGCGAAGCGCGCACCTCGCGCAACCGAGCGATCTGTTGCTTTTCTAAATCGGGATCCAGCCGGAATATACGCGGCGCCTCGTTCTCTTCCTGTTTGAACCGGTTCACTCCGACCACGATCGCTTCGCCGCGCTCGACCGCCTGCTGATATTCGTAGGCCGCGTTCTGAATTTCGTTCTGGATGTAATTCTTCTCGATCGCCGCCAGCGTCCCGCCCATGGCATCGATGCGCTCGATGTACTCGCGCGCGCCGCGCTCGATGTCATCGGTGAGCTGTTCGATGTAGTAGCTGCCGCCTACCGGATCGGCCGTGTTGGTAACGCCGCTTTCATAGGCGATGATTTGCTGCGTTCGAAGCGCCAGGCGGGCCGCCTCCTCGGTGGGCAGCCCCAAGGCCTCGTCCTTGCCGTTGGTGTGTAGCGACTGGGCGCCGCCCAGCACCGCGGCCAGCGCCTGCATGGATACTCGAACTACGTTCACGTCCGGCTGCTGGGCGGTCAACGTCGAGCCGCCGGTCTGGACGTGAAAGCGCATCATCATGGAGCGGGGGTTGCGGGCGCCGAAGCGGTCTCGCATGATCGAGGCGTACAGCCGCCGCGCCGCTCGGTACTTGGCGATCTCTTCCAGAAAATTATTATGCGCGTTGAAGAAGAAGGAGAGCCGCGGCGCGAAGGCGTCCACTTCCAGACCCGCATCCAGCGCCGCACCGATGTAGGCGATGGCGTTGGCCAGCGTAAAGGCAACTTCCTGGATCGCGGTCGACCCGGCTTCGCGGATATGATAACCGCTGATGGAGATCGTGTTCCACTCCGGCAGCTCGCGCGAGGCCCAGGCGAACAGGTCGGTAATGATTCGCATCGCCGGCCGCGGCGGATAAATGTAAGTGCCGCGCGCGATGTATTCCTTCAAGATGTCGTTTTGGATGGTGCCCGAGATTTTGCGCAGGTCCGCGCCTTGGCTCTTGGCCACCAGGACGTACAAGCTCAGCAGGATCGCGGCCGTAGAGTTGATGGTCATCGAGGTGGTGATGTCCGCCAGCCGGATGCCCTCGAACAGGCGCTGCATGTCGGCCAAAGAGCAAATGGCGACGCCCGCGCGGCCCACCTCGCCCGTCGCGAGCGGATGGTCGGAATCCATGCCCATCTGGGTGGGCAGATCGAACGCCACCGAGAGTCCAGTGATGCCTTGCGAGAGCAGGTAGCGATAGCGCCGGTTGCTCTCTTCGGCGGTCCCAAAGCCGGCGTACTGGCGCATGGTCCAGAGGCGGTTGCGATACATGTCGGGGTAAATGCCGCGCGTGTAAGGATATTCGCCGGGCAGATCGGGCGTCATGACTTTGAGATCTTGCGGGCCTTCAGAAACGAAGAAACGCCGAACCAAGCCATCAGGGCCACGAACGGGATAGTCAAAGCCAGACGTGGGCCGCTGCCGTCTTTACCCCAAGCACGCACTGCCGAGGGCACAGGGAGCAGCGCCAGCACCAGAAAGAAGAACCCAATCACTTGATTCCAGAGGATATGGATCGGCCGGATGACGCCGGGTAGCACGTGTCCCAGAAACTTCTTAGCCAACGCAAGCATGCGGTTATTTCCAGTGTAGCGAACACCGGCATAGTACTCGCGCGAACCCTAGCCGCTATTGAGAAAAGCCGTTCTAGCCGATACAGAAAATGGGAGCGGAACTATCCGTTTCCAACACTTACAAGAATGGATGAAACTGTACTTGCGTTGCCAACATCAAGAAGATAGAGTGTTATGCTGAAGGTGGCCCGCAAAGAAAGGGGCGATGCGTGGAAGAAAAATTGAAAGAGCTGATGCAGGAACTGGGCAATGCAATCAACGAGTCCCTGTCTGACTCTGATCGTATAGCGGCCGCGATAGGGGAAATCAAGCGCGCCGGATACGATGTCTTCCTGGTGCTTGAAGCAACCATCGGTTTTAACAAGCGTGATGAATCCGGCGAGGAAAGCGACGAAGAAATGGAAACAGCCGATTCCGAAGCCCCTCCCAAGCGCAAGTTTGAATCTACGGGGAAGATCAAACTGACGTCACAGGATCAGAAGTTTCTGAAAGCTCTCAAAATCGCCATCGAAGAAGACAAGAATTAGCACTCAAGAGCCTGCCAACAGCTCTTGGTACACCTTCCAAGTTTTTTCTACTGCTTTTTCCCATGTAAACTCTCGACAACGCGCCAAGCCCTTTTGAGCTAATTGTTCCCGGAGCGCCTGATCCTCAATCAACGTGCGCAAGCCTTGGCAGATGGAAGTAACGTCGGCTGGGTTAACGAGTAAAGCTGCGTCTCCGCTCACTTCTGGCAAAGCCGAGGCGTTGGAAGTAAGAATTGGAACACCGTGGGCCATGGCGTCCAGCAGTGGCATGCCGAATCCCTCGTCCAGCGAAGGAAATGCGAATAAAGACGCGCGCTGGTAGAGATTGTGCAGCTGGGAGTCCGGCACGTAACCCAACACTTGGATCTCCTCCCGGCGTGGACTGTCCTGGATACGAGCCAGGATTTCTTCCGAGCCGAAACCGAAGGACCCGGCTAGGACCAGCCGCCAATCCGGCGCGGCCTGCTCGAATGCTTCCACCAGCCGAAGGATGTTCTTGCGGCGCTGAAGCGCTCCCACAAACAAGATCATTCTCTCGCGGTTCGCCGCCACAGGCGCTTCAGAAGGGCGCCGGCAGCCGTGATGGATCACGCGGATTCTCGATGCCTCCACTTTGAGAAGCTGTTGGACTTGACGCGCGGTAAAGTGCGAAACCGTAATGATCAAGTCCGATCGCTCGGCCGCGCCCGACGCTTGATCGGTGAAGCGTGCGCGGAATTCGGGCGTCGAATAGTCTCCGCTCATTACGAACAGATCGTGGAAGGTCGAGACCGTGCGCCGGTGTTTGGCCGAATCGATGCGCTGGTTTAGGCCGTGAAACAGGTCTGCTGCCGGCGCCCGGCTGCTAGTCAATAAGCGGCGCCGGCAGTTGGGCTCGATGGACTCAGAAAACGACCGAAGAAAACGGTGCGGCCGGTAGCAAAGCAGAAAGCGCGTGTCGGGGTGGGACTGCGCAAGTCCGTTCAAGAGAGCCTTCGAATAGACGCCGACACCGGTTAGATTCCGGCCAATGCTATAGGTCGCATCTAGAGCGATTTTCAATCTGCCAGCATAACGGGTTTCGCATGGCAGAGTGACTCGCGCTCGCGCTGGCTGTCGTCCAGCATGGTCTCCAGGCTTTCGACATCGGCGAGTTGGTGAACTGAGAAGCTTACGGTGGCCGCCACCAGGCGTTGAAGAACGTCCTCGATCTCCCCGGCGGCGCGAGCGACTAGCGCTTCTGCGTCGCGAGAGCCCAGGCCGGCCAGGATCAAGGCAAAACTGCACTTTTCCAGGCGGCCGATCAGGGCCGGAGCTGGAAGCGCATCTTGCAGCACGTCCGCGGCACGCATGAGGAACAGCTCGCGCGCCTCGCGATCCTCAGACGTTTCTGCCGGCAGATCGGCGATGTTCAGGATCGCGAAATACGTATCGATGTGACTGGAGAAAGCCAGGCGCAAAAAATGGGGTGCGACGAAACCAAAGCCGGGCCGCGTTAGGACGCCGGTCAGGTCGCCTGTGAGCGCTGGATCAGCCAGGCTGCGGCGGCGGCGTTCAACCGCATAGCGGATCGAGCGTGCCAGCAAGCCGCACTCCAGTTCAGATTTCAATAGGACATCTTCGGCGCCCGAACGAACCAGGCAATTGGCCAGATTTTCGTCTTCCTCATCGGCCAGAACTATGATGGGCGCGCCTTGCGCACAGGCATGGGCTTCGACGAAGGTGTCCCACAGCGCAGGACTGTCTGGCAGGCTCAGGTTCAATAGCACCGCGTCAAACTGCTGCTGGCGCAGGCAGTCCAGGGCGTCCGCAAGCTGATCCACCTGAACGATACTCGCGCCTCGCCAATTGCACCACTGACGGTTTTCTTCAATTTCGATTAGAGCTTCGCAGAGCAGTTGCTCGTCTTCGAGGTCGTCCTCGACCACCAGGAGGTTGAGATTCTTTGAGTCTGCCACTATTCGGTTAGTGGCGATGAGCGGGGTTTCTTATCAGATTTTCGCTAACGGCAGTCAGACTGCAAGCTGGTATTCCTTCAGCTTGCGGTACAGGGTGGTTCGTCCAATGCCTAGCAGGGTGGCGGCAACGGCGCGATCGCCCTTGGTGTACTCCAGCGCGTCCATGATCGCCTGACGCTCCATCTGTGTAAGCGGAATGATAGGCGGCCGCTTGGCATCCGGAGGCGTGGCGTGGTGTTCATGCGCAACGGCTTCCTGGGGAGGGTTCCCGAATGGATGAGATCCCACAGCCACGGACATGAACTGCGACTTACGGGCGATGAGCTGGTTCTGTACCATCGACGGCAGCTCGGTCACGTGCAGGAGCGGTCCGGAGTTAATCGCGACCATGTGTTGGATGGAGTTTTCCAGTTCCCGCACGTTGCCCGGCCAATCATAGGCCAGCATGGCCTCCAGCGTTTCCTGGGTAAGGGTGTGTCCCTTACCGTGGCGATTCAAGAAGTGCGCGATTAGCGCCGGGATGTCTTCCTTACGGTCGCGCAACGGCGCCAGGCGCATGTTCACCACGTTGAGCCGGTAGAAAAGATCGCGGCGGAAAGTTCCTTTTTCCACTTCCTTGGCAAGATCGCGATTGGTGGCGGCGATGACACGAAAGTCCGAGCGGCGTTGACTCAAGGAGCCGACCGGGCGAAACTCTTTTTCCTGGAGGACCCGCAACAGCTTGGCCTGCAAGTCCAGGGGCAGCTCGCCGATCTCATCAAAGAAGGCTGTTCCCCCGTCGGCTAGCTCGATCAGCCCGGTTTTGGTTCCAACTGCTCCCGTGAAAGCGCCTTTCACGTGCCCGAACAGTTCGCTTTCCATCAAGGGGCCCACCAGGGAAGAGCAATCGATGGTTACGAAGGGGCCTAAAGGATTTACGTTATGGATAGAACGAGCGGCTACTTCCTTGCCTGTTCCGGTCTCGCCCAGCAGCAGAACCGGCCAGCGGCAGCGGCCCAGCTTCTCCACCATCCTCAAAACATTGCGAATGCGCGGCGACTGGCCGACCAGGACTGGCGTCGATTCCAAAGCGGGGGCTAACATTCGTTTCCCTTCGTCAATCGTCCCAAGACAGTATAGTGTGTGGGGTCTCCATAAACTCTACTGGGACTTTAGCCTTTGGGCAACACCTCATCATCTTAGATGGGGTAGTTCATTTGGGGTAGCGTGGATGGCAAGTTTGCGGGGATGCCAGTAGTACTTGTAGCCGAGAGACCCTAGACCGACCTTAAGCGTCCCGAAGCTTTATTACTGGGAAGTAGCCACTGCCGGCGAGTTAGAAGGCTGCTGCTCGGGCGCATCCAGCCGTACTACAAAGGCAGGACCGACCTCGGCGCTGACCCTGCGCGCCAATACGGCCGCAGCTTGTTCGGAATGTTCTCTTCCTACCAGGACACGCCAGAGCGTGGGAGTTCCCGGCCGCAGCACCAGGCGCGCCGAGCCATACTCGCGCTCGAGCGAGCTGCGCAACTTTTCCGCCCGCTCTTTGTCGGCAAACGCGCCGGCCTGAGCGGCGAACCAGTTCAGGGAAGCCGGGCTGGCAGGAGCCGAGAGAATGTCCAGGCGCACTTCGACCACTCCCGGGCCGACCATGTCGATGGCCTGCGCCGCGGCGTGCGAGAGATCGATGATGCGGCCATCGATGAAAGGCCCGCGGTCGATGATGCGCACATCCACCGACTTTGTGTTTGCGAGATTCGTCACGCGCACCCAGGTTCCGAACGGTAGAGTCCGGTGCGCGGCGGTCAGCTTTTCCATGTCGTAGATTTCGCCGTTGGCGGCGGCGCGTCCGTGATAGGGATGCCCGTACCAGCTCGCCAGTCCGGTCTCGACGCCGGGAATTTGCGCCGGTGCGGGCGGCGTGGGCAGCGTCGTCCGCGCGGCGTGGCGGTGATGCGCACAGCTGGAGAGCAAGAAACTCAGGGGCAGGATGGCGAACGCGAGAATGCTTACGTGCCGGGCCATTTCTTTCGATCCTACCGCTACAGCGAGTGCTACGACAAGAACAAAACTGGCTACATTTGGTTTTTTGGGGCTCGAACAATTGACGACCGGAATGGTTTTTGGCCGCCGACCGCAGTGAACGAGGGTCTCCTCCGAGACCGATGTGCATTTTTTTCTTGACTTTCGACTCAAAGAACCTTATATATGAATCACACTGCGATCTCTGATCGCAAATCTGATGTTAGGGAGAATCAATCGATGAAAAACGCAACAAAGAAGGCTGCGAAGCCGAAGAAGAAAGCCGCCGCCAAGAAGAAGAAGTAGGCGCGCCGCCCCGAGAGGGCTTGCAGTCTATTTAGGGTTCATGCAAACGGCCCCGAGAAATCGGGGCCTTTTTTGTGTCTAGGCTCACCCGATCCGGTTCAGCGCCGCGCGCAGCTCGTCCAGCGTCATCACGCCGGGATGATACACGCGCACGATGCCGCGCCGGTCCAGTATGACCAGCGTGGGTGTGGTGCTGGCGCCGTAGTTCTTGAA
>Ga0335083_10003914_pt1 | contig 19137 bp, 19 predicted proteins | sample Lox_Sample_42_FD_206716 | JGI IMG/M metagenome (GOLD analysis project Ga0335083, IMG submission 206716) | Soil microbial communities from Loxahatchee National Wildlife Refuge, Florida, United States - Lox_Sample_4.2 | ecosystem: Environmental > Terrestrial > Soil > Wetlands | place: USA...
TGGACGCCGGCCTGCCCGAGATCGACGGCAACCTGAACCAGCTGCAGCAGGTGTTCCTCAACCTCGCGAACAACGCCGCGCAGGCCATCGCGTCGGCGGGGCGCCCCGGCCTGGTGCGGGTCCACGCCCGCCACCGCCTCGACGGCGTCGCCGTGGACGTCAGCGACGACGGCCCGGGCATCCCGGAGGCCCTGCAGCAGCGCGTGTTCGAGCCGTTCTTCACGACCAAGCCGGAGGGCGAGGGCACCGGGCTCGGCCTGTCGATCTGCCAGGGCATCGTGAAGGAGCACGGCGGCCGCCTCACCCTGCAGTCCGTCCCGGGACAGGGCGCCACGTTCACCGTCGAGCTGCCGGCGTCGCACGTCGCGCCCCCCGCCGCGCGGGCGCCCGCCGCGCCGAGCGGCGCCACGGGCCGCATCCTGCTGGTGGACGACGAGCCCCACATCCTCCACTACATGCGGGCCACGCTCACCGCGTGGGGCCACGAGGTGGAGGTCGCCACCGACGGGGAGGCCGCGGTGGCGCAGGCCCTGAACGGCCGCTACGACCTCATCATCACGGACGTGCGGATGCCGCGCGTGAGCGGGCGCGAGCTGTACGAGCGCCTGCGGCGCGAGGCCCCCGCGGCGGCCGAGCGCGTCGTCTTCTCCACCGGCGACACCGTGCGCGACGACACGATGGCGTTCCTCGAGCACACCGGCCGGCCCGTGCTGCACAAGCCGTTCAAGCTGGCGGAACTGCGCGAGGTGCTGGCGGGCGCCCTCGGAAAGACGCAGGCGTAAGAGACAGGTGTGCGGTCGAGTTCCCAGACGCCAAGCTGCCAGTGGTTCCCAGCCGGAAGTCATCAGGGGTCAGACCAGAGGTCGGTACTTGCAACTGGTCCGGCCCCTCGGGCCTCCGGTCTGGCAAGCACTGGCAACTTGGCGTCTGGGAACTCCCCTGTCCTCCGCCTGACTCCCCTCTGCATACTTAGAGGATGATCTACGTGCTGGTCCCCGCCTACAACGAGGCCTCGACCGTCGGTCTCGTCCTGTGGAAGGTGCGCCGGGTCTTCAGCGCGCTCGGCCGCGAGTACCAGCTGCTCGTCGTGAACGACGGGTCGACCGACGGCACCGACGAGGTGCTGGCGCCCTACGCGCGGGCCCTGCCGCTCACGCTGATCACGCACCGCCAGCGCCAGGGGTACGCCCGGAGCGTCGAGGAGCTGCTGCGGCTCGCCGTGTCGCGGACCGACCGGCCGCGGCGCGACCTCGCGGTGCTGCTGCAGGCCGACTTCTCCGATTCCCCGGACGACATCCCCGAGCTGGTGAAGAAGATCGAGAGCGGCGCCGACGTCGCGCTCGCCGACTACCGCCGGCGGCCCGGCCTCCCGCGCCGCGAGGCGCTGGTGCGCCGCCTCCTGGCGGCGCTGCTCCGGCGCCACCGGCGCGGCGTGCTGGACCGCCCCTTCGACTGGGTGTCGTCCCTGAAGGCCATCCGGCTGGTGACGCTCGCCCGGATGCTGTCGGAGCGCGGCGGCCGCGGCCTGCTGCGCGCGGAGGGCTGGGCTGCGGACGCGGAGCTGCTGCTCGAGGTCGCGCGGCACGCCCGGCGCGCCGAGGTCGTGCCGCTCGCCAGCCCGGCGACGCTGCGCCGCCGCGAGTCGCGCGCGCGGCCGCTGCGCGCCGCCTGGGACGTGTGGGCCGTCGCCCGCCGGCACCGGCCGCTCGCCGCCGCCGCCCCGGGCCGGACGGACGAGGCCCCGCCGCCCGACGCGGAGCCGGCCGAGGCGCCCGCCCGGGAGCGGGAAGGCCGGCGGCGCGGCCGCCGCCGGCGCCACGGCCCTCCCCCGCCGCAGTCCCGCACGGCGTCGGCCCCGTGAGGCGCGGCGCCGCCCTGACCTCGTGCGCGGTCGCGCTCATCGCCGCGACCGCCCCCGCCCAGACACCCGCCGGCGACACCACCGCGGCGGCGCGCGACTCCGCCCCCGCCCTGCGCCTGCCGTTCGCCGCGGGCGAGCAGCTCGAGTACGACGTGAAGTTCGGGATCTTCCACGTCGGCCGCGCCATAATGGAGGTCGCCGGCATCGACACGGTGCGCGGCGTGCCCGCGTACCACGTCCTGTTCGTGATCCGGGGCAAGGCGGCGTTCTTCTACTCGATGACGGACACGCTCGAGTCCTGGTTCAGCACCTCCGACCTCACGTCGCTGCGGTTCGTCCAGAACAACAACGAGAACGGGCACCGCTACTACCACAGCTACGAGATCCACCCCAACGCCGGGTACTACGTCCAGGACGCGAAGGACAGCCTGCCGACGACCGCCCAGCCGCTCGACGACGCGTCCTTCTTCTACTTCGCGCGCACCATCCCGCTCGAGGTCGGGCAGACCTACACCTTCCCGCGGTACTTCAAGCCCGACCGGAACCCGGTGAAGCTGACGGTGCTCTCGGAGGACACGGTGGACACGCCGGCGGGCCGCTTCGCCGCCATCGCCATCCGGCCGGTGTTCAAGAGTCGGGGGCTGTTCGCCGAAGGCGGCCGCGCCATCGTTTACCTCGCCGCGGACTCCACGCGCATCCCGCTCGTGATCAAGAGCACGATGTCGGTCGGCTCGCTCAGCATGTCGCTCCGGAGCCGGAGGTAGGGATGAACGACGGCCGGCAGGTGCCGGAGGCCGATCTCTCGCGCATCAGGACGGTGCCCATCGCGCGGCGGCCGAACAAGGTGGATCCCACGCTGCTCGCCAAGGTGCCGCCCCGCGGCGAGCGCAGCTTCGACGACTTCCTCGCGTCGCTGCCCGACGTCCTCGCCGCCAGGGACCTGCGCGCGGTCGTCGCCGACGTCGCCGCCGCCGCGGGCCGCCGCGGCGTGATCGCGATGATCGGCGGCCACGTGATCAAGACGGGCCTCGGACCGCTGCTGGTGCACCTGCTGGACAAGGGCGTGCTGACGCACGTGGCGATGAACGGGGCCGCCGCCATCCACGACTTCGAGCTCGCGGCCTTCGGCGGCACCAGCGAGGACGTCGCGGCGGGCCTGGCCGACGGCACGTTCGGGATGGCGGAGGAGACGGGCGCCGAGATGAACGCGGCCATCGCCGCCGGCCGCGAGGAGCGGCTCGGCCTCGGCGAGTCGCTCGGCCGCTGGCTGGAGCGCCGCACGACCGTGCCGGGCCGCGCGCAGTGCGTGTTGATGGCGGCGCTGCGCCGCGGCGTGCCGGCGACCGTGCACGTCGCGCTCGGCGCCGACATCATCCACCAGCACCCGGGCGCCGACGGCGGGGCGACCGGAGAGCTGAGCTTCCGCGACTTCCGGCGGCTCGCGGCGGCGGTCCCCGCGCTCCACGACGGCGGGGTCGTGTTGAACTTCGGCAGCGCGGTCATCATGCCGGAGGTGTTCCTGAAGGCGCTGACCGTGGCCCGCAACCTCGGCGGCGGCAAGCCCACCGGCTTCACCGCCGTGGACTGCGACATGATCCGCCACTACCGGCCCCGGCTCAACGTCGTGCAGCGGCCCACGCAGGCCGGCGGCAAGGGCTACCTGCTGACGGGGCACCACGAGCTGCTGATGCCGCTGATCGTGTGGGGGGTGGATGCGGCGCTGGCGCGCCGCTAGCGGCGCCCTCGCCCTCGCGCTCGCCGCGTGCGCGCGGCACCCCGCGCCCGGCCCGGTCCTGCCCTACGACCCGCTGCGCGAGACGGCGCTGGTGCGCGACGCCGCGGCCGGCTTCATCGGCGCGGAAGCGCGCAGCGACGAGGCGGCCGACACGCTGCTCCTGCCCGGCGCCGACTTCATCGCGAGCGGCATCCCCGTCACGAGCCGCCCCCGCCTCGCCGGCGTGCTCGGGCCCGGCCGGGCGACGGTCGTGGATCTCCGCACGCAGCTCGCGGGCGATTTCGCGTGGGTCGTGGCGGTCTACGACTGGACGGACGACGGCGGCACCGACACCGAGCGCGGCCGGGCCACCATGATCCTGGAGCGCCAGAGCGCCGGCTGGCGGATCCGCCACGTGCACTCGAGCACGGTGCCGCCGTGGCGCTGAGCGCCTCCCGAACGCACGAGCGCCCCGGAAGACCGGGGCGCCCGAATCCGCTACCGCGTGGCAACCGCCCCTTAGAAATCGCCGCCGGAACGCTCGCCCGAGATCACGTCCTTGACGCGCTGCGCCGTGCCGGGCGAGATGAGCTTGATGACCCAGTAGATCACCAGGCCCACGAGCGCCAGCATCAGCACCGTCCAGGCCAGGCCCAGCACGATGCTCAGGAGCTTCAGCGCCAGCCTGAGGACGATGAAGGCCACAACCGCCAGCACGGCGAATCCCAGCACTTTGCGCAGCATCGCACTCCTCCGGAACCTGTCCTGAGCCGCCCTACGAAGGTACCGGGGGGCGGGTTTCACGCAAGCACGGCCCGATGAGCGGATCCTACGACTGCGTGGTCATCGGCGGCGGCGTCGTGGGCGCCGCGGCCGCGCGCGCGCTGGCGGCGCGCGGAATCCGCATCCTGCTCCTCGACCGCGCGATGCCCGGCGGCGAGGCGTCGGGCGCCGCGGCCGGCATGCTGGCGCCGCAGATCGAGGTCCTGGCCGACGACCCGATCCTGCCGCTCGCCATCGCGGCACGCGAGCGCTACGCGGAGCTGGTGCCCGAGCTCGACCGGCGCACCGGCGTCGACGTCGGGTATCACGGGGGCGGCAGCGTGCAGGTCGCCCTCGACGACGGGGAAGTGACCGCGCTCACGGCCCAGGTCGGCGCGCAGCGCGCCCTGGGCCTCGCGGCCGAGTGGCTCGACCGCGACGCGCTGCGGCGGCGCCACCCGGGCATCGGGCCCGAGGCGCGCGGGGCGCTGTTCGCCCCCGACGACGCGCGCGTCAACAACGTGACGCTCACGGCTGCGCTCCTGGCCGACGCCGTGCGCCACGGCGCCGAGATCGTGGACCACGAGGAGGCGACGGAGATCGTGATCCGGGCGGGGCGCGTGGAGGCGGTGGCGACGGGCGTGCGCCGCTACGGCACCGGGGCGGCCGTCGTGGCCGCCGGCGCGTGGTCGCCCGCGCTCCGGGGCCTGCCGCGGGTCCTGCCCATCGAGCCGATCCGCGGCCAGATCGCCGTGATCGCCTGGCCGGCCGCGGAGCCGCCCGGCGTGCTCTTCGGCCGGCACGTCTACATCGTGCCGCGCGGCACCGACGCCCTGCTCGGCTCCACGATGGAGTCCGCCGGATTCGCCAAGGACACCACGCCCGGCGGACTCGCGCTGATCTTCGACGGCACGGCCGCGCTCCTGCCCGCGGTCTCCGCGCAGCCCATCCTCCGCACCTGGGCGGGCCTGCGTCCCGTGACGCCCGACGGCCGCCCGCTCATCGGCCCCGACCCCGACGTCGCCGGGCTGTGGTACGCCACCGGCCACGGACGGAAGGGCATCCTGCTCGGTCCGCTCACCGGCGAGATCGTCCGCGACCTCGTGCTCGACGGCGCCACCGCGTGGGACATCCGCCCCTGCGCCGTCACCAGATTCGACCCACGCCCGTAGGGTAGGCCGTGTTCCAGACCTGCGCGTTCTGCTCCGGCGCCCTCGGCGGCGACGGCGGCGCGTCGGGCCTGGCCGTCGGCCGCCGGTTCGCGTTCGACGGGTGGAAGAGCCGCGCCTGGGTCATCTGCCAGCGCTGCGGCCGCTGGAACCTCACGCCGCTCGACAGCCGCCTCGACACGGTCGCGGCGCTCGAGCGGATGGCGGACGCCGGACGCGTGGCCGCCACCACCGACCAGGTCGCGCTGATCCGCAACGGACCCTACGACGTCGTGCGCGTCGGCAAGCCGCGCCGCGTCGAACTGGCGGGATGGCGGTACGGCGAACGGCTCAAGGCGCGCGAGCGCGAGCGCCTCAAGGTGGTCATCCCGGTCACGCTCGCGGTCGTGGGCGTGACGATCGCCACCAACATCGCCGCGGGCGGCTCATCCGCGTGGCTGTTCATGCAGACTCCGCGCCTCGGCGACGCCGTCTACACCGGGCTCGTCGGCAACCGCAGGGTGAACGTCGAGCCGCCGGTCTGCGGCCGCTGCGGCGCCGTCATGGTGCTGCGCTCGCGGCACGTGCAGGACGCCAGGCTGTCGCGCACCGTGCACCAGGACCTCGCCCTGCTCCTGCGCTGTCCCAAGTGCGGCGACGTCGGCGCCATGCTCGAGGGGAGCGACGCCGAGCGAGCGCTGCGCTCCGGCCTCACCTACGTGAACCTGAAGAAGGGCCGGCGCATCAAGCGGAAGGCCGAGGAGGCGGCTGACACGGTCGAGCGCGCCGGCGGCCCGCAGCAGTTGATCGCACGCGCCACCCGCAACGAGATCCTGGTCTCCAGCCTCAAGGGCTCCCAGGGTCTCGCCCTCGAGATGGCCGTGGACGAGCAGGCAGAGGTGCGCGACCTCGAGCGCGAGTGGCGCCGCGCGGAGGAGATCGCCGACATCGCCGACAACCTGCTGCTGCCGCCCACGATCGAGGACGAACTGAAGCACCTGCGCGAAGGCGGTCAACCGGAAAGTTGATGCTGACTGGCCCGCCCCGTGGGGCGCCGCTATCTTCCCGTGTCCCAATGACAAGCCAGACTCTCCCGCTCGTCCAGATCACTCCGCGACAGAGCGCTCCGCTCGTGACCGACGGCCCCGCCGCCCGCAAGCCCGCGTGGCTCAAGGTGAAGGCGCCGGGCGGCGCGAACTACGCCCACGTGCGCCGCGTGATGCGCGACCTCAAGCTGCACACGGTCTGCGAGGAAGCGCACTGCCCCAACGTGGGCGAGTGCTGGGAGCACCGGGCCGCCACGTTCATGATCCTGGGCGACCTCTGCACGCGGAACTGCGCGTACTGCGCGGTGGCGCACGGCACGCCGCTGCCGCTCGATCTGGAGGAGCCGCGCCGCCTCGCGGAGGCCTCGGCCGCCATGGGGCTTGCGTACCTCGTCGTCACGTCGGTGGACCGCGACGACCTCCCGAACGGGGGCGCCGAGCAGTTCGCCGCCGTGGTGGCCGAGACGCGCCGCCAGCTGCCGGAGGCGTCGATCGAGCTGCTGATCCCCGACTTCAAGGGCAGCGAGCAGGCCCTGCGCATCGTCGTGGACGCCAAGCCCGACATCCTGAACCACAACCTCGAGACGGTGCCGCGGCTCTACCGGCTCGCGCGTCCCGGCGGCCGCTACAACCGGGCGCTCGAGCTGCTGGCGCGCGCCCGGGCGATGGACCCCGAGCTGGTGACCAAGTCCGGCGTGATGGTGGGCCTGGGCGAGGAGTGGGACGAGCTGGTGACGGCGATGCGCGACCTGCGCGCGTCGGACGTGAACATCCTCACCATCGGCCAGTACCTGCGCCCCTCGGCCGCGCACCTGCCGGTGGCGCGCTACTACACGCCCGAGGAGTTCGCGGAGCTGGCGCGGCTCGGCCGCGAGATGGGCTACCGGCACGTGGAGTCGGGTCCGCTCGTGCGCTCGAGCTACCACGCCTGGGACCAGGCGCGGCGCGCGAGCGCCGCCGTCCAGGCCTGATCACGATGACCGACACCGCGACCACCCGGGAGAAACTGCCCGCCGCCGAGGCCGACGCGCTGCGCAAGATGCTGCGCGACATGGTGCTGATCCGCCGCTTCGAGGAGAAGGCCGCGGAGGCGTACGCGCACGGCAAGATCGGCGGCTTCTGCCACCTCTACATCGGCCAGGAAGCCGTGGCGGTGGGCACGATGGCCGCGCTCCGTCCCGACGACACCATCATGACGAGCTACCGCGAGCACGGGCAGGCGCTCGCGCGCGGCGTGTCGGCGCGGGCCGTGATGGCCGAGCTGTTCGGCAAGGCGACCGGCAGCTCCGGCGGCAAGGGCGGCTCGATGCACATCTTCGACGCCGCCACCAACTTCCTCGGCGGGCACGCCATCGTCGGCGGCCACATTCCGCTGGTGACGGGCGTGGCCTTCGCCATCAAGTACCGCGAGGGCGACCAGGTCTCGGTGGGGTTCTTCGGCGAGGCCGCCGTCAACAATGGCGCCTTCCACGAAGCCCTGAACATGGCGGCCGTGTGGCGGCTGCCGGCCATCTACATCTGCGAGAACAACCGTTACGGGATGGGCACGGCCTTGGAGCGCGCGTCCGCGATCTACGACGTCGCGCAGCGCGCCTGCTCGTACGACATGCCGGCCGAGGTGGTGGACGGGATGGACGTGCTGAAGGTGCGGGACGCGGTGGCGCGCGCCGCGCAGCGCGCCCGCGACCGCTACATGCCCACCCTGCTCGAGATCCGCACGTACCGCTTCATGGGCCACTCGATGTCGGACCCGATCCACGGCCACTACCGCACCAAGGACGAGGTCGAAGAGGCGAAGGCGAAGGACCCGATCCACACCTTCGCGGAGCGGCTCAGGGCCGACGGCCTGCTCGACGACGAGCGCTGGCAGACGATGGAGGCCGAGGTGGCGGACGAGGTGGAGGACGCCATCCGCTTCGCCGACGAGAGCCCCGACCCGGCGCCGGAAGCGCTGTACGCCGACGTCTACCGCGAGGGGAGCTCCTGATGCCGGTCCTCACCTACCGCGACGCCCTGAACCAGGCGCTCCGCGAGGAGATGGCGCGGGATCCGAGCGTCTTCCTGATGGGCGAGGAAGTCGGCGTCTACCAGGGCGCCTACAAGGTGAGCCGCGGCCTGCTCGAGGAGTTCGGGCCGATGCGCGTGGTGGACACGCCCATCACCGAGCTGGGCTTCGCCGGCGTGGGCGTCGGCGCCGCGATGGCCGGCCTCAGGCCGGTGATCGAGTTCATGACCTGGAACTTCGCGCTGCTCGCCATCGACCAGATCGTCAACTCGGCCGCGAAGATGCTCTACATGTCCGGCGGCCAGGTGCCGATCCCGATCGTGTTCCGCGGCCCCGGCGGCGCCGCGCTGATGCTCGCCGCGCAGCACTCCCAGTCGTTCGAGGCGTGGTACGCCCACGTGCCGGGCCTGAAGGTCGTGACGCCCGCGACGCCGGCCGACGCCAAGGGGCTCCTGAAGAGCGCGATCCGCGACAACAACCCGGTCGTGTTCATCGAAGGCGAGATGATGTACAACCAGAAGGGCGAGGTGCCCGAGGGCGAGCACGTCGTCCCCCTGGGCGTGGCCGAGGTCAAGCGGGAGGGCAAGGACGTGACCATCGTCGCGCACGCCAAGATGGTCGCCGTCGCGCTCAAGGCCGCCGAGGAGCTGGCGAAGGACGGGATCGGCGCCGAGGTGGTGGACCCGCGGACCCTGCGGCCGCTGGACCTGCCCACGATCGTCGCGTCGGTCCGCAAGACCAACCGCTGCGTGATCGTCGAGGAGGGATGGCCGTTCGCGGGCATCGGCGCGGAAGTCGTGGACGGCATCCAGCGCGAAGCGTTCGACGACCTCGACGCCCCGGTGCTCCGGGTCACGGGCGCCGACGTTCCGATGCCGTACAACCGCCAGCTCGAGAAACTCGCCAAGCCTGACGCCGCGAAGGTCGTGGCGGCCGCCAGGAAAGTCCTCTACCAGGGCTGACGACGTGGCCACCAAGATCGTGATGGAGGCGCTCTCGCCCACGATGGAGGAGGGCCGGCTCGTCGCGTGGAAGAAGCGCGGGGGCGAGGCCGTCAAGAACGGCGAGACGCTGGCCGAGGTCGAGACCGACAAGGCCGTGATGGAGCTGGTGGCGCGCGAGGACGGCGTGCTGCGGAAGGTGGTGTTGCCGGAAGGCAGCACCGTGCCCGTCGGCGGCTTGGTGGCGATCGTGGGGAGCAAGGACGAGGACATCAGCAGGCTGGTGGGTGTCCCCGCCTCGGCCGCCCCGCCGCCCCAGGGTGTAGGGGGTAGGGTGTCGGGGGTCGCAACTCCAGCCGCGACTGCGACGCCGAAGGTCGCGGCCACCGCGGTTCCGGCGCCGCAGGCAGCTCTCCTACACGCTACACCCGGCTCTTCACGCGTCCGCTCCTCGCCCCTCGCCCGCCGTCTGGCCGCGGAAAGAGGTCTGGACCTCGCACTCCTCACCGGCACCGGCCCCGCGGGTCGGGTCGTGCGGCGGGACGTGGAGGCGGCGGGAGCAATGGCCGCGGGCACGGCGGCACAGGGGCACGGGGGCGCGGGACTCGCCGCCGCGGCCTTGCCTGCCCGCGCCCCCGCTGCCCCCGTGCCCCAGCTGCCCGCCGGGTTCCAGGACGTGCCGCTCAGCACGATGCGGAAGACGATCGCGCGCCGCCTCAGCGAGTCGCTGGGCCCGGTGCCGCACTTCTTCCTCACGACCGAGATCGAGATGGAGCGCGCCTGGGAGGCTCGGCAGCACCTGGCCGGTCTCGGCGACGCGACCAAGGTCTCCTTCAACGACCTGATCGTGAAGGCGGTGGCCCTGGCGCTGCGCCAGCACCCGGCCGTGAACGCCTGGTTCCTCGACGACCGCATCCGCTACCACGGCGACGTGCACGTCGGCATGGCGGTCGCCGTCGAGGACGGGCTCATCACGCCGGTGATCCGCCACGCGGACCGGAAGGGGCTGCGCGAGATCGCGGCGGAGACGAAGGCCCTGGCCGAGCGCGCCCGCGCGCGCCGGCTCACGCCCGAGGACTACACCGGCGCGACGTTCAGCGTCTCGAACCTCGGCATGCTCGACATCGACGAGTTCACCGCCGTGATCAACCCGCCCGAGGCCGGGATCCTGGCCGTGGGCAGGATCGCCCAGCGGGCCGTGGTGGCGGACGGCGCCGTGGTGGTGCGGCGCACGATGCGGGTGACGATGTCGTGCGACCACCGCGTCGTGGACGGCGCCACCGGCGCGAAGTTCCTCCAGACCGTGAAGCTGATGCTGGAAAACCCCCTCGCGATGCTGCTCTAGGAGAGCTCGTGGCGACGACGTTCGACGTCATCTACATCGGGGCCGGGCCCGGCGGCTACGTCTCGGCGATCCGCGCCGCCCAACTCGGCCTCACGGTCGGCGTGGTGGAGAAGGACCGGCTCGGCGGCGTGTGCGTGAACATCGGCTGCATCCCGACCAAGGCGCTGCTGCACTCGGCCGAGGTCGCGAACCTGCTGCGCCACGCCAAGGACCTCGGCATCACCACCGGCGAGGTCTCGACCGACTACGGCGTGGCGATGAAGCGGTCCCGCCGGGTCGCCGAGCAGAACTCCAGGGGCGTCGAGTTCCTCTTCAAGAAGCACAAGATCGAGCTGGTGAAGGGCACCGGGAAGCTGCTGCCGGGCCGGAAGGTCGCGGTCGCCAGGGCGGAGGGCGGCACCGTGGAGCTCGCGGCGAACAAGGCCGTGGTGATCGCCACCGGCTCGCGGCCCAAGGACCTCCCGCAGATCGGTCTCAAGCTCGACCGGACGACCATGATCTCGAGCGACGAGGCGCTGGTCCTCGAGGCGGCACCGAAGACGCTCGCCATCGTGGGCGCGGGCGCCGTGGGCTCCGAGTTCGCCGACGTGTTCAACGCGTTCGGCAGCCAGGTCACGCTGCTCGAGGTGCTCCCCCGCATCCTGCCGGTCGAGGACGCCGAGATGTCGGACGTCGTGGCCAAGGCGTTCAAGAAGCGCGGCATCGCGGTCCACGCCGGCGCGCAGATCCAGAAGGTCGAGACGGGCAAGGACGGCGTCACGATCACGTTCGCCGCAGGCGGCAAGACGCAGGCGGTGACGGCGGAGAAGGTGCTGCTGGCCACGGGCCGGGCGCCCATCACGGAAAACCTCGGCCTCGAGGCGGCGGGCGTGAAGCTCACCGACCGCGGCTTCATCAAGGTGGACGGCGCGCTGCAGACCACGGCGCCCGGCGTCTACGCCATCGGCGACGTGGCCGGCCCGCCGCTCCTGGCGCACAAGGGCAGCCGGGAGGGCGTCGTCGCAGCCGAAGCCATCGCGGGGCTGAAGCCGCACGCCATCGACTACAGCGGCGTGCCCGGCGCCACGTACTGCCACCCCGAAGTGGCCAGCGTCGGCCTCACCGAGGAGCAGTGCAAGGAGCGCAAGCTCGAGTACGTGGTGGGCCGGTTCCCCTTCAGCGCGAACGGCCGGGCCCGCACCGCGGGCGAGACCGACGGGCTGGTGAAGATCATCCGCGGCAAGAAGTACGGCGAGATCCTCGGCGCGCACATCGCCGGCGCCCACGCCACCGAGCTGATCCACGAGCTGGTCGTGGCGCGCGCCAACGAGTACACGGTCGAAGAGGTCGAGCTCGCGATTCACGCGCATCCCACCTTGTCCGAGGCCGTCGCCGAGGCGTCGCTCGACGCGATGGGCCGGGTCCTCAACATCTGAAGCGGGCGTCGCCCGTCGCGAGCGCGCTGGCCGGCGTGGTGGTGGGGTCGGCGGCCGGCGGCGCGGTGGTGGCGCTGGTGCTGTTCGTGATGAGCGGCTACGCCCTCGCGACCCCCTCGGCGAGCGGCTCCCCGCTGATGCCCGCGTTCGGCCCCTCGCTCGCCGGCGCCGGCGGCGTGGCGGCGGGCGCCGTGGTGGCCTGGGCCCTCTCCAAGCCGCTGCGCAACCTGTTCCGCCGCGCGGCGCTGGCGATGATGGCGGTGATGGGCACCGCCCTGGTGGCCGGCGCCACGCTGCCGGCGCACCAGCTGGCCGGCCGCGCGGGCCTCGCGGCCGTCGCCGCGCTGTGCCTCGCCGTCATCGTCGTGGCGTGGCGCCTGCTCCTCGCCGGGGACTGATCCGGTGAGCGCGGGCCGCCTCGCCGTCGGCCGCCTGGGCCGCGTGCCGTACGCCGACGCGCTCGCGCGGCAGCGGGCCCTCGCCGAGGACCGGATCGCCGGCCGCCTCGCGACCGACGTGCTGCTGCTGCTCGAGCACCCGCCGGTGGTGACGCTGGGCCGGGGCACCCGCGCCACCAGCCTGCCCGTCGCGCCGGACGCGCTGCGGCGCCGCGGCATCGAGGTGCACGAGATCGAGCGCGGCGGCGACGTCACCTATCACGGGCCGGGCCAGCTCGTGGGCTACCCGATCTTCGACCTCGCCGCGCACCGCAAGGACCTCCACTGGTTCCTGCGGCAGGTGGAGCAGGCGCTGATCCTCGCGCTGGCGCACTTCAGCATCGTGGGCGAGCGGCGCGAGGGCTACACCGGCGTCTGGACCGGTGGCCGGAAGATCGCGAGCATCGGCATCCACGTCCGGCAGTGGGTCACGTGGCACGGTTTCGCGCTCAACGTCACCACGGACCTCTCGCCGTTCGAGCTCATCGTGCCGTGCGGCATTCCCGACGTGGTGATGACCAGCGTGGCCAAGGAGCTGGAGGCACAGGGGCACGGGGGCACGGAGGCACGGGAGCTGGACGCCCAGGCCCGCGGGCGCACGGACGCGCCGCCGTCGGCCGACCTGATGGAGCCGGTGCGCGAGGCCGTCGTCGCGGCGTTCGCCGAGGTGTTCGCGTTCGAGGGCATCGAGACGTTCGCCGGAGCGGGGACGCCGGCGGGAAGATGAGGCGCGAGTGGGGCAACGGCTGGTTAGGGTCGGGGCCCCACTCGCGGTACTGCAGGATCGTCGGCGCCCGCGGCTGCGAGACGCTGGCGCGACGTGAGGGACCTACACCCTATAGGACGCGCCAGGGGGCCAAAAGGTTACATCCGCCTCAGCGCGTGAGTCCGATCAGGGTGAGCAGGGTCACGAGCAGCCAGCCGGCCATCGCGCCCGGCGAGGCCCAGGGATCCAGCACGCTCCAGGCCGCCAGCGACGCCAGCGCCGGGTAGCCGGCGACCGCGCGGACGAGATGGCGCCGGAACGACAGGCCGTCCACCCGCATCCACCCCCGCCCCGCTTCCACCGCCACGCGCGCCACCAGCCAGGCGGCGCCGGCCAGCGCCAGCAGCGCGAGGAGCGCGACCGACCAGCGCCCCGCCTGCGGCTCCCCGAGCCGCCGGTACAGCTCGTCCACCGGCCCGCGGCCCCCGGGCATCACGCCGGCGACGAGCAGCGCGGGCAGGCGCAGCGTCGCGAACGCGACCCACTCGAGGGCGAGCACCCGCAGCCACGCCGCGCTCCGCACCAGCGCGAGGCCCAGGTGCAGCGCCAGGCCCAGCAGCGCCGCGACCACCGGGCCGGCGAGCAGCACCAGTGCCCACACGCCCGGCGGGTGGCTCCCGGTCGAGTCGCGCAGGGTCACGAGCACGAAACGGGGCGAGACCGCGACCCCGTGCCACGGGAAGCCGGCCAGCCATCCGATCGCGCCCGTCGCCACCGCTTCGGCGGCGAGCGCGAGCCAGGCGGCCGGGACGGCGGCGAGCACGCACGCGGCCGTGAGGAGCGGCGGCGAGAGCGGGGAGCGCTGGGGCACGAGCGAATTTAGCACACGGTGGCGAAGATGCACGGCGCCCCTGCTATCTTGGAGGCCGTGCCCGACCCTCTCGACATCCGCACCCGGGGCCGTCCCCGGCTGCCGCCCGGCCAGATCGAGACCGCGAAATGGCCCGTGCTGCACTACGGCCGCGTGCCGCGCGCCGACCTCGCGCGCTGGACGTTCCGGGTCTTCGGCGAGGTGGAGCGTCCCTTCGAGCTGTCCTGGGCGGAGTTCGGCGCCCTGCCGCGCCGCGACGTGCTGTGCGACATCCACTGCGTCACCACCTGGTCGCGCTACGACAACACGTTCTCCGGGGTGCCGGTGACGCTGCTGCTCGAGCGGGCGGGCGTCCGTCCCGCGGCGACCCACGTGCTCGTGCACGCGGAGGAGGACTACACGACCAACCTCCCGCTCGCCGACCTCGCGCGCGACGCCAACCTCGTCGCGACGCACCACGACGGCGAGCCGCTCTCGCCCGAGCACGGCGGCCCCGCGCGCCTCGTGGTGCCGCACCTGTACTTCTGGAAGTCGGCGAAGTGGGTGCGCGGTCTCGAGCTGATGGACGGCGATTGGCCCGGCTTCTGGGAGCAGAACGGCTACCACATGCGCGGCGACCCGTGGACGGAAGAGCGGTACGGGAGGCCGGATCCGGCCCGGATGCGGCGCGGGCCGCGGAAGTAGGGAGTGATCAGGAGGTCAGTGGTCAGAGTAGTTCCCAGACGCCAAGTTGCCAGTGGTTCCCAGTTGCAAGCTGAGAGGGGCCAGTCCAGTGGCAAGTACTGACAACTGGTCTGGCCCCTGATCACTTGCGTCTTGGAACCACTGGCAACTTGCCGTCTGGCAACTCAACTGCCTACCGAACACCGTCTCCTACTTGTCTTCCGCCATCATCTCGAAGAACCGCCCGAACAGCACGATCCCTTTCCATATCTGATCGAGCGTGATCTTCTCGTTGGGCGCGTGGAGCCGGTCGTCCGGCAGGCCCACGCCGCAGACCAGCACGGCGTCGCTCCGCTGCTGCAGCAGCGGCACGATGGGGATCGACCCGCCGTCGCGGATCGGCGCGATGCCCCGCCCCCACACTTCGCGGAACGCGCGGTCCAGCACCCGGTAGGCGCGCGAGTCCAGCGACGTCTGCGCCGGGTCGGCCGTGGAATGCACGGTGACGGTGACGTCGGCGTACTTCGGCGCGGCCCGCTTGACCGCCTTGACGAAGAGCGCGGCGACCTCGCGGCCGCGCTGGTCCGGCACCAGGCGGAGCGACACCTTGGCCGTCGCTTCGGCCGGGATGACCGACTTGCTGCCGGGTCCCGCGTAGCCGCCGACGATCCCGTGCACCTCGAAGGTGGGGCGCGACCACACCCGCTCGAGGAAGCCGAACTTCTTCTCGCCCACGAGGGCCTTCGCGCCGCACTCCTCCCGGAAGCCCTTCTCCCGGACCGGGAGCGCGCGCCAGGCCTTCAGCTCGGCCGCCGTCGGACGCTTCACGCGGTCGTACAGGCCCGGGATGCGGATGCGCCCGTCCTCGCCCTTGAGCCGCTCGAGGATGTGCCACAGCGTTTCGATGGCGTTCGGCGCGGCGCCCCCGTAGGTGCCGCTGTGGAGATCCGCCTTCAGGGTCCGGACGTGGATCTCGGCGTGGACCATGCCGCGCAGCGCCGCGTCCACGCTCGGCCGTCCCGGCGCGACGAAGCTCACGTCGGTCACGAGCACCGCGTCGGCGCGCGTACGCTCGGGCTCGCGCGTGAGCAGCTCCGTGAGCCCCTGGGAGCCGGTCTCCTCCTCGCCCTCGATCAGCAACCGGACGTTGACCGGCAGCCTCCCGCGCGTGGCACGGACCGCCTCCAGCGCGGCCACCACCGTGAACACCTGGCCCTTGTCGTCCGCCGTGCCGCGCGCGAACAGGTCGCCGCCCCGCACCGTGGGCTCGAACGGCGGCGAGACCCACTCGCCCAGCGGATCCGGCGGCTGGACGTCGTAGTGCCCGTAGCACAGCACCGTCGGCGCCCCCGGGACCTCCGGACCGACGCCCCACAGGATCGGGTGCCCGTCCGTCTCGAGCGTCTCGACCCGGATCCCGAGCCGGCCGAGCCGCGCCGCAAGCCAGGCGGCCGCCTTGCGGCAATCCGCGGCGTGCTCGGGCAGCGTGCTGATGCTCGGGATGCGGAGCCACTCGGACAGGTCGGCGAGCAGCCGCGGCCGCTCGCGCTCGGCGAACGTCGCCAGGGAAGAGGTCATGGTGCGCCTAAACTAGCGTCCGCGGCCACGGCCGCGCCAGCACCAAGGCGCCTCGCGCGACTGGCCGTGAGGCCCGCGAGGGGTATCTTCTGCCTTCCGAGCCATGCGCCTCACCTCGTCGTTCGCCGTCTTCCGCTTCCAGCCGGGAGAGGAAGGCCTCGCCAAGGCCCGCTGGTACGGCCGCGAGGGGCAGACCGCCGAGGCGGAGCGCGCGTACCGCGCGGCGATCGCCGCGACCCCCGACCTCCGGTCCGGCTGGCTCGAACTGTTCGAGCTGCTGCGCCGGGACGGGCGCTTCCACGAGGCGCTCGAGCTGGCGATGCGCGCCGAGGACCACTTCGGCCCCGACGTCGCCATGCCGCGGGCCATCAAGGGGGCCGCGCTGGCCGAGCTGGGACGCACGCGCGACGCCGTCGCGGCCCTCGAGGAGGCCATCGAGCGCGACGGCAACCTCGCGCTCGCCTGGCACGAGCTGGCGTACGCCGCGTTTCGCGCCGGCGAGTACGCCCGCGCCCTCCTGGTGCTGGATCGCGCCTTCGCGCTCGAGCCCCACACCGACACGCTGATGCTGCGCGGCCGCATCCTCCGCGCGGCGGGCCAGTACGACGCCGCGGAAGTGGCGTTCGAGGCCGCGCAGCAGTCGGCCGAGCACGACGTGCCGCGGCGCGAGGCCGAGCGGGAGATCGCGGCGACGCGCCGCTCCGCCGCCCTGGGAGGGAAGAAGCCGCGGCACTTCACCGCGCGGGAGCGGGCCTTCGCCGACCTCGGCGCGGTGCTGCTCGACCGCCGCGCCGACGACCCCGCGCCGGCCGCCGCCGACGTTCCGGCGCTGCTCGCCGCCTGCCTCGCGGGCGTGGCCGGACTCGCGGACGCCCTCGGGTGGCGCCCCGCCGTCTGCAGCGGCGTGACCCCCGACGACGAGGCGCTCGCCGCGGCGGTCGCGAGCGCGATGGGCGCGCAGGCGCTGCCCATCGCCGCGCTCGATCCCGCCGACCGGCCGCTGATCGTCACCGCGTGGAACGACGCGAGCCGCGACTGGCGCCACCACCTCGCGCGGCTCGACCGCTGGCGGAGCGGCTGCGCCTTCGCGCTCGCGCAGGCTCCCGGCCTGGTGGATTCGGCCGACGTGATCGGCACCCTGCGCTGCCCCCCGGACGCCGCCGCCTTGCCAAGGCTCGTGGCGCGTGCCCTCGCGCTGCCCGCCCCTCCGCCGGCGGCCGCCGAGCCCGAGATCCTCGCCCTGGCCCGCAGTCCCCTGGCCCGCTGGCGCGCGCGCCAGACGGCATCCGAACAAGCGAGCTGAGTCGGGAAGGGTTCTAGCGAGGCGGTGGGCCGGCCAGCGCGGCCCAGGGGTCCGACGCTCCCGCCACCCGCCGGCGCACGTCCGCGATCGTGCGGACGAGGTCGCCGTGCGCCGCGGCCAGCAGGTCCTCGAACACGTTCAGGCGCGTGCGGTACAGCCGGGCCGCGATCACGACCGCGTTGTTGAGCGGCCGGCGCGCGAGCCAGCGCGGATCGATCGTCTCCAGCGTCCGGCCCACCGGGCCCGCGAGCTCCGCCTGGGCGCCGTCGAAGACGAGCGCGCGCCGGGCGCGCAGCTCGCCGGCGGGCAGGCCCAGCGCGTAGAGCCGGTCGAGGCGCGCCGCCAGCGAGTCGTAGAAGTGCTGCAGCCGGATCTCGTCCTCCCACCGCGCCACCGCGAAGGCCGCGCCGCGCGGATCGTGCCGCGACCGGAAGAAGGCCTCCGCGCCGCGGTACCCCACGAAGTCGGCGAGCGATTCGTTGAACGGCACGCTGCCCGGGACCCACACCGTGTTGTGCAGGATCTCGTGGATCACCGTCGCGGCGAGGTCCACCGAGTCGTCCCGCACGATGGTGGAGAGGAGCGGATCGTTGAACCAACCGAGCGTGGAGAACGCGTCGGAGACGCGCAGGTAGGTGTCGAACCCCCGCCGCTCGAGTCGCTGCGCCTCGGCCACGGCCTCGGACCGGGAGAAGAAGCCCTCGTACGGCACCCGGCCGACGACGGGCCACGTCCACGTGACCTCCGCCAGCCGGTCGAAGCGGCTCGCCGTCAGCACCAGCACCAGCGTGTCGCGGTTCACGCGCGAGTAGGTGGTGTAGGTCTGCCGCGCCGCCAGGCCCAGGGAGTCGGCCGCGAAGGCGCGCGCCGCGAGCACCAGCTCGAGCTTGCCGCGCGTCGCGGGATCGGTCGCGGGATCCGCCAGCACGGCGGCGATGGGGCGGCGGCGCGCCAGGATGCGGGCCTCCTCGACGCCCGCCCGCACGAGGTAGCGCACGTCGCGGCTGAGGAGCCAGGCGAGCGCCGCACCGATCGCGACGAGCCCGAGCAGCGCCGCGAGCGCGCGCCGCACCGTCCGCCAGCGGGTCGCTACGGCGCCCACCTCAGGCCGATGCGCGACGTCCCGCCGCCCAGGGCGTTGAAGCCCTCGTAGCCGTAGTCGAGCTGCACGCTGTGGAAGACGATCGTCCCGCCGAAGACGAGCGACCGCTGGTCGGTGGGCGCCTGGCCGGTCGCGACCCCGAGGCGCCCCAGCACGCCCACGCCGTCCGTCACGATGCCGCCTTCGACGCCGATCACGAAGTAGTCGCGCGCCGCGCGCGGCGCGACGAAGTCGCCGACG
>Ga0335083_10003915_pt1 | contig 19135 bp, 18 predicted proteins | sample Lox_Sample_42_FD_206716 | JGI IMG/M metagenome (GOLD analysis project Ga0335083, IMG submission 206716) | Soil microbial communities from Loxahatchee National Wildlife Refuge, Florida, United States - Lox_Sample_4.2 | ecosystem: Environmental > Terrestrial > Soil > Wetlands | place: USA...
GCGCACCGGCGAGGCATTACTGGAATACGCGCAGTTCTACCGCGACAACCTGCCGGCTGTTTCCGAGGGCGGCAAGCTGCGCTTCCAGGGCCCGGTGTACATGACCAACTGGGACCGCACGCTGGTGGCGATGATCATGTTCCCCATCGGGCACGACAAGGAACTGAACGCCAAGATGCGCGCCGCCTTCGAGAAATGGGTGCAGCTGGCCGCCGCGCGCGGCTGGGGCGAATACCGCACGCCGGTGATCTTCCAGGACCTGGTGGCGAAGACCTACTCGTACAACAACAACGCGATCACGCGGCTGCGCGAGACCATCAAGGATGCGGTGGATCCGCACGGCATCCTGTCGCCGGGCCGTTATGGCGTGTGGCCCAAGCACCTGAGGAAAGCATGATGCACAAGATCACTCTCATTGCGTCGGCACTGGCACTGTGTGGTTCGGTCACGGCGCTCGCCGCGGAACCGGAACTGGGCGAGCGCGTGTACCAGCGCTGGTGCGTGCACTGCCACTCGGCCGGGCGCGGCAATCCGGGCACGCAGTCGCTGCAGGTGAAGTACGGCAACCAGAAACCGGCGGTGCTGCTCGACCGCACCGACCTCACGCCGGAATTCGTGGCGTTCTCGCTGCGGCAGGGTGTGATGTCCATGCCGCCGTTCCGCAAGACCGAGATCACCGACGAGGAACTGGCGGCGGTATCCAAGTGGGTCGCCAGCGGAGGCGGCAAGCGCTGAGCTGGGGATTTCAGGAGGGGGTCTCATGGCAAACAGAAGAACCTTTCTTCAGGCCGCCGCGGCTGCGGCCGCGCTGGTGCCGGCCGGCGTGAAGCTGGCGGCCGCGGCACAGCAGGCGAAGTCGGCGCCCGCAGCGGCGCGCGCCACTTCGGCGGCCGCGCCATCACGACTGCCGCCAGGAGTCAGCCGCGAGGATTTCAACCGCGTGCTCGCCGCCTGGCGCGATACCGTGGGTGCAGAATGGGTGTTCACCTCCGATGCGGATGTGGCGCTGTATCGCGATGCCTATTCACCGTACTGGGGCGAACCCGAGGAACGTGTTGCTTCGGCCGGCGTGGCGCCGCGCACGCTGGAGCAGGTGCAGGCCGTGGTGCGCGTGGCCAACCGGTACCGGGTGCCGCTGTACACGATTTCCACCGGCCGCAACCTGGCCTACGGCGGATCGGCGCCGGTGTACTCCGGCAGCGTGGTGCTGGATCTCAAGCGCATGAACCAGGTGCTGGAGGTCAACGAACCCAATGCCTATGCGCTGGTCGAGCCGGGCGTGAATTACTTCGACCTGTACAACCACATCCAGGACAAGAAGCTGGATGTGTGGATCGATCCGCCGGATCCGGGCTGGGGCAGCGTGATCGGCAATGCGCTGGACGGCGGCGGCGGCTGGACGGCTTCGCCGTTCCGCGACCACTTCGGTTCCCACTGCGGCATGGAAGTAGTGCTCGCCAATGGCGAAGTCGTGCGCACCGGCATGGGCGCGCTGCCCAATTCGAAGTCCTGGCAGCACAACCGCTGGGGTTTCGGGCCGTGGGTGGATGGACTGTTCCGCCAGGGCAACATGGGTGTCGTCACCAAGATGGGTTTCTACCTGATGCCGCGGCCCGAGGCGATGCAGACCGCCACCGTGCAGGTGACCCGCGCCGAAGATGCAGTGCCGCTGATCGATACGCTGAACCTGCTGGAGAACCAGCACGTGGTGAATGGTTCGACCGGGTTGAGCGGCACCGGCGCGAACTGGTCGGCCCAGTTGCCGATCTACGGCCCCGAGAAGGTGGTGCAGGCGCAGATGGAGTATTGCCGGGACCAGTTCGCGAAGATCCCGAACAGCCGCTTTACCGTCGGCGAGATGTTCCGCACGCCGCTGGACGAGGCCACGCTGGCGCGCGTGCGCGCGGTGAACTTCGGCGTTCCGAATCTTTCCACGTTCCAGATGCTGAGCCGCACGCCGGGGCAGGCCGATCCCAACGCGTCGACCGGCCACATGGATTTCTCGCCCATCCTGCCGCGCACCGGCGAGGCATTGCTGGAGTTCGCGCAGTTCTATCGCGACAACCTGCCGGCGGTGTCGGAGAACAATACCCTGCGCTTCCTGGGTCCGGTGTACATGACCAACTGGGACCGCACGCTGGTGGCGCTGATCATGTTCCCGATCGGCCACGACAAGGCGATGAACGCGAAGATGCGCGGCGCCTTCGAGAAGTGGGTGCAGCTGTGCGCGGCGCATGGCTGGGGCGAGTACCGTACGCCAGGCGTCTTCCAGGACACGGTGGCGAAGGTCTATTCGTACAACAACCACTCGCTGACGCGGTTCCGCGAGACCATCAAGGATGCGGTGGATCCCAACGGCATCCTCTCGCCGGGGCGTTACGGCGTGTGGCCGAGGCACCTGCGCAAGGCCTGACGCGGTGGGTAACCTGCATGCACGCCGCCGATTTGCGGCTGGATGCGCGGGACGGTACGGGTTGTCATCTGGCAATGACAACAGCGCTGCGCTAACCTCGGACAGCCGCCGCAACGGGAGACTACTGTCAAAGGCAAGATGCTATTCCAGTCCGCCGCGGGTCTGATGCTGGTGTGCTGGGTATGGGCAATGCCCGCCATGCCGGCGCCGGACGAAACCGTCGTGCTGATGCGCGACGTCAGGGACATGGACGCCCAGGTGCAGTGGACGCGCCGTGTCGACCACTACACCCTGCAGATCGGGCTGAAGTCCAACACCCTGGGAAGCACCTTGGGGTTGCCTTCCCTCGTCTCCGGCAAAACGGGGCTGGCGTCTCCCAAGCCGCTGCCGCATGACAATCCGCCAGTACAAGTCTGGCTGCTGCGTGCAGACGGCACCATGATTCCGCCGGATCGGGCTACGTACAATACACCCGAGAACATGCTCGTGACCGAGTACAACTTTGTGTACCCAACCTCCGCCGGCGAGCAGGCCGTGGCCGTGGCGGTGATGATCTCGGGACGCTATTTCATTCAGCGGCTGAACTCGTTCCCGGACCGGAAGAACTGATCCCGTCATAGCGCCAGCGGCAGGCTGTCGCAGAAGTCCGCGACGGCCTGCGCATAGCGTGCCGGATTATCGAGTGCCGCGAGATGGCCGGCGCCAGGCAGCGTGAGGCGTTGGGCATGGGGCATCTGCCGCTGCAGCGTGGCCCCGGCCGCACGGCGCGTTGGCTCATCGCGACCGCCGTTGAGGATCAGCACCGGCGCGGCAATGCTGCCGGTCTGCGGCGCGCGGGCATGCGCCAACGGATGCAGCAGGTCCAGGCCGCGATAGCGCGTGAGGATGGCGGCGAGCAGTTCGTGGGCTGCCGCATCGCCGGTACGCAGCTCCATCAGCGGATGGCGCAGGATGGCGGCCTGCAGCGCCCGGGGCCCATCCGCGGCAAGTCGCTGCGCATACTCCAGCAGCGGCAGCCCGGATTCCACGTCGAAGGCTGGCGCGCCATCGAGCACCAGCGCTCGCGTGCGTGCCGGTTCACGACAGGCGAAGTGCAGCGCGAGCCGTGCGCCCTGCGACATCCCCACCAGCACGGGAAAGCGGACGCCCGCGGCAGCCAGTATCGCCAGCAGGTCATCCACATTGCGGTGGATGTCGGGCGTTCCCGTGGACAGCCCGAAGCCGCGCCGGTCGAAGCGCAGCACGGTGAAGCGGGGGGCCAGCAGCGCGACAACCGGATCCCAGTAGTCAAGGTCCAGTGCCCAGCCATGCAGCAGCACCAGCTCCGGGCCGCTGCCGGCCAGGCGCCAGCGCAGGCGGGCGCCGGCGCGGTCGAGAAAGCGGTCTTGGACGGGTTGCGGCGTTGACATGGGCGGCGCTGGCGTCTCACGATAACCCGTTTGCCAGCACGTATGGCGAATCATTCCTTTCGGGGGTCCGTCGCGCAATGAAGATCGGTCGCCAGGAGCATCACAGCTCGGCGCTGTCCACGTCCAATGCCGACACGATTGTGGTGCGCGGCAAGGACCTGTGCCGCGAGCTCATCGGCCAGGTCGGCTTCACCGATTACCTGTGGTTCCTGCTGTCGGGGGAATTGCCGCAGCCGGCGCAGCGCCGCGTGCTCGATGCCACGCTGGTGGCCATCGCCGAGCACGGCCTGGTGCCCAGCGTGCAGGCCAGCCGCATGACCTACGCCGCTGCGCCCGAAGCACTGCAGGGCGCAGTCGCTGCGGGCCTGCTGGGCTGCGGCTCGGTGATCCTCGGCGCCGCGCAGGATGCGGGGAAGTTGCTGGCCGACGTGGTGGCGCGTGCGCGCGAAACGGATCTGCCGGCCGCCGCCACCGCGGCCGTCACCGAGTTGCGCAAGACGCAGAAGGCAGTGCCCGGCTACGGGCATCCGCTGCACAAGGGCGAGGATCCGCGCGCCACGCGGCTGTTCGCGGTGGCCGCCGAGGCCGGCCTGCCCGATGCGCACCGCCGCGCCGCGAAGCAGATCGAGGCGCTGATGCCGCAGCTCACCGGCAAGCCGCTGGTGATGAATGTGTCGGCCGCGATACCGGCCGTGCTGCTGGACGCGGGCTTTCCGCTGGGCGCGCTGAAGGGCGTGCCATTGCTGGCGCGCACCGCGAGCCTGATCGCGCACCTGCTGGAAGAGCAGGGCAAGCCCATCGGCTTCGTGCTGTCGCACGCGGCCGCGCAGGCCATCGACTATGACGGCCCGGTGCCACCGGGTTTTACGCGGGGAGACACGTGAAGGGTCTGGATGTATTGAAGGGCGTGAAGATCGTCGAGCAGGGCACGTTCATCACCGGTCCCTGCGCCGGCATCATGCTGGCCGATCTCGGCGCCGACGTGATCAAGGTGGAAAGCCCGGATGGGGATCCGTACCGCGCCTACCAGGGCGGCAATTACTCGCCGCATTTTCAGGCCTACAACCGCAACAAGCGCAGCCTCGCGCTGGACATGAAGCAGGCTGGCGATCGCGCGCTGTTCGATGCGCTGATCCGCGAGGCCGACGTGTTCATCCAGAACTTCCGGCCGGGCACCGCCGACCGGCTGGGCGCGGGCGCGAAGCGGCTGCAGGAGCTGAACCCCAGGCTGGTGTACTGCTCGATCAGCGGCTTCGGCGCCGATGGTCCCTACGTGGATCGTCCCAGCTACGACTCGGTGGCGCAGGCGCTGTCGGGCTTCCTCAGCGTGGTGGTGGATGAGAGCCGGCCGCGCTTTCTCGGGCCTGCGCTGGCCGACGCCATCACCGGCATCTATGCCTCCTATGGCGTGCTCGGCGCGCTGTTCGACCGCAGCCGCACGGGCAGGGGGCGCGTGGTGGAGGTCTCGATGCTGGAAGCCATGGCGCATTTCGCCGTCGAGCCATATGCGGCGTATTTCGCGCTGGGGGCGGTACCCAAATCCTCCGACCGGCCGCGGCTGGCGCAGGCGCACATCCTGCGCACGAGGGATGGTGGCCTGATCGCCATTCACCTGTCATCGCTCGAAAAGTTCTGGACCGGGTTGCTGGCCGCGCTGAATGCGCCGGAGCTGGGCACAGACCCGCGCTTCAACACGCGACTGCTGCGCATCGAGAATTACGACGCGCTGGGTGCGGAGCTGGATCGCCGCTTCCAGCAGGGCACGGTGGCCGAGTGGGTCGAGCGGCTGGGCGGCAACGACGTGCCGTTCGCGCCCATCAACAAGGTCGATGCCGCGGTGAACGACCCGCAGGTGCGTCACCTGGGATTGATGGTGCCGGTCGAGAACCCGCACGCGGCCACGCACGCGGTGCGGCCCGCGGTGCAGTTCGACGGCCGGCGCGCCGATGGCGTGCATCCCGCGCCGCTGCTGAATGAACACGGCGCGGCCATCCGCGCGCAGCTCGCCCGCTCGCCGGCCTGGCCGGCGTGCGACTGAACCCACCACAAGGACAAGCCATGCTGTTTCCCACCACGCTAGTCGGCAGTTATCCGCAGCCTGAATGGCTGATCGACCGCAAGAAGCTCGCGGGACGCTTCCCGCCGCGCGTGCGCGTGAAGGAGCTGTGGCGCGTGCCCGGGGAATTCATCGAGGAGGCCTGGCAGGATGCGACGCTGCTGGCCATCCGCGCGCAGGAGCGCGCCGGCATCGACATCATTTCCGACGGCGAGATGCGGCGCGAGAGCTACTCGAACCGCTTCGCCACCGCGCTGGACGGCGTGGACCTCGAGAACCACGGCGAGGCGCTGGACCGCAGCGGCCACCCGAACCCGGTGCCGCGGGTCACCGGCCCGATCCGCCGCCGCCACGCGGTGATGGTGGAGGACGTGAAATTCCTGTCGGCCAACACGCAGCGGCACATCAAGATCACCGTGCCCGGCCCGTTCACCATGTCACAGCAGGCGCAGATCGACTTCTACGGCGGCAGCCGCGAGCAGGCGGCCATGGATTATGCGAAGGCGGTGAACGCGGAGATCCGCGACCTGTTCGCCGCCGGTGCCGACGTGGTGCAGATCGACGAGCCCTACATGCAGGCGCGGCCGGAGGATGCCCGCAAGTACGGCCTCAATGCGCTGAACGCCGCGCTGGAAGGCATCACCGGCAAGACCGCGGTGCATATCTGCTTCGGCTATGCCGCCATCATCCACACGCGGCCGGGCAAGGAGGGCTATTCCTTCCTCACCGAGCTGTCGAAATGTTCCTGCCAGCAGATCTCCATCGAGACGGCGCAGTCGAACCTGGATTGCAGCGTGCTCAAGGGCCTGCCGGGCAAGACCATCATCCTGGGTGTCATCGACCTGTCGGACATGAACGTGGAGACCCCGGAAACCGTGGCCGCCCGCATCCGCAGGGCCCTGGAATACGTGCCGGCCGAAAGCATCATCGTGGCGCCGGATTGCGGCATGAAGTACCTGCCACGGGACATCGCCGACGGCAAGCTGCGCGCCATGGTGGCCGGCGCCCAGATCCTCCGCCGGGAACACGGCTGAAGTACACTTCGGCCCTCACCGCATATCCTGGAAACAGGGGAACCGCCATGCCCATCTCAGCCAAGCTGCCGTCGCGCCTGCACCATACCGCCTATACCTCGAAGGACCTGGAAGCCACGCGCCACTTCTACGAGGACATCATCGGCCTGCCGCTGGTGGCCACCTGGTGCGAGAAGGACGAGCTCTTCGGCAAGGAGCGCACCTACTGCCACTGCTTCTTCGGGCTGGGCGACGGCGGCGCGCTGGCTTTCTTCCAGTTCGCCGACCAGGAGGACGCCGACCTGTTCGCGCCGAAGATGCCGGCCTCGCCGTTCCATCACATCGCGCTGAACGTGGATGCCGAGACCCAGGCCGGCATCGAGCAGCGGCTGAAGGCGGCCGGCTTCACCGAGCCGAAGATGTATGTGCTGGAGCACGGCTACTGCCGCTCGGTGTACGCCGAGGATCCCAACGGCATGATCTGCGAGTTCACGCGCGACCACCCGGATGCGGAAAGGATCAATGGCGAGAACCGCCGGGCCGCGCACCAGGAACTCGCGCGCTGGCTGGCCGGCGACCATCACAACAACAATCCGTTCCGTTCGGAAGCACACTGAAGTGCTGCACAGCCTCGATCGCATCCTGACCACGCACGTGGGCAGCCTGCCGCGCTCGCAGGCCGTCACCGACGTGTTGTTTGGCCGCGAGAACCGCGGCCCGCTGCCGCCGGATCCGGACAAGGTCATTGCCGATGCGGTGGCCGCCATCGTGGCGAAGCAGGTCGAGGTCGGCATCGACGTCGTCAGCGACGGCGAGATGGGCAAGATCAGCTACGCCACCTACATCAAGGATCGCCTCTCCGGTTTCGACGGCGACACGCCGCGCGAGCCCGGGCAGGACCTCGTGGAGCATCCGCGGCTGCTGCAGAAACTGGCGAAGCTGGGCTCCACCGCGAGCTATCGCCGGCCGCGTTGCGTGGCGCCGATCAAGGTGAAGGACCTCGCGCCGATGCAGGCGGACATCGCCAACATGCAGGCGGCGATGGCGGCGGCCCGGCCGGCGGAAGGCTTCATCAACACGGCTTCACCCGGCACCATTGCGCTGTTCCAGCCGAATGATTTTTATCCGACGCAGGATGCCTACCTCGAAGCCGTGGCCGAGGGCATGCGCGCCGAGTACGAGGGCCTGACGCAGGCGGGCCTGCTGATCCAGATCGACGCGCCGGACATGGCCATGGGCCGGCACACCATGTACCGCGACCGCAGCGAGCATGATTTCATCGGCCTGGCGGTGCGGCACATCGAGGTGCTGAACCACGCGCTGCGCAATGTGCCGGCCGACCGCATCCGCATGCACGTGTGCTGGGGCAACTATGAAGGCCCGCACACGCATGACGTGCCGCTGGAAAAACTGCTGCCGGTAGTGATGAAGGCGAAACCGCAGGCCATACTGTTCGAGGCGGCCAATCCGCGCCACGCGCACGAGTGGCAGGTGTTTCGCGACCTGCGCGCACAGGTCCCGGATGACAAGCTGCTGGTCCCGGGCGTGCTCAGCACCACCACCAACTACGTGGAGCACCCGGAACTGGTGGCACAGCGCCTGGAAACCTTCGCCGGCATCGTCGGCCGCGAACGCGTGCTGGCCGGCACGGACTGCGGTTTCGGCACCTTTGCCGGTTTTGGCCCGGTGGATCCGGACATCGTGTGGCTGAAGCTGAAGTCGCTGGTGGACGGTGCGGCGCTGGCTTCGAAGCGGTTGTGGGGACGATAGACCCATAGATTCGCAAGCGGACTCAAGACAACAACAGAGGGGAGAATCCAGATGTCCGATCTGAAAGGTCACGACACTTCCTACGAATGGAAGATCATCCTGCTGCTGAGCATCACCTTCGGCCTCGTGGGCCTCGACAGGTTCATTCTTCCGGTCATTCTGCAATCGCCCAATTCCACGATGGGCAAGGATCTTGGCCTCACTCCCGCCGACGGAGGCAGGCTGGCGGGATACCTCGGCATGGCCTGGGGTATCTCATCGTTCGTGATGGGCTATCTGGCCGACAAGGTCGGACGCCGCGCGGTGCTGGTGCCGGCCATCCTGGTGTTCTCGCTGATGTCAGGGTTCAGCGGTTTGGCCGGATCCGTCACGGCGCTGGTCCTGGTCCGCGTCATCATGGGAATCGCAGAAGGGCCGGTAGCCTCGACTGGTGTCGCAGTGGCGGTGGAAGCCTCCAAGCCGTCCCGGCGCGGCATGAACAACGGCATCTTCCAGTGCATGATCTCCATGTTCGGCCTGGCACTGGGACCGATCATCGCTACGCGGCTGCTCAATGGCCACAGCTGGCATGTTGTCTTCATGATCGTGGGCGCGCCCGGTCTCATCATGGCCATCCTGATGTGGATCGTGGTGCGCGAACCCGTGAAGCAGGCGCACACGGGCCCCCACAGTGGCGGCACGTCGTTCTTCGGCATGTTCGGCCATCGCAATGCCAAGGTGGCGCCGCTCACGCTGATCTGCGCGATGGGCGGCATCTTCGTGATTGCCGCCATGCTGCAGGCCTACCTGACGGCACCGGCAGGCGCAGGCCTCGCGCTCGATCCGGTGACTGCCGGCAATGTGTTCTCGGCGGTGGGCATTGGCGGTTGCATCGGCCAGTTCGCAATGCCGGCGATTTCCGACCTCATCGGGCGCAAGCCGGCGACGCTGCTTTCGTACATCCTGGCTGCGGTGTCGCTGTACTTCTTCACGCAGGCCGGTGCCGGCAATACCACCACGCTGTGGATCCTGCTGTTCTTCGCCTCGCTGTTCAACTTCGCGGCGCTGGCGATCCTGGCTGGTCCGGTGGCCGCGGAGGCCGCGCCTCCGGGCATGCTGGCCTCGATGGCCGGTTTCGTGATCTTCGCCGGTGAGTTCATCGGCGGCGGTGCGGCACCGATGATCGCGACCCGGATTGCAGGCGGTGAATACGGCCTGAAGGGCACGCTGTACTTCGCGGCCACCGGCCTGGTGGTCGGCTTCATCGTGGCGCTGTTCCTGAAGGAAACCGCGCCGCGTTACCACTCCAGCGGGGCAGCAGAGGTGGCACCCCCGACGCTGGGCTGATGGGCACGCTGCCGGTCAACGTCGACGATCGCATCGTCTGGGACAGCTGGCTGTCGCTGTTCCACTTTCCGGTGGTCTCGGTGGCGGACGAGGTGGGCACGTTCGCCGCCCTGTCCGCAAAAGCGAAGCAGACGGATGAGCTGGCGGCCGAGCTGGGCCTGGATGCGCGCGCGCTGGCCATCCACCTGGCCATGCTGGCCGCGCTGGGCTTCGTGGAACGGCGCGAGGGCAGGTGGCGCGCGACCGCCGCCACGCGCACCTGGCTGCATCCGCGGGCCGACGGCTACGCCGGTCCGCTTTTGCATCGCTTCAAGGAGCGCCAGCCCCTGCATGCGCAGCTGCTGGAAACCCTGCGTACCGGGCAGAAGGCCGGGGATTACGCCACCGTGGCCGAGGAATGGGAACGCGGCGAGATGCCGCCCGAACTCGCGCGCGCGATTACCGCGTTCATGAACGCGCACAGCCGCGCGTCCTCGCTGGCGGTGGGCCAGCAGCCGCTGTTTGCGCAAGTGCGCTCGGTGCTGGACGTCGGCGGGGGGTCGGGCGTGTTTTCCATCGAGCTGGCGAAGGCGTGGCCGGCCTTGTCGGCCACGGTGCTGGAGATCGGCAGCATCTGCGCCGAGGCGGACGGCTACATTGCCGCAGCCGGAGTGGGCGCGCGCGTGAAGACGCACGCGGCCAACATGTTCACGCAGGCGTGGCCAGGCGGCCACGATGTGCATTTCTTCTCGAACATATTCCATGACTGGTCCGACGACACCTGCCGGCTGCTGGCACGCAAGTCCTTCGAGGCGTTGCCGGCGGGCGGCCAGATCCTGCTGCACGAGATACTGCTGGACGACGATGGCTGCGGCCCGCTGGCGGCAGCGGCCTTCTCGTTGCTGATGCTGCTGGGAACGCGGGGACGGCAGTACAGTCTCATGGAGCTGCGGGAATTCCTCGAACCGGCCGGCTTCGTCGATATCGAGGCAGCGCGCACCGGCGGCGGCTACTATTCGCTGGTCAGCGCGCGCAAGCCCTGAACACAGAACGGCTGGGGGAAGCAGTATGCGGAATACGAAGAGTCTGGCGGCAGCTGCCATTGCGGCGGCCGCCGTGCTGGCGGGAACGTCAGCGGATGCCCAGAAAGTGGTGGATCCCGGCTTCAAGAGCGTGGGCCGCGGCTGGCCGCTGGCCGCGGACCTGGGCCAGCCGCCGGTCAATCCGAAGCCGATCGCCCCGCAGAAGGACCAGGCGGTCCAGACCTTCCTTGAACGCAATCCGTGGACAGTGGGCCCGGAGCCGCAGCGCGGTGCGTTCGGTGGCTTCGGTGGTTTCGGTCCGCCACCCGGAGCCGGCGGTCCCGGGGCGCCGCGCGGGCCCGGGGCGCCCGGTGGTGCGCCCGGAGCAAATGTGGCTCCCGCTGCCCCGGCGGCGCCGGCAGCGCGTCCCGCAGCCGGCGCCCAGCCGGTGGCCGGTGTTCCGCCACTGGCCGGATCGCAGGGCGCGGCCACGGCACTCAACGCCAGTGCCACGGATGGCAATGCGCCGCCGGGCGTAAAGCCCCTGGCCGTGGATCTCTTCACCACGAAGAATTTCTACAAGGATCGCGCGCTGTGGAGCGACCCCCGCTATTTCCGCTGCAACAGCCCGTACGCCGTGGAATCGCAGCATGGCGCGAACGGCGCGGCGCTGTCGCTGGATCCGAAAAAGGCGCCCTGGGGTTTCTGCGAGCGCGACTATCCGCGCGAGGCCATCGTCAGTCCCTATCCCTTCAAGACCGCGCAGGAGCACTACGAGGCGCTGCTGGCCGAGGCGAAACAGCACGGCGGCCCGACGCAGCACACCTATGCCACCGTTCCCGGCGACATCACCGGCCGCTACGGGCTGGATTTCCGCACCACCTCCGACTGGTACGGCAGCATGCGCGTCAACCAGGTGCCCACCATCCTGTCGCTGCTGACCCCCGAGTACCAGAAGCGTTTCGTGGAGCTGCTGTACCAGGAGGGCGTCAACGGCGCCTCGCAGTGGCCCTCGCAGTACTGCTGGCCCGAAGGTTTCATGCGCCGCTTCGATCCGGTGGCCATCCAGACGCAGATCAACAACCACTACGTGATCGTCACGCCGCAGCTGGTGCAGATCTCCACCGGCGTGGCGCGCAACTTCGTCACCAACATCTATGTCGGCCGCACCTTCAACATGACGGGCGCCGTGCCGCGCCTGGGTCCCGACGTGCCCCACTGGTACGGCGACACCATCGGCTTCTGGGACAAGGACGCGCTGATCACCTGGACCTCCAACATCCAGGGCTGGATGGTGCACGGCAAGTTCGAGTTCTCGAGCAAGATGCAGACCATCGAGATCTACACGCCGGTGCGCGACGCCGGCGGCAAGATCCCCGGGCTGAACCAGGAGGCGATCTTCTACGACCCCGAGTCGCTGGTGCAGCCGATCCGCATCGTGCGCACGCTGAACCGCCTGGGCGACATGGATTCCGGCAACCCGTACACCTTCATCGAGTGCGTACCGAACATCTATCCGGTGAAGGGCAAGGCAACGCCGGTGACGCCCGGCCAGACGATCGAATACGAGGTGCCGGACATGTACGGCCGGCCGTGGGCGGCGATCTGGCACAAGTACTGGGAGCAGGGCATGACCGATCCGGAAGAGGAGAAGAAGCAGGAGGAATTGTTCAATTTCGACGATTCGGCGCCGGCGCCGGGGAGCAGGAAGCCGTGAGCAGCGCAAAGCGTCAGTCGATGCGGATTCTGGCGGCCGGCCTGGCGGCGGCCCTGCTGGTGACCACGACGGTGCAGGCGCACCATTCGTTCGCGTCCTATGACATGAACAAGACCATCGTGGTTACCGGTGTGGTCACGCGCGTCAATCCGGACGCCAATCACCTGCAGATCTTCTTCGCGCCCATGAACGAGGAGCGCAAGAACGTCGAGCGCGACAAGGACAACAAGCCCATCATCTGGGCCGTGGACATGGCCGGCTCCGCGGCCTCGGCGCAGGAGGGCATCTCCGTGAACGCCTTTCCGCAGGGCACCGTGTTCAGCGTGGGGCTGCATCCGCAGCGCAGCGGCGAACCGGCCGGCTTCCGCGAAGGTCCACTGTTCAAGTGCCCGGTTCGTGCCGACGGCAAGGGCATTCCGCCCGCACCCGGCAAGCACTGCGATTCGGTGGAAGGCAACACCCGCTTCGGCACGGGCGAGCTGCCCAAGCCGGGAGTTTCCGCGACCCCGGCCGTCCCGCCGGCATCGGCCGCGCCCGCCAGGTGAGGCGGTGACGGCGTGAGTCTCGAGAGCACGGCACGGCAGCTGCAGTCCACGGCCTTCAGCCAGCAACTGCAGGCCACGCCCTGGGTGGTGCCCACGCTGCAGACCATCCATATCGTGATGATCGGCGTGGTGTTCGTTTCCATCCTGATGATCGCGCTGCGGGTGCTGGGCTGGGTGCGCGGCGAGCAGCCCTTCCTGCTGGTATGGCGCCGCTTCGCGCCATTCCTGTGGACGGGCCTGGTGGTGATGACCGTGACCGGCCTGCTGCTGACCTGCGCCGAGCCGGTGCGCGAGGTGATGGCGCTGTCGTTCCGCCTCAAGATGGCGCTGCTCGCGATCGGAGTCATCAGCGCCATCGCATTCGGCCGCAGCGTGCGGGCGGCGGCGCCGGCCGCGGAACGCCCGTTTCCGTTCGGGGTGCGGCTGGCCTCCGTCGCCACCGTCGTGCTGTGGCTGATCATCATCTTCCTTGGCCGCGCGATCGCCTACGACAACTCCGTCTGGGGCCACTGGTCGCCGGCGGTGCTGCAGCGGGGCGGCACGACGTGAGGACGCCGCCGCCGTTCATCCATGCCATCGAATCCTCGGCCGTGGGCGAGTGGATGCGCAGCAATGTGCTGGCGATGCCGTTCGTCGAAGCCTCGCACGTGCTGTGCATCACGCTGGTGTTCGGCACCATCCTGGTGGTCGACCTGCGCCTGCTGGGGCTGTTCGACCGCGGCCGCCCGGTGACCCGGGTGGCGCACGAGATGCTGCGCGTGACCTGGCTGGCATTCGCCGGCGCCGTGCTGACCGGCGCGCTGTACTTCTCGGCCAATGCCACGACTTACTGGTTCAACACGGCATTCCGCTTCAAGATGCTGACGATACTGGCGGCGGGCCTGAACATGGCGGTGTTCCAGCTCATCACCTACCGCGGCGTCGCGGCCTGGGATCACGCGATGGCCACGCCGCGCGCGGCGCGTATCGCCGGTGCCGTGTCCATCCTGCTGTGGGTGACGGTCATCACGCTGGGCCGTACCATCGGTTTCACCAAGGGCTACGATTTCACGGTTCCCGCGGGCGTGGATTTCGATTTCTCCGCGGGCGGAGGTTCCTGAGATGGGCACCAGGGCCGAACACGTGGCGAAGCGGCAGTCCGCGCCGCCGTTCCGCTTCTACGACAACCGCCAGAAATACCTCGCATTCGTCAACACCTGCAACGAGAAGGCGGTGGTGGCGCGGCGCGCCGGCCAGGAACTGGGCCTGGTACGGCCCACGCCACCGGCGCTGAACCTCTTCGACGCCGGCATGGGCGACGGCACCGTGCTGTCGCGGCTGATGCGCTACGCGCACAGCGTGCACCCGGCGGTGCCCATGGTGGCGGTGGCCAAGGAGATCAGCCTGGAGGACGTGCGCCTCGGGCTGGAGAAGATGCCGGACCGCTTCATGGAGCATCCCGCGACGGTGCTGGTGATCACCAACCTGAACTACGCGGACGCACCACGGCTGATGCTGCGCGACATGCAGCTGGCGGCCGCGCTGAACTGGCAGGAGATCCGCCTCAGCGGGGATTCGGCGCACGCCTACGAGGAGCAGATCGAGGAAGTCTCGGACACGCTGGCCGAGGCCTGGTCCACGCATCCGAGCGAGAAGACCGGCAACCCCATCTACCGCCGGCCGTCGGTGCTGGTCGTATACCGCGAGGACCACAAGTTCCTGCTGGACGGCGTCATTCCGCGGCCCGGCCGTCCGCCGCCGCACTACGACCTGATCCTCGCCTCGCAGCCGTGGCGCGCGCGTATGTCCGCCGAATTCAAGGTGTCGCGCGTGCTGGGTCCGCTGAGCCGGGCGCTGGCCCCGGGAGGCCGGCTGCTGGTCATCCAGTCGGCGGGCCACGATCCGGCGCAGGAGATCATCCAGAAACTGTGGCCGGGCGAAAATCCCTTCCAGGTGGATCGTAACGCGCTGCTGGCGGCACTGAAGAGCGAGCTGGGCCGCGACGCGCGGGACTTCATGCTGGCGCCGCCGCCGGACGACAAGGCGCTGCTGCGTTACGAGATGCGCACGCTGCCGTCGGAGCTTTCCGACCGCATCGGTACCTCGACGCTGTTTGCCGCGTGGAACGCCGCCGCCTACGTCAACCAGATGGAGGACGAACGCCTGGAGCCCGTGGTGGCCAGCGGCGCTTATCTCAAGGCCACCCAGGCCGTGCTGCAGAAGCACGGCGGGCTGTGGTTCAACGACGAGGCCTTCGTGGTATCGCGGCGCGGCTGAACCTCACTCGTCCCTGTCGATCTGCTTCTTGAGGAAGGCCAGCATCCGGGTGTAGACCGCGGCACGATCTTCCAGCGTGAAGTAACCGGAATGCTCCGTGCCGATGACCTCCCACTGTGGTGCGTTGCCGGCGGCCTTCAGTGCGCTGCGCATCCGCGAGGACTGTTCCGGCGGTATGTGCTCGTCCTCCTGCTGCTGGATCAGCAGCACTTTGGCCTTGACGGACGCGGCGTTGTCGACCGGCGAGCGCGCCTTCAGCTCATCGGGATCGCTGCCGAACGCCCGCCGGATATCCGGTGGAATCTGTCCGTCGTTGCCTACCAGGGCGGGCAGGTCATAGACGCCGCCCACGCCGATGACGCACTGGAACAGGTCGGGCTCGCGCGCGGCAGCCATCAGCGCGGAATAGGCCCCATAACCGGCGCCGATGAAGCACACCTGGCCGGCGGCGGCCACGCCATCCTTGAGCGCCCAGCGCGTCGCATCGATGAAGTCATCCTGCACCTGTCGCCCCCACTGGCCATCGCCCAGGCGCTCGAACGCCGCGCCACGGCCGCTCATGCCGCGATGATTGACCTGCAGCACGGCGTAGCCGCGCGAGGCGAACAGCTGGCGCTCGAATTCGTAGCGGTAATCACTGGGCTGGCCACGCGGCCCGTCGTGCGCGATCACCAGCAGCGGCAGGCCGCGGCGGGGTTTGCCCTTGATGTCCAGGGGCGTGGTCAGGTAGGCGTGCAGCGTCACGCCGTCGCGTGCGTGGAGCTCGATGGCATCCACGGGCGACAGCCGGCTGCCTTTCAGTTTGGGGTAGGTCAGCATGCTGGTGAGCGGCTTGGCGGTCTTGACGTCCACGACCAGGTAGACCGGCGGCCGCGCGCCTGAACTGACGCGCACCACCGCAAAGGCAAGGTCGTCGGTGGCGCTGGTCACGTCGACCTGCTCGTTGGGCAGGCGCTGCGCCAGCGTGTGGTGCAGCTGTGCCAGCGGATGCGCCGGATCCGGATACCAGTAAACGGGGAAATGACCGGTGCCCGCGAACATCCAGGGTTTGCCGGCCGGATCCAGCGACACGGTATCCATGTCCGCGTCGGGATTGCGATACAGCAGCCGTTGCGTGTTGTCCGCCGCGTTCCACACCACCACCGCGCGCGTGGCCAGGTCGCGGCCGTCCAGCGCGTAGTACTCCTCCCCGCTGCCGGTCCAGGCCACGGGCGTGAGGCCGCGCTCGCCGGGGGCGCCGTGCACGCGCAGTTGCCAGTCCCGGCCCGCGGCACGCGCGGCGGGCGGCAGGTAGTAGACGACCTGCTCGTTGTGCGCGGTGACACCGGAAAGCACCGCCACCTGGTGTTCCGGCCCGGTGATCATGTGGCCGTCCGGCAGCGGCAGCAGCGCGACGCGCGACTGCTTGTGGTCCCGCAGGTTCAGCAGGAAGGCACCGTAGCCGTCGGTGTTGCCGTCCTGGTCCGTGCGCGTGGTCTGGAACAGCGCCTGGTCCGCCACCGCGGTACGCGCCTCGATCAGGCGCACCGGGCCCTGCGCCTCGCGAGCCGGATTCGTGCCATTTTTCCGGTTGTCGGAACGGCCGGTATTGAACTGCTTGGGACCGGACGCCACCTGCTCTTCCCGGCGCATGTCGCCGACCGGATCCATCGAGTACGATGCGCCGGACAGTGGGTGGATCGATTGCGGATTGCGGCCCTCGACGTCGAACACCATGATGCTGTCGAGCGCATGCCGCAGCCGCAGGAACCCATGCGCAGGCCAGTCCGGCTGGATCAGCACCTGGTGTTCGTTCGCCCAGCGTATGTCCACCACTCCGAGCGGAGCCTGCAGCAGCTCGACGTGCCCGCGTTTCATCGAGGGGAACGCGTAAAACGACAGCTGGCGCTGGTAGTTGTCCTCGGTCCATCCGGTGGCGATCTGCGTGCCGCCGGGCGAGAGCACCACGCTGTCGTAGCGCGGAAACTCGATGTAATCCTGCAGCGGCCGCGGCACGGTGGCGGTGATCTGCACTTCGTCCAGTTCCGCCACGCCGGATTCCGGCGTCGCCGCGGGCACGGCGGCGGCGAGGGCACAGACCAGCGACGCAGCCGCCGCGGACCAGACCGCGCCCCCGCGCCGGTATCGCGCCCGCGACACACGTTCGTGCTGTTGCATCAGAGGCCCCCAACCTTGATTTGATTGTCCGTCAACTCCTATTATAAGAATGGATCGTCCGACCGCGACCAAGACAAGAACAATCCGCCGGCGCGGCTTCAGGCGGCATCCTTGCCGACAAGGGGGCACGACATGAGCTTCAAGACCAGGGTGGCATCGCTGGCGTCCTACGAAAAGGGCACCATCGAGCTCAACGACGACCTCCGGCACTATGCCTTCTCGAACATCTTCGAGGTGTGCAGCAAGTCCAGGCCGTACGAGCGGGTCATGGTGGTATCCAACCTCGAATACGCGGCCGAGGCGGTGCGCGCCGAGGGCACCTCGCCGTGGTACACCGCGCCGCACGACGAGTTCGCCATCGTGATGGACGGGGAAATCGAATTCACCTTCTTCCAGCTGACCGATGCCGAGAAGCCCGCCCACAAGGCCGGGGCCGTGCGGCTGAAGGCAGATCCGCAGGGCCGGCGCATGGGCCGCGTGATCGCGCGCCGTGGCCACGAGGTGCTGCTGCCGACGGGTGCCGCCTACCAGATGAAGGCGGCGAAGCCGTCGGTGGCGCTGATCCAGACCTCGGCCGGGCCCGAGAGCGTCGAGAAATGGTCCGAGATCTGCGTGCTGAAGTGATTGCGTTGCAGGACGAATCCCGCGAGGAAACACCATGAACGCCGTGAGAAAAGAGAAAGTGCAGGTCATTGCCTCCGAACCCGACCCGGTGCTGGGCTACCGCAGGTTCCGGTTCGGCAGCTTCAGCTTCGAGCGCGATGCGTACTTCGTGCACATCCGCTGGCCGAAGGGCATGCACACCATCGAGGTGGACCGTTTCCTGCGCGCCATGGTGCGCGACATCGGCTGGGGCTTCTTCTACGGCTGGATCTTCTTCGACGACGTGTTCGGCACGCAGAACCACTACGGCACCGTGGATATCTTCGCCGGCACCTACAGCAAGGGCCACCGCGACACGCAGGTGGATTTCCTCGAGACCTTCAACACCGACGACGTGCGCGCCGCCTTCGAGGCCATCTCGGTGAACTGGATCAACGAGGGTTACGATCCGCTGCGCGCGCCGCTGGAAACCGGCTCGCCGCTGGGCGCGAAGACGAAGGAAGCCAAAGGCCCGCTGATCCGCGGCTTCGAGCCGGCGCGCCGCATGATGGGCCTGCCCGGCGACGTGGCGCCGCGCTCGGATGCCAGCGGCCATCCGGTCAACCGCGCCTTCGCCGACCTGAGTTACGACCGGCCGGTGGTCGAGCCCGAGCCGGGTTTCGAAGGACAGATCCACGCCTTCAACCTGTACGACCACATCGCGCGCGCCGACGTCACCTGGAACCCGTCGTTCACCTCGATCACGCGCGCCTGCATCTGCTGCGTGACCAGCGAGGAGCACATGCTGCCGGTGATCCACGGCAACGACCGCAACGAGTGGTTCATCCAGCTCACCGACGAGATCCACTGGAACATCCAGGACAAGAACA
>Ga0335083_10003917_pt1 | contig 19134 bp, 13 predicted proteins | sample Lox_Sample_42_FD_206716 | JGI IMG/M metagenome (GOLD analysis project Ga0335083, IMG submission 206716) | Soil microbial communities from Loxahatchee National Wildlife Refuge, Florida, United States - Lox_Sample_4.2 | ecosystem: Environmental > Terrestrial > Soil > Wetlands | place: USA...
GCCAAAGCTCGCGAAGACGCGTCCAATCCATATTCTGCCAGGACGGTAGTGGTTGAGCCGCCAACGGCTGACCCCTACCCGCACCACGAGGATTACGTGCAAAGCTCGGGCTTCGATCAAGGGCAGCTAACGTCTCGGATTGCTGACACTACGCCCTTGATCGGTAAATTTGAAAGGCGCGGACGCAAAACATAAGCAACTGCTGGCCGATAGCGGGGACAGTCGCTGGCGTCAAACGATTTCTGCGTGTGTTTGAGAAGCTGGCGACTGGCTAATCGCAGCCAGTGTCTTTTCGTGTAGAGTCTGGTTCAACTCCAGACCAAGGATGTACTTGGACCCTCGGCGTGTCACGCTTTTCAACTGCGCCGAACCAGAAAGCTTGAGTTCGTCAACTTTCAGAAAGATCCGCGATTGGGCCGGGATTGCAACTGGAGCCTCGACACGCAGGCCGCCTGCGGAAAGGTCCAGGCATCGAGCTTGAGCATAGCGTGGCTCGCCGCCCTCATCCCACGCGAGGCGGACCGGCCCGGCGTAGCTGACCCGGGCGTGGCGGCGGGAATTACCAGTTCGCATGGACATAGACTTATATAATTCTTTATCGGTTAAATCCGCTGATTCTTTAATAAATGCGGCTGCTTCTAAATCGACTAAAAAATTAACGTATAAGCTCTTCTCCAACGACGCCCGCAGCTCCGCCGCCAGGCGCTTGGTCGGAAGCCATACCTGAAACCGTTGCCTCGGCCAGAGCTCTCAGGCCGCTATCTTCCAGCAATTCCACCATCGCTCGAGTCAAATCCGGATCGAATTGTTTCCCACTCCGTTTTTTGAGCTGTATGATGGTGGCCCCTACCTTGCGCAGAATGTGGCCCGGCACACCGATTTTCCCAATGTCGTGCAATTGCGCGGCGTGCCGGATCAATTCCACAAATTCAGAACCGCAGCGGCTGGCGGCCGCCAGAGCAGCGGCCGGATTTCCCACGCGGCGCGTGTGTTCGGCTGTATCCTGATCCCGATATTCGCCCGCCAGCGCGAGGCGGTCCAGAATCTCGATTCTCGATTCCGCCAACTGGCGCGTGCGTTCCTGAACCTTGCGCTCCAGCTCTTCGTTCTGCTCGCGAACGCGTATGTGCAGCAGCCTGGTTTCCAGCAGATTTCTGAGTCGGAGTATCACTTCGGAAAGGTCCAGCGGCTTGGTCAGGCCGGCATAACGCCAGTCCGTCGTTTTTGGGCCAGAAGTAGCAGTGCCTTAATGGTTAGATAGGCGGCGCGAAGCGATTCTGAACGGAGATGAGACCACCACGCTCGCATGCTGCTTTCAACGTGCCGCAACGTCCAGTTTGGAGGCTGCGGGCAAGCCATCCATGATGGGCTATCGGCGGTTAAACATGACGCTTTAGCGCGGTTCACATCAATCCGTTCTCGGCGCGCAGTCGCAGGCGCCGCAAAGCACGCCGTCAAGCGTCCTTCGGCATCACGTGAAATATCTCCACACCCACCTGAAAACGCCCGTCCACCAGTGGCGTGCAGTGCCGAACGATCCCGAATCCCACGCTCGAGTCGCCCTCCAGCGTTATGATCTCGCCTGGCCCTAACGGCGTAGCCATCTCCAGGCCGACACCCTGCATCGATAGATCAACTACTGTGGCGGCGAGAGTCGAGTACAAGCTGACCGCCTGAACTTGAACTTCCTGAGTCAGCGGATATCTCTCGGTGCCTCGCAGATCGCGTTTATTGATATTTGCAAGCACGACGGAGAGTTCGTATTTTCCCGCTTTCGGCTGGCACGAGACGATTTCCGCATAGCGGGCCACCGCGCCAAATTCGATAGAGACACTGCCTTCCGCGAGAGGCTGCTTGACAAGAATCGACAGCCCGTGCGGCTGGATATTCTGGATGATCCCGGCTACTCTGGCACGAGATGTCGTGATTAAGACCGCGATCCCCCGGCCGAGGGAATTCTTAGCCTCGTGGTTCGCTTCGGGAGTCTCAGTGAGAGCGTCTGTCGCCGGTGAACATCCGGTGGATCGAGTTGCATCCCGCATGGCCGCATGACAGTGCATGCAAAGATCCACTCCAGGCCTTAGGATAGCGGCCGCGTTTCATACCATTGATAGAACTGCACCTTGTCTTGACATGCCTGAGTTGCGCGCTGCGGTGAATATCGTATGCCTCTCTTAAGACCGGAGTTGCATACTATTGGACACTTTGGCGCGGGCGTGCGTTATTATGACGCACCGCGAAACGGTGAATTTCTTCTCTCTTAGTGGCGCTGTTATAAACTGGCTGTAAATGTATAAACGGAACCACGTGTCGTTCCCAGCCCTGCTAGTCTTTGCAGCCTTGTCCCTCGCGCCGCTGGCCTGGAGTCAGTCTTCGGCTCAGCCCTCCACCAAGAATGGCGAATGGCCAACTTACGCCGGCGATCTGAAAGGCACGCGCTATTCGCCGCTCGATCAGATCAACGCGTCAAATTTCAATCAGCTCGAAGTGGCTTGGCGGTTCAAGACCGACCACTTCGGCGGGCGTCCGGAATTCAAGCTGGAAGGCACGCCGCTCATGGTCAAAGGCGTCATTTATACGACCGCCGGCACCAGGCGCTCCGTGGTCGCGTTGGATGCCAAAACCGGGGAACTCATCTGGGCGCATAGCATGCAGGAAGGCGCTCGGGGTGCGGCCGCGCCACGCCAGCTTTCAGGCCGCGGCGTAGCCTACTGGACCGACGGCCGCGGTGACGGCCGCGTCGTCTACATCACTACTGGCTATCGTATGGTGGAACTCAACGCCCACACCGGACAGCCCATCCCGTCATTCGGTACGGACGGCGTTCTCGATCTCAAAGTCGGCGTCGTGAAGGGAACCGGCCAGCAGATCGACCTCGAGACCGGAGAGATCGGCGTGCATTCCACTCCCATCGTGGTGAAGGATGTGGTGATCGTCGGCTCGGCCATGAAAGAAGGTATGACCATCGTCACGCACAACAACACCAAGGGCCTGGTGCGCGCCTTCGATGTTCGAACCGGCAAGAAAATTTGGCAGTTCAACACTATCCCCAAACCGGGCGAATTCGGCGGCGACACTTGGGAGAACAATTCCTGGGCCGTCAACGGGAATACCGGCGTGTGGACCCAGATTACCGTGGACGAAGATCTGGGGCTGGTCTACCTGCCGGTGGAGTCGCCGTCATCTGACTACTACGGCGGTCACCGCCCGGGGAACAATCTGTTCGGCGAAAGCCTGGTGTGCGTCGACCTGAAGACCGGCCAGCGCAAGTGGCACTTCCAGTTCGTACACCATCCCATTTGGGACATGGACATTTCCTCGGCGCCCATTTTGGCGGATGTCAATGTGAACGGCAGGCCCGTGAAGGTCGTGGCCGTACCGAGCAAGCAATGTTTCCTGTACGTATTCGATCGCGTCACTGGGCAACCGATCTGGCCGATCGAAGAGCGTCCGGTGCCGCAATCCACCGTGCCGGGCGAGAAGACTTCGCCAACGCAGCCGTATCCGACCAAACCGCCCGCCTATTGCCGCAACTACATTCGCGTGCCCGACGATCTGATCGACTTTACGCCCGAAATGCGCGCCACTGCCAAGGACAATATCTCGCGTTATAAAGTGGACGGCGTGTTCAACCCCCCGCTGGTCGGCGATCCCAACGGTTTTCTCGCCGCCATCGAACTGGGCAACGCGGACGGCGGCACTAACTGGCCGGGCGGCGGATACGATCCTGAAACGCATATCGTATATGCGGAGGCTAACGAGTCGGCTGTTACGCCCATCTCGCTGCGCGAGCCTCCGACGGGGTATTCCGACATGCGTTATGTCTTGGGACGTCAAGATCAGGCTTATCGCTTGGCCGAAGCGGCCGGGTCGGGCGACTATCCCGGGGCTCCGCCACCCAAGGATGGCGTCGCGATTCCGAATACGGCCAAGCCGGCCGCGTCTAAACCGCCAGCCAATCTTCCGAATGGCAACCTCAGCGTCCAAGGTCTGCCGATCATCAAGCCACCGTACGGTGTCATCTCGGCCATCAATCTCGACAAAGGCGAGCTGGCGTGGAAAGTGCCGTACGGCGAAACGCCGGACAACGTGCGCAATCATCCCGCTCTGAAGGGCATGAACATCGGCAATACCGGCCAGGGAGGAAGCGTAGGCCTGGTAGTTACCAAGACTCTGGTGATCTTGGGCGACAGCCGGCTTACAACCACGCCTCAACATCCGCGCGGCGCGATGCTGCGCGCTTACGACAAAGCGATCGGAAGAGAAGTGGGCGCGGTGTGGATGCCGGCGCCGCAGAGCGGCTCGCCGATGACTTACATGCTGGACGGCAAACAGTACATCGTCGTGGCCGTCAGCGGCGGGCCTTATTCGGGCGAGTACATCGCCTTCTCGCTGCCGCAAGCAGAATAGAGCTACTGCTGCTGTTGCGGAGCGTCTGACGTGACGCTCGGCGGCGGCTCGGACGGCAATACCGGAACAGTGATCGTGGTTGCACGCCCTTGTTCGTCTCCACGCAGCCATACATAAACTACGGCGTCCAAACTCGGCGGATCCGGAAGTCCAATTTGAATCGATTGCTTCAATCCCGGCCCGCGCAACGGAACCGGAAGTCCGGAAACTGCCTGCCCGTTCGCCTCGTCCCATCCCAATTTCTCGATCAGCTCGAGATTTTCGCCCGTGAGCTGATACTGGCGCGCCCCATTTTGCGGTGGTGCATCCGCCAAGGTAAACGAGTCGATTTGCGGCACTCGAAGTATATGGGCCAGCGTGAACGGCTTCGAGCTGCCTTTCGAGTGGTTGTCGATTGATGCTTGCAGCACGCAGCCGGCCGGCAACCCGGTGGTGTCAAAGGCCACGAACAACTGGTCCGGCGAAAGCTGCGTCAGACTCCAGCCCGAGCCTTGCTCGCCAATGCGGAGGTCCGTGCGCTCTCCCGCGCCGTCGGCGCAGGCCAGACGCAGAATGCTCTTGCGGTCGATGTTCTTGACGTCCAGCAGCGCGTTCAAGGTATATCCGGAAGGGAACTCATCGGCGTGTACCGCGATGGCCATTCCCGCCGGCAGTGAAAGTTTAGTGCTCGTAATCGCCGGCAAAGGTCCAATGATTTCGAGCGCAGCGGGAAACGTAAGCGGCGCGCTGCGGCCATTGAGGTACGCTTTTACCGGCAGTTCGGTTCCTGGCTGCCGGACGGACTTTAGCGCCACCGTGACGCTTCGTTCGGTCTGATCCGCACCGGGCGATCCGAGATCCAGAACGGCGCCCGGCGCTTCCAACTTACTCACTTGCTCCAGCCGCTCGCCTTTCAGCACGAAGTGCTGCGCGACGACGCCCTGATTGACGACAATTGGAAGATTGTCGATCTTGGGCGGATTCGGGAGCACCTTGAACTCCACCGCGTGGCTCTTGCCGTCCTGCTGCGAGATCAGTAGCTTGTACGCACCCGGATCCAGATCGCCGGTGTCGATCTGTACGTCCAGGTGATCTTGCACGCCCTGGCGCAGACCCTTGGGCAATTTGAATCGAACGCTCTCGGGCGTCGCGAATTCGTCGTTGGGCCTCTGCAAGTCGATCTTGGTAGTGAACTCGAAATCGCTGCCTTGCAAAGTCGCCGCAACCTTGCCGGATTTCTCGAGCAGACGATCCTGCGAGGCCGGATCGAGGCGTGCCTCCTTAAAATCGCTGAGCGGCCTGACGTGCACGATTCCGTTGGCCTGGAGCGGCGTCCAATCCCAAAACGCGGTCAGCTTGTAATCGCCCGGCGGAAGTTTGACCTTGGTCAAATCGATCTCGAGCGCTTTCTGATTTCCCAGTTTCACCACTGGAACCTTGAATTTCTTTTCGCCGCTCACCAGCGTCCACTCACGCGCGTTATCCAGATATTTCCAGCCGGGCTCCGGCACGTCTACCGGAAGAGGCGTTTTCTGCGCAGCGGGGATGAAATCCGCGGCCCCGATGTGGATGGGAGGCCCGGAGATGTTCGGGACGCGGCTGGCCCAAATGAAAGCCGCTCGGGTGTGCGGCGGCAGAGGGCTCTGCTGGCCGCATAGGTTGACGCCCGCAGGCAACCCCGGCAGCGGCCTCGCGAACGAAGCACGGAATTGTGTATCGGGAAATGCGATGGCGCGCAGGTCAAGCAGCATCGCGGTTCCGCCCGCGGCCAGCCCAATCGGGCTTCCGAAGAAGAGCGTGCCCGCCATAGTGGCCAGGCTCGCCGTTTGCCCGGCGGCTTGCGGAGTAGAACTGGCCAGCGGATTGTAAGCCGCCAGCTGCGGATTCATGGCTGCGAAAACTGTCGCCGCCTGCGTTGTCACCGGAGCGTTACGGTCCACTTGCACCGCGAATCCATACTCGGACGCAAAGCCGTTCAAAGCCGCATTCACACTGGCCGCCGAACTCTCGCTATTGGACAGCGTGGCCACCAATTGTTCAGCTTGCGCGGTCTTGTCCGCATAATCGGCGAGCTGCGCAACCAGAACCTCGTCTTGCGAGAGAAACTTTGCCACCTTCTTTCTGCTCAGCCCCGCCGGACCGTACACCAGCGCAGCGACGGAAATGGTCTGGCTCATTTTCCACGATTCGGGCTTGTCCGCGGGCTTCGGATCGGTGACGAGAATATCCGGCTGATCGGCGCGCCGCTTCTCCGGCACCAGGACCAACGCGATCTCGCCCGGGCGCTTTTCCTTGCCGCGCAGAATGGGCGAATAGAGAACCGTGTCACCCTCGCCCAGATGGTTGATAGTCCGAAAGGGAAGATTTTGGTCGCCCGCCTCTACGCTTAGCTCCAGCGCCCCGAGCGGGCCGCCAGCCGGACAAGTTACAAATGGTGGCGCTTCCGGCGCAGCTGCGGCCGGATTCTTTAGATCCGCGCCCGAATCAGTTACTTTTTGTGCGTGCAGGAGACAGCATAGCAGCGGCGCCACGGCGAATACCGGCGACCGCAGCCCCGTACCAGTATATTTGCCCACTTGATTTGAGATACGCCGCGGACGCGGGCGGTTTCATCGCGATGATGAAGTCTTTTTATCCAATAGGTTAATGAACTGTCGGATACTTGATCCCAAGCTGCTCCAGATACGTGTCGTACTTCGATGAATCGTAATAGAAAGCCTTCATGCGATCGCGGTACTGATCCATGATCTTTTTGTTCATCCAGGTCTGCGGCTGATCTTCCGGGCGCAGGAAGCTGTGGTACTTCACGTCCTTGGTCTGCACGTTGAAATAATCGCGGGCGCTCTGGACCAACTCGGGATGCAGCAGGAGATCGAGAATCGTCATGGCCTGCACTTTGGCGCCGGCGATCACGCCCTTGTGCGCGATGGGCGTCGCCATGGAAATTCCATTGGCCCAATTGTGTCCAGGACCGCCGGGAATGTTGGACGGATACCCTAGCGTCACGGTAGGCACGTTCCAGGAAACATCGCCGATATCGTCTGAAGGCCCGCCGGTCGGCCCGACGCCGCCTTCCTCTTCCGATTGGGCCTGCGCTCGCGGCGCCCGCAGCGGCGATATGGTGGTCGCCAACCCACGCACCGGAACTTTCAACTCCTTCTGCAGCGCGCGCGCCAGCGCCTGGTCGTCGTCGGACCACTGCGGCAGCCCCACCTTCTCCATGTTCTTGTGCATGTCCTCGGCAAGCGGCTGGTTGAAATATCCCGGCCACGCGGTCCCGAGCAGCCGCTCCGTGTAATTGGTGTCGGTCATCAGCGTCGCGGCTTTGGCCATGTTGTCGCCGATGCGCCACAGATTCATGATGTGGTCGTAATCGGCCTCGCGAAAATAGAACCAGATGGACGCGTTCGGCGGCACCACGTTGGGCTGATCGCCTCCATTGGTGATCACATAGTGCACGCGCGTCGCTAATCGCAGATGCTCGCGCCGGAATTCGTATCCGGCGCTCATCAGCTCCACCGCATCCAGGGCCGACTTTCCTCGCCACGGCGCCGCGGCGGCGTGCGCGCTCTCTCCAGTGAACAGGTACTCAATCGACACCAGTCCGCTGCCGCCCGTGGGCCCGTAGCCTACGCCGAAATTATTGCCCACGTGCGCGAACAAACAAACATCGACATCCTTGAACAATCCCGCGCGAACATAATAGGCCTTGCCTCCAAGCAGTTCTTCCGCCACGCCCGGCCAGATCTGCAGCGTTCCTTTCAAGTGCTCGCGTTCCATGACGCGCTTCACCGCCAGCGCCGCTAGAATTTGCAGAGGCACGCCGGAGTTGTGTCCTTCGCCGTGTCCCGGCGCACCCTCGATCATCGGATCATGATAGGCGACCCCCGGCTTTTGCGAAGCTTGCGGAATGTCGTCGATATCGGATCCGAGCGAGATCACCGGTTTTCCTTCGCCCCAGGTGGCCACAAACGCGGTGGGAATTCCCGCGTAGCCGCGCTGGACTTTAAAGCCTTCTTTTTCGAGAACGCCCGACAGATATTTGGACGTCTCGATTTCCTGATAGCCCAGTTCGCCGAAGCTGAATACGGTGTCGACCATCACCTGGGCCTGCTTCTTCATATGATCGATTTCGCCGGCCAGGTCGGCCTTCATGGCGGCTTCTTTTTCGGGCGTGGCTTTGTTTTGAGCAAATGCGGCGCAAGCCGCCAGCAGTACGACGGTTAATCGTTTCACAAAAAATCTCCTTGCGAACCGCGCCTCGGGCGATGCCGAGCCTAAATGTAGGCCATGAGCGGGTGATAAGTTCTAGTCTTGGTTTCGAGCGAGGTAACAATGTAGCCGGGATGAATGGGCGTGCGGCGCAGGTAATCTTCTCCCACCGCGTCGGCAATCGCGCAGAAGATAGTCGACGCACCCGCCGCCACCGCGACTTCACCCACACCTTTGGCGCCCACCGGCGTCTGCGGATCGGCAATGTTTACGGCGTCCCATTGCATGTCGTTTGGAATGTCGAGCATGGTTGGCGGCTTGGTGTGATGGAATCGTTTCGCCACCGCCTGGCCGTAGTGTGGATCGTAAATCAACGCTTGCGATTTGACGTGCCCCAGTCCCTGAATCGCGCCGCCGTGCAATTGGCCGCTCAAGGCGCGAGGGTGCAGAACCGTGCCCACATCGGCGACCGCCAAATAGTCAATCACGTGATATTGACCGGTTTCGATATCCACCTCGACCTCGGCGAATCCCGCAACGAACGACAGCGGCACACCCTTCCCACCGAACTCGTCCTTCGCGACTCCGATGAGCCCCTGTCCGGCCAGCGTTTTCACGGAGTCCTTGGTCATCTGGTGCACTTGCTTGGGTACTTCGTGACCATCGTATTTACCGCCCATCTGGATGGCGAGCTTGGCCGCGTCCGCGAACGACATGCCGCCGCCCGGGCTGCCCTTCGGGAAAACACGCGCGTTGCCGACCTGATAATTCTCCGGCTTGCCGCCGAATTTCTTCGCTGCGATCTCCTGCAGCTTGGCCTTGGCGTCCAACGCCGCGGCGTAGTTGGCGCGGCTATGCGCATGGGTGGTCTGGCTGCCATCCTGGGTGGAACTCCAGGGCACGCCGACGCTGGTGCTGCCCCACACAACCTCAACTTTCTCCCACGGCATGTCCAATGTTTCGGCTGCGACTCGCGCCGTGTCCATCACCGAATGCGTGCCTAAGTTCCCGATGCCCTGGTGCACATACAGCTTTCCATCCGGCTTGATCAGCAGCAACCCGTCGAATCCGTTGCTGCCGGAAAAGAACGTCGCCACCGAGACAGAAACGCCGCGCCGCTTGGTGCCGCTGGCCTGCGCGCTGCGCTTCTTGCGCTCTTCCCACTTGAACATCTCGGCGCCGCGGTCGAGAGCTTCGCGAACCTTGGCGCTGGTCACGGTGGCGCGCGGTCCGCCTGGTTTCTCGGGAAATCCCCAAGGCGAATTGTCGGACGGCGCGTTGATCTTTCTGATCTGTACGCGATCGATGCCAAGCTGTCGAGCCGCCTTATCGACCAAAGGCTCGCAAATAGCCACCGCCTGCAGGCCGCCCGGACAGCGCTGCGAGGTGCGCGGGGCCGTATTGGTGGCTATCGACAGCGCTCGCAACCGCACCGCCGCCGGCTGATAAAGCAGCGACGCGCACATGGCCGCGATCTGAGCGTCACCCTGCTGCGCATACGGACCGGCGTCTTCGATGAACAGCATGTCCATCCCCAGGATCCGGCCGTCTTTGCGGAAAGCGATCTTGATCCGGCCCTGGATGCCCGGACGCACCCGTCCGATGAACGACTCCTCCTCGCGCGAAATTCGCATCATCACCGGCCGGTTGACTTTTTTCGACAGCAGCGCCGGAATCGCCATGGTTTGCGCGCCGTTGATTTTCCCTCCGAAGCCGCCGCCGCAATATTCGCTGACGAACACCAACTGGTCGGGCTTGATTCCGCACCAGCGCGCGGCCGCATCCACGGTCTGCGCCAGGCTCTGCGTGGAGCCGAACATGTACAGCTTGCCGTTCTGCCAGTAGGCCATCACCGAACGCGGCTCGAGCGGCGCGTGAGAGGTGGACTGCTGGAACACGGTCTCGTCGATTACGTAGTCGGCCGCCTTAAATGCGGCATCCACGTCGCCGTATCCCGCCTCTTCGCCCGCCTGCGCGCCCCACGGCAGACGTCCCGCGGCAACCTCTTCGAAATCCTTCGACGTCCACTTGATGGTCTTGATTTTCGAGTTCTGGTAGTAAACGTTGCCGTCCCGGCGCGCGTTGGGCCCGCCCGGCCGCAAGCTATCCATCGGATCAATCACGAAAGGAAGAGGCTCGAAGTCCACTTCCACCGCTTCGACGGCTTCGGCGGCGGTGTGTTCATCCACGGCCGCGATCGCGAAGATCGGCTCGCCGGCATAGACCGGCTCATTGGTCAGTGCCAGCTCGGGCCGGCCGATCGGAGGCGGGTCCTCGGGTCCCGGCTGTGCCACGGGCACGTCGTCGGCGGTCAGGATCGCCAGCACTCCCGGCATCGCCAGCGCCTTGCGGGCATCCAGCCGGCGAATCCTCGCGTGCGGCACCTGGCTCAGCGCCAGCTTGGCAAAAACCATTCCGTCCGCGCGGAAGTCCTCGGCGTATTTCGATTGACCTCTGACTTTGGCGATCAGGTCGGGCGTCGAATAGTCGTGCCCGATGTACTTGTACTTATTCTCTTTGGTGGCAGACATTTTAGACGCTCTCCATGTACTCGACGGCCTTCATCATGGAATTCATGATCTTGTTGTAGTCGCAGCACCGGCACAGGTTGCCGGAAATTCCGTGCGCCAATTGCGCGCGGGTCGGCTTGGGGTTGGTCTTCAGATAACCGACCGTGGCCATGATGAAACCGGACATACAGAACGCGCACTGGAAGCCTTGCTCATCCACGATGGCCTGTTGCACCGGATGGAGCTTTCCGTCAGGCGCGGACAAGCCCTCAATCGTCATGATCTTGCTTTGCCGCACCGTGTGGGTCAACACCGAGCAGGAGTAATGCGGGACATCATTAATTAGAACCGTGCAGGCGCCGCATTCGGCGCGGTCGCATCCCAGCTTGGTGCCCGTCAGGCCGAGCTTGTAGCGCAGCGTCATGGCCAGGGTTTCCTGCTTCAAAACATCGACGCGCCGGGACTGTCCATTCACGTTCAGAGTGACCAGCCGCTCGACGGAACCGGCGGCCGAGGCCAGAACGGCTGAGCGAAACAGGTAGCCGACCGAGGAGGCAGCTGCGCCTCCAGCGATGACGCCTTTGATGAACTGCCGCCGGCCGACGCGTTGGGGTGGCGTGGCGTCCACTACGTCCTTTTTTTCCATGGATCTGCGCTCCTGGCTAATACTTTAGCAATGCAAGCCAGTCTACGCTTTTGAATACTTAGAATCAAGCTTGCGATGAGGTGAGTGCAGGAGCGCTCTGGGGATTTATCTGCGTTAGCCTGCGCCCACGCTGACAAAAAGCGGCTGACCGCCACGATTCACCAGCAGCAGCGACGGACGGCCGTTAGCTTTGGCCAGCGCGGGGCCTACGTCGCTGGCCGAGCGAATCGGCTGATGGTTAATCTGAACGATCACCTCGCCCGGCTGCAGTCCAGCGTTAGCCGCCGCTCCCGCCGGGTCGATGTTGGTGATGACAACCCCCGTGGTGCCCGGCTTGAGTCCAAGCTCGGAAGCCAAGTCTGCCGTCAGCGGCTCAACTGCAACCCCAAGCTTGCCGGTCACAGCGGCTGGTCCACCGCGTCCTCTTTGCGGCGTCGCGTTCGCGGAGGATTCCGACAACGTCGGCCGCAACTCCATTTGCTTGCCGTCACGTATTATCGTCAATGCAACCGTGGCGCCCGGCGACGTATTGGCAACTTCGTTGCGCAGAGTATTCGGATCTTCTATCTTTCTGCCGTTCATAGCCGTGATAACATCCCCGGCTTTGAGACCGGCTTTATCGGCCGGGCTGCCAGGTTCCACCGAGCTAACCAGGACTCCTTGCGTGTTCTGGATGCCGAGACTCTGCGCCAGGTCCGACGTCAGCGATTGAACCGTCGTGCCCAAGTGGCCGCGCGTCACCTTGCCGGAACGAATCAGTTGATCCATGACGACTTTCGCCATATTCGAGGGGATGGCGAAGCCGAGCCCGATGCTGCCGCCGGTGGTCGAGATGATCTGCGAATTTATGCCAATCAGCGCGCCGGTGGTGTTGACCAGCGCGCCGCCGGAGTTACCGCGATTGATAGGCGCGTCGGTTTGCAAGAAATCCTCGAACGAGCCGTTACTGAGCCCCGTGGTACGTCCTTTTGCGCTGATAATTCCGGAAGTAACTGTCTCGCCCACTCCTAGCGGGTTCCCAATCGCGAGGCAGATGTCGCCGACCCGCACCTTATCGGAGTCACCCAGCGTCGATACCGGCAGGCCTCCGGCCGAAATCTTCAGAACCGCCAGATCGCTCGGCGCATCCACGCCCACTACTTTCGCGGAATAAGTCTGGCGATTGCTCAGATCTACTTTGATGTCCTGCGCGCCATCGATCACGTGATCGTTGGTGAGTATGTGACCGTCGGCTTTTACGATTACCCCCGATCCGAGGGACCGTTCCTCCTCCGTTCCGCCGCCCGGACCTAATGAACCCCCGCCGAAAAGCTGGCGCAGAAAGCCGCCGCCAAAAGGATACTGTGTAGGCGTTTGTACGCGCTTTTCCGCGCGCACCGTGACTACCGCGGACGCCGCGTATTGCACCACGTTCGCATAGGAAAGCGGCGCATTCGAAAGATTGGCCCGCGGAGCGTTCTGCCGCTGTTCGGCCGGGTAGTAGCCGCGACAGCCTGCCGCCGCAAGGATCATCAGCCCAGCCAGGAGAGCCGTGACGATTCTTAGATCGCGAGCCCGATCCTGCGCGGATTGTTCGAGGGTTAATCGACGTTGTGATTTCGCCATAACCGGAAAAGACCTAGCTGTTTCTTAGACGCCGATTGGGCCGGATTTCAAATCAACTGCCCATGACAGCTCGAACGTAACAGTGATAGTCCCGACCGCGTTCCGCCCGCCAAGCAGCCGTGCCTTTTCTTCTTCCAGGGAGTCCAATTTAATAGGATGGGAGAAATGTTTGCCAAGTCCTCGATGCTGGCAGCGCTGCTCGCCACCGTCGCATGGGTTGTCGCGGCGCCGGTCGATAGAGCTTCAGCTGTGATCGTGAATTCCGGATCCACCAACACGGCGGGTTTCAAGATCGTGGTACAGCCTGATGGCGCAGCCGAGTATACTCCCATGCCGCGCGCGCACCAGCAGCCGGAAGGCCAGCCGGTCCTGACACCGATGAAACGCAAGCTGCCGCCGGGCCTGGCCCATCGTCTTTATTCGGATTTGGAGGCAGCGCGTCCATTTTCCGGCCTGCCGAGGCCCAGGTGCATGAAGAGCGTGTCTTTCGGTACCAGGCTCACCGTCCAGTTCCATGGCGATGAAACACCCGATCTGAATTGTGGCGCCGGTCAAAACGCCAGGTTAGCTGCGCTGATTGAGGACGCGAAACAGATCGCCGCGTTGTTCAGTGCGCATTAAGCAGGGGCTGGCTTGGCATGCGCGAAGAGCACCGCGGGCGCCGTTGACCTTGAGCATTCTGCTCCTCACCCAGGCGCTTGCTAAAGACCCGTCTCCGGCGCCGCCAGATCTCATCCAATTTCTTCAAAATCAAGCCGGCATGACGGCCGAGGATCTCACCGCCTTCGAATCGGGTCAGACCATCACCCGGGTTCTCCCGCATCACAAGAAAGGCGAGCTCGCGGTAGCGGCTGCCACGCGCATCAATGTCCCGCTCGAATTCTTTGTGAACGCGTTTCGTCATTTGCCAACCTTGGAGCGCGGGCCGCAGACTCTGATCGTCAGCGAATTTAGCGATCCACCGCGTGAGGCTGATTTACAAGCGCTGGCTCTGCAACCGGCGGAAATCAAGGATCTCGCCCAGTGCACGCCCGGCAGTTGTGGAGTGAAGCTGTCGGCGGAAATGATGCAGCAGCTCACAACGGAGACCGCCGCCGCTTCCGCCAACCAGACGGCCCCGATCGACAGTGCGTTCCGCAAACTGCTGTTCGAGTACGTCACCACGTATCTGAGTAAAGGAAACTCGGCCTTGATCACCTACGCCGACAAACTTCCGCCGGTGCGATCTTTGGATGCGTTTCTGGGTCTGCTTCAAGAGTTCGCCTTGCTGCGGCGCGATGGCCCGCCTCTTTATGACTGTCTCGAATCTTATTCCGGACCACCCTGCCCGGAAATCGAGAGCCTCTTGTACTGGTCCTCTGCGAAGTTCGGACTGAAGCCGGTTCTCACAGTCAACGACATGCTCACTTACAAGACCGTGCGCAATGGCAGACCCTGGGTGTTTCTCGCGATCAAACAAATATACGCTGATCACTACTTCATTGCTTCGCTCGGCGTAGTTATTCTGGTCCCGCAATCCGACATGACGTCCGAACCCGGGTTATGGGTAGTGTACGTCAATCGCTCTCAAACCGACGGGCTGTCTGGTTTGTTTGGGCCCGTGAAAAGGGGAGTCGTAGAGCACAAGTCGCGTGCAACGGCGCAAAAAGATGTGCTGGAGCTGAAATCTTCGCTGGAGGCCCAATACAGCAAGACCCCGTAGTTCTTGATCAAATGGGCTGTGCGGAATAGGCTGGGTGCAGCTTGCGAGCCCCCGTGTGGACCGCAAAACCCAGGCCCGTCGCCAGCGCCAACATGATCCAAAAATCGATCCCCAGCATCAGCACCTCGCGTTGTAACGGAAGATAAGGCGAGATGGAAAGGACCACTAAAACGCAGGCCACCAGAAACGCTCGCTTGGCCGCTGCGGGAAATTGGCCGGCGGGCGCCGAGTAAACGTGCGCACCGGCCAGGATCGCCGGCAGCAGCGAAATCAGGCTGGAATTCATGCAGAAAGGCTGTAAGGCCGAAAAAAGCACGAACGCGCCAGCGTCCCACAGCCAGCGCCGGGATTCATCCGAGCGCCACATGGCGAACACGGCGTACCCGTAAATCAGGATGCTCAGAACCAGATAGCAGTCCACCATGAGAGCGGGCGGGAGCGACGCGAAGCTGACATCCGGATAGCCGTCCCGTGGATGCACCGAGCGCGTCAGCAGGCGTAGTAGAACACCGCGCAGCGATTGGCTGGAATACCATACCGCTTCGGGCCCGGATGCCAGCGCGACCACGTGCGTGAAAAAATCTTGCAGCAGATACAGGTATCGGCTCCAGCCGAAAAATAACACCGGCGCGGTCCAAAGGACGGCGGTGGCGCCGCCCGCATAATACAGCGCTGAACGGCGCCGGCGCAGCAGCAACCAGGGAGCGAAGAACAGCGGCCACACTTTGAAACAAATCGCGACGGCCAACGCCAGGCCGCTCCAGCCGGGATGAGTCTCGGCGAACAGCAACGCCAAAAGCACCAAGGCGATCAGATAGGGTTGCACATTGCCGAACTTGACGGCGAGCACCACATAAGGCGCCAGGAAAATGACGCCGAGCAGTGTGCCGCCGACGGTGAACCTGAGTTTCCACGCGCGGATGGCCAGATATGTCGCAATGCTGCACGCCACCCACGCCATCAGAATCCAGCAGAAGCTCGCAACGCGCAACGGTAAGCGAGTCAGAGGCAAGAAGAAGAGAACCGTAACCGGGGGATACCGGAATTCCTGCGGATACTCCATGCCGCTCAGAGGACCGTACAGCGGCTTAGTGCCATTCATGTAGTTACGGACGCCATGCCAATATGCGCCAAAGTCCGTGTTGCGAGGAAGGAAGATGGCCGACAAGATCGCCAGGACGGCGATTACCACGACCACGAGAATGGTCTTGATTTTCAAAATCTAAGAGTATTATGAACCGCGAGTTCACCGCCAGACCAAAACCTCAACAAGCAATGCGCTCCGCTTACCTCCTCAGACTGCGAAGCAACTCGCCTCCTTCCTCTTATCCACCACTCCCGTTGACTCCCCCCAACGCCGGCGGTACGATTAGAGCGTTTAGTCGGAGGGTCGCCGGTTGGCTCACTTAAGACAGCCGTTACGCGTGTATCTGGCGGCGGTCGCGATGCTTGCGATTTGCCAGCCCGTTCGCTCTCAACTCGTCCAGCTTCGGCATTGGAGCGGGCAGGGCGTCGCGCCGGTGTTCGAGGGCTACGACACCAATCCCGACGGTTCTTTCAACATGTGGTTCGGCTACATGAACCGCAATTATGAGGAACAGCCGGATATTCCGGTGGGGCCGGACAACAATTTCCAACCTGGACTAGCCGATCGCGGACAGCCTACGCACTTCGCCATCCGCCGCCACAAAGACATCTTCAGCGTCACCGTGCCGAAAGATTTCGGAGAGACCAAGCTTATCTGGACGCTCACGGTGCATGGACAGACCGCGCAAGTTACCGGAACTTTGAATCCCGTCTGGATCATCGACCGGAAATACACCACGCGCGGAGCGAACATCGAAAATCCCTATTCAAACACGCCGCCGGTGGTGAGTGTCGATCCGATGGAAAGAGCGATAGCAAGAACCGATACGCTCTCGCTCGCTGTCTCGGCCACCGACGACGGCCGTCCGGTGCGCAACGGAAAACCGATAGGAATGACGATGGAGTGGGAGAAATACCGCGGGCCGGGCAACGTGACGTTCCAGCCCGCCAAGGGCAAATTGTCGGATGGCAAGGGCGCCGCGGTGGCAAATTTTAGCGAGCCGGGCGAGTACATCCTGCAGCTGGTGGTGGACGACGGCTCGGGAGAAGTGGCTGGCAATTTCGGTTATCACTGCTGTTGGACCAACGTCAACGTCAAGGTCACCGTCAAAGGAGGAGCGGAAAATGTTAGCTCGCAGCGCTAGTTTGATCGGGATTGCGCCGATCCTGATGTTCGTTGCTCAAGCAGCCGAGACCACCGGAACCAGCAATGCCAACCGGGCAGTGACTTTCAGCAAGGACGTCGCGCCGATCTTCCAAAAAAGTTGCCAATCGTGCCATCACGCGGGAACGTCAGCGCCCATGTCGCTCATGACTTACGACGAAACTCGTCCCTGGGCGCGATCGATAAAAGAACGCGTGGCGCGGCGCGAAATGCCGCCCTGGCATTTGGACAAGACGGTGGGCATTCGCAAATACAAGAATGATATTTCGCTCAGTGACGATGAAATCGCGACGGTCGTGAAGTGGGTCGACAGCGGCGCGCCGCAGGGCAATCCGGCCGATATGCCGAAGCCTCTGGATTTCACCAAGGAGAACACCTGGTTCATCGGAACGCCGGATCTGTTGGTGACCACCGACGATTTCAAAATGTACGCCAAGGGGTCGGACTGGTGGATCGATCAGTTTGCCGAAGTCACTCTACCCGAAGACCGCTGGATCAAGGCTATGGAGGTGAAACCCAGCAACCGTCGCATCGTGCATCACGCCGTGGTGTACGCCATCGAGCCGGAGGCCCCAGCCGGTACGCCCGAGTCGGGAATCCAGTTGACCGAATACGCCGTGGGCAAATATGGCGACACGTTTGCCGAAAACAGCGGCCGATTGCTCAAGAAGGGAACCAGGCTGCGCTTTGACATGCACTACAACGCGTCAGGATCGGAACAGACCAATCACACCACCATCGCGTTCCGGTTTTATCCCAAGGACTTCGTCCCGAAATATCAAGTCAGATCCTATGCCGTGCGAAACATTCCCAACGACGAGCTGGAAGTGCCGCCGAACACCGTGGTCCGCACCGACGGCTATTTCCGCCTGACCAAGAATGCGCGTATCGATTCCTTCCAGCCGCACATGCACATGCGCGGCAAAGGCATGACGCTGGAGGCGATCAACCTGGACAACACCACCACCATCCTGAGCTCGGTGGATCACTTCGACTTCAACTGGCATATCAACTATGTCTATGACGACGATGTCGCGCCGCTGCTTCCGGCGGGCACCGTGCTGCATATGATCGGCATCCACGACAACACCGCGGCGAACCGGCGCAATCCCGATCCGAACATGTGGGCCGGCTTCGGCGAGCGCAGCGTGGATGACATGGTGCAGGTTTGGATGGACATCGTCTATCTAGACGACGCCGAATTCAAACGACTGGTGGACGAGCGAAAAGCCAAGCACGCGGCGAGCGCGTCATTGCCGGCCGGTGTAAGTGCTGTCGGTCTGCGGCAAGACGCGCCTTTCTAAATCAGTTGAACGGCACGCTGATCGAAGACTCCGTCTCGGCCACCGCGGTCGTTATATCCAGACCGGTGGCGTGGAACGGCTGATTGTTGCTCTGATTGACCAGGTTAATACCGCCGTTACCCACCGGCGAGGCCAACAGCACGTATGAGGGAATCGTGAATTGGCCCGCGCTCACAGGAGCGTAGCAGATGAACGTGCCGCTCACGCTGATGGTGGTGCTGCCGCCGCCGATCTGCACCCACGTGCCAGGTATGCCTCCCGTCCAGGTGACGGTGAGGTCTTGATTGCGATTCACGGAAGTGATGGCTGCCTGATTGGTCCAGACCAGCGGGCTGGGATCGGAAACAGTCACGCTGAACGGCCCGATATCAGGTCCACCGGTTCCCGTAAACGTAAACGTGCCACCCGTGCTCGGGAAAAAGCTGGTAGGAAAGTTGGACGTGTAGGTGAGGATTCCACCCTGAGTGACTTTAGGGAGCGGCTGTGTGCCGGTGGGTCCAGTGATCGACAGAGTT
>Ga0335083_10003918_pt1 | contig 19134 bp, 22 predicted proteins | sample Lox_Sample_42_FD_206716 | JGI IMG/M metagenome (GOLD analysis project Ga0335083, IMG submission 206716) | Soil microbial communities from Loxahatchee National Wildlife Refuge, Florida, United States - Lox_Sample_4.2 | ecosystem: Environmental > Terrestrial > Soil > Wetlands | place: USA...
CTTGGTTTGGTCGGTACTCACCATCGGCTGTCTCAGCGAGTTCCACAGACCGGGCGCATGCGCTGGAAGCACGTTGTTCACATCCGCATGACGCACGTCCCACACCCGGCCGGCGACTTGCTGCTCGAGCTCGTCAGGGTCCCAAAGCATCATCCCGACGAAATAACGTCCGGCGTTCGGCGTCGTCTCGATGACTTGGTCGATCGTTTCCTTGTCGAAAACGGCGACCACACCCGGCATCAGTGGAATCGCCGAGGCGCCGTCGGGCGCACCTCGCATCAGAACAAATACACTGCCGGCGAGCGCCGGCCCACCGAGATAGACGGGCTCCTTGACTTTGCGCGTCGCGGCTTGGTCGGGGAAGAGCGTTTCGAGCTTAACCGTCGTCGGCCGATTGACGATGAAGCCGATGTGCCCGCCATTGGACAGCGGCGCCGCAAGGACAACGGTCTGCGCGAGCGGCGAGCCGTCGAGGTTTTGCGACGCGACCAGGACGACGGCTTGTGAGAGATCGGCCGCACGCGCGGCGCCGACTAGCGCTGCACCGACCAGGAACGCCGCGATGATGACGACGGCTCCGGCAGTTTGTGAGATTTGCTTGATCATTTGAGCCTCTACGACCAGTGAACTTGGTGGTTACACTGTCGCGGTGAAGCGTCACGCGAGCATTTCACTGCGCGCGCCGAGCGTTACATCCGCAACGGACGTGCGGTAAATGCATTGCCGCAGCTGTTCGCTATCCGCGAGCGCCGTGCGGGCGAAACCGAACACGACGTCGGCGCTCACCATCGGGCTGCACAGCGAATTCCCCAACTCGGGTGCGTGGACGGGGAACACCGTCTCCGGCTTCGCGGGACAAACTTCCCACAGGCGGTTCCGAACCTGGTTCTCGAGCTGGTCGGGCTCCCAGAACATCATGCCGACGAAATAGCGCGCCGCGTTCGGCGTCGTCTCGATGATGCGCTCGACGGTCTCGCCATCGAGAACTGCCACTACGCCGGGCATCAAGGGAATGTAGGTTCCTGCAGCGTCGGGCGCGTTTCGCGTCAGCGCGAAGACGTTCTGCGGGAGTATCGGTCCGCCGAGCTAGATCGGCTCGTTTACTTTGCGCATCTCCGCTTCGTCCGGAAAGAGCGTCTCGAGCTTCACCGGCGTGGGTCGATTGACGATGAAGCCGATGTGTCCGCCGTCGAGCAGCGGCGCCGCAATGACCACCGTCTGCTCGAACGGCGAGCCGTCGAGGTCTTGCGACGCGACCAGTACGACGGCGTGTGAGCGGTCGGCCGCACGTGCGACGCCGACTATGAAAGCGGCGAAAACGAAGGCTAAGGCGGTGGTGACGACGACGGCTAAGGCAATTCCCGCGATTCGCTTGATCATTGGAGCCTCCAGTGCGAATGAGTACCGTGGCTACACTCTCGGCGCGACGCGTCACGCGAGCATTTCGCCGCACACGCCGAGTATTACATCCGCAACGTGCATGGGGCTCCTCCGAGATCGATGGCGGATGTGACAGCGCTTCGCGCGAGTTGAAACCGTCGCGCCACGTGGCGCGACGATGATTGATCGCTCGGGCCGAAATCCCTTTTCGATAGTGGGGCCCGAAGAGGTTCATTGCGGCGGCCGATGACGCGCATCCGGAAATGCAATTGGATTCGAGCCACCCGCGCCCCTATGATCTGTCACGTGCCGTCAAAGGAAACGGAGCTTCGCATGTCACTCGCAGCAACGCATTCGATGAACCGTGCGCTCGAAACCTCGAGCCCGGTCGCGCCCCTCACCTTGCGTTCGCGGGGCGCGGGCACGACTCGCGTCAAGCCACCGCTTTGGCCCGCGGCGCGCATCGCTGATGGCGGCGATCGCAAGCTTCCCGCGTGCACTGAGCAGTCGCGTGGTGGCGCACGGGACGGCGTGTTCCCGATGATCGTTGCGTTTGGCGCGGAGAGCTTTCAAGGTTAGCCTCAGCACTCCCATCCGGCGACCTCATAAATCAGTTGTTGCGCGGAGCAGCCGTACCGCGTTCCAGCGCGCGACGTCCGCGGAGTCGTTCGACGCCACAGTTCAGGCGTCCGAGCGTCCCGCATCCCGCGGAATCTCCATCACGACCACGGTCGCCACCTATCTGCGGATGGCAGGCTGGGGCACGACGACGCTGATCTCGAGTGGCAAGGATGGTTCGGCGTTGAAGCGATCTTCACGCCGGAGAAGCCGGTGTTCTCGCCCAAGGGCGCGCTAGTGACCAACATCGCGCATATCCCCGCGGCGCTCACCGCGGTCATGCGGGAAAACGCAACGCGCCCGGATTTTGCCGACGGGGTGATCGCGTCGTTGCTCCTCAAGATGCTGTGGCCGCGCTACCGCGCGGGCGATCTGCCCGGACGGGCGCTGGAAACGGCCGCGTTCACGGTGTTCCTGTACGGCCGCATGCTCGGATGCGCGGCGGAGATCGACGATCACTTGAACCGCGGGAAGAACATGGACACGCGGACACGCCAATCGGAGATCCGGTTTGTGGCCTGAGCGGTCTGCAGGTGAGGTAAATCAGGTGGGCGAATCGCTCCGCGTAATGCCCGAACTATTGGCGTCGTTTGCCGCGGAGGGTTAGGTTCGCGTTATTCAAGGGGTCCCGTTGACTACCTTCTTGCCAATGCGTCGCGCTGCGACCGGCGTGCCAGCGGCGAGACAGTCGACGACCAGCTGCACCGCAGGTTGCCGGCCGGCCCTGCGGTCATCATCGGTTGTCGGACGCCAGCCCGCACGTCGCCATGTCGACTCGACGGAGGTTGCGATCGACGGCACGTAGCAAAACGATGATTCGAGAATCGAGCGAAAAGGCTTTATGATTAAGGCTCCATTGTCTGGCTGTATGGCGCAACATCAGGCCGCAATGCCAGGAATGGTGACTCCCCCTGATTGGGCGCTTGTTGCAGCGTGCGTGCGGGACGATGACAAATGAAATAAAGCGTCCTAACACGAGTGTGGGCTGCAGCGGCGGGCGCTGACCCGGAAGCGCAGATTGACCTCGTTTGCAACCTGGATCGCGCCCCCCAGGATGGAGAGAGGAACGATGCCGAAATCGGTCTGCTGCACGGCAAGGCTTCCGGTCACGACGATTTCATCGCCCTGGCTCTCGATGCGCAGCGGAATGCGCGTCGCGTGCGTCGTGCCGTGCAGCGTAAGCGCGACGTCGACGTCGGGATCGCCGGCGCTGGCAAAAGCGCCGCTCACGCTAACGAGCGCGAACGGATACCGGTCGACCTCGAGGACCCGCGTCAGCATGTTCTCGCGCGTCCCGGCAATGTCGGTTTCGGAGGGGTGGGTGTCGAAGTGGGCTTCCGCGCGCAGCTCCGGTTCATCGACAACCAACGCTCCGAGCTGGACGTAAAGGTCCGCCCGGCCTCGATCCGGAGCAGCGTAGCCCTGTACATCGTGGCTCGCGACGACATGGTCGTGGCCCACGCGCGCGAGAGACCCTGCACGGTGCACTTCGATCACGACGAGCGATCGCACCGGATCGATCCGGAATACAGGCTCACCGCGCGCGATGGCCTCACGATAGTACTGCGCGGGGAAGTCCGTCGGCGCCTGTTCGACAGGTTCCACCGGACGCTGAAGCGGCGGTGCACAACCCGCGGTCAATGCGGCAACGATAACGAGCGCCGCGAACGTCTTCCCCATATCAATCCGTTCTACGCAGCCTGACACTGAATCTCACCGTCACATCGGGACCGATGACATCGGTCGATGCCCATTCCCCCAAACCGATGTGGAAGGACGCGCGCTTGAGGGTGAACTCACCGGCAATGGCGGCGGTATCGGCATCGGTCGTCCAGACGAACGGTATCTCGACGGGCTGCTCGATGCCCTTCACCGTGAGCGTGCCGCGCGCCACGTAGCGGCCATCCCCGATCCGGCGGACGTCGCTCGCACGAAATACAGCCTGCGGAAATCGCGCACTGTCGAACCAATCCGGTCCGCGGATCGTATTGTTCACATCGGGGTCGATCATGTCTGCACTTGCCGTGACGACCTTGACGTCGACCTGGCTGTCCGCGAGCCGGTTCGCGTCGAAACGCACGCGCGTGTCGAATTGCCTGAAAATACCCGACGCGCGATTCTTCTGGACAGTCGCGATGTATTCGACCTTGCTTCCTGCGGGATCCATGCGCCAGTCCGCTGCGTGCGCGGCGGCGGCGCCCAGCGACATGGCCATCAGAAGAACAACGAACCCGCACACTAACGTGCGCCTCGAGATGTCAATGAAGGCGGCGGCACGCGCATGGAGCCGCCGCAGTGCGGTGGCGGCCGGGGCCGGATTGACTGCGGCAGGCAGCGCTTCGGCGCTCGATCTCATCGACGAGCGCCTGGAAGCGGCCGGTGATGTTCTGCTTGACGGCAAAGCGCTCGATCGGGTCGGACGCTGCGATTCCCGAATCCAGCGTCCCGGCGTATTGGATGCGCACGCGGTTTCCCAGGGGTATCAGCTCGTACCGGCTGCTCAGCGCGCGCAGGTCGCCCGCCACGACGCGCGAAAACAGGAGAGTCGGTGCCATTTCGGTTATCTCGAAGGTGACATCGAGCGGCCTGTGCAGCGGCCCCACCGTAACATCGCCGATTTGCTCGACGGTGACGGTTGCGCCGCTGCGCGCGACCACACGGCTGTCGCGCAGATCAGGAATGAAGTCGACATAGCATTCGTAGTCGGTCAACACGTCCCACGCCGTCTGCGCGTCGGCATCAAGCTCGGCGGTGCCATCGATTTCAATTGCACCGTCGCGGCTGGCGAGACTCATCTCGATCGTTGCCGCGGCGGCGCTGTGTGCCAGGAGCGCCAACAGCCCAAACAGCGCGAATAGCGCGGCCAACCACCGCGTAGCGCTATCGATGCGTGAGGCTCGATGATAGTGGGTTGCCGGCACGTTCACATCTTCGACGTTGCGACCATGACGCGCTCATGGCTCTTGGAGTTCGCTCTTTAGCGGGTAACTTCTGCCTTGCATACAGCCGGCACGTCTTGCTTATTCCCGAGCGTTAGCGCCAATCCCCTGAGGATGCTAAATTAGCGCGCGATGACTGCCGACCTCCGCCAGATCGTCGAAGGCGTGCTGCTCGTGTTCGCCGCGCTCCTCCCGATCGTCAATCCGCTCGGCAACGCGCCGATCTTCCTCGCGATCACATCGGATCACACGCGGGACGAACGCGCTTCGCTGGCCTGGCGCGTCACGGTCAACGCCTTCGTCCTGCTGGTGGCGTCGGTGGCTACGGGCACCTACGTCCTGGAGTTTTTCGGCATCTCGGTGCCGGTGGTTCAGGTCGGCGGCGGCCTGGTGGTCAGCGCCCTGGGCTGGCAGTTGCTGAAGGACCCGGGCTCGATCGACGCGCCAACGACGGCAACCGCGCCGCGCAGCCGCAATCTCGCCTTCTATCCGTTGACGATGCCGCTCACCGTCGGACCGGGATCGATCTCGGTGGCAATAACGATCGGAGCCAGTCATCCGGACAGCGTGCGGTCGCTCCTCATCAACGTGCCGGCGACGCTGATCGGTGTGACGCTGGTTTCCGCCACGGTATATATCGCGTATCGCTACGCGGATCGCCTGAGCAGGATGATCGGAGAGACCGGGATGAGCATCCTGCTGCGCCTGAGCGCCTTCATCCTTCTCTGCATCGGCGTGCAGATCGTGTGGAACGGCGCGAGTGCGCTGTTGAAAACGCTGCCCGGGTGAGCGCCGTCAAGGGTTGACGCGAGGTCATGAAAATGACGTCTCGATCGCCATGCCGCTCTTGAGCATTTTCGTCACCGGTGTCTTCTCGCTGATCTCGGCCAGTCGGCTGCGCTGCTCCGGCGACAACGGCAGGCTGAACGCGATGCTCCGGTCGATCGTCGGAGTGCCATGCTCATCGTGGAGCACGACTGCGATGTCGATGGTCCCCAGGTCCCATCCTTTCCTCTCGGCGTACATGCGCAGCGTGATCGACGTACATGACGCGAGACCCGCGAGGACGAGCTCCGTCGGACGCGGCCCCGTGTCGGTACCGCCGGCGGATGCGGGTTCGTCGGAGCGCAATTGGTGACCGCGCGCCTCGACGATGACTGCGTAACCGGTCTTGCTCGAAGTCTTGACTGACATGAACTGATCTCTCGTTGCGATTGCTCAGGACATCGCGCTCCTGCCGAAGCGCTGCATCAGTGTACTGCTTGCGTCGCGAAAGCCACGCATGACGCGCTCGGCCTTCCGGGCAGGCCGTACAATCACGACACCCAATGACGCCCGACTCGCTCAAGCGTTACGCCTGGCTTTCCATCGCCGCGGCGTTGTCCACCATCCTGCTCAAGGGCTTCGCATGGTGGCTCACCGACTCGGTTGGCCTGTTGTCGGACGCAATCGAGTCGTTCGTCAACCTGGCCGGCGCGCTGATGGCGCTGGCCATGCTCTCGGTGGCAGCTCGTCCCGCGGACGATGGCCATGCCTATGGTCACACCAAAGCCGAGTATTTCTCGAGCGCGTTCGAGGGGCTGCTGATCCTCGGCGCCGCGGTCTGGATCGGGGTCGAAGCGGTTGGCCGACTGCTCCATGCGCGACCGATCGCGTCTCCGGGCATCGGGTTGCCTGTGGCGGCCTTGGCGACCGTCGTGAACTTCGCTACAGCTCGCGTCCTGATGACAGTGGGCCGGGAGTCCAGATCGATTACGCTGGAAGCCGACGCGCATCACCTGCTCACGGACGTGTGGACCTCGATCGGGGTGATCGTGGGCGTCGGCCTGGTCTGGGCGACGGGCTGGCTTTGGCTGGATCCGACCATTGCGCTGCTGGTCGCGGCGAACATCGTGTGGACAGGAGTGCAGCTGGCTCGCCGCTCCGCCGCAGGGCTGATGGATGCCTCATTGCCCGAGTCCGACCTTAGGCGGATCGAGGCCGTCCTTGCTTCCTATCGTCTGCAAGGATTGGAGTTCCACGCCGTGCGAACCCGGCAGGCGGGCACGCGAGCCTTTGTCACGATGCATGTCCTGGTGCCGGGCGCCTGGACGGTCCAACGCGGCCACGATTGGTCGGAGCGCATCGAATCCGACTTGCGACGAGCCTTGCCGGGACTCCATGTGACAACCCACGTCGAGCCGAAGGAAGATCCCGCTTCTCACGTCGACCAGGACCTCGATCGGCCGGTGAACTGACTCGAGGCAGTGATCGCAAGGGGCGATCTCCGGATCGCCTTTTTTATTCCATCGGGCATAACGCTTACCTCCTGTCGGTTAGATGGGTAAGCGAGTCCGCGTCCCGATGAGCAGACAGGGCATCGGTCGCAGGTACTCGTGTGCACCGGAACTATTTCAACAACTCACCTGTTAAGGAGCAAGTCATGTCTCGCAAATCGTACTCAGTGACGAGGCAATTGGCGGTAGCAGTGGCGCTCTCGCTTGGCGCGTCCGGCGTCGCGCTGGCCGACGGCAGCAGCATGAGCCGGTTCGGCGGCGAGTCCTACGCGTACTTCAACCAGCCGATCGTTCGCAGCGCCGCCGCGAGCCCGAACTGGCGGCAGAGCCACCGGAATGGGATGACGGATGCTGAGCTGCAGGCACTGTCCTCGTCCTCATTGGCCGCTTCCGACTTTCAAGTCGATCACCCGGTCATTGCCAGCGCCCCCGCCGATACCACGTGGCGGCAGAGCCACCCTAATGGCTTCACCGAGGCTGAGCTGGAGCAGCGGTCGTCGTCGACATTGGCCGCGCGGCAACAAATCCCGGGTGTGTCGGTAATGGCAGCCGATCAGAGCAACGTCGCGGTGACCAAGGAAACGCTCTTCGACCGTCTCGCGAACTTCTTTCGGAACTGACACACCGCCTCGCTCGTGCCCGCGTCTGTACGCGCGGATGCGAGCGAGGTGTTTCCCGAGCTGGGAACTCCGACAGGCTTTAACAGCTCAACGCTGCCCTACGCCGCGGCGTCGGTCAGCAACAGGTGGAAACGCGAGGAATCGACGCGCACCACGTGCACCAGCTGCATGTTTAGAACGATCGAGATGCGGTCGCCGTGGCGCGCCAACCTGGCGAGCAGCCGATCGACGCCAGCCACGTCGCGTGAGAGCAGCCGTTCGATGGTGAGCTTCAGAGTTGCGTCGCGAACACTGAGCAGGCGATCCAGATGACGGGCGAGCTGGTTGAAGAACCGGCGCCCCGCAAGCTTGTCGAGAGAGAGGGCCATGTCGATCTGCACCGCGTGCGTGGCCAGCGCCACTCGTCCGGCCCGCAGGTGCTCACCGATCACTCTGCGCAGCGCGGCAAACTTCCGATCAATGCTCGGTTCGTGGCGCGGTGATTTGCGCTCGAAGTGACGATGGACGTAATCCTGCATCGCGAGGCTGGCAATCCAGTCGACGACGGTCAACGGTATCTTGCGCGGTGAGTTCCAGGGGATCGTGCGCAGGAAATGACCCAGGCGGGAAGGTCCGCCGGCCAGGATGCCCTTGAACAACAGGCGCCAGACGATCGCGAAGCGTTGCGGCAGGGGATACTCGCCAGCGTAGACTGGGCGGCCGAGGTAGCGCAGCTTGTGGCGGATCCGCTCGGCGATGGCGCGATCGGTCAGCAGGCGGCGATAGAGCCGCTGGTATGCGGCGAGCAACTGATCGTAGCCCATGTGCTTCGGCACAACGTTGGTAGCGAGCTTGGTATTGTCCAGCGCATGGTCGCTCTCGCGCAGCCGGCCCTCGCGCTGCAGCCGTTCGTAAAGCGGCGTCTTGGGCAGCGCCGTGAGCAACCCGACCATCGCCGCCTGGATGCCGGACTTCATGATGAAACGATACTGTCCCTCAAAGCTCTCCAGCGTATCGTTGTCGAATCCGACGATGAAGCCGCCCAGCACGTCGATTCCGTAAGCGTAGATGGCGCGCACCGAGCTCAGCACATCCTGACGCGTGTTCTGAACCTTGCGGGTGTCCTTGAGCGTCTGCGGGTCGGGCGATTCGATCCCGATGAAGACCCATCCGAAATTGGCGTCTCGCATCAGCTGCAGCAGCTCCGCGTCCTGCGCCAGATTGATCGAGACCTCGGAGCCGAACCTGAACGCACAACGATGGCGCCGCTGATATTCGATCAATCCGCGCAGCAGCTCCTTGGCGGCCGAGGGCCGTCCGATCAGATTGTCGTCGACGAAGAACACGTTCGTTATGCCGAGCGAGCGCAATGCATCGAGCTCGCTCTCGATCTGGCCGAGTGACTTGTTGCGCGGCTTGCGGCCGAACATCACGATGATGTCGCAGAACTCGCAGCGGAAGGGACAGCCGCGCGAAAACTGCACAGTCGCAGTCGAATACCGGTCAAGCTTCAGCAAGTCGAAGCGAGGGATCGGCGAATCGGACAACGCCACGACACCGGTTTCGCGGTAAAGGCCCGCCGCGCAGCCCCGGTCGAATTCCGCGCAGAATCGCGGCCAGATGTACTCGGCTTCGCCGGCCACGACCGTGTCGGCGAGCAGGGCGTAGCGCTCGGGGCACAGCGATGCGAAGCTGCCGCCGGCAACGACGTAATAGCCTTTGCTTCGGTAATAGCAAAGAAGCTCGCTCTGGCGCTGGAACTGCACGCCCATCCCGCAGACACCGATCAGATCGGCTGCGGGATCCAGGGGGATCGATTCGACGTTCTCGTCGACGATCTCGACCTGCCATGAGGGCGGGCAGAGGGCCGCCAGGGTAGCAAGTCCCAGCGGAGGATTGATCGCGCGCTTGTTGGGCAGCACATGATCGACCGCCCACTTGAAGCTCCAGAAGCTTTCCGGGTACTTCGGATTGATGAGCAGAAGACGCATGCGGAACCAGCTCGGCGCATTGTCCGCTCTGGACGAACCAGCCGAAATGCTTTGATTTGATCCAGATCAAGCTCTATCCAGTTGCCGGGACGAGAAGCTTGTGCGGCACAACACCTGCCCCTAGACTCCCCTTAGGTCTACAACATCTAGTGGTCTAGGCCGTCCGGCTCCCGCCGCCACGGCTTGCATGACGGAGGGGTCCCATGATGCTGGACGCGATAGCGACGGTGGCCCGCGAAGGGCTGCCGCCCAAAGTATCGACCGTTCCCGAGGTTCCACCCGCGCTGCCCGCGCAGGTGATCAAGCGCGACGGCCAGTGCGTGCCGTTCGAGCTGGAAAAAATCGCCTCGGCCATTGCGCGTGCCGGCGCGGCGACGGGCGAATTCGACGCGCGCGAAGCAGCAGAGCTTGCCAGCGCCGTTGGCCGGGTGCTCGCCCATCGCCACGCCAAGGGCGCTCCCGGCATCGAGACGATTCAGGATTGCGTCGAGCACACGCTTGCCGCGGCAGGCCGGTTTCACACCGCGCGTGCCTACATCGTCTACCGTGACCGGCACCAGCGGCTGCGTGCAGATCGCAAGACACTGGTCGACGTCGCCGCCTCGGTGGACGAGTATCTCGAGCAGAGAGACTGGCGCGTCAACGCCAACGCGAACCAGGGCTACTCGCTTGGCGGGCTGATCCTCAACGTCTCGGGCAAGGTCGTCGCCAACTATTGGCTCTCGCACGTCTACGCGCCGGAGATTGGCCGCGCGCATCGCGAAGGCGACCTCCACATCCACGACCTCGACATGCTCGCCGGGTATTGCGCCGGCTGGTCGCTGCGGCAACTATTGCATGAGGGTCTGAACGGAGTTCCGGGCAAGGTCGAAGCGGGCCCGCCGAAGCACATGTCGAGCGCCGTCGGGCAGATCGTCAATTTCCTCGGCACGCTGCAAAACGAGTGGGCGGGCGCACAGGCTTTCTCGTCGTTCGACACTTACATGGCGCCGTTCGTCCGCAGGGACGCGATGAGCTTCGACGCCGTGAAGCAGTGCATCCAGGAGCTGATCTACAACCTCAACGTGCCGTCGCGATGGGGCACGCAGACACCATTCACCAATCTGACCTTCGACTGGGTCTGTCCCGAGGACCTTCGCGAGCAGGTTCCGGTGATCGCGGGCGAGGAAATGCCGTTCCGCTACGACGAGCTGCAGGCCGAGATGGACATGATCAACCGCGCGTACATCGAAGTGATGACGACCGGCGATGCGAAGGGAAGGGTGTTCACGTTCCCAATACCCACGTACAACATCACCCCCGGCTTCGACTGGAATCATCCCAACTGCGAGGCGCTGTTTGCGATGACCGCGAAATACGGGCTCCCGTACTTCCAGAATTTCCTGAACTCCGAGCTCAAGCCCAACATGATCCGCTCGATGTGCTGCCGGCTGCAGCTCGATTTGCGCGAGCTACTGAAGCGCGGCAACGGGCTTTTCGGCTCCGCCGAGCAGACGGGCTCGGTCGGCGTCGTGACGATCAACTGCGCGCGCCTCGGTCACCTCTATGCGGGGGATGAGATTCGACTCTACGAGCGTCTGGACGAGCTGCTCGGTTTCGCGAAGGACAGCCTCGAGGTGAAGCGCAAAGTCATCCAGCGGCTGATCGACCAGGGACTCTTTCCTTACACGAAGCGCTATCTCGGGACGCTTCGGAATCATTTTTCCACGGTCGGGGTGAACGGGATCAACGAGATGGTCCGAAACTTCACCGGCGACAACGACGACATCACCACCGCCTACGGACACGCGTTCGCCGTGCGTCTGCTCGACCACCTGCGCGCCCGGATCGTGGCTTTCCAGGAAGAGACGGGCCACTTGTACAACCTCGAGGCAACGCCGGCCGAGGGCACGACGTACCGCTTCGCGAAGGAGGACCGAAAGCGCTGGCCCGACATCCTCCAGGCGGGCACGCCGGAAATGCCGTATTACACGAACTCGTCCCAGCTGCCTGTCGGCTTCACCGACGATCCCTTCGAAGCGCTGGCTCGGCAGGAAGAGCTGCAGATGAAATATACCGGCGGCACGGTATTGCATCTCTATATGAGAGAGAGGCTGAGCTCGCCGTCGGCGTGTCAGGCACTGGTACGCCGCTCGCTGGAGCGCTTCAGGTTGCCCTACATCACCATCACGCCGACGTTTTCGATCTGTCCGAAGCATGGATACCTCTCAGGCGAGCACGAGTTCTGCCCTAAATGCGACGAAGCGAAGGATGAGCGCCAGCGCTGCGAAGTCTGGACGCGCGTGATGGGCTATCACCGTCCCGTCGCGTCGTTCAACCTGGGCAAGAAGGGCGAGCATTGCGAGCGACGCTTCTTCTGTGAAGCGCGCGCGCTGGGCAAACGGTAGCGCCGTGCTTGCCGGCACGCAGACTGCGATGGCGAACGCCGCAGCACGAGGCGCAGCGGCGCGAGCGACCACGCCGCGGCTTCGCGTGGGCGGTCTCGAGCCGTTTAGCTCGACCGATTATCCCGGCGCGCTCGCGGCCGTCGTCTTCTGCCAGGGTTGTCCGTGGTGTTGCGGCTACTGCCACAACCCGCACCTGATCTCGGCGCACGGCGACGACGAAGTCGACTTCGGTCGCATCCTCGAGTGGCTGGCTTCGCGTCGTGGTCTGCTCGATGCAGTGGTGTTTTCCGGCGGCGAGCCGACCCTCCAGCGGGAGCTTTCGGCCGCAATCGATGCCGTGCGTGCCCTCGGCTTCGTGGTCGGTCTGCACACGAGCGGCGCGTACCCTCGACGGCTCGCGCAGGTACTGCCAAAGCTCGACTGGGTCGGTATCGACATCAAGGCGCCCATCGCACGATATGAAACGGTGACCGGCGTTCCCGGCAGCGGCGCCGACGCGTTTGCGAGTCTCGAGTTCGTGCGCGCAGCGGGGACCGCTCATGAAGTGCGCACGACCGTGCATCCGCTGCTGACGCCACCGGAGGCGATGGAGCGGCTCGCACGCGAGCTCGCCGAGCGCGGCGTCGAACGCTGGATCCTGCAGGCATTCCGCCCCAACGGTTGCGCGAACGCGGCGCTCGTTGCGGCCGCATCGAAACGCGACACGCTCGATCAAGCCTTGCTATCGAGGTTGCGTGCGCATGTTCCGGTAATCGAACTGCGCGTTTGATAAAGCTACAGCAGTTGTTCCGGCACGAAAGGCGCGAGCAACATGTTCCGAAAGCGCATGAGCGGTGTGACCTCGGGCTCCTCGGTAAGCACAACCTCTCCCTGCTCGTCGACCGCCAGCCATTCCAGGCTCTGACCGTCGGCGGCGAATCGCAGCCGGTACGAGCTCTGCAGCTTGCTGATATTGATGACGCGGATGACTTCTTTCGCCAGCACGTGACACCTGGCGAAGAGTCCGAGCTCGGTGTTCGTGCTGTCGGACCTCGGATCCAGGTTCACAGAGCCTATGTAGACCCTCGACTGGTCGATTACCGCCGCTTTGGCGTGCAGGCGTCCAAGCGACATGCCTGGAAACATGAGATGTTCGTCGTGCCGGACGCGCGTCGGGCTCAGCTCGTAGATGTCGACGCCGGTTCGCAGCAGATCGACGCGGTAGCGCGCGTATCCGATATGAACCACAGGCACGTCGTTGGCCGCGAATGAGTTGGTGAGAATCGTGACCTTGACGTTGCGTTTTCTAAGATCATCGAACTCCTGCACGCCAACCGGTCCCGGGATGAAATACGGAGACGAGATGACGACGTCGTCTTTCGCTTCCATGACCCGATCCATGACATTCATCTCGGCGCTCATCGCTCGCGCCCTCTCGGCCGACATCGCCATGACCTTTTCGGGCTGGTCTGCGAATGCGTTTGCAGTGCCCCAAACGAGTCCGAGACGTCCGGCATCGAGATCGTCGCTTATGGGCCCGTAACCAAGGATATCGAACGGCGGGACGGCGACCGCCCTCATTTGCTCTCCGTCGTCGACCAGGTGGTCGAAGCCGCGTCTCGCCTGTTCGGCGTCTGCGGGTTCGCGCACGATGGTGTCGACCGGATAGGCTTGGTGGCTGTTCCAGTAAACGTCGAAGATCCTTGCGAGTTGGCCAACGACGGGGCCCACCACGAGTACGTCCATGTCGACGAAGTTGCTCGTCGCGCTGCGCGCAAAGTATTCATCTGCGATGTTGCGGCCCCCCATGACGGCAACCGCGCCGTCGGCGATCAGTAGCTTGTTGTGCATCCGGTGGTTCAGCCGTTTGAAATCGAGTATCGACGCCATGTATTTGCCCGCGATGCTCTGCCGTGCGCAGCAAAACGGATTGAACAGGCGCACCTCCACGTTCGGGAACGCGGCCAGACCGTTGAACATGGCGTCGCTGGCTCCCGCGTAAAGATCGTCCACCAGCAGCCGCACTCGCACGCCGCGCAATGCAGCGTCGCGTAAGTTGCGCATCAGCAGGCGGCCGCTGCGATCGTCCTGGATCAGGTAGTACTGGACGTCGAGCGAATCTCGGGCCCGGGTGACAAGCTGGATCCGGGCATCGAGCGAATAGAAGGCATCCGGCAAAAGCCGAAATCCGGTGAGCGCCGGCGCGGGGCTCGAGTCCTGTGCGATCCGGACCAGCGGACTGTCGGCACTAGCCTGGCGCGCAGGCGAAAACGGCAGATCGCCCCGCGTCGGCAGTGCGCCGCAAGCCGCCACCAATACCGACACCAGCACCGCCAGGGCGCCGCGAACGCGCGAGATGAATGCAAATGCCCGGAACGATGGCACCGTAGAAGCTGCTTATGCTCTCGCTTCCTGCGATTCAGCCGAACGTGAATGCAAAAGCCTCGACGCCCGGATCAAGAAACTCGATCTCGAACTGACGATCCACGATCGGCTTCGGTTGTCGGATCAATTGATACAACCGCTGTTCGGTGACCCTGCCATTCCCTTGCTCGTCGACATCGCTCCCATGCGCCGCGCCCGGCGGCTGTCCATCGATGAGAACGCGGAATCGCACCGCTGTCCCCGGCGTCGCCGGTCCCATGACCAGATGAACGTCGCGGGCATGAAAGCGGTAGGCGATCCTTCCGTTGGGCTTGTTGAGCGCCGTTGCCTGTTTTCCCATCGTCCAGTCGCCCGACAGGGCCCAGTGATTGAGCTTCAACTGGGCAGGAACGGCATAGACGCGAGGCGTGGCCAATACCGCGCCGCCCGGAGAGGCAAAGTTCTCGGTGCGCTCATAGCCAACGTAGTTTTCCGGAGACTTCAGGTTGCCCCGGTCGGCGGCAGCTTCCAGGCCCTGACCGTCAACCGAAACCAGGTCGCGCCCGACGCCTTTTGCTCCGGCCTCGGACAGTAGTTGTTGAATGACCATCTCCGCCTGCTCGTATTCGCCCTCGCCGAAATGATGATGTCGAATACGCCCCTGCGCATCGACGATGTAGAGAGCCGGCCAGTAGTTGTTCTTGAAGGCGCGCCATATTGCATAGTCGCTGTCGATCGCGATCGGATAATCGACCCTCATGTCCTTCGCGGCCCGCCGAACGTTGTCGACGTTTTTCTCGAAGGCGAACTCCGGAGTGTGCACACCGATGACGACGAGGCCCTGGTCCTTGTACTTCTCGGCCCACGCTCGGACATAGGGAAGAGTGCGCAGCCAGTTGATGCAGGTATAGGTCCAGATATCGACGACTACGACCTTTCCGCGCAGGCCGGCGGCCGTCAATGGCGGCGAATTCAACCACCCGGTCGCACCGCTCAGGGCGGGGAACTCACCCTCGATGGGTAGTTGCCCCATTACGAGAGGCATTGGATGCACCGTCATTCTCATGTCCTCGGCTGAGGTTTGGATCGGAGCCGCGATGGCGCTGGCGAGTATCGCGGCGAGCAAGAGCGAGTTTGCTTGCATGATGAATCCCTCGCGTGCAGTTGGATGAGTCGGCAATCGGCCGGCGGGCGCTGATCATTAACCGTCGACGTCGACCACCGCCTGGGCAAAAGCCTGCGGAGCTTCCTGAGGTAGATTGTGCCCGATGCCACCCTTGATGTCGCGGTGCGAATACTTGCCCGAGAACTTCTTTGCATACGCAGCGGGCTCCGGATGCGGCGCGCCGTTGGCATCGCCTTCCATGGTAATGGTAGGCACGGTGATGACCGGACCTTCGGCAAGGCGTTTGTCCAGATCGGCATATTTCGACTCGCCTTCGGCCAACCCGAGCCGCCACCGATAATTGTGAATTGAGATGGCGACGTGATCCGGATTGTCCAAGGCCGCCGCACTGCGATCGAACGTTGCATCATCGAAGTGCCACTTCGGCGAAGCGAGATTCCAGATGAGCTTGGCGAAGTCGTGCCGGTATTTGTCGTAGCCGGCCCGGCCGCGCTCGGTGGCGAAATAGAATTGGTACCACCATTGGAGTTCGGCCGCCGGGGGCAGAGGCATCCTTTCGGCTTCCGGGTTGCCGATCAGGTAGCCGCTCACGGACACCATGGCCTTGCAGCGCTCCGGCCAAAGCACCCCAATGATGTTGCACGTCCGCGCTCCCCAGTCGAAACCGGCGAGCGTCGCCTTCTCGATCTTGAGCGCATCCATGAAAGCGACGATGTCGACAGCGACCGCCGACGGCTGGCCAGTACGGAACGTATCGCTCGAAAGAAAGCGCGTCGTGCCATAGCCGCGCAGATACGGGACGATCACTCTGTAGCCCGCCGAAGCAAGCAAAGGAGTAACGTCGACAAAGCTGTAAATGTCGTAGGGCCAACCGTGCAGAAGAATGACAGGAGGACCAGTGACCGGGCCGGCTTCGGCGTAGCCGACGTTCAGGACGCCGGCGTCGATCTGTTTCAGCGAGCTAAAGGACGTGTGCGTTCCCCGCTTGATCGGCTGTACCTTGCGGGTTTGAGCGTCCGCAGAGCCGATCATGCCGAGCTCGGCGGCCGCAGCGGTCAGGACCGCGGTGCCCAGAAGACGGCGGCGATCATGATTGATGGGTTCGGACATTTCATTTCTCCTTAGAGTGAAGAGATCGAGTCGACGACTTCCTCTGTGGACACCACCGCCCTGGCGTAATTGGGGATGTTGACGTTGAGAGCGGCATGCATTTCTTCATCCGAGTAATCAGCTGTCGCGTCTTTTACCACCGTGACCTCGTAGCCAAGCTCGACGGCGTAACGAACCGTCGCCTCCACGCAGGTGTGTGCGATGAGTCCGATCTCCCGAGCCGCTCGAAGTCGGTCGCGTCGAAGGCGGCGGTGCGGGCCCCGAGTTCGAGGCCGACGCCACGCAAGCGATCCGGGTCGCGCGCGGTGATGATCACATCGGCTCCCTCGGCACGGGATCGCCGGGCCGTTTCGAGCCCAATGCCGGAGCTGCCGCCGATCACGACGACGGTCTGCCCGGCGAGCTCCGGCTTGCCGCTCACGCTGTCACCTCCGCCGTTCACCGCTTCTGGTACGGATGGAAGATGTAGTCCTTCGCTTTTACGGCCACATGGCACGCGTGTCCGCAATCGGCAGGAGCCGGGTCGGCCGTCATCTTGCCGGTTGCGACGTCGTGGTTGAAGAGCGCGTATCCCCAGCCGCCGGTCTTCGGAAACCGCTTGCTGTCCTTCTCCATGAGGAAAGCCTGCGTGGGGGCGTCTGGGACATCTACGGCGAAGGGGGCCTCCGTGCTCTTCTTGAAGCTCCATTGCAGTTTCGCGGCCTTGGAGCCTTCCGGGAAAGGCTTGCCGTTGCCCGGAACGCCAGCCTTGTAGGCCTTGATCATGGTCGGATTGCCGACGATCACCTTGAGCACTTCATCGGTCCGGGCGGAAGAGATCACCGCCCAGTCCTCGTATCCCCTGAAGTCGGAAAACGCGATTCCGCTCGGCGATTTCAGCGTGTACTTGTCGAACTTGTCCTGCGCGTAAACGGCCGTGCCGCCCAGGACAACCAGCAATACCGCAGTGATTCGAATCGCCAGCGTGTTTTTGCGCATCATGACCTGCTCCCTTCTCTTAGAGTTGGCAATCAATCCTGCTCGCTCAACGCCTGCGCCTGCGTCTTTCCGTATGGATAGAAACCCGTCTTCTCGTCCTTCGCCCAGGCCGCTCGCTGCTCCGCGCTCTCGATGTCCCAATCGGGACGGCAACGCTTGAGCACGGCGCGCAGGTCGAGGCGCAGCTCCTGCACCGTCGGTCGGCCGAAGAACCAGTAACCGTTGTAGATCTTGTAGACACGCAGGCCAGGCTCGAGCACGAGCGTGTGGGGGATCATCGGATCGTGATGCGGGTCGGTGTATTCCGCGATGTCGAGATCCTTCTGCAGTTTGCGCGCGGGGTCCGAGAGAAACGTCCAGTGCGCGCCGACGCCGGAGCGGAACTCGTTCGTCTCGAGCAGGTTGTCGGTCGAGATCGTCACGAGACGGCAGTAGCCGACCTGCATCTCGCGATGGAGCTGCAGCAAGCCCTCGTGTTGCCGCCTGTCCTTTGGACAAAAACCTCCGCGCGAAAGCACCAGCACGAGCGGATCGCCTCCCTGCAATTCCGAGAGCTTGCGGTGCTTGCCGCGGTGATCCGAAAGCTCGTAGTCTGGGAAAATCGCGCCGGGAACGATATCGGCCCTCATCGAGAGGCGCCCTCCAGGTGGAGCGCGGCATCCTTGGCTGCATCCTCGGAAGTCTTGCCGTTCTGGCGCGCAACAATGTAGGCGGCGTACCAACCAGACCAGTGGTGTTTTGGAGCGGTTGGTTCATATTCGCCGTGGCGCTTCTCTGTCTCGCGCAGAAGCTCCGTCAGACTCGCGACATCCATGTTGCTGAGTCCTCGTCCAGGAAGTCGCGTCTTGATCTCCTGCAGCAGCCAGCCGTTGCCGTCAGGATCGCTGAAGGTGGCGAACGAGCGGTAGCTCGCGTGATCGGGCGCGGGGCCGTTGACTCGACCGGCCGTCGCGTCGGATTGGAACTGCGCTCCCGGCGTCCCGGGGTGGAATACTTCGCTGACGTCGGCACCGCAGGCGACGAGCTCGTCGCGCGCAGCCTCGATGTCGGACACTACCAAGTAGAGGCCATGAGCCGAGCCCGGTGCGGCCGACGTGATCTTCGTCCCGAACTGGATCGAGCACCCGGAGCCGGGCGGCGTGAACTGAACGACCCGGAATCCGTTATCGAAGGGGAAGTCGGCGTCCAGGCGCCACCCCAGGCTCGCATAAAAGCGCTTGGCGCAATCGACGTCGGACACCGGGATGACGACGGCCTCGAGCTTCAGATCGACCATCCTAGCCCCCGCGACTCGGCGTTCGTTGCTCGTCTGTGGGCCGTTCATACCGGTTCACCGCTTCCCGTAGTCCGTAAAGACACAATCTCCTGTCTTCACCATCGTGTGGCA